>OFCP01001081.1_pt1 | contig 11829 bp, 9 predicted proteins | sample 1520831 | NCBI WGS metagenome assembly OFCP01 (sample SAMEA2699039, study PRJEB24076) | metagenome | biome: Human gut stool | place: Spain | collected 2013-03-20 | reverse complement strand
TGGAGCATCTCGATCACAAAATCCTCTGCCAATCTGCTCACTCTCCTTTCGTGTCCAAACGACACTTATACTATTGTAATGCCCATTATACCGTATTTTTGCTGTTTTGCACACTTCTTTTTGAAAATTTAGTGTTTTGCTGTATCATAAGTATTACTTTTGTGCATTTCGACGAACATCCCTTCCTCGTCTTGAAAAAGCATACAAAAAAGGCGGGACGCCCTTTGCAAAGCGTCCCGCCCGGGAAGTTTCTGATTACTGGATGTAGTTGACGGTGGTGAACTCGCTGACGGTGGGCTTGGTGCTATCGTCAGAGCTGTTGTCCACAGTGATCTCGCCGCTCTTGATCTTCTCCTTCAGAGCCTCGTACTCGTCGGTGGTGAAGGTCTCGAAGTTCCAGCTGTCAGCATCGGTGGGCAGACCGACGTAGTCGCCGTCCTCCAGACCGAAGTTGCCGTTGGAAGCAGCGATGTCGCCCCAATCGCCTGCATCGATGTCGGACAGAGCGGTGTTGACAGCCTCGGTCAGGCCCTTCATTGCAGAGGTGATGAAGGGGTTGTAAGCGAAGGAGCCGTCAGCCACGCCGTTGACACCGATGTAGTTCTGGTCAACGTCAACGCCGATGACATAGCCGTTGCTCTTCAGAGCAGCCTCAACAGCGGAGGTGTAGATGCCGCCGCCGCAGGCGAAGACGACCTGAGTGCCGTTGGAGTACCAGCCCTCCATACGGGAGGTGATGTTTGCATCGCCGTAGAACTGGCCGCCGTAGAAGTAGTTGATGTCGATGTTGGTGCCCAGCTCCTGAGCAGCAGCGTCAGCGCCCTGCACATAGCCGTAGCCGTAACGGATGACAGCGGGGACAGCCATGCCGCCGAGGAAGCCCAGCTTGGTCTTGCCGTCCTTAACGACAGCGTAGCCAGCCATATAACCTGCCTGCTCCTCCTTGAAGGTGATGCAGTAGCAGTTTGCGGGGATGGCGTCGGTGCCGATGTCGCCCTGGGTGACATCGATGGCGATGAACTTGACATCGGGGTACTGGTCAGCAGCCCATGCCAGGGAAGCGCCGTACAGGTAGCCGACGCAGACGATGACATCAGCGCCGTCGTTGACAGCCTGACGGATCATGGTCTCGCGGTCCTCATCGGAAGCGTCAGCCTCGGGGATGTAGTACTGGCAGTCATCGCCCATGTAGCCAGAAACAGCGGTCCAGCAGGCCTGGTTGAAGCTCTCATCGTCGATGGTGCCGGTGTCGCAGGTCAGAGCGACCTTCACGATCTTCTCGCCGCCCTCAGAGGTGGAAGCGGCTGCGCTGGTGGAAGCAGCTGCAGAGGAAGCAGTGGAAGAAGAAGAACCGCCGCAGGCAGTCAGAGCAGCGGCAGCAGCAGCGGCGCCAGCCACTGCCAGGAAGTTACGACGAGAAATCATCATAATGAAAACTCTCCTTTTATTTTAATATAATCGCGTTTTGTTGACGAAATGTGCGCACTTGCACATTTACTGGCTCAAGTATAGCGGGAAGAAGTGACAGATGCAAGCCTTTTCCGATTACAAAACATTTACAATTATTTTATCAAAATTGTATAAAAACCATACTTATCCCGGAAAATCCGCTCCGCCCGGCATTTTTCGCGCAGCTGTGTTCAATCTTCCACGGCCTTGTTGCCCGCCACGTTGGAGGGACCGAAGCCGAAGGGCAGCAGCTCGTCCATGCTGCGCTCGATGAAATCGTCCGGGCTTTTTGCCATGATGACATTCAGCTCCGGGCCGCCGAATTCGAACAGCGCCTGACGGCAGACGCCGCAGGGCGAGGTGATCTGCTTGTTGACTTCGCCCCGGCGCGCACCCACCACGGCGATGTCGGTAAACCTGGTCACGCCCTCGGCCACGGCCTTGAACAGGGCCGTCCGCTCGGCGCAGCTGGTGGGGGTAAAGGCGGCGTTCTCCACATTGCAGCCGGTGAAGATGCGGCCATCCTCGGCGCGCAGGGCAGCGCCCACCATAAAGTCGCTGTAAGGCGCGTAAGCCCTCTCCCTGGCCGCAAGGGCCATCCGGATGAGCTCCTGCTTTTCTTCCAGAGTCAGTTTTGTCATGGTCGGTTCTCCTTTTTGCAATTTGTAGATATGGCGTTCTTCGTCCTGTAGGACGAAGCTGTTTTTGTTGATCCAAGTATAAATCATTCTTTTCAGAAGTGCAAGCAAAGCCGCCGCCTCTGCGTCGAAAAAGAGAGCCGCTGCAACCACAGCGGCCCTCTTTGATCCAAAAAGCTCTTAGTACTCCGCGCCCAGTGCGACCTTCATCATATCGGTGAAGCTCTTCTGGCGCTGCTCTGCGGTGGTGATCTCCGGGGAGACAAAGCTGTCGGAGATGGTCAGCAGGCAGGCAGCGTTCTTGCCCAGCACCTCGGCGTTGGCGAACAGAGCAAAGCTCTCCATCTCCACGCAGAGGCAGCCGCGCTCGTCGCGCAGCAGCTCCCAGTAGGTGGGCTTTGCGTCGGAAGGCTGACGGTAGAAAACGTCGGAGGAGTGGATGTTGCCCTCGATGAGCTTGATGCCCTGCTTCTTGGCGGAGGCGCGCAGCTTGTCATTCAGCTCCTCGCTGGGGAAGGTGATGTCGTGGTCGTTTCCGCTCTGGACGCGGGCATAGTTGGACTCACTGACCGCACCGGTAGCCAGAACGGTGTCGAACAGCTTGGCGTCGGCAGTGTAGCTGCCGGCGGAGCCGATGCGGATGATGTTGTCCACATCGTAGAACTTGAACAGCTCGTAGGAATAGATGCCGATGGAGGGCATACCCATGCCGCTGCCCATCACGCTGATGGGACGGCCCTCATAGGTGCCGGTAAAGCCCAGCATCCCGCGGACACCCGTCACCTGACGGACATCCTTCAGGAAGGTGTCAGCAATGAACTTTGCGCGCAGGGGGTCGCCCGGCATCAGGACAGTCTTTGCGAAATCGCCCTTTTCGGCGCTGATGTGAGGAGTAGCCATAATAATTATCTCCTTTTTATGAATTTTATCTAGGCAGCGGAGCCCGCCGCCTTGCGTTACCCAAAAGCTTTTTTCATTCCGCTGAATGTCAGCCGACATGCCAAAGCCTCCCCTTTTTAGGGGAGGTGGCGCGCCGCAGGCGTGACGGAGAGGTTTATTTCTTCCCCGGGAATACGTTCTGTGGGGGAATGTACGAACCATTGAGACGTATCTCAAAGTGGCAGTGGTTGCCGGTGGAACGGCCCGTGCTGCCCAGATAGCCGATGAGCTGGCCCTGACGGACGGTCTGGCCCGCACTGACAGTCAGGGACAGGCAGTGTGCATACACAGAGCTGTATCCGCCGCCGTGGTTGATGATGACCGAGTAGCCATAGCCCGTACCTGCACCGGCCTTGTTGTAACCCGCCTTGGTGACGGTGCCGCCTGCGGAGGCGTAGATGGGCGTACCGGCCGGGGCGCAGATGTCCACGCCCTTGTGACGTCCGCCGTACCAGCGCGAGCAGTAGCGGTAGTTCGGCACAGGCCAGATGAACTGGCCGCTGCCGGTGATGTACTTGGTACTGGAAGTCACCTTCTTGGTGCCTTCGACCACCTTCTTGTTCACCGGTTCCTTGATGACCTCGGTGGAAAGCACGCTCTGGTCCACAAGGATATTCTTGGTGTCGTAGACGTTCTGGAGGGTCACACGGCGCAGACCGTTCTCGCCCTCCTGGAGCACCTTGGTGGTTCCCTTCGTATATTCGTTGGATTTTGTCGTCTCCGTGGAGAATGCGATTTCTTCCTCACGGGTCTCGATGCGGGTGATGCGCACCTCAAGGCCAGCCTCTTCTTTGGTGATGACGAGGTGGTCACCCTCAAGGATGCTGGACGTCTCGCTCAGCGGCTCACCCTTGAACGCCGGGTTGAGGGCGCACAACTCACGGAAGGTCAGGTCATTGTTATGTGCGATGGACCAGAGGGTGTCGCCCGCCTTGACGGTGTAGACCTTCTGAGCCTGCTTCACGCCCGCCAGCTCCTGCCGGACGGTCTCAAAATCCTGCAAGCCTTCCTTGAAGTAGAGGCCGTCTTCCAGCGTGACCTGCTTGTTGAAGCCCACGCTCACATTGGGGTCGTCCTCTTCTTCCTCGTAGGGGTCGAGCATGGCGGCGAGGTAATCCCGCAGCGCATTGCCGTCGCTGCACACCGCCGTCAACTCGCCGTCCAGATAAAGAGCCGTGCCTTCGCTGATCTGGTCGCCGGCGCTCTGGATGATGGCGTTTGCCATCTCGTTTTCGTCCATCATGTGGTGGGCAATGGCGAGGGTGTAGCTCGGCTCGATGGTCCACTCGGTCTTGTCGGTGCCGGCGTAGCTGATACGCTCCATCACGTCCTCGCGGGCCGTGTTGAAGACGTCCTCATTCGCCACATAGCCCACGGTTTCGCCGTTGACCCGGACGGCCAGTGCATAAGGCTGGTGGATGACATATTGGAACACTGCTGCGCCCAGCGCCAGTGCGCAGATGGGCAGGGCATACATCGCCATGCGGGGCAGCAGACTGAGGTTGCGGCGGACGCCGTTTTTGAAGTAGTGGACGCTGGCCTCAAATGCTGCACCGAAGCCCTGCTCCCTGCGGATGCGGTGGGCATGGATGAGAAGGGACACGATGCCCTTTGCAAACAGCACGATGGGGCCAAACAGGTCTTTGGCCACCTGTGCTGCGCCGGGGAACGCCGTCTCCGCCAGAGCCTTTGCAAAGCGGCGGATGCCTCCAGCAGCCCAGAGAGCGGCGTACTTGACGGCACGCCCCACCCGCACGGCAGCATACTCCGCGCCAAAGCCCAGTGCATAGAGCACTGCGCCAACGCGCAATACCAGCTTCGACGAGCGCAGCTTCCGGGAGGCATTGTCCAGCCGATGTCTGCGGCGGCGATACCGCCGGTGGCGGCGCAGCAGATGAACGCACTGGAGCTGCGCCCAAAGCGAGCGCAGCTTTGCGCGGAAGCCGGTGTGCCGCGGCGCACCGGCTGGCTCGTCCTGCCGCGTTTCAGTTGTTTTATCTTCCAGCAAAAAGGATGCTCCTTCCTGTATCTTCAGGAGATTCTGATTTGTCTCTTTTCTCTGTTATCGACACGCTGCCGCATCAGGACAGCTTTTTTGACAAGAATAACTCTATTTATTATACACCCTGCCAGCGCCGAAACAAGCATTGACACAAAATTTGGGCTTAGCTTTCACTTACTTTTCACGAAATACACAAATTTAGACAAAAAGCTTTGTCATATCCTCCGGCAGCGGGCTTTCCACCGTCACCGGCCTCAGAGTCGTTTCGTCCACCGGCACTTCGATGCCGATGCCGTCCGGCATCGGCTCGCAGCGCGGCACCCAGAACGTCTGTTTTGCGCAGTGGAGCGCCTGCCGCCCGATGCGCGCCCGGCTCCCGCCGTAGAGGTCATCTCCGGCCAGCGGGTGGTTGATGGATGCAAAATGTACCCGTATCTGGTGGGTCCGGCCCGTCACCGGGACGCAGGCCGCGAGGCTCAGGCCGTTTTCGGCCTTTAATATGGTATATTCCGTCCGGCTGGGCTTGCCGTCGGGGGTGACACACCGCCCGATGATGCTCTCCCCCTGCCGCCCGATGGGGGCGTCGATGACGCCCGGCCCGAGGGGAAGTTCTCCTTCTACAACGGCGTAGTAGAGCTTTTCCACCCGCTGAGCCAGCAGCGGGGCGGCGTAGCCATTCTGAGCCGCCAGCACGAGGCCGCTGGTGTCCTTGTCGATGCGGTTCACCGGGCGGAAGACGGGGCTTCTGCCCTGACGCAGCGCCCAGGCCGCATAGCCGTTCGCCAGCGTATCCAGCGGGTAATTCAAGGTAGGATGCACCGCGAGATGGGGCGGCTTTTCCACCACGAGGGCAAAAGCGTCCTCGTAGACCACATCCACCGGGATGTCGTCCTGTGGCGCAACGCCCTCCCCCTCCGGCGGCAGTTCAAAGGAGATGACCTGCCCGGCCTCCACCCGGCGGTTGGCCAGGATGGGGGCGCCGTCGGCAAAAAAGCCGCTGCCCCGGAATTTTACGGCCCGGGACAGGTCGGTGGAGACACTGCACTTGCGCAGAAAACCGCGCAGCAGCATCCCATCCGCCTCGGGCGGGACTTTGAAATAAAGCTTCATCTTCCCACCTCCAGCGCGGGCAACATATAAGATAAGTATAGCAAAATTCTCTTTCTCTTGCAAATCTTGTTTTTTTATGGTATCATGAGGAGCGGAAAACGAGTGGAACATACGGCGGCGGGGCGGCTTTGACCGCTCTGAGGAAAGTCCGGGCCTCACAGAGCACGGTAACTGCTAACGGCAGCCGAGGGTGACCTCAGGGAAAGTGCAACAGAAAGGAAACCGCCGCAGCAATGCGGTAAGGATGAAAGGGCGAGGTAAGAGCTCACCAGCGCATGGGTGACTATGCGGCTTTGTAAACCCTACCGGAAGCAACGCCTATATGGGACGTACAGCGCTGCTCGCGTGTCCCGAAGGCGGCACGAACCTGTCAGCAATGGCAGGTCTAGACAGATCGTCGTTTAATACAGAACCCGGCTTACGGTCTATCTCGTTTTCCATCTTTTGTTTTCAGCGCTGTCTGCGGTGTGCAGGCAGCGTTTTTCGTTTCTTTAACCACACTGTCACTTTTCGTTTGGGCTGGTTTGTGGTATACTGAACAAAACCCCGCAGAGCACGTCTCCGCCGGGGCCCTAATTCAACAGACAGGATGTGAAATCCTCCGATGAAAGATGGTTTTTTGAAAGCAGCTGCCCTCTCGCCCTCACTGCGGGTGGCCGACTGCAACTATAACGCTTCCCAAATCGTATCTCAGTTACAGGACGCTGCGGCTCGCGGCGTCAGGCTGGCGGTGTTCCCCGAGTTCTGCCTCACCGGCTACACCTGCGGCGATCTGTTCTTGCAGCGCACGTTGCAGCAGGGCGCGCTGGACGCCCTGCAGACCGTGCTGGACGCCAGCCGGGAACTGGACGTCGTGGCCCTCGTGGGCCTGCCGCTGCTGGTGCGGGGCAAGCTGTACAACTGCGCCGCCGTCCTCTGCGGCGGGCGTCTGCTGGGCCTTGTCCCCAAGACCTACCTGCCCAACTACGGCGAGTTCTACGAAAAGCGCCAGTTCACCCCGGGCAGCACTGAGGTGGAAAATGTGACGGTCTGCGGGCAGGAGGTGCCGTTCGGTACGTCCCTGCTCTTCCGCTGCCGCCAGATGCCCAGCTTCGTTCTGGGCGTGGAGATCTGCGAAGACCTGTGGAGCGCTCTGCCCCCCTCCACCTTCCACACGCTGGCCGGTGCCACCGTCATTGCGAACCTTTCGGCCAGCGATGAGACGGTCGGCAAGGCCGAGTACCGCCGGGCGCTGGTGTCAAACCAGTCCGCCCGCCTGCTCTGCGGCTACCTGTACGCTTCTGCCGGCCACGGCGAGAGCACCCAGGACATGGTCTTCGCCGGCCACGACCTCATCGCCGAGAACGGCGCCCTCCTCGCCGAGACATCTCCCTTCGAGGGCGGCTGGGCTGAGACGGAGCTGGACTGCCAGCGGATGGAGTCGGAGCGGGCGCGCAACACCAGCTTCGAGCCCAGCGCTGAGGGGTATCTGACCGTCGATTTCGACCTTGCCCTCACCGAGACGAAGCTCTCCCGCTGGGTAGACCCCACGCCTTTCATCCCCCACGACGAGCGCCGCCGGGCCGAGCGCTGTGAGCTGATCTTGAAAATGCAGGCTGACGGCCTCGCCAAGCGCCTCGAGCATGCCCACGCCAAAACGGCGGTCATCGGCATCTCGGGCGGTCTGGACAGCTGCCTCGCTCTGCTGGTGGCCGTCCGCGCCATGAAACAGCTGGGCCGCCCCACCAGCGATGTGCTGGCCGTGACCATGCCCTGTTTCGGCACCACCCACCGCACCCGCAGCAATGCGGAGATCTTATGCGACGAGCTGGCCGTCAGCTTTACCGAGATCGACATCGCCAACACCGTCCACAGCCACTTCAAGGACATCGGACAGGACGAGAGCGTGCTGGACGTCACCTTCGAGAACGGACAGGCTCGTGTGCGCACCCTCGAGCTGATGGACACTGCCAACCGCACCGGCGGCCTCGTCGTCGGCACCGGCGACCTCTCCGAGCTGGCGCTGGGCTGGGCCACCTACAATGGCGACCACATGAGCATGTACGGCGTCAACGCCGGTGTCCCCAAGACGCTGGTGCGCCACCTCGTCCAGTATGAGGCCGACATTGCCGCCTCCGTCGAGCTGCGCCGGGTGCTGCTGGACATCCTCGACACCCCCGTCTCCCCGGAGCTGCTGCCTGCCAAGGACGGCGAGATCTCTCAGAAGACGGAAGACCTCGTGGGTCCCTATGAGCTGCACGACTTCTACCTTTATTATGTTCTCCGCTTCGGCTTCGGCCCGTCGAAGATATTCCGGCTGGCGAAAGCGGCCTTCGCAGGCCGGGCCGAGTACCCGGACGAAGTGCTCTACAAGTGGCTGCGCAACTTCTACTGGCGGTTCTTCGCCCAGCAGTTCAAACGCAGCTGCCTGCCCGACGGCCCCAAGGTGGGCAGCGTCACCCTCTCGCCCCGGGGCGACTGGCGGATGCCCAGTGACGCAGCCGCCGCGCTCTGGCTGGCCGAGCTGGAACAGATCCCGCTCAAAGGATAATTTTTTATGAAACAACACAAAAAACTGCTGATAAATCTGGTCTTTGCTGCCGTCATTCTGGCCGTAGCCGCCGTGCTGCTGCTGGTGCGGAAAGCAAACCAGACCGGTACGCCTCTCTGCGCAGAGCTCATCTACGGCGACAGTAACACCAGGCTGACCTTTCCCCTCGAAAAAGACGCCGATTACGATGTGGACACCGGCTATCTCACCGTCCACATCAAGATCCAGGACGGCGCGGCCCGCTTTGTAGATTCGCCCTGCCCTGACCACATCTGCGAGTCCTTCGGCTGGCTCAGCGAGGAAGACCAGACGGCCACCTGCCTGCCCGCCCGGGCTGTGCTGAGCATCATCCCCACCACATGATGGCATACACATCCAAAGGAGTGAACGCCTATGTTTGACGAAAACAAGCATACCCATCCCCAGAATAACGACGAAGGCCCCCGGCACATCCACCGGGGCATCAAGCGCAGCGAGCCCGACGAAGTGGAGGTAGACAGCGCCGATTTCTTCTCGCCGGAACCTCCCCGCCCCAAAGCACCGCCGAAACCGACACCGACGCCTCCGTCTGAGCCGCCGAAACCTCCGGTGCCGCCCCGCAGACAGTGGGAGCCGCTGCACCCCAGCGAGCCCGCCCTCGCTGACGACAAACTTCCGAAAGGAGGAATGGTCTTGCTGGTACTGCAGGCCATCCTGAGCCTTGCCGCGCTGGTGCAGCTCTGGCGCACCCAGATGCTGCCGGTGCTCTACCTCGTTATCATCACTGCGCTTCTGGTGCTGCTCTGGCTGCTGGTGCGCAAGTGCCTCGCCTCCCGCAGCGGTGCCGTCGTGGCCCGGGTGCTGTCCGTCCTGCTCTGCGCCGCGCTGGCCGTGGGCTGTGTCTGGGCGCAGCAGGGTCTGACCGCACTGGACAGCATGACTTCCGGCCTGCTCACCGGCGCAGAAGCGAATAAGATCACGAAAGAGCCGTTCGTCGTCTACCTCAGCGGTGTGGACAACCGCGGCGAGCTGACCGAAAAGGCCCGCAGCGACGTGAACATCCTCGCTGTGGTCAACCCCACCACTAAGCAGGCGGCCCTCATCAACACCCCGCGCGACTACTATGTTGACCTCGCAGGCACCGACAGCAAGGACAAACTGACCCACGCCGGCCTCTACGGCGTCGAGACCAGCATGGCCACGCTGGGCAACCTCTACGGCGTGAATGTGGAGCACTACCTCCGCATCAACTTTGCGGGCTTCATCAACATCATCGACGCCATCGGCGGCGTGGACGTCTACTCCGACCAGGCCTTCACCTCGGTGGGCAGCCCCGGCTACTACGACCCCACCACCTTCGCCGAGGGCTGGAACCATCTGGACGGCAAGTCCGCTCTGGCTTTTGCCCGTGAGCGCCACGCCTTCAAGACCGGCGACATCCAGCGCGGCATCAACCAGATGAAAGTCATCGACGCGATGGTCAACAAGCTCAAGTCTCCCGCCCTGCTCATGGGCTTCTCCAAGCTGATGGACGCCGCCGCCGACTGCTTCGTCACCAGCCTTTCGCAGGAACAGATCTCTGCGCTGGTCCGGATGCAGCTGGGCGACCTTGCCAACTGGGACATCCAGAGCTATACCGTCACCGGCTCGGGCGCGAAGAGCACCAAGTGCTACTCCGCCAAGGGCCAGAGCCTCTACGTCATGAAGCCGGATGAGAACTCGGTCAACGAAGCCAAGGCCCTCATCGCAGCGGTTCTGGGCGGCGAGAACAAGCTCACCAGCACCAGCCAGACCCCCGAGAAGACCGATGTCTTCACGCCGACCGCCGACCCCAACGCCGGTGCATCCATCCCGGAGGAATCTCCCGACAGCGTTATCGCAGAAGAGCCCGCCGAGAGCGAAGTCCCGGCGGAAGAGGCCCCCGCTGACAGCCAGCCCGTCGAGGGCGACGCCTCCGGTGAGCCCAGCGCTTCCACCGAGGTCCCTGCAGACGGCAGCGAAGAAGCCCCGGCAGACTCCACCGAGTCGCCGTCCTTCAGTATGCCGACCCAGGAGCAGGTGGAGCAGGCGGCTTCCTCCCTGCATCAGGCCGCTTCCACCGTGCTAGACGCCCTGTTCGGCTCCGGCAGCGGCGACGCTTCCAGCGCTGAAAATGATGCAGCATAATTTATAGACAGAAAGATCCCGCAAAGCAGCTGCCTTGCGGGATCTTTGCGTTTATGCTTATTTCAGGATGTCGCTCAGCACGCTCTGGCCGTCCAGCGTGGAAGCATCCACACCCAGATAGTCGCAGATGGTCTGTGCGATGGTTCCGAAGCAGAGCCTGGTGCCGAGGTCAACGCCCGGTTTGACGCCCTTGCCGCAGATGAGATACGGCACATACTCGCGGGTATGGTCGGTGGTCTTGGTGTAGGAGGGGTCACAGCCGTGGTCGGCCGTGACCATCAGGATGTCGCCTTCCCGCATCCCGGGGATGAAGTCGGCAACGAACTTGTCGAACTCGGTGGCGGCGGCGGCGTAGCCTGCCACGTCGCGGCGGTGGCCGTAGAGCATATCGAAATCGACGAGGTTCACGAAGGCCAGACCCTCGAAGTCGCGGGTCTGCAAAGCCTTGGTGAAGGCGATGCCGTTGGTGTTGCCGGTGGTCTTGATCTTTTCCGTCACGCCCTCGCCGTCGAAGATGTCGAAAATTTTGCCCACGGCGATGACGTCCCTGCCTGCGTCCTTGAGCAGATCAAGCATGGTCTTGCGGGGCGGTTTGAGGCTCAGGTCGTGGCGGTTGGTGGTGCGGTAGAAGGTGTCGGCGGTGCGGCCGAGGAAGGGGCGGGCGATGACGCGGCCCACGCCGTACTCGCCCCTCAGCATCTCGCGGGCGATCTCGCAGTAACGGTACAGCTCATGCACCGGCACAAGCTCCTCGTTGGCGGCGACCTGAAACACGCTGTCGGCGCTGGTGTAGACGATGAGGGCATCCTCCTTCATGGCCTGCTCGCCGTAGTCCTTCAGCACCTGTGTACCGGAGTAGGGCTTGTTGCAGAGGACTTTGTGGCCGGTCTTTTCCTCGAACTCGTGGATGAGGCTGTCCGGGAAGCCGTCCGGGAAGGTGGGCAGCGGCTTGGGGCTGACGACACCGGCGATCTCCCAGTGGCCGATGGTGGTATCCTTGCCCATGCTCTGCTCCT
>OFCP01001079.1_pt1 | contig 11853 bp, 13 predicted proteins | sample 1520831 | NCBI WGS metagenome assembly OFCP01 (sample SAMEA2699039, study PRJEB24076) | metagenome | biome: Human gut stool | place: Spain | collected 2013-03-20 | reverse complement strand
TTGCCTCTTTAGTATAATCCAAAATCACCGCCAGCACAACAAAATCTTTCGGTTGGGTCTTGTATCCAGCGCAAAAATGCGGTAAAATAGCTTGACTTAGAATAAAACCTCTCCGTCAAGGTCTGCGTCTTTGCCGCCTCTCCTGCCGGGAGAGGCAAGCCAACCGGCTCCTCTGGCAGGGGAGCCGGAGCAAAGCGCCTGAGAGGTTTTGCAGGAAAGGTAAAATATGATCTTAGCCATTGATATAGGCAACACCACCGTCGCCCTGGGCGGCATCAAGGACGGACGTGTATGCTTTGTGGCCCACATGGATACGGTGCGCACCCGTACCGCCGCGGAATACCGCATTGAAATGGAAAAGGTGTTTGCTCACCGCCGCCACCCGGAAAAGCCCATCCGGTTCGAGGGCGCGGTGCTGACCAGCGTAGTGCCCCAGATCACCGGGGCACTGGCTGAGTGCGCCCGCTATTACACCGGCAAAAAGCCGGTCATCGTTTCGCCGGAGATCCGCACAGGCCTGACCATGGGGGTGCCTGACCCCCATGCCGTGGGCAAGGACCGGCTGGTGGATGCCGCTTACGCTGCGGCGAACTTCCCGTTGCCGGTCATCACTGTGGATCTGGGCACTGCCACTACATTTAATGTTGTGGATGAGAACCGGGTATTCCGGGGCGGTGTGATCTGCCCGGGGCTTTCCACCGGCCTGCGGGTTCTGGGGGAGCGCTGTGCCCAGCTGCCGCAGGTGCGGCTGAGCTCCCCCAAAGCAGCCATTGGTGTGAACACTGAGAGCTGTATGCTTTCGGGCTCTGTGCTGGGCACGGCAGTCCTGCTGGACGGCATCACCCAGCGCATTGAGGAAGAGCTGGGCCGCCCGGCCACCCTGGTGGTCACGGGCGGGCTGGCAAAGTATGTCACGCCGCTCTGCCGCCATCCGCTGACCTACGACCCGGAGCTGCTGCTGAAGGGGCTGGCATTGCTGTACCAGATGAACGCCCCTCAGCCGCACTATGCCGCCGGGGGCAGGCGGCGGAACCCGAACAACAATTTCCGCCGGGGCCGCCGTCCCCGCTCCCAGCGCCGGGAACGCCGCGAGAAGGAAAACAAAAACGGCTGACGACGAAACAGGATGGAGAGAACAATGAAACTAGGGATCCTGGGCACGGGGATGATCGTGCGGGAGTTTCTGCCCTGGCTGGCAGGGCCGGACTGCCCCTTTACGGTGCAGGCGCTCTGCAGCACCCAGCGCAGTGCGCCGGTGGCCGACGAGATGTGCGAACAGTACGGCATTCCCCAGCGCACCACGAACTATTTTGAATTATTGCAGTGGGTGGATGTGATCTATCTGGCCGTGCCCAACCTGCAGCATTACCGCTATGCCAAGGTGGCGCTGGAAGCGGGGAAGCATGTCATTGTGGAAAAGCCCATGGCCTGCACCGCTGCCCAGACCGAGGAGCTGGCGGCGCTGGCCCGCCGCAAAAAGGTGTTCCTGTTTGAGGCCATGACCACCCAGTACCTCGAAAACTACAACAAGATCCGGGAGCTGCTGCCCCGCATCGGCAGGGTGAAGCTGGTGCAGTGCAATTTCAGCCAGTATTCCAGCCGCTACGATGCCTTCTGTGCCGGGGAAACGCCGGTCTCCTTTGACCCGGAGTGTGCGGGCGGTGCCCTGATGGATCTGAATGTCTACAACATCAGCTATATCGTGGGCCTGTTCGGTGAGCCGAATCAGGTGCACTACCTGGCCAACATGGAGCGCGGCATCGACACCAGCGGTATCCTGACCATGGAGTACAACAGCTTCAAGGCAGTCAGCATGGCCGCCAAGGACTGCGGTGCGCCTGCCCGGTATGTCATCCAGGGCACAAAGGGCTATATCCTGCAGAAATCCACGGCCAACTGGTGCGGCGGCGTGACCTTCCACCCCAATCAGGGCAAGGAAGAGCACTTCAACCTGAACGGCGGCAGACCCCGGCAGGCGGCGGAGTTCCACGCCTTTGCCAAGGCCATCGAGGGCGGTGACCAGGAGCTGTGCAGCCGGATGCTGGATACCTCCGTGGCCGTCAGCCGTGTGCTGACCGTGGCCCGGCGGAGCGCCGGCATCAAATTTCCCTGTGATAAATAAGGTGGGCTTGCCCGCTTATTTATAGATTCCCTGACAGAAAAAACCAGATTTGCGCCGTATCCGACGTATAGGGCGGAACGGCAGCAGGAGGAAAACTGAATTATGAAAAACAACGATCTTCGCACTCTCACCCGACTGGCACTGCTGGTCGCCATCGAGCTTGTAATGAAGGCCATCGGCCTGGGCAGTGTGCCCATGGGCCCGCTTTACATGAGCTTCCTGACCCTGCCCATTGCGGTGGGTGCCATCACCATGGGCCCTGTGGCCGGTGCTGTGCTGGGCGGCGTGTTCGGCGCGGTGAGCTTCTATGATGCCGTTACCGGTGCTTCCGCCATGACCGGCGCCCTGTTCCAGGTCAGCCCTGTCAACACTTTTATCCTCTGCGTGGGCATGCGTGTGCTGATGGGCGTGTGTGTGGGCCTGATCTTCAACGGCCTGAGCAAGCTGGACAAGAGCCGCACCTGGAGCTATATCGTCAGCGCCATGTGCGCTCCGGCCCTGAACACCCTGTTCTTCATGGGCTATATCGTGCTGGCGTTCTACAACTGCGACTATGTCCAGAACCTGGTGTCCGTTAAGGGCGCTGCCAACCCCCTGATGTTCGTTGTGCTGCTGGTTGGTGTCCAGGGCGTGGCTGAGTTCCTCGTCTCCGGCATCCTGGGCGGCATCGTGGCCCGCGCCGTGCACAAGTTCCTGAAATAAGAGCCCGCGTTCCGCGTCAGGGAAGAGCGTATGGGTTTGTAACATTGTAAAACAAAAGACCAGAACTGAACTGCCACTTGGCAGAACAGCTCTGGTCTTTTTCTGTGCGGTGAAAAACAGAAACGCAGCCTTTACAGAGGCAGCTTGCCGCCGACCTTGTTGACGACATAGTAGGCGGCCTCTTCCTCAGGCTTGACGTAGATCTTGCAGGACTGCACGCCCACTTTGTGGGTCAGGCGGTAATCGGCCTTGGCGCGGTCCACAAGATCGGTGATGTTATACTGCTTGCCGGCAAATTCAACGTAGATCTCAGGGGAAAGCGGGGGACGGCCCTTGTGGGCGGTCTTTTCCGTTTTGGGGGCTTTCTCCGTTTTGACAGCGGACTTTGCGGTCTTGCGTGCGGGCTTTGCCTCGGCTGCGGGAGCTTCTGCAGCGGCAGGAACGACAGGCTTTTTCACTGACATGGATTCTACCTTCTTTCTCATATAGTTTTGCGTGTGGGAATAATACCGGAATGCACCGGTAGAAAAACCTTGCATCAAACAGCAGCATATAACTATATAATAGTTTTTTGCGGCGCATTTGTAAAGAGGTTTTGTGAAAAAAGGTTCGTTTTCAGGCAGGAAATACTTTTTTGTTTCTGGAAAAGTTACTGGACGCACAGTCCCTCGGCCCGTGTGACGATGGACAGCAGCAGTTCGGTGTCCCAGTCCTCTGCCAGCACAAATAGATCATCGCAGATCTCCTTCTGGATTTGTGCCGTCGTTTTTTGTCCGGCAAGGACGCAGACCGCGGAAAGCAGTCGAACTTTCAGGGCACAAATTTCTGCGGGTGCGCCCCACAAACGGGCAAGGTCATAATTGCTGGTGTTTCCGCAGGGCATGGCACAGGCAGCGCAGTTGGGAGCCACCCGGTGCTTCTCGGCTTCAACGATGTCAGTCATCCGGAGCAGCGCGCTCTCGGCGGCCTCGGGGTCAGCCGCCAGCCGCAGACCGGCAGCCAGTATGCGGTCAGTATCCTCCGTTTTGGGTTCATTGACTGTGGAGCGCGCCAGCCCCACCAGCGCGCCCAGCAGAGTGTCCCGCTGACGCTGTGCAGCGGTAACGGGAGCAGAAAACGTGTGATTCATAGGAACCTCCAGGCTCTTTTTTGCTGTAAGGATACCACGGAATCCCCGGAAAGGGAAGGCGAAAAATTCTTTTTTCTGCAAAAGGAAATAGCGTCTTGATTTTGGACGGAAAATCCGCTATAATAATACCGTTCTACATACGCCGGTGTGTCGGAATGGCAGACGAGGGGGACTCAAAATCCCTTGTGCTAATAACACGTGTGGGTTCGACCCCCACCACCGGCATTGAAAAGCAGCTTAGAATCGTAAGATTTTAGGCTGCTTTTCTTCAGAACCTGTCCTTTTCGGATAACATCATCAGCAGCATTTGGGGCGTTATGGGCTATACGGTTTTGCTGGTATTTACCCTCTTTAAGACGGGAAGCCTTGCGAAATCCGTGTTTGCAGCGCACTAAGGAAGGAGGAATGATTCATGGCATCTTATATTTCTGTGCCGCGAGACCTTTCAAAGGTCAAAACCAAGGTCTTTATGAACCTGACCAAACGGCAGATTCTCTGCTTCGGAGCCGGTGCGCTGATTGGCGTTCCGGTTTTCTTTTTGCTCAAATCCAGCGGGAATTTGAGCCTTGCCGCTCTTGGCATGATGGCGGTGACGCTGTCGCTCTTCTTTCTTGCCATGTACGAGAAAGACGGTCAGCCGCTGGAAGTGGTGGCAAAGCACTTCTATGAGGCAAAGTTCAAGAGGCCGAAAACGCGGCCTTACAAAACAAAAAATTACTATGCACTGCTGGTTCAGCAGGCAGACGTGGAAATGGAGGTAAATCGCATTGTTCAAAATGGAAAAAAGCAAGAGCGGCAGTCCGGCGCAGGAATATCTATTACTGCGGCAATGACACGTCAACGCAGTTTTTTGCGGCGAGTGTGGCGGAGGAACTGCTGCTGAATACCGAATTGACGGAAGAAAGCAAAGACCGTGCAATACCATCTGCTGAAAGAATTTGGCCTTTACGAGTACAGGGATGCGCACCCGTCCACCCTGTCCGGCGGACAAAAGCAACGGCTTGCCATCGCCTGCGCCGTCTTTTCCGCCCCTGCCGGCAGCTCCACCGCGATGGTCGTGCCCTTGTCCGAGCTTTCCTCCACCCAAACGGAGCCGCCGTGGAGATCGGCGATCTCCCATACCAGTGAGAGTCCCAGTCCTGCGCCACCGTATTCCCGGCTGCGAGACTTGTCCACCCGGAAGAAGGGCTGGAAAATGCTCCGCTGATACTCCTCCGGAATGCCGCAGCCAGTGTCGGAAACGCGAATGATGCACTTTTCCTGCCCCTGTGCAAGCTCGACCCGCACCGAGCCGCCGAGGCGGTTGTATTTGACAGCGTTCTCCGTCAGGTTGAAGAGCATGCGGTAGATCAACGCGTCGCTGCCGGTTAGGGCGGCGTCGCCCTCCGCTTCCAGCGTGATGCTTCGCTTCTCCGCCAGGGACGCAAGATCCGTAAAGATCTCCTCGACCATGGGGGCGAGCTGGAGCTGCTCGTTCCGCGCCACCTGCTGCAAATTGCTCATCTCCAGCAGCGTCTTGGTCATCTGCGTCAGCCGTTCCGTCTGCTCACGCAAAAGCGTGAGGAACTCCGCCGTCTCCGGCCGCACATCGGGATGCTCCGCGGAAAACAGCTCCAACTGCGCCTGCATTAGTGCCAGCGGCGTGCGCAGTTCGTGGGCGGCGTTGCCGGTGAACTGCCGCTGGGCGGAAAAGGCGTTGTTCAGCCGCTCCAGCATCTGGTTGAACGAGCGGCTCAGCTGCCGGAACTCCGAAATAGCATCTTCATCGATCCTCATATCGGCAAGATTGTTCAGCTGCACCTGCTCCACCTGCGAGGTAAAGCTGCGCAGGGGCTTGAGAGCGCGTCCGCTGACGAAATAGGCGAGGATGCCGCTGAGCAGCGTTACCGCCGCCGTGATGTACCAGTTGGTGGTGCGGAAGCGCCCCTGCACCCCATCGACGACGATGGTCAACTCCTCGTTGGGCGCTATGAGCTGCGGGTCAAAGCTCGCCGCTCCGCTATCATTCAGGATCACCGTGCCGCCGCCCTGTAAGCTGTCCGCAATGGTGTCCATATAGTACACACCGGAGGAGCACAGCAGCAGATTCATGGCCACGCAGGTGATGCCGATGAGCAGGGCGGACATCAGCGTGATGCGCCACTGCAGGGAAAGCCGCTTCATTCCTCCTCGCCTCCCATCAGATAGCCCTCGCCGATGCGGTTGCGGATGGGGTCATAGCCCAGCACGGCCCGCAGCTTCTTACGCAGGGCGGAGATATGGACGCGAATGGAATTGCTGAAGCTGTCCACGCTGTTGTCCCAAACATGCTCCATCAGCTCCTCCTGACTCACGGGCCGCCCCTGATGCACCATCAGGTATTCGAGTATCCCCGTTTCCTTTCGGGTCAACGTCAGCGTCTGCCCATTGACGGCGGCGGTGCGGGAGCGGGTGTCGAAGCTCAAGCCTCCGCAGCTTAGCAGCACATCCTGCTGGGTGAACTGCCGCAATGTCAGGCTGCGGATGCGGGCCTCCAGCTCGGCAAGATGAAAGGGCTTTGCCAGATAGTCGTTTGCCCCGGCGTCCAGCCCCTGCACCTTGTCCTCCACCTCACTGCGAGCGGAGAGGATCAGCACCCGCGTCTCCCGGTCGGTTTGCCGCAGGGTGCGCAGCACCGTCATGCCGTCCTTTTTCGGCAGATTCAGATCAAGAAGTACCAGATCGTAGCACTCCACGCCCAGCAACTCCAGAGCCTTCTCCCCGTCGTAGCAGTAGTCCACGCTGTAGGCCAGCCGCCGCAGGCTGCGGACGATTGTTTCACACAGAGCGCGTTCGTCTTCAATTACTAAAAGGTGCATGAGAGCCCTCCTTTTTATTTCTCCGTTTTTATGTTGCTTTCATTATAGCAAGAATAGATAAGGTTTGCATTAAACATCGGTGTACAAGGGGTACAAACAAGATAAAATAGAAATGAGGGGCGATAGAGCGGAAATGTCAGATTTTCCACTCTATCTGAACACGGTCGCTGGTGGCCTTGATCGTAGAGATCAAACCATCGGCGGCTTTTCTTTTGTCGTCAAAATCTATGCTGTCCCAGTTGTCGAGATAATAGGATAACTTCTTTATCTGCTGGGGAGATATGGTTTCAACGCTCAATTCAGCGATTGCCTTTGAAATGGTCTGGCGTCGGGTGTCCAGTTCTTCAATTTTTTTGTTGGCGTAGGCAAGCAAGGTCGCATTGGCTCCGGTCAGCGTATCCAGCAGCTTTTCAATTTCTGCCTCCACCTGTGCCAGTTCCACTTGATAGGCGGTCAGTTTTGGATTGACTTTTTCCTCTTTGCCGTGGAGTATCTGAAAGTCTTTGAACTTCTCCTGCATGGCCGAGAAAATGAATTGCTCAAATTCTTCTTTGCGGATTTTCCCGCAGCCCGGACAGCCTTTGTTTTCCGTCCGTTTGGTACAGCGGAAATATCCGGTGCTGTTTGGTACATGGGTGGCTTTCAGAGCATACCCACAATGCCCGCATTTGATTTTTCCGGCCAGCCAAGTATTTTTTGGTTTCCGTCCCTGCTGGAATGTGGTATTTGCCATAAGTTTTTTCCGGCATTTAAGCCATGTGTCAGAGGAAATGAGTGCTTCGTGGGGAGCAATAACAAGTATCTGGTCTTTTAAGCACCTGTCCTTGTCCTCCTTCACATCCCGCCCCTGATAGAGATAGCAGCCGTTTGTTCCGGCAAAGTCGGAAGCGTCATTGACAATCGCTGCGCCCTGACTCTTGAAAAATTCGTACAGCTCCAAATCGGCCTGTGCGTAAACGGGGTTTCTTAAAAGCTGGGAAAGAAATGTACGGAACATGGATTTGCCATAAATTTTTATGTCATGTTCCTCGAAGTATCGGGTAATATCTCCGAAGGATGTTTCCGGTTCAGCGTACATTTCAAACATCAGCCGAACATGGTCGGCGGCTACGGGGTCGGCAACCATTTTCTTTGTGCGGATACCCTCTACCACAGTAGGCTCTAACTGATAACCGTATGGTGCCTGTCCGCTCATGTGAAAGCCTTTCAGACACCGTGAATAGTAGGCGTCTGTGACACGCTTCTGAATTGTCTCACGTTCAAGCTGGGCGAATACAATGCAGATATTCAGCATGGCCCGGCCCATCGGGGTCGAAGTATCAAACTTTTCTGTGGATGATACAAACTCCACATCATACTCTTGAAACAGCTCCATCATCGTTGCAAAGTCCAGATGATGGTCGCCAGCGCCGCCGCACAGGCCAGCGGGTTGCCGCCTGACCTTTCCCTTGCGGATCTCGCCCAACAGCTTTTGAAACTCCGGCCTGTCCGTATTTTTACCGGAATAGCCTTTGTCCTTGAATACCCGGCAGCTCCCACCTTTCAATTCATACTTGCAAAAGTCGATCTGACTTTCAATGCTGATACTGTCCTTGCGGTCTACTGACTGTCTTGCGTAAATACAATCTTCTCTGATAAATTCCATATTGGGCTCCTTTCCTTGTTGGAATGGAGCTACCAACCTTACAACTATATTATACCATCAGCAGCCCCGGACAACAATGTTGCGAATGATTAGGGAAATCTGTCCCCATATTTTCTGAACACCTCATAAAGACAACGCTCAATTTCTTTTTTGCGCTGTGCTTTCTCCTTCGGGGGAAGTACCGGCGTGAGGCTTTCCAGCACAATGATCTTCCCTTGAAATGCGACAGACTTTGTTTCTCGTTCATAAGTGACAGCTTGCGTCATTGAAAACCTCCTTTGCGAAAGTGCGTGTATATGCCAGCCTTTCCCACTTGTCCCGTGGGGAAATGTCAAAAGACGGCACCCAGCAGGTGCCGCCCTTTGAGCTTTCTCCACTTCGGGTCAATGTGGTCCGAGGTCAGTAAGGACTGGAAAGGTACTTTTCTTTGGCATCCTCCACGCTGTTGAGGTCGAATACTTCATAAAGCTGCCCCACAACACGCCGTATATCCTTCTTTGAAAATCCGCAGTTCTCCATTGCCATAATGACATAACCACGGCAGGCGTCATTGCTCCATTCGTCCGGTTCCAAGCTGGGGATCATTCCAAACGCATTTCCCATAAAGTGCTCCTTTTTTGAAAAGATGGGGAGCCACGCCGGATCGGTTGGCCTATCATCAGACAGCATTGCCGGGGGCTCCCCATAGGTTTTCACTTCATTTCAGACACACCGGACGGACATAGGCTTCATGCCCCATAGTATTTCAACTCTCCCCATTCTGATGGCAAGGCGTTCTCATTGCCTGCGACGGCTCACGGCTTGCAAGGCCGCTTCAACGCTCGGACTGTGACTAAACGCAAGTATCCGGGTTCTGCGCCTGTTCCGGTGGAGCCAGCCTTGCCCCACCTATGGCATGGACCTGTTCGCTCGCTCAGTTTTACAAAGACTGTATTCTCTGAAATCCGAGGTCATGGCGGGTCTGTCACACAGCGCGTTCCCCTTCGTATCCGGGTGTCTTTTTATTCGATTTTCAATCTGCATGAGGCTTGTCTGAACCTCGGGCCATTGTGACCCGAAGTGTTTTGCCTCTCATAAGCCATTTCATTTTCCGGCCTAAATCGGTACGCCTTACAAAGAATTTTTCAAAATTTTTTCTAAGCGCCGCAGACCTCGCTCGATTGCGACACGAACCACTTTTTCATGGACGCCCTCTGCCCGGGCAATGTCCTGTTTGGTCATGCCGAGAATGAAATGAGCATAAATCCGTTTTGCCTGTTTGTCCGGCAAACTGGAAATCGCTGCGTGAAGCTCCTGCATGGTCACTTTCCGCTCATACAGTTCATGGGGAGATAAGGCAACAAAGACAGCTTCATGCTCCAGCCCGTCATCCCGATCAAGGGAATAGTAGGCTTTGTGGCGGTATGTACGCAGCCGGTAGGCAGCCTCTTTACGATCAAACTCTTTGAACATTTCTGCAACTTCTTCCGATACTTCCATGAAGCAATCTGATGTATAGAATGGGTAATAGTCCCGCAAATTGATAATAGCCATATTGACCTCCGTTTCGATTTTTGATTGACGAGTAACCGAAACGAAGGCGGCGGAGAGCGGCACCGGGGAATGACTTCGGGCCAACATGACTCGAAGCAGCCCCATAAGAACGAAAAAGCGCCCGGGCGGCATGAAGCCACACGGACGCATGAAGTTACATATTCATTTATGTACTGTCTGATTTCACATTCATAACCAGACTGTCCCGGAGGGGGCGCTATGCTTTTTTTAATTGATGTAGGTCATGGGTACTATGAAAAGAGGCAAAAATAGACACGGCGGCAATCCTCCTTATATGCCGCCGTGGATTTACACGGTGTTAGGTCGTCGTTATTTTAAGGTAGACGAAAAGAAACGGCGGCTCTGAAAATCAAAGCCGCCGCTTCATAGGCGCGTGAAAATGTGTCTGCTGTACGACGGCTTTTTTTCTTTTGCCGTCGTCCGGCAGATTAACATATGAAACTATAATTCATTGATGGTTGCAGTAATCGACATATTGCGAATTCGTTTTGCCGGAGCATATACAGCTGCGATTGCCGCAATCGAGACAAACAGAAGAATAACGCCCAAAGAGATAATTGGGAACTGCCACACAGCAGATGGAAAATGCCCTGCAATAAGGAAATAATACAGCGATTTGCTAAGCGGCAAGCCAATAGCACAACCAACAACGCACCCCAAAACAGCATAGGTGAATGCTTCACAGGCAATCATTTTCGTCATTTGCCGTTCATCCATTCCTACTGCCCGCATAGCTCCATATTGCTTCATTCGGGCAGACACACTCATGGAAATGCTATTGACAATGTTCATTACCGTTACCAGTGCAATAATTGCCAAAAACGCATAAACACAGAAAACAAAAGCCATATAAGTTCCCGTAGTGCGCTCGTCGCGTTTATCTTGAAAGCTATATGTTTGATCTACGGAATTCTGGATTGCCTGAACATTTTCGTCCGTAACATCTCCCGTTGTTTGTATCAGCACAAGAGAATAACCTTCCTCTCCTGTCAAACGGACAAATGTTTCATCAGAGGTAATCAATGTGAGCTTTCCATTTGTCAATCCATTCTCACTAAATGGGTCGTTTTTTAACAGTCCGGCTATGGTAAGGGTTTCATCCCCAATCTGAACAGTGTCACCGATTTTCCATGTGCTGTCCTGATCGGATGTTGCCAAAACAAAATTGCTGTCCCTAAAAACTTTGGACAGATCACTCCCCCTTTTCAAAGCACTGTCTTTTTTCAGACATTGTAAATCAAAATCGTCATAAGAAATCAAATCGACTGTGCCAGAAAAGTTGGTGTCGTCGTTTAGTTTGGCAGAAACATCAAATACACTACGACGCCCGTAAACTTCCTTCACTCCATCCATTTCGCGGATGGTTGTAAGCAGTTCCCAAGGAATCGTATTACCGTCAGCACTTGCAATATCTATATCTGATGTGGCAGCCGACTGAGGAATCAGGTAATCCACAAAATCGACCATAATAGAAAAGCTCAAAAACAGGATGATGCTAAGTGCAAAAGAACCTGTCATCAGGAATAAATTTTTCTTCCCGGAGACCGCATGGCCGATACCGAGAAGGGCTTCAATCTTTCCGAATCCTGTATACTGGGAATGACGCATTGTTTTTCCGTGGTCTGCATTTCCAGACACCGCTGTGATAGGAGATACCTTCGCGGCATGTTTCGCCGGAGCATTTGCGGCGATCAGGACAGTAATCAGTCCAACAAAGATACCGCAGGCAATGCCAAAAATACTGATACCAAAGAGGGGAATATCAGAAAATTCTTCTCTGACTACAAAGCGCAGTACCGCACACAGCCCCCATGTTGTAACAACCCCTAAAATAAGACCGATGGGTACAGCCGTTTTGCACCAG
>OFCP01001070.1_pt1 | contig 11959 bp, 9 predicted proteins | sample 1520831 | NCBI WGS metagenome assembly OFCP01 (sample SAMEA2699039, study PRJEB24076) | metagenome | biome: Human gut stool | place: Spain | collected 2013-03-20 | reverse complement strand
CGAACACGACGCGTATCGTATACCATGACGAAACGAACAATAAAGACCATGAAGTAGCAACACTTGACGACGGCATGAAGTACGCAGGCGATGACGCTCAGGGTACGGATAAGACCAAAGTCGTTAAGAAGAAGCTCAATGAAACGCTCGATATTATCGGCGGAGCGGACGCTACGAAGTTAACGGACGACAACATCGGTGTTAACAACGACGGAAACGGCAAGCTCAAAGTACAGCTTTCCAAGAACCTGAAAGATATTAATACCATTAAAAACGGCGGCACGACAATTACGCTTAACACCACTCCGGGCGGCGCAAGCAATACGCCGGCAGTGGTTATCAGCGGCGGCAACCTGAGCATGGACGGTAACAAGATTACCAACGTAGCTCCGGGCGAAATCAGCAGCACGTCGACAGAAGCCGTAAACGGCTCGCAGCTTTATAAGTTAAAGGCGGAAGAACGTCACATTCGTCCGACAAACGTACCGACAGGCTCGACGGAAACGACGCAGACAACAGGTGCGGATGCCGTTTACAAGTACGATGCGACAACGAAGAAAGTTACGTTGGTATATAACGACGGAAACGGCACGGCTGTGAACGACACGAAGGCGGTTATCGACTTCTCCGATCTGTCCACAGGCGGCAGCGGCACGAATACGACTGTCGAATCGACAGACGGTACGGTCAAAGTAACGGATAACGGTACGTCACCGGACCACAAGTATGACTTGGCAGTCAACTCGCAGAAGGTCGTAAACAACGCACAACTGCCCGTAACGTACACGAAGGCGGACGGCACGAAGGTATATCTACATAACGACGGCAACTTCTACGATGATAAAGCAGAAGGCCAAGGCAACTTGGTAGCGAAGTCGGATGTTATTGCGTCCATGAACGACGGCAACAACTCGACGACGGCTCCGATGCGTCTGAACAACGTAGCAAGCTCGATCTCCAACCAGACGGGAGCTACGTTCCTGGATAAACTCGACGCGGCTAATACGAACAACCCGAATAGTGCCGTTAACGTATCGGACTTGAAGAACACGGCCGACGGCTTGACGGACAAGGGTCTTAAGTTTGATGCCAACTCGGGCGGCGTGAAGACGAACAAGCTCGGATCGACGGTTAAGGTACAAGGTGCGGGCACAAAAGCCGACACGAACTATGACGGTTCGAACATCAAGACGTTCATCGACCAGGATGCAAGCGGCAACACGACGATTGACGTGAAGCTCGATAAAGACCTGAAGACCGAAACGATTACGGCAGCCGGCAAGGACGGCAAAGACGGCAAGATCGGTATTAACGGTCATGACGGCGTCACGACGACCATTACGGTAACTCGTGACGGCAAGCCGGGACTTGACGGAGCACCGGGAACGACGACGACTCGCGTTGTATACGAAAAGCCGGACGGCGGTAAAGAAGAAGTGGCAACACTGAACGACGGCTTACGCTTTACGGGTAACAACACGTCTACGGAAAACAAACATAAGCTCAACAGCTTGGTTAAGGTTAAGGGCGAAGGCGTAACGGAAGCGGAAGCGAATGCCTTCGACAGTGCGGCAGGCAATATCGCAGTGGTAGCAGACGGCACGGATACGTTGACGATTAAGCTGAACAAGAATGTAAAAGGCTTGAATACGGTAGAAACGAAGACGATCCAGTTGGGCGATCCTGCAGGTAACCACACGACGATTAACTACGCAGGCGACCGCATTACGTACACGACGCCGGATACGACGCCGGGTGCAACACCGGGCTCTACGGTAACGCATAAGGTGGCGAACCTGGAAGATGAACTTCACATCAAACCGGGTACGTATACGCCGAATGCAGCCGGTAAGGTAACCCTTACCTACGTGGACGGTAACGGCAACGACGTAGCAGGAAAGACGGCTGTTGTCGACCTGAGCAGCTTCACACCGGCAAGCGGTATGGGCAAGTGGGTAGCTAAGTCTGCTGCAGGCGAAGGTACACACTCGGGTGATACGACTCAGGATATTACGGACAGCAAGGCTGTTGAATTCCAGGCAGGAAAGAACGTCACCATTACCCAGACAAACGACGGCGCAGGCAATACGGTTATTAAGTACGGCTTGAGCGACGAAATCGAAGTGGGTAAAGAAGGCGCACCGGGAGCACCGGGCAAAGACGGTAAAGTAGGCGTTAAGGGTGCAGACGGTTCGGCAGTTGTGATTAACGGCAAGGACGGCTCTATCGGCTTGAACGGCACAAACGGCCGCGACGGCATTACCATCCAAGGTAAAGACGGAGCTAAAGGTCTTGACGGCACGAACACGACGCGTATCGTATACCATGACGAAACGAACAATAAAGACCATGAAGTGGCAACACTCGACGACGGCATGAAGTTTGCCGGTGACGACGGTCAAACGGATTCTTCGAAGGTTATCAGCAAGAAACTCAATACGGTTGTCGACATTGTCGGCGGTGCTGATAAGACGAAGCTTACGGATAACAATATCGGCGTCAATAACGTAAACGGCAAGCTTAAAGTACAGCTTTCCAAGGACCTTGATTTGACAGCCGGCGGCAGTGTCAAGATGGGTGATACGACGGTTAACAACGGCGGCATTACCATTAAGGCACCGACAAGCGGCACGACGACGGATGTTCATCTCGGATCTGACGGCCTCAACAACGGCGGCAATAAGATTACGAACGTTGCTAAAGGTACGGCCGATACGGATGCTGTTAACGTAAGCCAGTTGAAAGATGCCAAGAGTGAATTGAAGGCTGATGAACGCCACATTAAGCCGGGAACTTATACTGTTGACAGCAACGGTAAGGTAACTATGACCTATGTGGACGGCAACGGTGACGACGTAGCTAATGAAAAAGCGGTTATTGAAGGCATTGCCAAGAACGACTTGTCAAATATTACAAACGACGGCAAGAATGTTATTACGAACCTTATCGACATGGAAAACGGTAATAACACGACCGTTTCCTCTCGTAAGGATGCAACAGGCAAGAAGATCTTCAAGGTCGACGTAGATTTGTCGGCTACGAATCGGAAGGTTGATACGGCCGCTACAGGTACGGGTTCCGTGGCATCGGGCAGTGCTGCCGGTGCAGCTGTAGTCAATAAGGGCACGCAGTTCGTTGCAGGCGACAACATGGTTGTTAAACGCGAAACTATGAGCGGCAACGATACGGATCAGAAGATTACGTATGCTCTGAACCCGAACTTGCAGAACATTAAGTCCATCAGCAGCGGTACGACAACGAGTAATGCTCCGCGTATCGACTTCGGCTCCAACACGGTAACGATTAATAACGGTAATTTGAGCCTGGGCGGTAACAAGATTACCAACCTGGCACCGGGCACAAGCTCGACGGATGCCGTAAACCTCAGCCAGTTGGAAGGCGCTCGTACGAAGGTTACATCCAATGACGGATCCGTAACTGTTACGAGAAACGAGAATACGACGACGAAGGAAATTACTTATGACCTTCATGTAGCAGGCGGTAACGGTACTCCGGATCCGACTATTTACAATCGTCTCAACAACCTGGGTGATGAAATCCAGACAGTCGGTGCATTAGGAGCCGCATTAGGCGCACTGAAACCGATTCAGTACGATCCGTTGGAACCGACTCAGATTATGGCCGGCTACGGTAACTATCGCGGTACCTCGGCTTTGGCTTTAGGGGTAGCTCATTACAGAAACGAATCGCTCATGATGCATGCAGGCATGTCCTGGGCAGGCGGTTCAAGCCACATGATGGCTAATGCCGGTGTTACGTGGAAACTCGGTCACCGCGATCCGGAAACGGCTATTGCCGACCGCTATCGTCGCGGCCCGATCAGCTCGGCTTACGCATTACAACAGGAAATGGCGGCAGTGAAAGAAGAAAATCAGGGCTTGAAGGGTGAAGTAGCCGATTTGAAGAGCGAAAATGCGGAAATGAAGAAGAATATCGCTATGTTAATGGCGAAACTCGGCATGTAATTCAGCGGCTTTTATGACAGGTGGGGCCTCGCAAGAGGCCCGTCGCCTGTTAACTTGAGACTTGATACTAAAGAAGAGGAGTATAGACATGAAAAAATCTATCTTGTCTGCTTTCACGGCAGCACTTGTTTTAGGAACGGCTTTTGCCGGTACATCCGTACAGGCATTGCACGATCCCTTGCTTAGTAAAAATCCCGAAACGACACCGCAACTCGGTACAGTCGTACTCGTAAAGGTTCCGAATCAGGAAGTTAAGGACTCGGTACACGCTTTTGCACAGGCTTGGCAACATGCGACAACGCGTATTGCCGAAGTAAAGGCAAAGCAGGCTGAAGGCAAAGAGTTGACAAAAAATGAAAAGAAATGGATCGAATCCAATCGAGTCAACAATTACAGCGACTATTTCCGTACGGACATTTATTCGTATGTCCACGGTCTTGAATTCGTAATGAACTGGAATGCCGAAAACGACGGTATTCAGGAATACAACTATGAAACCATGCCCGGTAAGGATCCGAAAACGGGTACGGACATGAAGCACGGCTATACAAACAGCTATGGCTGGAATGTCATGCGCGGTATGGCTGACAGACTTATTGAGATTACAAAAAAACAGCAGGATGAAGGCGGCGTAAAGAGTGATGAAGAAGCAGCCGCTTTGGAAAATGCGATTCTCACTGTCATGGTTGAAGACCAGGAACATGTAGCCAATGAAGAACTGCGCCATTATATGAATGAAGGCGTATGGTTTACGACAAAACAGGTCGTAAAAGACAAACATATTACGGAACCGACCGAACAGGAAGACCATACAGTCGATTTGTGGCAGGCTATAAACCGTAAATAAGCGGATATAAACCGTCCGTTTGATGAAAGTCGAAAAACCGCGATGAAAATCGCGGTTTTTTGCTGTTTAGGCATGTACCCGTTCTTGTCTTTCCGCGGCGTATCTTGTACAATTAAAAACGGAGTGTGATTACGATGCATGTAGTAATGGTGGAACCGGAAATTCCCGGGAATACGGGTAATGTTTCCCGCCTTTGTGCGGCTAACCATATAACCTTACATTTAGTAAAACCCTTGGGGTTTTCGTTGGAAGATAAGTATCTTAAGCGGGCCGGTCTCGATTATTGGGATCTTCTCGATTTACATGTACATGAGAATTTTGAGGAAGTTCAGCAACAGTATCCGAACAGCAGATATTTTTATTTGACGACCAAATCGGATAAGTCGTACACGGATATTGTCTTTAGAGAAGATGATATGCTGGTTTTCGGTAAGGAAACGAAGGGGCTTCCTGAAGATTTGTTAAAACGAAATGCGGATTACTGTTTTCGCATTCCTATGATTGATAAGGCACGGAGTTTAAACCTGTCGAATGCCGTGGCCATTGTTTCGTATGAAGCGTTACGACAACTGGGTTTCCCGGGAATGACGGGCGGTAAGGGTATAGAAAATTTGTAAATGAGGTGCGGCATGGAAGACGTATTTGTAAAAGCCGATGCATTGGCTAAGGCTGTAGGAGAATGTGAAGACTATAAGAATCTTCTCGCTGCGGGAGAAAAGTTGGCAGCCGAAGAAAGTACGCGAAAAAACGTGCGCGACTATCTGATTTTACAGGCTAAGTTAGCTTATGCACAGTCTATGGGCGACAAACCGGTAAAAAAGAAAATCGAAGAATTAAATCGATTAGCCGATATTATTAAAAATAAGCCGACGGCTATGGAATACTTGCAGGCGTATAATACGTGGCAGTCGAAGGCCGGCGAAATTTATCAGATTATACAGAATTCCATGGCGGAAGGGATGAGCATTCTTGACCAGTAAGGCAGTTGAAAAGTTCACGGAATGCCTCGGTGCCGAGATTCCTAAGGATCGAATTTATCGGGACGAACCTATGCGTGACCACACGACCTTTGCCGTCGGCGGACCGGCAGATGTTCTCGTCTTACCGCATTCGGTAAAGGAAATGTCTCTGGCCATTCGGGCGGCTCGCTCTTTGGAACTGCCCGTAACGGTTCTCGGCGGCGGTTCCAATGTTCTTGTTCTGGACGGCGGAATACGCGGCGTCGTCATTCAGCTCAATGAGATGAAGCGAACCCTTTCATGCCACGGCAATCGTATTCACGCCGCCTCAGGTTACATGTTGGCCGACGTATGCGAATTTGCTTATGAAAACGGCCTTACAGGAGCGGAATTTGCCTGCGGCATTCCCGGTACCTTGGGCGGTGCCGTCTTTATGAATGCCGGAGCTTACGGCGGTGAAATGAGTCAGATAGTTTCCCGTGTACGTACGGTAAACGGTCACGGCGGAGTGACGACCTATGAAAAGGGCGAGTTCGGGTTTTCTTACAGAAAGAGCATTTTTCAGAAATTGCAGGAATATGTGGTAGATGTGGAGTTGTCTTTACAATATGGCGATAAAACCGAGATCAGAGCGACGATGGATGATTTAACGGAACGTCGTACGTCTAAGCAACCTTTGGAAATGCACAGTGCGGGCAGTACTTTTAAGCGTCCGCCGGGGTACTTTGCCGGTACGTTAATCGACCAGACGGGGCTTAAAGGGTTATCGCACGGCGATGCGGAAGTGTCGGAAAAGCATGCGGGCTTTGTCGTTAATCGCGGTCATGCTACGGCGGCAGATGTTTTAGCCGTCATTCGTGAAGTTCAGAGGCGTGTGGAAGAAGCTCACGGCGTGACTTTAGAGACGGAAGTGCGTATTATGGGAACACCTTAATGTAATAAGCGGTGGAACGAGCGGTTGTCGACCTTGCGGTTGAGAGCCGCTTTTTGTTTGGCTATGGTCGGTATATGTGCTATACTATTACAGTTATATAAAAATTGAAGTTTTTCTGTTTTTCTGAATGGGAGAGGAAATATATATGGAACGTCAGGATATTCGCAATATTGCTATTATCGCTCACGTCGACCACGGTAAGACTACACTTGTCGATGCGATGCTCAAACAAAGTCACGTTTTCCGGTCTAACGAAAAGGTTGCGGAACGTGTCATGGATTCGGGGGACATCGAACGGGAACGAGGCATTACGATTTTATCCAAAAACACGTCGGTTATGCATGACGGCGTAAAAATAAATATTGTCGACACCCCGGGCCATGCCGATTTCGGCGGTGAAGTGGAACGCGTTTTGAACATGGTTGACGGTGTATTGCTTCTTGTCGATGCATTTGAAGGCCCTATGCCGCAGACCAAGTATGTATTGCGTAAGGCTTTGGAACAAAATTTAAAACCCATCGTGGTCATTAATAAGATTGATAAGCCTGATGCACGTGTTGCGGAAGTAGAAGACGAAGTCCTCGAATTGTTCATGGAATTGGATGCCAATGATGAACAACTTGATTTCCCCGTTATTTATGCCAACGGCCGTGACGGTATTGCCAAGACGGATATGGCAGATGAAGGTACGGACTTGCAGCCCCTGTTTAAGGCGATTATCGACCACTGCCCGTGCCCGAAGGGCGATTTGGAAGGACCTTTGCAGTTCATGGTTACTACCTTGGACTACGATGATTATGTCGGTAAAATCGCTATCGGTCGAATCGTTCGCGGCAGTATGAAACCGAATCAGAACGTGCTTCTCGTCGACGGTGAGAGCCAGAGAAAGGCTAAAATTTCCCGAGTGTATACGTATGAAGGGTTGAATCGTGTAGAACGGGAAGACGGGGCCTCGATGGGGGATATTGCCTGCATCGTCGGCATTCCCGATATTAAAATCGGTGAAACCGTTGCCGATCCGACGAATCCCGAAGCTTTGCCGAAAATCGATATTGACGAACCGACACTGTCCATGATTTTTTATGTTAACGACAGTCCCTTTGCCGGTCAGGAAGGCGATTTTGTTACGAGCCGTCATTTGCGAGACCGACTTTTCCGCGAAGTGCAGACCAATGTCAGCCTGCGTGTAGAAGAAACGGGATCTGCCGATGCTTTTAAGGTATCGGGTCGCGGTGAATTGCATATTGCCGTTCTCATTGAAGAACTGCGTCGTCAGGGCTATGAAATGCAAATCGGTAAGCCCAGTGTTATTACAAAAGAAATTAAAGGTCAGAAGTGCGAACCTCTCGAAGCCTTGACCATCGACGTGCCTCAGGAATTTATGGGGGCCGTTATGGAACGGTTGGGTACGCGTAAGGCCGAAATGGTCAACATGGTCGATATTGCCGGCTATACACGGTTGGAATTTATTATTCCGGCTCGCGGACTCATCGGTTTCCGTAGTGAGTTTTTAACGGCTACGAAGGGTAACGGTATTATGTACCATGTCTTCCACGGTTATGCCCCTTGGAAGGGAGATATTCCCGGTCGTACGCGCGGCAGTCTCGTTGCCTTTGAAGCGGGCGAAACAACGGCTTACGGTATTTATAACTTGCAGGACCGAGGCACTATGTTCATTTCGCCGGCTCAGGAAATCTATCTCGGCCAGGTTATCGGTGAAAGTAATCGTGACGTAGATATTGATGTCAATCCGTGCAAGAAGAAACATCTCAGCAATACGCGTTCTTCCGCATCGGATGAGGCTCTCCGTCTTGTGCCGCCTCGCATCATGAGTTTGGAACAGGCCTTGGAATGGATTAATGACGACGAACTCGTAGAAGTTACACCGAAAAGCATTCGGTTGCGTAAGGCTATTTTGGATAAACACGACCGCAAGAAAGCGGCTAAAAAAGGATAAGCAAAAAAGAGTTACGACTTCGGTCGTAACTCTTTTTAAGTATGGTGGCGAATGTCTTTGCTTATAGAGGACTGTCTTTTTTACATAACATTTGTAAGTCTCGGCCCAGCTCGCAGAGTGTATTTATATCTGCCGTTGTACAGGTACCGAAGATATTGAGGCTTTTTGTACCTTTTATAGTTGTAAATGATTTATTTCTGCCTATAAAGGTTATCGCCTGCTCATCCGTACGGATTGTCAGCTTCAGGCAGGAAATTCGTTTTTGAGGGCTATAATGCAGCTGACAGCTTTGAATGGGACCGCTTAACAGTACAGTTGCGTTGTTTCGAATCGTGACGATTCGGTCGTTCAGTTCAACCGTGTATGTTTTCAATAATGCCCGTTGTATCTTCTTTACCGAGTACCAAGCGGCGGATACTGCAAAAATCGTAAGAAATATGTATAGGACAGTCTGTCCGGGCAGTGTTTTGTGTGCTGGCAGGTAAAACAGGAATAAGTTTATAAGTAATATGTTCAGACCGAAACAGAACGGTAAGGTCAGGGCTGTGAGTATTTCCGATTTTTCACTTCCTGCCGTAAATACGTATTGTTTCATACAGTGTCCTTTCGTGTGGATGTCATAGAGATATTAAGTAAATTATAACATTCGCATAAAAAACGGGGAACTGTGCATATGACAGAGCGGCTCAATGGTGGTATGATAAGAAAGTACTTCATGAATATTAATCGGATTAGGGGGACTTATCATGAAAAAAAGAATTATCGGTGTAGTCGGAATGGGTCATGTAGGTGCTCATGTAGCTTTTGTGTTGGGCATGCGAGGTGCCGCCGATGTAGTTAAAATTTGCGATATAAATGAACAGAAGGCTATCAGCGAACGTCAGGATTTGATGGATGCCGTCCTTTTCATGCCGCATCATGTAGATTATGTGATTGCAAAGTATGAAGAATTGGGTGATTGCGACATTATCATTAATGCCATGGGCAAGGTTGAATTGTGTGCGACGGGCAGTCGTGATGATGAAATGGGATTTACCGTACCGGGTGTAGCCGATTATATTCCCAAGATTATGAAGGGAGGATTTGACGGTTATTTCATTAATATTACCAATCCGTGCGATGTTGTTACTCATCTGATTCGCGAAAAGAGCGGATTGCCGTCTCACAAGGTTATGGGTACAGGTACAGGTCTTGATACGTCTCGTCTGGTTAGTGCTATTTCTCAGCAGACGGGGATTGATCATCATTCTTTCACGGCCTTCATGTTCGGAGAACACGGCAATTCTCAAATGACTCCCTGGTCTCTTGTTAAATTTGCCGGTCAACCTTTTGAAGAATTGGCTGAACATGATGAACGCTTCCGTTTTGATAAGGCGGAACTTCAAGAGCGTGCTATTAAGGGCGGTTGGTATACCTTTATGGGCAAGCGTTGTACCGAATACGGCATTGCTTCTACGGCCGTACGCATGGCTGAAGCTATTCTTCATGATGAAAAGGGGATTATGGCGGCCAGTGTCGAATTGGACGGCCAATACGGAGAAACGGGCATTTATGCCGGTGTACCTGCCGTTATCGGAGAAAACGGCGTAGAACGGGTTATGGAATACAACTTAACGGCTGAAGAATTGAAAACCTTTAAAGAATGTTGTCAGAAGATACGTGACAACATTGCTAAGGCCGATGCTTTATTGGCTAAATAAGAGGGATATATTTTTATATATCCTTATATACGGGCATAAGGAGATCGTCTGTTTTGCAGGCGGTCTCTTTTTCTGTTTATCGGCTGTTTTTGCTAAAAGGCGAGTGAAATGGTATGATATTACATGCGGAAACGACAGGAGGAGTTTATGTTTAAGCATGTATTATTCGATTTAGACGGTACCTTGACTCAGTCTCATGTAGGGATTTTGAGGTCTGTTGAGTACGCCTTAAACCGAGAAGGAGAATCTACGGTAGACAGACTTCGTCAGGAAGTTGTAATCGGTCCGCCGCTCATGTATACATTTACGCATACGTACGGATTTTCAACAGACAAAGCTCGGCGTTTGTACGATTATTTTCAGGAACGATACGGTACGGTAGGGCTTTTTGAAAACGAGCCTTATGCCGGCATTGTCGACTTATTGCATGACTTGCAAGCTCAGGGAATACGGGCGTATGTGGCTACGTCGAAGCCGCAGATTCACGCAGAATCTATTTGCGAGCATTTCGGCATGAGACAGTATATTACGAAGATTTCCGGGGCTGTTTTGGGAGGCCTTGAGGATAAGGCGAAAATTATGGCTTCCGTTCTGGACGCTTTAACGGCTGAAGAACGGCGACAGGCGGGTATGGCAGGGGGTCGGAAGTTTGACGTAATCGGTGCGAAAACGTGCGGGGTACCCTGCATCGGCGTCGGTTACGGTTACGGAAATGATGCGGAACGGGCGGAATTTCCTCCCCGTTATTATGCACGCGATGTAAAGGAATTAAGAAATATATTACTCGGAGAAGGAGACAAAGAATGATAAAAGAGAAGAAGTTCGATGCGGGCACGATTCGTTCTGGATTTCGTGTCGATTCCGTTCAGTATGTAGAAGAAGTGCAGAGTACCTCGTATGTCATGACTCATATACAGTCGGGGGCCAAACTTTTATACTTGGCTAATGATGATGACAACAAGGTTTTTTCCGTGTCCTTCCGTACGACACCGGAAAACAGTACGGGTGTACCCCACATTTGTGAACATTCGAGGGTCGCTCAATACCTTTTTGAATGCCATGACCTTTCCCGACAAGACCATGTATCCCGTGGCCAGTCGCAATGCCATCGATTTCAGAAATTTGATGGATGTCTATTTGGATGCCGTCTTTTTTCCGAATTTTTTAAAGGACCCGCAGATTTTGCAACAAGAAGGCTGGCATTACGAGCTGGAAGAAAAGAACGGGCCGTTGACGTACAGTGGCGTCGTTTACAATGAAATGAAGGGGGTTTTCTCTTCGCCCGATTCCCAGTTGGATCGCAAGGTCATGGCTCATCTTTTCCCGCAGACTACATACGGTGTCGAATCGGGCGGCGACCCGGATGATATTCCGCAACTTACACAAGAAGAATTCGTGGCCTTCCATAAGCGGTATTATCACCCGTCGAACAGTTATTTCTTCCTGTACGGAGACTTGGATATTGACGATACGCTCGCATTTATTGACAGTGAATACTTATCGTCCTTTACGGCTGAAGACGTGCATACGGATATTGCCGTTCATCCTTGCCCGGGAAGTACGGTAAAGACCTATT
>OFCP01001067.1_pt1 | contig 11990 bp, 7 predicted proteins | sample 1520831 | NCBI WGS metagenome assembly OFCP01 (sample SAMEA2699039, study PRJEB24076) | metagenome | biome: Human gut stool | place: Spain | collected 2013-03-20 | reverse complement strand
GCCGGCTTCAAATGTTTAACTTTTAGCGCGGTAAATTTTTACCGAAGTATTGTATAGATAAAAATAATAAGTTTAATAAATTGAATAAATTTCCTTCTAATATGAATTTTCAAACTTTTTTGTTAGATAGAAATAATAGGGTTATTGCTATTGGTAATCCAATTTATAATCCTAAAGTGAAAGAACTCTATCTGAAGATTATTAAAGGTGAGAAGATAGAACGAAGAGATGAAAGTAAAGTGATAAAAACAGAAGTGGATGCCAGCAATATATCTGTTTCGCTGGGTCGTTTTGATTGGCAGGAGGAACAAAAAGCAACTTTTATATTGAAGAATGTGGGTGACAAACCATTGGTTATACAAGATGTTGCCACTTCTTGTGGTTGTACTACCGTAGCTTATTCAAAGGAACCGGCATTACCGGGTAAGGAAATAGCTTTGGAAGTGGTTTATAAAGCCGAACATCCGGAGCACTTCGACAAGACGATAACGGTATATTGCAATACAGAAAATTCTCCGTTGGTTTTGAAGATTAGTGGGGATGCAAAATAACTGATTGATGGGATGAAGGAGCGGCTGCAATTGAAAAAATGGTTGAATGGAATAACAAACGTATTATTCTGTCTGTGCCTGCTTGTTGTGATACTGATAGTATTGCAGGTGTTTGTGGTGACCTCCTTCAAGATACCGTCGGACTCGATGGAACCGTCGTTGCTGGCGGGTGATTGTATTCTGGTGGATAAATGTTCGGGTGGAGCACGCCTATTCAATGTGCTTGATGCCGTGGAGAAAAAGGAGGTGAGGATGCACCGTATGTCCGGATGGAGAAATTTTCAGCGGAATGATGTACTAGTGTTCAATTTTCCTTATCCGGGCAGGTGGGACAGCATTGCGCTGGACGTGATGTTGTATTACGTGAAGCGCTGTATCGCCGTGCCGGGTGATACGTTGGAGATAAGGAATACACATTATCGTGTGTCCGGATTTGATGGTATCGCAGGAAATGTGCAGGCGCAGGAGGAATTAGGTAAATTGATATCTTCGGGCATGACGGAGGAACGGGGCCTTGTTCTTAAGAGCTTTCCCGATGGTGGCTGTAATGGGTGGACTATCAGCGAGTTTGGGCCTCTTTATATACCGGCCAAAGGCAGCGTGGTAGGAATGAATCCGGAAACACGGTTGCTGTATCGGAACGTGATAGAGTGGGAACAGAAAAAGAAACTGACATTGCATGGAGATTCGGTTCTGCTGGGGGACAGTGTGATACACAATTACCGCTTCTGTGAGAACTATTATTTTGTTTCGGGTGACAAGATGGTGAATTCAAAAGATTCCCGCTACTGGGGATTACTGCCGGAACCATTTATAGTGGGAAGGGCATGGCTGGTATGGAAGTCCGTCAGCCCGAATACTGGAAAAATGAGATGGAAACGTATCTTTAAAAGAATAGACTAAGATGAAAGTTCTGTTTAAATTGCTCTGGATATTATTGATTGCCGGGATATTGGAGGCTTGCAATGCTTCCGGCAGATTGGAGTACGCACTGGAGTGTGCTGCAACCAACAAAGGCGAACTGGAAAAGGTACTGGAACATTATAAAGATGAGCCTGAAAAATATAAAGCCGCTTGTTTCTTGATAGAAAATATGCCTTATCACTATGCCCTTGAAGGTGAAGAACTGGATTCTTTGAAAACAGTGCTGGCTTCGGCAGATGCTTATGGGGTGATGCTGAAGGATACTGCCGTACCGGATTGGGATTATTATACCCCTTCCGGATTGCAGAGAAAACCGGATGTACTGAATATAAGGGCTGAATTCTTGATAAATAACATTGATTTGGCTTTTGATGGTTGGAAAAAGCGTCCGTGGAATGCTTCCCTTTCTTTTGCAGATTTCTGTGAATGGCTGCTTCCCTATCGTATCGGAAATGAGACTCCGGACAACTGGCGGCAGATATACCATGACCGTTATTCCTTTTTGCTGGACGAGGTTTATACGGGTATCGATGTAGTGGAGGCGATTAGCGTAGTTTGGGAGTATTTGCAGAAGGAAGACCCTTACCGGTTTACGTGGGTCTTTAACTATCCGCATTTGGGAGGAGAGTACCTGCTGCATAATCGTATCGGCAAGTGTCAGGATGCTTGTGATTTTATGATTTATGTGATGCGGGCCATCGGCGTCCCGGTAGCCTATGATTTCTATACTTTCAATGCGGAAACACGGAAAGGGCATGTGTGGAATGTGGTGAGGGATGTAACGGGTGTCTGCCTTCCTTTTACTTTCCCTTCCCGGAAGCCGGAACGGGGGAGTTTCTATATTGACAGTCGGCGCCCGAGCGTGGTTTACCGCCGGTGTTTTGGCAGACAATGGGACATGGATGGTGATTTTATGCGGAACCGGTCCGTACCGGCTGCTTTTAAGGATGTGTTTGCAAGAAAAGTGTCGGATAATTATTTTGATTCGAATCTGGAACTGCCGGTAGAAGGGATGGACGGGAATTATGTTTATGTGGGGTTGTTCAGTGCTTATGGGTGGCGGGGAATAGATTTTACTAAGGTAGAAAGTGGAAAAGCGCTTTTCAGGAATTTGGCTTCGAGGCAGGTTTATATATTGTTGGCATTCGCAAACGGGCAGTATCGCCCTATTGGAAATCCTTTTTATTTTGATGGCAAGGATATACATCCTTATGTTGCAGATACCTCCAAGTGCTATTCTGCCGAATTGTATCGGAAATACCCTCTTTCGGAACGTATCAGGAACTATATGGGAGGGATAAAAGACGGGCATTTTGAGGCGGCTTGTGATAAGGAATTTAAAAATGCGGAGTTGTTGTGTACTGTGAAAGATACGCCCGGTATCAATTATAATCACGTTATTCTTGAGAAACCGGTAAGGGGTCGCTATGCCCGTTTTTGTTCTTCGGCAGAGGGATATGCGGAAGTTGCCGAAATGCATTTTTATAAAGGAGAGGAAGAGATTGTCCCTATAGACAGTTGGGGAGATGCTCCAGCCACAGCAAATACTTTTGCCTATCAGGTCTATGATAATGAACCGTTGTCGTATTTCATTTCATCAAAACCCGGTGCAAGTGTAACGGTGGATTTTGGAAAGGTTGTTACTATAGACAATTTTATGTATATGCCCCGTAACGATGATAACTTTGTCAGGATAGGGGATTGTTATGAACTCTTCTATTGGGGAGAGGGCTGTTGGAACTCATTGGGGAAGAAAATGGCAGAAAAACCTTTTCTGCCATATGACGGGATACCATCGGGAGCTTTGCTCTATTTGCATGACAGTACCCGTGGAGAAGAAGAACTGATATTTCATATGGAAGATGGTAAGCAGGTATTTGTATCGGATTGTAAGGATTGATTGGATTGTCTTTCAGATTGGAATAGAAAAAAATGGAATAGTGATATGAAACATTGGTGTGTATGGGTATGGTTTACAGCAGGTCTGTTTATGGCTTGTTCTTCGGAAAATCAGTGGTTGGACACAGCTTTGAATCTTGCCGGTGATAACCGTGCGGAGTTGCAAAAGGTACTGGACCGTTACAAGGAAGAGGACGGTGACAAATATCGTGCTGCTTGTTTTCTGATAGAGAATATGCCTTTTCATGGTGCTTACGAGGGAAAGGCCTTGGAGAATTACAGGAAGTATTTCAGTGAATACGTTTCATTTCCTTATTCCAGGCATGTGCAAGAGTTGATTGATTCCTTGAAAAGAGCAGATGGAGAATTTTCTATAAATCAATTGACTTATAAGAGGGACATTATGACGGTGGATTCCGCTTTTTTGGTCAATCATATAGAATGGGCATTCAAAGTCTGGCGGGAGCAACCTTGGGGAAAGCATGTTGATTTTGATACTTTCTGCGAATATATATTGCCTTATAGAATAGGGGATGAGCCGCTTTCTCTCTGGCGCAAAGAAATTTATGAGTGCTATAGCCCGATTTTGGATGAATTCAGGAAGACAGATGAGGCTGATAATCCTAAGGTTGCCGCCCAGTTGTTGATGGATACGTTGCGGAAAGCGAACTACCGGAATACGGCTCTTTTTCCGGTGGGGCCTCATTTGGGACCGGATGTACTGAAATGGCATACGGGCAGTTGCCGAGAGTTTACGGATGCCATGATATATGTGTTGCGGGCATTGGGCATTCCGTGCGGAGTAGATAGGGTGATGGTATTAGGAGACAACAATGCCTCTCATTTCTGGAATTTTGTTTTGGATAAGGAAGGAAAGACATACATTGCAAATCTTCCTTATGAAGAAGTATGGAGCAAAGCGGAAGAATATAGCATTTCGAGGGGAAAAATGTACCGGACAACCTATAGTATTGATAAGGAGGCGGTACGGAAACTGGGGAAATATTCCGATGTTTACCCGGCATTCCGACGTCCGTTCTTCCGCGATGTCACTGCACTTTATACCGGTAGCAGGAATTGGACTGTAGCTCTTCCGGATTCTTTGCTTTCCGGACAGTTTCGTGAGGGGGATATGGTGTATTTGTGCCTTGCCAACAGACTACAATGGCAACCTATAGGATATACTTTCTTTAAAAAGCGGGAGGCTCGTTTTGAGGATGTGGGAGGCGGGGCGGTCTTTACGCTGGCTGCCTGGAACGGAAAGGAATACGCTGCAGTATCTTCTCCTTTTCTTCTGGAGCGTGAAACCGGAAAGATACGGTTCATTGTTCCGGAAGCTGAAAAGCAGGAATTGGTCTTGTATAGGAAGTGCCATCTTACTTTGAGTGTTCTTTTCAATGACCGGATGATTGGGGGAGTAGTGGAAGGAAGCGACCGGGCAGACTTTGGGCGGAAGGATACTCTACTTTTGATAAAGGAGGCTCCGTATCGGCTATATACTGTGGCCCGGTTGAAGTCTGATAAACCGTATCGGTATATGCGCTATAAGGGTGCTGACGGATGTTTCTGTAATATCTCGGAACTGGCTTTTTATGAGAATACGGAAGATACCATACCTCTATATGGGGAAATCATAGGTACTCCGGGAAGTTTTGAAGACAATACACATGAATATTTGAACGCATTTGACGGTAATCCGGATACTTCATTTGATTATATACATCCGGATGGAGGATGGACCGGGATGGACTTTGGAAGTCCCCATCGTGTGGAGAAGGTGGTGTATACTCCTCGTAATGAGGTGAATTTTATTTATAAAGGTAATTTGTATGAATTGTTTTATTGGGGTGGAGGAAAATGGAATTCTGTCGGGCGGCAAATGGCTGTGTCAGATTCTATTGTCTATTCAGGGTTTCAAGGTGCTTTATTTTATCTGAAGAATCACACAGCCGGTAAAGATGAACGGATTTTTGAATATAAAGACGGGAAACAAATCTTTTGGTGAATTATAGAATACTATTGAATATTTGATAGATAGAATGAATAATGTACGTAATCTATTGACTGGAAGTTTGGTCTACATTGCTTGTATAGTTTTATTGTCTTTGGCATGTAACGTTTCTTCCGGACTTCCTGTAGCTGATGTTATAGGGCAATGGCTCTATTTCGATAAAAGTGCATTGGTAGTTGCAGGATGTCTGTTGATGGCTGGATTGATGATGGAAAAAAGGTATTTTCTTTTTATACCGGTTTCGTGGGTATTGGTAATGCTGGGGGGCATTGAGGCTGTTTGGGGATTGAGGCAGCTTTATGGTTATGCTGTGTCCAACCATTCCTTGTATGTATTGACAGGTTCTTTCTTCAATCCGGGGCCTTATTCCGGATATTTGGCGATCACATTACCGGTGGCTCTTGGCATCTTGCTGGAACAGTCCAAACGAAATATGCCCTATTACCTGTCCATGGGATGTATAGGCACAGCGATCGTTGTACTTCCTGCGGGAATGAGCCGATCGGCATGGATAGCGGTGGTCGTTTCTTGCGCCTGGGTATATGCCCTGTACCGCCTTGACAGGAAACAGGCAGCGACCAGACTGAGACAACACAAAAGGTGGTATATCATAGGCGGTATCCTAGGCGGCATATTGCTTCTTGGCGGGAGCGCATCACTCTATACATTAAAGAAAGATTCGGCAGACGGAAGGTTTCTGATGTGGAAGATCACGACGAAAGCGATACAAAAACAACCGATTACAGGTACCAGCCTAGGTGGGTTCCCTGCCGCTTACGCTGAAACACAAGCGGAATACATGGCTTCGGGAAAAGCGACTGAACAGGAAAAGTTGGTTGCCGGATGCCCGGAGTACGCATTTAATGAATACTTGCAGATTGGATTAGAACAGGGGTTAGTAGGATTAGCCCTATTTATAGGCTGGCTGGGGCTTCTATTTTATAAAGGAATAAAGAACAAAAGGTATGCTTGTTGCGGGGGATTGATGTCTCTGGCTATATTCGCCTTCTCTTCTTATCCATTACAATTGCCGGAGTTTTGGGTAGTATTGATATTCCTAGGGGTGATGAGCGTAACACCGGACAAGGATGAGATCCGTGAGAACCAAGCCGAATCAAATGGCCATAGATGGGGCAAACAGATATTTTTTATGGGAATCGCTATCCTTGGAATTGGTTTGTTCTGGATGCAAAAAGATCATTATAAGGCTTATCAACAATGGAACAAGGCGCAAATGTATTACAAAAATAAAGCTTACGAAGCGGCCTTGGAGGTATATGAACCTTTGTATCCATTATTGAAGCATAAACCGGAATTCCTTTTCGAGGTCGCTCAATGCCTAAGCAAGACCGGACGATACGAGAAAGCGAATGGATATCTGGAAAGAGCTGTCTTATTAAGCTCCGATCCCATGCTTTATTACGTAATGGCTAAAAATGAGCAGTGTTTAGGTGAATACCGACAAGCGGAAAAGCACCTGTTACATGCCATTGATATTTTACCGGAACGTATCTATCCGTATTATCTGTTAATGAATCTTTATACGGAACCATCTTATTTTCAACCTGCAAAATTGAAAATGGCGATTGATTCCGTATTAACTAAGAAACCCAAAGTGGAAAGTTCCGCTATTAAAGAAATGAAAGAGAAAGCACGAAGTATGTTAAACAACACATCAATATGAATACAATATCCTTATTTTTATAGCAATTACGACTACATCGTAACAATAAATACTTATATTTGCGAATGACAAATTGTACAAACCGATCAATCATACGAGTATGAAATACTATAAATTGTTGACCTTTACGCTTTTATTCTGTTTAAGCGCATGCGGCGGAGAAAAGAAAGATACAGATACCACACAGGATTCCGTAGAAACCGTATTGCCGGATGAGGCGAACGAAGTCACGATCATGACTTTGAAGCAAACGGAATTTAATCATGAGTTGATAAGCAATGGTAAACTGTCCGCTCGCAAGTTGGTGGACTTACAATTTGAGTCGGCAGAACCCATCGCCCGCATCTACGTGAAGAACGGAGACCGGGTAAACAAAGGACAGAAAATAGCGGAACTCGCTACTTTCCGGCTCACGAACAAAACAGCGCAAGCCAAGGATGCCCTAGAGAAAGCGAGGCTTGAATTAAAAGACGTATTGATCGGTCAAGGATATATGCTGGAAGACTCAGCGAAAGTCCCGCCTGCGACGCTCAACCTAGCACGGGTAAAAAGTGGATATGATCTGGCGCTCGCCCAATATCAACTTGCCCAATATGAGGAACAGAATGCGACGCTAATCGCGCCTTTCGACGGTATTATCGCAAACCTTTTCGCTAAACAAGAGAACGTGGCGTCTACGACGGACGCATTCTGTACCGTTATCGATCCTCATAGTCTGGAAGCCTCTTTCACCGTATTGGAAAGTGAGTTGCCGCTTATCCAAAACGGAGATAAAGTGGAAGTTACCCCTTTCGCCACCACCAGCTTAAAGACTGAAGGACGTATATCCGAGATCAACCCGCTAGTGGATGAGAACGGGATGGTACAAGTGAAAGCGGCGGTAAACGACAAAGGTAAATTATTCGAAGGCATGAATGTACGGGTTAGCGTACAACGCTCGCTTGGGAAGCAATTGGTCGTACCTAAAACGGCTGTGGTATTACGTTCCGGAAAACAAGTCGTATTTACTTTAGTTGATGGGCACGCTTATTGGAACTACGTGCGCACCGGACTGGAAAACGCGGATAGTTATACCCTTTTGGAAGGATTGAAAGAAGCGGATGTCGTGATTACAAGCGGCAATATTAATCTGGCGCATGAGTCACCGGTCAAGGTAATTGAAAATTGAGAATTGAGAATTGAGAATTGAAAATTAGTTGCGTATGATTCGCTTCCTGCTACAACGTCCGATAGCGGTATTGATGGCTTTTACGGCCTGCTTTATCGTGGGGTTGGTGACTTATTTCACCATACCGGTCTCCTTATTGCCTGATATCGCCATACCTGAGATTACCGTTCAGATATCCGGACAAAATACATCCGCACGGGAATTGGAAAATACTGTCGTAAAGCCGGTCCGTTTGCAATTGATGCAAGTGGCAGGATTACGGGATATCCATAGCGAGACTCGCGATGGAGCGGGTATTATCCGCCTTAGCTTCGACTTTGGCACGAACACGGATCTTGCCTTTATAGAGGTCAATGAGAAAATAGACGCCGCCATGAATTACCTGCCCCGTGAGGTAGAACGTCCACGGGTAGTCAAGGCGAGCGCTACGGACATTCCGGTGTTTTGCCTCAACCTCACACTCAAGACAATTGAAAACGACGAGGCTTTCCTCGATCTTTGCCAATTCGCAGAAACAGTAATCAAGCGAAGGATCGAACAGTTGCCGGAAGTCGCGATGGTGGATATCACGGGCATATTAGGACGGCAATTACAGATCGTACCGGATATGAAACTCTTGGATATGGCTGATATTACGTTAAATGATTTGGAATCAGCCTTGTCTGCCAATAATATAGAGCCGGGAAGCATGACCGTACGGGATGGTTATTATGAGTACAATATTAAATTTTCTACCTTATTACGTACACCGGAAGACGTACAAAATATCTATATCCGTAAGAATGACCGAATCTTCCAGATAAAAGATCTGGCAAAAGTAGCTGTCGTACCGGAAAAAGAAACCGGCTTATCGCTAGCCAACGGGGAAAGGGCCGTTACATTAGCCGTTATCAAGCAAGCGGATGAGAATATGGACAATATGAAAGAGGCGCTTGCCGAGGTTACCGATTATTTCAAGTCTATTTACCCGGATATTGAATTTACGATCACAAGAAACCAGACCGAGTTATTGGATTATACGATCTCCAACCTCAAACAGAATCTATCGTTAGGTTTCTTATTTATCTGCATCGTGGCGATCCTTTTCCTCGGGGACGTAAAAAGCCCGGCGGTAATCGGACTAAGTATGGTAGTCAGTATCATCATTAGTTTCCTGTTCTTCTACCTTTTCAATATGTCCTTAAATATCATCTCCCTATCCGGATTGATTTTGGCATTGGGTATGATGATAGACAGTTCCATCATCGTGACGGAGAATATAGCGCAATACCGGGCAAAAGGAGATAATCTGGAAGAAGCGTGTATAAAAGGGACCACAGAAGTAATCACCCCCATGCTTAGTTCCACATTTACCACGATCGCCGTATTCGTCCCGCTGGTATTTATGAGTGGTATAGCGGGAGCGATTTTCTTCGATCAGGCGTTTGCTGTTACGGTTGGTTTAATGGTCTCTTATTTCACTGGAATCATGTTACTGCCTGTACTTTACAAATTAGTTTACAGCATACCGGAGATCAAGCATTCCTTTTTCAACCTGAAAATAAACAATTTGATCAAGGAGCATACGCTGGACCGATTCTATGACGGAGGGGTTGATTTCATATTCAGGCATAAGACCACTAGCCTACTATTTGTAGCTGTCACCATCCCCCTTTGCGCGATCCTATTCTATATGATCCCCAAAAGCCGGATGCCGGAAATCGATCAGAATGAGTTAATCGCACATGTTGAATGGAATGAGAACATCCATATTGATGAGAATAGAAAGAGAGTCACCGAATTATTTGGTGAGGCCGATCGGTTAGGTGCGCAACACACGGCCTATATCGGACAGCAACAATTCCTGCTAAACCGAGACAGGGAATTATCCATCTCGGAAGTAGAGCTTTATTTCAAGACAGAAGAGACCGATGCTATCGCTCCTTTACAACAAGAAATCTCCGCTTGGGTAAAGCGAAATTACCCGACAGCCGTATTATCGTTCTCTCCGCCGGAGACCGTGTTTGAGAAACTGTTCGTAACCGGTGAGGCCGATATCGTAGCCGAGTTCTATGCCCGTAACAAAGAACAAGCTCCGGATGCCCCTACTTTGCAAAAACTAGAGAAAACACTAGAGAGTAAGACCGGTCTCGCTCCCGTTGGCGTAGCTTTCGAGAATCAATTAAACATATCCATAGACCATCAGAAACTATTACTTTATAATATCTCCTATGAAGAGGTCTACCGGGTACTTAAGACGGCCTTCAAGGAAAATGAAGTCGCTACTTTACGCTCTTATCAACAGTATTTACCGATCACGCTAGCCGGAAACGAGCAAACGGTCGATCATATCCTACATAATACGTTAATCCGTACGCAACCGGACGAAAACCAAAAGATGAAGCAGCTCCCTCTTAGTGCAGTAACAAAAATTACTCCCGGAGAGGATTTGAAGATACTCACCGCTGGAAAGAACGGGGAATATATTCCTTTTAGCTTCTATCAAGTAGAGAATGCGGAACAGTTAATGGAAAATATTCGGGAGCTCGTCCGCAGCGAATCCAAAGATAAGACGAATTGGGACATCGATTTCTCGGGAAGCTTCTTCTCGAACCAACAAATGCTGAATGAACTGGTCGTCATCTTGTTCATATCCATTCTCTTGATGTACTTTATCTTAGCGGCGCAATTCGAGAGCTTCTTGCAGCCCTTGATCGTCCTGCTGGAAATACCTATAGACGTAGCCGCCTCCTTACTGGTATTATGGATATGCGGGCATACCTTAAACCTGATGAGTGCTATCGGTATCGTGGTAACTTGCGGTATCATCATAAACGACTCTATCTTGAAACTGGACGCGATCAATGAGCTTCGGAAAGAAGGTGTACCCTTGATGGAAGCGATCCATGAGGCGGGTCGTCGCCGTCTGCGCCCGATTATCATGACCTCATTGACAACTATATTCGGTATGGTACCGCTACTATTCACGTTCGATATGGGTAGTGAGTTGCAAAAGCCACTCTCCATTGCCATGATCTCGGCGATGCTGATCGGTACGGTAGTCAGTTTATTTATTATCCCTTTGGTTTATTGGTTTATCTATAGGAGACATGCATTATGAAAAAAAGATACAAGAGGACATTCCTAGTTTTATACGCGTTCTGTTCGCTATTAGCCGAAGGAGTATCGGCCCAATCGCTCGTCCTTTCCCTTGAGAAGACGATCTCATTGGCCGCCGATAGCTCGCTGGAGGCTTTTCGTACGAAAAACCTATTCTTGTCCGGCTACTGGGAGTTTCGTAATTACAAAGCGGAGCGACTGCCTAGTCTTACATTGAATATCACACCCGCCGAATATTACCGGGATATCACGAAACGATACGATTCAGAAAAAGACATTGACGAATACCGTAAGCAACAGTCCTTTTATGCGGGAGGAAACTTAAAGATCAAGCAGAACTTCGATATGCTGGGTGGTAGTTTCTTCGTGGATACGGATCTGGGGTATATGCGCTATTTCGGCTCGAATACTTATAATCAGTTCACCTCCGTTCCAATCCGTATCGGATACAGCCAAGATTTATTGGGATACAATCCTTTCCGGTGGGAGAAGAAGATAGAGCCTCTAAAATATGAGAAAGTAAAGAAAGAGTTGCTTTATAATATCGAGACCGTCAGCGAGCAAGCCACCACTTATTTTTTCTCTTTAGCCATGGCTCAAGTAGAATATGATATGGCCAAAGAAAATGTAGCGACAACCGATACGTTATACCGT
>OFCP01001066.1_pt1 | contig 11991 bp, 10 predicted proteins | sample 1520831 | NCBI WGS metagenome assembly OFCP01 (sample SAMEA2699039, study PRJEB24076) | metagenome | biome: Human gut stool | place: Spain | collected 2013-03-20 | reverse complement strand
AGGAGCAGAGCATGGGCAAGGATACCACCATCGGCCACTGGGAGATCGCCGGTGTGGTCAGCCCGAACCCGCTGCCCACCTTCCCCAACGGCTTCCCGGAGGAGCTCATTCAGGAGTTTGAGGCAAAAACCGGCCACAAAGTCCTCTGCAATCTGCCCTATTCCGGCACCGAGGTGCTGAAGGACTACGGCGAGCAGGCCATGAAGGAAAATGCCCTCATCGTCTACACCAGCGCCGACAGCGTGTTCCAGGTGGCCGCCAACGAGGAGCTGGTGCCCGTGCACGAGCTTTACCGCTACTGCGAGATCGCCCGTGAGATGCTGAAGGGCGCGTACGGCGTGGGCCGTGTCATCGCCCGGCCCTTCCTGGGCAGCAGCGCCGAGACCTTCTACCGCACCACCAACCGCCACGACCTGAGCCTGAAGCCGCCCCGTGCCACCATGCTCGACCTGCTGAAGGAGGCCGGCAGGGATGTTATCGCCGTGGGCAAGATCTTTGATATCTTTGACGGACAGGGCGTGACCGAAAAGATCAAGACCACCGGCAACACCAATGGCATCGCCTTCACCAAGGCATTGCAGACCCGGGATTTCGAGGGCCTGGCCTTTGTGAATCTGGTGGATTTTGATATGCTCTACGGCCACCGCCGCGACGTGCCCGGCTATGCCGCCGCCGCCACCGAGTTTGACCGCTTCCTGGCCGACTTCATCCCCGGGATGCGGGAGGGTGACCTGCTGATGATCACCGCCGACCACGGCTGCGACCCCTCCTACACCAAGACCACCGACCATACCCGCGAGTATGTGCCGTATCTGGTCTGCGGCAAGGGCGTGAAGCCCGGTGTGAATCTGGGCACCCGGCTCTGCTTTGGCACCATTGCACAGACCGTGTGTGAATATCTGGGTGTGGATGCTTCCAGCCTGGACGGCCACAGCGTGCTGCAGGAGATCCTGAAGTAATATGAGCCCTCTCAGTCACACGACAGCGTGACCGAGAGGGCTATTTTTTGTGTAAAGTCTTGAACAATATAGTCAGTTGTGGTAGACTAGCACATGCACGCCCGGTGCGTACAAGGTTTACGCCGGGCGCAGGAATTGATATGGTTTCAGAATAGAAGGAGACTATCACATGAGAATCAATCGTACTCTGGGTCTGGCACTGACCGCTGCTGTGCTGGCTGTTGCCATGACTGGCTGCTCCAATAGTGCATCTTCCACCGCATCCTCCGCTGCTTCCAGCGAGGCTGCTTCCTCTGTGGCCGCTTCCTCTGTGGCTGCTTCCAGCGAAGCTGCCGAGAGCGAGGCCGCTGCCGCCAGCGTTGTCAGCACCGAGGATCTGGATGTGAACGGCACCACCTACTCCGCTGACTGCTACGGCGAGTTCACCCTGTCCAACGGCGACACCATGAAGCTGTGGAAGGTGAACGGCGCTTACGCAGACCTGAGCGCTCTGCCCATGAAGGGCATGGCCGAGGAGTTCCCCATCGAGGCCGAGGCCGAGCAGATCTATGTTGCTGACGTGACCAGCAACGGCGAGACCACCCGCCAGTATCTGCGCACCGACAAGGCTGGCCGCAACGGCACTGTCTCTGTCAAGACCTTTGAGCTGGGCGACGCTGAGTAATCGCGCTTCCCTGTAAAATCAGCAGACAACAAGCCCCGGACCTTTTGCAAGGCCCGGGGCTTGTGCTGTTTTATCCTGTTTTATTCTCCGCTGCTGCTGGAACCGAACAGGGCATCCAGCACGGTGGAAGCGGCCTGATGCAGGGAGTTGGCAGCAGATTCCACCTGCTCCTGCGTGGGCAGAGAGATGGAAGGTGTTTCTGCTCCGCCGGTGGATTCACTGCTGGCTTCACTCTCAGCAGGTGCTTCGGTGGAAGCCTCGCTCTCGGCAGGCACTTCAGGGGTGGGTTCTGCGGGCTGCTCATCGGCAGGCTGTTCCGCAGGCACGCTCTCGGCAGGTTCCTCCACAATGACGCTGTCGGGCGATTCCTCCACAGAGGTGCCCGCGGTGGGGTCAGCCGTGGGGGTGAATACCTCGGTCTTTTCGGGGGTCTGCTGGGTATCGCTCACGGTGCCCTCGCCGCCCAGAACGGATGCGATCAGCTCCTTGGCCTGGTTGACAGAGTTCTCATCCGGCTTCATCACATAGAGGCTCTGACCCTTTGCGGAGTAGCACTGGGAGCTCTTGCCGCTGGTGCCGGTCACGGTATAGCTCTGGATGTCCCAGTCAGACAGGCTTGCCAGCTGCATCCGCACCAGTGCGGAGATCTGCTCCTGAGAAAGGCTGGTCACAAAGCAGTCGGACACAGCATCCATCAGCTTGGAGAAGCTCATCAGCACGGTGGGGGATTTGATCTTGTTCATCATGGCATCGATGACTTTCATCTGGTTGATGCCGCGCTGGATATCGCCAGAGGCAAAGGCGTGGCGCTCACGGGCAAAGGCCAGAGCGCTCTTGCCGTCCAGATGGTTCCAGCCCTCGGCAAAGGTGGTGGGGTCATAATAGCCGGGGCTGCCCACCGAGGTGAACGCCTGATCGGAGTAGACATCCACGCCGCCCACGGCATCGATGATGCTGATGAAGCCCGCAAAGTTGATGCGGAGGTATTGGTCCACATTGACCCCGTACAGGTTGCCCAAGGTTGCCATGCTGGTCTCCACGCCGTACAGACCGGCATGGGTCAGCTTGTCCTTGCTGTTGGTGCCCGCCAGATCAACGTAGTAATCGCGGGGAGTGTTGATGAGCGCCACCCGTTTGGTGGAGGGGTTGACCACGGCAAGGATGTTCACATCGCTGCGGGCCTTTTCAGTCAGTTCGCCGCGGTTGTCCACGCCGCTCAGGTAGACCACAAAGGGCTCCTTGGTGATCTTGTTGGCCTCGGTGCCGGTGACAAGGCCGGAGGTCACGTTGTCCAGTGCACTCAGACCCTGCTGCGCCCAGACACAGCCCAGCGCCAGAAAGGCGCACAGGAACACCGAGAACACCCGGGATACCTTGCGGGGGGCGCTGTACTCCTGGCAGCGCTTGACCAGCAGCCAGAACAGCACCAGCAGCGCCGCAATGATGACCAGATACAGTGCGGGCAGCATCTGGGTGCGCCAGAGCTGGAAGAAGGCCGCAATGCTCAGAATGGCTTGTAGGATCAGCAAAACAGTACCTCGTTTCGGGTTGGCCGCGCCGGTATCTGCATCCGGCTTGCGGCGGGGCGGCTTTGACTCCGGGGCAGGCCCGCCGGTATGCTTCGGCGGCTTGGGCGGTGCAGGCGGCGGGGTGGGAGCGGCAGTTTCCGGCGCAAAAAAGGCCGCACTGTCCACCTCCACAGTCTTTTCTTCCGGCGGGCGGTGGCCCCGGTGGATGTGCCGGGTGCTGTCATCGTCCGTGTGGGAACGGGAAGTTTCATCAAACATAGGAATTCTCCTTTTTGACATGTCCTCAGGCAAGGGGCACGATGGTCAGAACAGCCCGTGCCGGCAGGCAGGTGGCCGTCTGATCCTCCTGCGAGATCCAGCCAAAGCTTTCGCAGATGTGGTCAGGGCAGGGGGAATCAATGAACCGTGCCGCGCCGTCCTTGACCTCGATGTGCACCGTCAGATAGCCGGTGTCGATGGCATAGACGGCATCCTTGTCCAGAGAGATCTTCTGCACCGTGTTCGCATCGCCGTAGGTCAGCTCCGCGCCCAGGGTGCTGCCGCTCTGCCCGGCACTGCGGAGGTAAAAAAGCACCCCCGCGATCACCAGAACAACAGCGGCGAACAGTAAATTGACCCAGAGATTTTTTTTCTGCTTCATGGCTCAGGCATCCTTCTGGGGAAACAGCTGTTCCAGCTCGGCCAGCCACAGGGCGGCGCAGGCATCGCTGGGCATCCGCCAGTCCCCGCGCGGCGAGAGGGTCACGCTGCCGATCTTGGGGCCGTCGGGCAGGCAGCTGCGCTTGAACTGCTGGGCAAAGAACCGCCAGTAGAAGTTGCGCAGCCACTTGTAAAGCACCGCGTCCGGGTATTCCTCCCGGCCTGCAAAGGCTGCCCTGGCCAACCGGAAGATCTTTGCCGGGCCAAAGCCGAAGCGGAGCACATAATAAAGGTAGAAGTCGTGCAGTTCATAGGGGCCCACCAGATCCTCGGTGCGCTGTGCGATCTCACCGTTGTCCTTGGCGGGCAGCAGCTCGGGGGACACAGGGGTGTCGAGGATGTCCAGCAGCACCTCTTTCAGGGCCGGGGTGGCGGCAATGTCGGCTTCGTACCGGACAAGGTGGCGCACCAGCGTTTTGGGTACGCCTGCGTTCACGCCGTACATGCTCATGTGGTCGCCGTTGTAGGTGGCCCAGCCCAGGGCCAGCTCGGAAAGGTCGCCGGTGCCTACCACCAGACCGCCGGTGCGGTTGGCGGTGTCCATCAGTTCCAGCGTGCGCACGCGGGCCTGACCATTCTCGTAGGTTACATCCAGCACGCTCTCGTCCTGGCCGATGTCCCGGAAGTGGCTGTGCACCGTGGCGGCAATGTCGATCTCGGTAAAGCTGACGTGCAGCTCGTCACAGAGGATCTCCGCATTGCTGCGGGTGCGCTTGGTGGTGCCAAAGCAGGGCATGGTCACGGCCAGCACATCGGTGGTGGGGCGGCCCAGCTGCTTCATGGCGCGGACAGCCACCAGCAGGGCAAGGCAGCTGTCCAGACCGCCCGAAATGCCGATGACGGCTGTTTTGGCGCGGGCGTGCTCAAGACGCTTGGCCAGGCCGTCGGCCTGCATCTTCAAAATCAGCTCACAGCGCTCGGCACGCAGCTGCTCGTTGTGGGGAATAAAGGGGGTGGGGTCTACCCAGCGGGTTAGCACGGTGTCGGTCAGGGCCAGGTCGAACTCCACGGTCTGGTAGCCCTCGGTGCTGGGCTCAAAGCTGGTGTTGCGCGCCCGCTCCGACTCCATCCGCTGGCAGTCCAGCTCTGTCTCGGCAGGGCCGCCTGCAAAGGGCTTTCCCTCGGCCAGCAGGGTGCCGTTCTCGGCGATCAGGTCGTGGCCTGCGAACACCATGTCCTGGGTGCTCTCGCCGTGGCCTGCCGAGGCGTACAGGTAGCCGCAGAGCAGGCGGGCAGACTGGTTTTCCACCAGTGCCCGGCGGTACTCAGCCTTGCCTACCGTTTCATCGCTGGCCGAAAGGTTGGCGATGACGGTAGCGCCTGCCAATGCGTGGAAGGTGGAGGGCGGCAGGGCGCTCCACAGGTCCTCGCAGAGCTCCACGCCCAGCACAAAGCTGGGCATCTGGCGGCAGCGGAAGAGCAGGGAGGTGCCAAAGGGAACATCCTGCCCGCAGACATTCACCCACTCCACCTCGGTGGAACCGGGGGTGAACTGCCGCTTTTCATAGAACTCGCCGTAGTTGGGCAGGTACGTTTTGGGAACCAGACCCAGCAGCTGCCCGCGGCAGAACACGGCAGCGCAGTTGTACAGCTTGCCCCGCACCATCAGGGGCAGGCCCACAAGGGTCACGGTGTCCAGCTCCCGGCTGGCATCCAGCAGCTCCTGCAGGCCGGTCAGGGCTCCCTGCTGCAGGGTGCGCTGCAAAAACAGGTCGCCGCAGGTATAGCCGGTCAGGCAGAACTCAGGGAACACGGCCAGCTTCACGCCGCGGGCGGCAGCGGCACGCAGCTCTGTGAGGATCTGCCGGGTGTTGTAGGCGCAGTCCGCCACCCGAAGCGCGGGCGAGAGGGCTGCTGCTTTCAAAAAACCATCTTTCATCGGAGGATTTCACATCCTGTCTCTCTTGTTTGCCCACGGCGAACAACTGTGCTCCCGTGGTGAGGATAGTATACCACACTCTGACCAAAACGAAAAGAGGGCTGTTATCAACCCTCTCTGCCTCTGCGCCTGACGGCGGGGCAAAGAAGGGTTCTAACAACCCCCTGTGGATACACAAAATGGAAAACGAGATGGACCGTAAGCCGGGTTCTGTATTAAACGACGATCTGTCTAGGCCTGCCATTGCTGACAGGCTCGTGCCGCCTTCGGGACACGCGAGCAGCGCTGTACGTCCCATATAGGCGTTGCTTCCGGTAGGGTTTACAAAGCCGCATAGTCACCCATGCGCTGGTGAGCTCTTACCTCGCCCTTTCATCCTTACCGCATTGCTGCGGCGGTTTCCTTTCTGTTGCACTTTCCCTGAGGTCACCCTCGGCTGCCGTTAGCAGTTACCGTGCTCTGTGAGGCCCGGACTTTCCTCAGAGCGGTCAAAGCCGCCCCGCCGCCGTATGTTCCACTCGTTTTCTGTTCCCCATAATACCATAAAAAAACAAGATTTGCAAGTGACGATAAAATTTGGTATAATAAATCTAAATATGGCGTGAAATTTTTGGGGAGGGACAACGGATGCAGCTGCTTTTCAATGTCCCACCCGAAGCCGATGGCGTGCTGCTGCGCGGCTTTCTGCGCCGGTGTGCCGTCTCCACGGAGCTGGCCCGGGCGGTCAAATTCCGTGGCAGCGGCTTTTTTGCAGACGATGCGCCCATTCTGGCCAACCGCCGCGTGCAGGCGGGGCAGACCATCCGCTTTGCGCTGCCCGCCGACGGCACCGGCGTGGAGCCGCAGCCTGAGATCCCGGTCAGGGTCGTATACGAGGATGCTTTTGCCGTGGTGCTGGAAAAACCGCCCCATCTGGCGGTCCACCCCACACTGAACTACCCCCGGGACACCCTGGCCAACGGCTATGCCGCCTGGGCGGCTGCCCACGGCGAAAGCCCGGTGTTCCGCCCGGTGAACCGGATCGATAAAGACACCAGCGGGCTGGTGCTGGCCGCAAAGAACGGCTATGCCGCGCCTCTGCTGGCCGAGGGCGTAGAGAAACTCTATTACGCCATCGTGGAGGGTGAACTGCCCCTTGGCCCCGGAGTCATCGATGCCCCCATTGGCCGGAGAGGGGACAGCATCATCGGGCGGTGCGTGACCCCCGAGGGGAAGCCCAGCCGTACCGAGTATACCATATTAAGGGCAGCGCAGGGCCTGAGCCTTGCCGCCTGTGTTCCCGTGACGGGCCGCACCCATCAGATCCGGGTGCACTTTGCATCCATCGGCCACCCGCTGGCCGGGGACGACCTTTACGGCGGGCACCGTGATCGCATTGCCCGGCAGGCGCTCCATTGCGTCCGGCAGAGTTTCCGGGTGCCGGCTTACACCGAGGTGCCTGGCGGCATCCGGTTGGAAACGCCGGTGGAGGAACACGCCCGCACCGTTGCAGTGGAGAGCCCCCTGCCCGAGGATATGCGGGCATTGTTGGATGCTGAAATATGAAAATACGGTGAAACCTCTGTGAAAGCTCTGCCCAAATTTTGTGACAAGTCTTGTATCGGCCCGGGCAGAGTGTATAATTGATATGAATTTGTAACTTTCGACCCAAAACGTCAGGAAGGAGCAACCCCTTTTGATCGAAGAAAAAACAAAGGAGCCGCAGAGCCAGGCTCCTGCAGCGCCGGTGAAGGGCAGAGAAAAACTGCGAAGCTTCTGGGCAAAGGTCCAGATCTCCGGCCTGCTGCGGCGGCACCGTTTCCGCCGCAAAACGCAGCGGCACATGAATGATGTGACCAAAAAGCTGCGGGCCAGTGCCGTGGTGCTGGCATTTGGCGAGGCACTTTATGCACTGGGCTTTGCGGCAGAGTACATGGTGGTGCGCACAGGGCGCGGTATTGCTGCCGTGGCCCGCAGACTGGCCCGCTGGTGCAGGAATGCCCTGCATACCATCAGTGCAACAGCCTTTCCCGGTGCGGCGCAGATGTTCAAGGATCTGCTGGCACCGCTTTACCTGTTCTTCAAGGGCCTCGGCGCTGTGGCGGCCCACGCCAACGACGTGCGCCGGGAGCGGGGCTTTGGTGCTTCCGTAAAAGCGGCCGGGCGCTATTTTGTGGGCGGGCTCAAGCGCAACCTGAGCCTGCTGCCCCGGACAGCAATGTACATCCTGCCCCTGTGTATGCTGGCCGTGTTCGTCACGGTCTGGAACAGGACGATGGCCCAGCCCTATGCGCTGGCTGTGCAGGTGAACGGCCAGACCGTTGGCTATGTGGCCAATGAGGAAGTGTTCAACCTCGCAAAAGAGGATGTGATGCAGCGCATCAACTACGCCGGTTCGGACAAGACCGAGCTGACCATCGAGCCGACCTATACCATCTCCGTGACCCACAAGACCATGGACGAGAGCGAGACGGCAAACGCCATTCTGCAGAGCGCCAGTGACCAGATCAGTGAGGGCACCGCCCTGTATCTGGACGGGGAACTGACGGCAGTCTGCTCCGATGGTGACACCCTGCGCAGCTATCTGGAGAGCCTGCTGGCCCCCTACGAGGATCAGGCAGACGAGAACATCAGCGTGGGCTTTAATAAAAATGTGACGCTGGAAGATGGAGTCTACTTCAACGACAGCTTTGAGGATGACAATTCCATCGAGAATATGCTGACCGGCGTGCAGCAGCAGGAGAAGATCTACACGGTCAGGGCGGGCGATACCCTGTGGGATATTGCCCAGAAGAACGACCTGACCTTCCGGGAGCTGTGTGCCCTGAATCCGAATTTCAAGGGGGCTCCCCTGACCGAGAACTCCAATATCCAGGAGGGCGACCAGCTGATCGTGACCAAGCAGGAGGCTCTGCTGGAAGTCCGCATCACCAAGGTGGAGACGCGGGAGGAGGAGATCCCCTTCGGCACCGAGACCACCCAGTCCAACGAGTACACCAAGGGTACCACCAAGACCCTGCAGGAGGGCCAGAACGGCCTGCGCCGCGTCACCATGCAGAACGTCTACGATACCAACGGCGTGCTGCTGGAGCAGACCATCCTTTCCACCGAGACCATCCGGGAGCCGGTGAACAAAAAGGTGGTCGTTGGCACCAAAAAGGTCACGAAGAACGGTGCGGCGGCATACATCGGCGGCAGCGGTCAGTTCATCTGGCCTGTGCCGGGCTACCGCAACTGCTCGCGCTGGTATGGCAGCGGCCATAAGGGCGTGGATATCTGTGCCTCTGCCGGTACGCCCATCTATGCATCGGCGGGCGGCACCGTGACCAAGGCGGGTTATAACAAGGCCGGTGCCGGTACGGGCTATGGTTATTCTGTGATCATCAGCCACTCCGGCGGCTATACCACGGTCTATGCCCACTGCCTGTCTCTGGCGGTCAGTGCGGGCCAGACCGTGCGGCAGGGCCAGCTCATCGGCTATGTGGGCAGCACGGGCCGCTCTTCCGGCAACCACTGCCACTTCGAGATCCGCCGCAATGGCTCGTACATCGCACCGCAGAGCGTGTTCTCCGGAAAGCGATAAATCAGAACAGAACCTCTCCGTCAATGCTTCGCATTGCCACCTTTCCTAATAGGAGAGGCAAGAGAGCGGAAGCATAAACTTGGCTCCCCTATCAGGCAACAACGACGACCGCCGCCAGTGGCGGATGAAGGGAGGCGTTGTTGGGGCAGCGGCCAGCAGGACACGAGTGCAATACTTTGCACGAAGTGGACGCTGGGAGCCGCAACTCGTATGCTGGCGTGAAGCGCCTGAGAGGTTTATTTTACAAACAAAAAAGGAGAATGATTATGGCAACACCCCACATCAGCGCTGAAAAAGGCGATTTCGCAAAGACCGTCCTGATGCCCGGCGATCCGCTGCGGGCAAAGTTCATCGCGGATACCTTCCTCAAGGATGTCCGCCAGGTCACCGGTGTCCGTGGAATGCTGGGCTTTACCGGCACCTATGAGGGCCGCCCCATCAGTGTGATGGGCAGCGGCATGGGAATGCCCTCCATCGGCATCTACTCCTACGAGCTGTACAAGTTCTACGATGTGGACAACATCATCCGCATCGGCTCTGCCGGCAGCTACACCGACAAAGCCAAGCTGTTCGATGTGGTGCTGGCCGCCGGTGCCGTGAGCGAGAGCAATTATGCCCGGGTCCAGAGCGGCTTTGAGGGGGACCTCACCCTGCCCAGCCAGACCCTGAACGACAAGCTGCGTGCTTCCGCCGCAAAGCAGGGCATCCCTCTGATCGAGGGCAACATCCATTCCTCCGATGTGTTCTATCGCCAGCCCTCCGATAAAAAGCCCACCTACTGGGAAAAGCTGCGGGATGAGCGCGGCTGCCTGTGTGTGGAGATGGAGAGCTTTGCCCTCTTCGCCAACGCTCAGGTCCTGGGCAAGAATGCCGCCTGCCTGCTGACCATCTCCGACAGCTTCGTCTCTCCGGAGATCACCACCGCCGAGCAGCGTCAGACCAGCTTCACCAACATGATGAAGGTCGCACTGGGCGCGGAGTACTAAGTTTATTTTTGAGAGCGAAAGAGGGCTGTTGCCAAAAAGCAACGGCCCTCTTTTTAGGTGTCAGTATAGTGCCCGAAGCAATCTCATTTAATCTACCTCGATCAAATCGTGCTCGGTGAGCTTGGCTTTTCCGGTATCGATGTCGTGGACGATCTGGCGAAGATGATTGATGTTGCTTTCCGAGTAGAACGGGTCGGCGGAAATCTCAAAGGGAATGCGGTGCTCCCGGGAAACTTTTTTGGCGAAAATCGTGAATGCCGTTGTCATAGAAAGTCCCATCTCGGCGCAAACCTCTTCCATGCTGCGTTTCAGGTCTGGGTCCATCCGGAAGTTCACATTGACTGCATTTGCCATTCTAATACACCTCCTTCTTGATTCTATTATATGCGTCTGTAATGAAAAATGCAAGAACTTTCGTTACATAATAAATGGATAACGAGAAATCTCTTGAAGAATTTGAGAACACGCCGTATAATTGAAGTGCAAAAGAGGGGATGAAAGATGGACGACTTTCAACCAAATCAGGATATCTGCCTTGTACCTTATTACCCAGCCTATGAAATTGCCCTTCCGTGGTATCAGGACGCAGAACTGTGCCATCATGTAGATAATCAGAATCGCATTTATGACCTGCCTATCCTGAAAAATATGTACCAGTATCTGGATAGTCATGGTGATTTGTTCTACATTGGATATAAGGGCATTCTGTGCGGAGATGTATGCTTGCAGACAAGCGGAGAAATTTCGATTGTGGTCTGCAAAGAGTATCAGAATCGGCACATTGGGAGAACAGTGATTGGGAAGATTCTTGCACTGGCAAAAGAGAAGAAATATCCGCAATGCTATGCAGAAATTTATTCCTTCAACAAGCAGTCCCGCAAAATGTTTGAAAGTATAGGATTTGTTCAGAAAGACGCAGAAACGTTTGTTTATACTTTAGAATGAAAAGGAGGCCCCTATGACCAATCTGACTTTAGACGAAAAGAAAGCCCTGATCCGGATGGCACTGGAAGCCCGGGAGCAGGCCTATGTGCCTTACTCCGACTTTATGGTGGGTGCTGCCCTGCGGGCCGAAGATGGCCGCATCTTCACCGGCTGCAATGTGGAAAACGCTGCCTTTACCCCCACCAGCTGTGCCGAGCGCACGGCCCTGTTCAAGGCGGTGAGCGAGGGCGTGACCCGCTTCACCGACATTGCCGTGGTGGGTTCCCGCCGCGGCGAGGTGAACAAGCAGATCACCTCACCCTGCGGGGTCTGCCGTCAGGCGCTGTTTGAGTTCGGCGGGCCGGAGCTGAATGTTATCATGGCAAAGACCCCCGATGATTTCATCGAGCGCAGCATGGACGAGCTGCTGCCCTTCGGCTTTGGCCCCTCCAACGTGGCGGGCAACAAAGCCGTGGAAGGGTGAGGCGGGAAGCGGATATTTTGCCAAAATTGGCAAAGTAGTACGACTTTTACGCGAATTTTACAAAAAATCTGTAAAGATTTTGTAATCGGAAATACCTTGCTTTCCTCACATGACCCGGCTATACTTGGGTCAGTAAATGTGCAAGTGTGCGCATTCCCTTTTTAAAGCGCAATTTTTAATGTATAAAAAGGAGACTTTTCTTATGATGATTTCTCGTCGTAACTTCCTGGCTGTGGCTGGCGCTGCAGCTGCTGTCCCTTCTCTGACCGCCTGCGGAGGTTCTTCCTCTTCCACCAGCACCGCTT
>OFCP01001057.1_pt1 | contig 12109 bp, 14 predicted proteins | sample 1520831 | NCBI WGS metagenome assembly OFCP01 (sample SAMEA2699039, study PRJEB24076) | metagenome | biome: Human gut stool | place: Spain | collected 2013-03-20 | reverse complement strand
AACATCGACAGCACGCAGGTCTACGCCCAGGTCACCGACCGGAAGATATCCTCGGACATGGACCGGCTGATGGAAAGAAGAAAGCCTGCGGCCGGCAAGGAAGCCGCAGGCTAAATAAAAATTGCCGTCGGAATCGTAAATGCAATTCCGGCGGCAATCCTTAAACTTGAATACGATATTATACCAATGCAGCGTGATAGTTCTCCTCCAGCAGCTTCTCGATGTCCGATTGCCTGTACAGGATCTTCCCGCCAAGCTGGATATAGGGAATCCGTCCTTGGTCCCTGTAATCCTGCAGGCACCTGCGGCTGATCTTCACTTAACTAAATAGACTTGCCCAAGTGAAATTTTATACCTATATTTGCTTCATAATCAATATATTACATTATGATAAAAATTATAGGATACGCACGAGTTTCTACTACAAAACAAGACTTATCTCGACAAAAGCTAAAGATTAAGGAGTTCTGTGAGAACAACAATTATGAGTTAATTGAAATTATTGAGGACTTTGGAATATCTGGTGTGGTTGCAGACAGAAAAGGTTATATCGAATTACAAAGTAAAACCTACAAAGATGCAGACATGATAGTAATTTCTGAGTTATCACGTTTGAGCAGGCAAGAAGATGTAACAGAGACAGTTTACAATATTCAACAGATTATTAATAAAGGATTATCTGTAATACTCTTAGATAGTCCCAGTAAAATTTATGAAGCTAATAAACTTTTAGACATTACAGAAATACTTATCCTCACTATCAAAGCATGGGCAGCAGCACAAGAAAGATTGGATATTAAAAAGAAGAACCAAGATGGGAAGCAAGCTCTCTTCCAAGCTTATCCTTATGCAGTTGTAGACCAAAAAATACCTTATGGATATAAAGCAGTTCCTAACCCCAATGGGAAACGTCCTAAATATATTTTAGAAGAAGTACCAGAAGAAGTAGAGAATATAAAAAGACTCTTCGCTTTAGTAAACTCTGGTAAGACACTGGGAGCAGTAGCCAGATATTTCAATGAAAGGAATATTACTTTTAGAGGATATTACAGCACTGTTGCCATTCTAAGCAACTATATCCATAGTGATATTTATAGAGGAATCAGAAGAAGAACACAGAGATTAGGTAGAGAAGAACCTTATACCATCGAGGTTAGAATAAAACCTATTATCAGTGAAGAGGATTTTATGAAAGCACAAGAGCTGATTAAAAACAACTATAAAAATACTCCAACTGGAAAAGTCAATCATAATCCATTAAAAGGAATCATCAGATGTAGATGTGGGAGAGCCATGACTGTAAAAGACAAAAAGCCAGCAGCAGGAATTTCAAAACTAACATATAGATGTAGCTGTGTTGATAGGAAATCTCATCCAGACTTCTGTAAATATAATATTGATGAAGTTTCTTACGACCTTACGAATGAAATATTATATAGTCTTTTCAAATCTATGCACACAGCAGAATATATCAACTTCTTTAGGAACCAAACAGACAATAGAGTTACAGAGCTACAAGAGGAAATAGCTGGAATTGAGAAACGTTTGTCTGCCCTATATCTTGATAAAGAGAACTTATCTAATGAAAGCCAAGATAATGCCAATAAGTTTCTACTAACCACCAACCCTACCCTTTTAAACATTATCCAAGAGAAACAGAACCAGTTAGATGAGAAGATAAAATCTATTGATAAAGAAATTATAAGATATAAAAAGTCACAGAGTAAAAAGATGGCAGACATCGAAAGGATTAAAGATAATAATGGTAAAGAGAAGCTTCAAAACCTTAGCATCGAAGAACAAGGAGAACTATATCATAAATATTTGGAGAGAGTGAATTATATTCCTGTCACTACCATGCAGGGATATTATATTGTACAGTTCCTTAATGGAATTAAATTCTATATAGCTATTACGAAAGTCAGAAGCATTGCAATGGCTTCTCTCCTATTAGACAACTGGACGATTGATGAAAAAGGAATTATAACAGCTAACTATGATACTTTAAAGTCCAGTGATATGAAGAACTTTAGCATAGAAATGATTAGGAAAACAAAGACTATGACTTTACAAGAATATCTTAAATCAGACCTTGCAAAAGAAAGAGCCTTGCATCTTGACCTTAGTTATAGAGAAAGATATTTAGAAGAACTACATAAAGCAGGTTTGGATGGTAGGCTCAGACCATTAAAAAAGGAATAACTTCATCCTTTTTAATTATCTTTGCTTCCAAACCATATAAGCAAAGATATGAGACCAATTGAAAGACTTGAAGAAACTTATTTCCCTAAAGGCATAAAGTTACTTGAATACATGGAGGAAGTAGCAGTACTTTATGTACCAGATGATGATATAGACCATGAAACAGGAGAACAATATATTTATGGCACAACCGCCTTACCCTTATTCATAAGAAGATACAATCAGAATAAGCTATATGGTAACTTCACATACGAAGATTATATAGCCAACGAGGACATACAGAATACACTAAAAGGTTTAGGAATTGATATAGATAAGTTCTGGTTTCTACTTCTGTTCATCTTTGACTATACTTGTGGAACGTGCTTGGATGGAATGAAAGCTACAGGCATTGGAATAGAACAGCTCACCAAATTCGCTAAAGCCATAGCTGACAACCATAAGGAGATAAACCAATTTGGAGTGAGTTTTAAGAAACCTATCACTATCTCTGTAAAAGTAGAGAGCAAGCATCAGATAGTAATTGACAATGCCAATGCAATAGGCTACTTGGCTACTACCATCATCAATAACCTAAAGGAGATAGAGGAACATCCTTGGATGCAGAGCCAACAAGTCAGCATAAGCACCCATGTAGAAGAAAAGGAATCCATTCAGATATACCTATTTTATAAAATGTTTAACGACTTCTTCAATCTATCTCCATATAATAAGCAGTTTAATGTCAGACAAAAGAAAGGAAGCACCATATCACTTAGTAAGACATTGCTCATATCAAGGCTTATCTATTTCACCAAGTTATCCAAACATAATAAATTCTCAGAAGATGAAGATGTTTTAAAAGGCTACATCAAGCAATATAAAGACAAGAGAATTGATACTGTGAACAGCATATATTGCTAATAAACTTCTGATAATTAACACAGTCCTGCTTCATGCCATTAAGAGGGTACATGAAAGCAGGACTTTTTTTCTCTCTTTTAATCCTGCCATTATATCCCATCTTTGCAGCGTCAAAAACGATAGCGGACGAGCTGACAATTAAGAGGGGAAGTAAAACCACTCATTAATTTCTCTCTTTTAATCAGCCCAGAAGCTGGTAGTTTTGCAATATCAAAATTAACAAAAGCTGGAGCGCACCAGTCAAAAAACTGCAAAGAAAATATGATGACTATTTATTTTTATGGCAGCAATCGTGAAATCGTAGCAGAGAATGTAAAGAAGTGCTATTCTATGATTGAGAAATATGGCTTCAATGCGGCAATGGGTAAGATTAAGTTAGTTGGCAGCGAGGATTTAACAGGAGAGAAATTATTAAAGGTTTCCATTGTACCTAAGTCCAATGCCAAACCTCTTTCAATAGACAACTGGATGCTGAATACAGAAGAGGTTACAGATGCTACTGAAAGAGCAGCAGCTAAAGCTCCTGTAGATGGACAACACAGAATGATAGCCATGTTCATACTGGAGGCAGAAGGTTTTCTTGATTTTAATGAGGAAGAAATGACTAAAACCATTAAGAAGCCAGAGAATATGAGTTTAGCATTATTTACATCTTCTATCAACAATAGCAGACCTTGGAATTATAAAGACTTTAGCAAATCAAAGTTCCAAACAGGAAACGAGAGAATTGATTATATTGAAGCACAAATTCAAGAAACAGGATTGAAGTCTGACGTAATCTATAGTTTTTATACATTAGGACAAGCAGAAATTAAAGCCAATGTCGCCAAAGACCTTAAAATGGGCATAAACAGACTACCTAAATCTTTAAAGTTAAATGCAACCACCCAAGAGTTAGGCGATAAAGTTCTAAAGGCTTTCAAGAGTAGTAAAATCTCTGAATCCACATATAACAATGGAAGATTAGCTAAAGGATTTAAGTTGTTCTACAATGAATACAAACCAGAGATTAACCAAATCCAACAGTTAGTTACCATGATTGACAAAGATGTGTGGTTTAGTAATCAGAAACCAGACGGTAGTGCTGAAGCCAAACAATATTATAAGAATTTTGAGAAATGGTTCCAATATATGAATGAGAATAGCAACAAGCCTGTAGAAACCGCATAACCAATTAACAACAAAGTCCATGTGACAGGTGGACTTACTCTCCCCAAGTTCTTAGACATTCTGAATAGTCTAAAGTCTGATTCTTAAATGTGTGGTCTTATCATTAGTCCCTCATTCATGGAATTACTATCTTTACAGTACCACAAACAGATAATCCCACCACACAGATTGACGGACTACAAACTATTCAGAATATCTAAAATGGAAGAATTTACCTATGAACAGATAAGGGTTAAGGCTCTTAAACAGGGAGTAAAAGATAACAAGGTTCACATTGGATTGTGGGCTAATCTTAATAACTATCTAAAGACAAGGAGAAAGAAGAATGGAAAAGTTATTACTTATTATATTGCATTACAGAAGTTGGCTTACTGACAAGATAAAAATTGAAACAGAGAGATTCATATTGTCAAATTTGGGAGGTGTGCTTATTCACTTTTTACTGCGTGTCTAAACACCCCCTCTCTACACTCCTACACTACATTCCAATAAGACCCTTGCAATGTCCTTGCGGACACCGCACAGGTAATCTGTAAGCTGGGAGTGACTAAAATCAATGATATGTGGATTTATAACAATCATTTCTATAACAAGCTGAGCGAACTTAGGAAGTCAAACAAATTAAGTTCCTCTAAAATGAGATTCTTATTAAAGACCAACCAAATCATTTTAATTAAACATATTGAGCGATTGCCTTATGAGTTACGAGAAGCTACCATTCAAGGAATATACAGTAATGAGCAACAATCTGATTCAGAAGTTAGGTTGTGCTGATGTTTACAGGACATACGTGTTACTATTGACAGCAGACAAATATACATTGACTACTGACACCACGATAGACCAACTTGCATCATTTGTTGGTGATAAACCTGCCAACTATAAAGGTGGTAAGAGTTCCAAATCATTCAATGACAAATTAAGAGCCACTGGGGAAGTCAGCATACAGAATAAGGACAGTGGCAGGAATGACAGGACTTGGACAGATTATATATTCTTCCCTGTCAGCTTTGGACATTACAGAAGAATCAGCAGAGAGTTCTACGATTCATATAACAGTACACTGGATTTAAAGCTCAGAGGATTTATACTCAAACTATTCAGTGCAGCAGAGCCACACAGTCATACAATTACCTTATCTGTAAGAAAACTGAAAGAACTAATCCACATGGGACATGGTACTATTTCTAACTACATAGAACAACTAAGGGATATGGACTTGTTAGATGAAGTTGGAGATTCAATCATATTAAAGGCTAAAGGTTTGCTTATAGACCTACCCAAAGATAAATATGTGGAGGAAGTGAAAGCTGACTTTGAACACATGATAGCATTTAACGAGAGCAGAGGAAACCCCATTTCAAGGGAGTGCATGATTTATAAGAAGTACAAGGAGAATAACTTTGAGGGAGTTAAGGATATGCACGCTCTTATGAAATCATTATCAAGTGGATTGGTAGGCAGGAAACAAGAGGTAAAAGAAAAGGAAGAACTACCAGACCTATTCCTATGAATCAGCCTAAGCTACCATCAATAAGCATACCATTATCAGCATTTCCAATTTTAAAGAGTTATACACGAGACACCCCTACCCACATAAACACCCCCTCATGGCTCTTAAATAAAAAGAATGCTTTAGAAATACAGTCTGATAGCTGACAGGAATAAGCATTCTTATTAATCCAAGAGCAGGCACGATGCACTATTATCACAACCAACCATTAATTTACTAATGCTCCTCATTTCCTTTGAAAGAATCTTTAGGGAAAGACATAGGACAGCCTAAGATACAGGTGAAGAAATTCATTTGTGTTTTAGGTTCGTTCCTATTAAATCCATTCAATCAATAACCATTTAATTCAATTTCATTATGAGAGATTTAGTAATTATGCCAGCTATGGCACAGCGTAGAGAATCATTAAACATGGGTGAGTTTGCAGAAGAAGCAATCATTGTGGAAGAAGTAACAGCACCCAAGAGAGTAAATCATTTCATTGAAGCAAACACACAAGAAGTAACCTTGCAACATCTACAACAAGACTGCATCATTCCAAGTTTTGCATCAATGGAAGAAACTATTAGTCACCAATCCTTTATAGGTGCAGTAGTGGATGCAGCTAAGGACTACTTTCATGGGGAGCAGTTTGATATACCAGAGATTAGAATTTCACACCCTATCAATGGTAGAATACCAAGTGCATTAGGTAAGAAAGCTTCTGAACTGACTGATGAAGAGAAAACTTTGTTCTATCAGAGAATGTGTTTCTGCTTTGAAATTCCATCCATTGTACATGATGAATACGGTAATCGTTTAGCGTTATCCATTGGTGGAGTGAGAGCATATAACGAGATTAACCTATACAGTAAGAAATCTGTTGAGAGATTTAAAATCTTCATAGGATTTAGGAATAGAGTTTGCAGTAATCTCATGCTCACCACTGACGGTTTGCAGGATAAGATAGAAGTCCTAAGCGTACAGGAACTATATGCAGCAGCATTGAATCTGTTCCATGCTTACAACCCATCCAAAGACCTGCATCTGTTAAGAACACTTGGGCAGATGTCAATCTCCACAAGCGAGTTCTGTCAGATAATAGGCAGGATGAGATTATATCAAGCTCTTACACCCAACCAACAGAAACGCTTACCTCGTCTATTGTTGGGAGACAGTCAAATTAATGCAGCTTGTAGAGCATTCGTTTCTGATGCAAACTTCAAGAGTACTGGGGACAGCATTACAGGCTGGCAGCTCTTAAACCTGCTCAATGGTTCTGTAAAGTCAAGTTACATTGATAACTTCTTGGAGAGGAATCTTAACTGTACAGAGTTTGTACAAGGCATTCAACGTGCCAAATTAGGAGATAGTGAATACGCTTGGTTCTTAGGCTGAGTGGATTGTTGATTGAGAGAGGAAAGGGCAGCTATTAGGTTAGTTGTCCTTTCTTTATTTCTACTAACCTATTAAACATTGTACATTATGGATATAGATTATACTGTGGGTGAAGTGGAACTGTCCTACAAACCCAAATTCAAGAAACTGCATAAGGTAGTCAGCTCAGAGGACGCTTATAAATACTTACTCCCCACATATAAGGAGGGTACAATCTGTTACAAGGAATATTTCAAAGTCTTGTTCCTAAACCAATCCAACCAAGTTTTAGGCTACACGCTCATATCAGAGGGAGGAATCACTGAAACTTGTGCTGATGTCAGAGTAATTCTACAAGCTGCATTGCTTACCAATTCAGTAGCCATTATTCTTGCACATAATCATCCAAGCGGTAGCATGAAACCAAGTAGGCAGGATATGGAGATTACTAAGCAGGTCAAAGAAGCTGCAAGACTTATGAGAATTACAGTAACAGACCACCTCATACTTACAGATGCAGGATATTACAGCTTCGCTGACGAAGGAGAACTATAATAAGGTAAAGGGCACTCAATTTTCATGTTGGGTGTCCTTATCATATTCACTTCTGCTATTAGTGAATGTTCCTTTAGTAATCAATGAGTTAGTAAATCCAACTCAGAATTAATATTCACTTCTATTCATTTCATTATAAAACAGAACATTATGTCACTCAAATATTCAAGCACAACGGCAGACTATCTTATATGGTCTGATGCAATGAACCTAATAAGGAAGTTAGCCAAAGACGAGAATTATAAAATCTCACTCCTTATAGCTTTGGGATGCTTCACAGGATTAAGAATATCTGATATTCTATCTCTAAGATGGAAGCAGATATTAGGTACTGACGAGTTTACAGTAATTGAGCAAAAGACAGGCAAGGTAAGAACTATCAGACTGAACCCCCAATTACAGCAGCACATTAAAGAGTGCTACGAGCATATAAATCCTATTGGAATCAATGCACCAATTCTTATAAGTCAGAAAGGCACTATCTTCACAATTCAGAGAATCAATATCATTCTTAAAGAGGTGAAGAAGAAGTACAGGCTAAAGATTAAGAACTTTAGCTGCCATTCTCTTAGAAAAACTTTTGGTAGGCAGGTCTATAATATGAACAGCGATAATGCTGAACTTGCTTTAGTAAAGCTGATGGAACTGTTCAACCATAGTTCTGTTGCCATTACTAAGAGATACTTGGGATTAAGGCAGGAAGAAATCTTACAGACTTATGACTGTTTGAGCTTCTAATAATTGGGACAGGATTATTAAGATTCATCTTTATAATGGTCTGAACAGTTCTGTCCCAAATCCATAAAATTTTGAGCTTAGATATATCTAAAATCCAATCTTGGTAGTTTGGCATTTCAGCCTTATAGAAGTAGGTCAATTCCATAAGTTTACAGAATTTAGAACTACCTCAACTTTTATTAATCATGTCGCAGGTAGCACTTCTTGAATATCCACCAAAATGCAGACTTGAAGATGATAATTCAAGGTGGGTAAGAATATTCAGAATTTAGTCTTTATATGGGAAGAAGTGAATTTGATACCCACATGAATTTAGAGAGTTTAGATGCAATTCTGCTTAAAAACTCCATTAATTCCCTGTTTAGTAACACAATAATTACTATTAATCCACACTCCATGCTGATTGATTTAAAACCTTTTGTTATCTTTGCACCAATTCCAATGAACTAATGAGATAGGGAGTTGGAAGGACATATTTAACGAAAGGTGTTATTGAAATTATCTTCGTGATGAAATTCTCGCAAAATTTCAACAGACTGTGAAGATGATAGCAATAGCACCCCACCATTTGATATATACCTACCTTATATTTTATAAGGCTTTAGATATTGTCAAAATTGGTGTGGGTAGCTATTGTTTTATCCACAGTCAAGGCAATGCGAGAAGCCCCATCACAGGATAAGACAGATATAGTTCCCACACCTCTTTTATTTTAACAGCTTATCCATAGGGAACAGGTAGGCGCATAACATATATATGCAATGAGAGAACTGTTTCAAGTCTTAGATAGAGAAGATAGAATCTCTATCCTCAAACTGCTATCATTATTAATAAAAGAATCCAATAAAACCACCTATAACGATAATAGTGATTGGATTTTAGCTTTTAATGAAGCTGGATTTAGAACTGACGACATTAATATTAATGAAATATTGTCTAATGTTGATATGGATGTTTATAACGTTCCATTAGAAGATTGGCAAGTCCAAGCACTCAATTCAATATGCTTTCTTGAGAATATTCTAATTTTTAGATATGTTCCAGACAATGAACCAAAGGAAGCTGTCTATATCCAACGAGAAGCAGAAACCTATCGTAAAATAGACAAATATAGACCATTTCCTTTATGTCCTTTACCATTAATGCCTGAAGAAGTTGTTAGAATTATGACATATAGAGCTTCAAAACTATTTGGCAATGATACTAACATTTGGTTTGATGCAGAACATCTACGCATAACATTAAGTAAAGGATTTGACAACTCATATATTTCTTTCAACGACCAAACTAATGAATTTAACATTTGGTTTGAGGATTCATTTATGAGATTTATTGATGGACCAGATTGGAATACTATCAATAGCGAAAGAACTACAATGTTTGTCAATAAATGGTTCAAATCTGGAACTACAATCGTACTTGACAAACTATTTGAAGGGTTTTCATCAAATGGCTTAGACATTAGATACAATGCTAACGTTGGACTGGGATTACATATCATAATCAACTTAAAATAAATATCAATGAGAACAATAAGATTATTAGCAACCTCTCTATTGGTTGCATTAAGCATGGGAGCTAGTTCCTGTGGGGATGATGAATTGGAGGTAAATCCCCCAACAACATCTGGAGGTGAAACATCGTTAGAACTTATTTGCAAAGAATATGGAATTACGGACTATAAGGATATTGATTTATTAAACTATTTCATCCATGCAAACAATACAATAATAAACAAGGAGCAAGCTAATTTTACAGGATTAAAGGATAATCATTTGTGGGTTGCTACTTACCATAATTCGACTAAAGAGAAATTGGCAGAGGGTACATGTAGCTCTGAGTTTCAACATTCATGCAAAGTCTTTAAAGAGTTTGAAGGATATAAGGACATGAACATATCTAAGATAACTCCAATGTGGAATTATATTATAAATCCATCCCAATTCATTACAATATTTGCATACAATTTTAAAGAAGATGCAGCAGCATCGTTATACAGTACACTTTTTTATAACAATGGTAAGTCTAAAGAGATTAGAGGGCTTGGAGATGATAACGTCTTTAATTGGTACGACAACAGCGTACTCATAAGAGATTATTGCTATACTTTGGATGGTGATAGTATTTGTGCATTCACTATACCAACAGGTGATGGTGTTGGAATGGATGCAGTAGAAGTTTATGCCCCCTTATCTCATAGTGAAATTATCTATCGTTGGTTTGACGAAGATGGAGCTTTTATTGGAAGGTGGAATGGAACAACCAAACAGCAGATTTGGCTTACAGAGTTGAAGGAACTATCAAACTTAATTGATAACGACCAATATAAAGTTGATTTTAAACTATCTGACAGTTCCACTAATATTTGGAAATTTGATGCTACCATAACTTCTTATGATGGAGATAAGAATACACTTAGTTATGAAATAGATATTGATAATGGTACAATCAAAGGAGAAGATAATTATGCTTCTCTTATTATAGGTAAATGGAAGATGACAAGTGGTAACGCTATCGCCACCCATGTAACTTATAAGAATGATGGTACATTTGAATATACAAATACAGAAGATAGCTCTTACAAGGAAGTGGGCAAGTACAAGATAGACGGTAACAAGCTCTATGAAATGTACAACGATGAAGAAGAATGGATTATCAATGATATTCTGTTACTTAATTCTATGACCTTATCAGTGCAGGAATTGGAAGCTGATGGAGTAACACCCACAGGTCAGAAGTACTCTTATCAGAGAGTGGAATAAAAGATTTACGCATACTAAAAGTGAGCAGCATTTGAAGAAACTCTTATGCTGCTCTTTTCTATAACTATTTCATAAATACAAAATAAACAGCCAATATCAAGCAAACGAAGGCAGCTATATGATTCCAGTGCAAAGCTTCACCTTTAAAGAATACAGTTGTAAAAACTGTGAATATAATAAGAGTTATTACTTCTTGAAGAACTTTCAACTGCATCAATGAAAATGGTCCTCCATTACCTACATATCCAATGCGATTCGCTGGAATTTGACAAGAATACTCAAAAAAAGCTATTGACCAACTAAAGGCTATTACACCTATCAAAGGAAGAGCAGCAAACCAAGAATATTCCTGCTTCATCTTTAAATGACCATACCAAGCAAAAGTCATAAAGACATTTGATACTATAAGCAATAAAATTGTGTAGAGAGCTTTCATATTATTCTAATTCTACTATACATTATTATATATCAACGTAAAGTGTTAAATTTCCAGTTGGGTTTTTCCGTTTTATTATACTCAACATCCCGGAAAGCTCCCTGTCGGTCAGGAACCGTTCCCCGTTGAAGGGAGGACGGTTGTCACGGGCAAGACGTTCCACTTTTTTCTCCATGTCGTCCAGCAGGGCAAAGAACCTGCGGACACGTTCGTTCTCCTTGTCGATAATGCCTTCCATCTCTTCCGCTCTTTAAAGGTTTCCGTTCTTCCTTCTTTCTCTCACCTCCTTCTCCTTGCGTCTGATGCCGACGTAGACCATCAACTTCTCCACATCCCCGGGCTTGTAATAGAACTTGCGCTGGAGGCGGGTGAACGCCAGCCGTCCGGTATCGCGGAGAGTCTGCAGGGTACGCGGCGAGATGTCAAGGCGCAGGCAGACATCCTGGCCGTCCAGTCACTCTCCGGGTTCCTTAC
>OFCP01001036.1_pt1 | contig 12380 bp, 10 predicted proteins | sample 1520831 | NCBI WGS metagenome assembly OFCP01 (sample SAMEA2699039, study PRJEB24076) | metagenome | biome: Human gut stool | place: Spain | collected 2013-03-20 | reverse complement strand
AATCCTGCCACTATGACAAGAAAGACGATCAGTTTTCTCATTATATCTCTTCCTTACGACCCGTCCGCCTGTTTTTCAAAAACTGTAAGTAGCCTTCAATAAACATGTCAATATTCCCGTCCATAACGGACTGGATATTTCTCGTTTCCACGCCGGTACGATGGTCTTTGACCAAGTTATACGGGTGAAACACGTACGAACGAATCTGGCTGCCCCATTCAATAGACTGTTGGGTTCCCGTCAATTCGGCACGCAGCTTTTCTTTTTTCTCTTCTTCCAATTCAAAGAGTTTAGCACGTAAATACTTCATGCACATTTCTCTATTTTGAATTTGAGAGCGTTCATTTTGACATTGAACGACTATCCCCGTAGGAATATGGGTCATGCGTACAGCCGAGCTCGTTTTGTTAACATGCTGCCCGCCGGCACCTGAAGCACGGAAATAGTCGACACGTACATCGTCCATGTTTATTTCCACTTCCGCATCGTCCGGCAACTCGGGCATGACATCTACAGCCGTAAAAGACGTATGGCGACGGCCGTTTGTATCGAAAGGTGAAATGCGTACCAATCTGTGTACGCCTTTTTCAGATTTCAAATAACCGTATGCGTTTTCACCTTCGACCGTAAAAGCACAACTCTTCGTACCCGCTTCATCACCGGGCTGATAATCTATCATACGAATAGTGTGCCCGTGTTGTTCTGCCCATCGACTGTACATACGTACAATCATTTGCGTCCAATCCTGGGCTTCCGTTCCGCCTGCACCGGCATGAAAAGCCATGATGGCGTTACAAGAATCGTATTCTCCTGAAAGGAGCAAAAGAACTTCTCTTTTCTCCAATTCTTTGACCAATCGATAATATTGTCGCTCTATCTCGCCTGTAAATGAAGTATCTTCATCTTCAGCAGCCAAGTCGTATAATTCCGACAAATCGGCGGCCTCATTAACCAAGTCGTCATGTCCCTGCACCTCTTCTTTCAGCTTCGTAGCCTCTTGAGATACAGCCTTGGCCGTATCGGGGGAATTCCAAAAATCGGGATCACTCATACGCATATCCAAATCCTGAATGCGCTCCCGCTTTTTATCTAAGTTAAAGTGAATCCCCGATTTCCTGTATTCTGTTCTGTAAGTCTTCTATGGGCTTTCTCATTTCTTCCAATAACACAAGAATCACCGTCCTTAAAAGTGCGTAACAACATATAGAAAACGGAAGAGTTACTCTTCCGTTTCCCCTTCTTTTCTTCCGATTGTCGGCACATCACGCGACTCGGCTTCTTCTACCACTTCGCCGGGCGAATCGATATCGGCATAAGATTCTTTGGCCCCCTGTAAATGGTCTTCTGCAGGCGGCACGGGACGGTTATAAGTTACTTGTACGTGATATAAGAAAGTAATGACTGTCCGTTTAATAGATTCAACCATTTCTTCAAACATTTCGTACGCTTCAAACTTATATTCCACAATAGGATTCTTTTGACCGTACGCACGCAGATTAATCCCCTCTTTAAGGGCATCCATAGCATCGAGGTGGTCCATCCATTTACTGTCTACGACACGCAGCATAATAGCTTTTTCCAACTCACGCATCGTCTCACTGCCGATTTCCTTTTCTCTTTCGTCATACAGCTTAACGGCAATTTCCGTCAAACGTTCCTGCACTTCTTGTCTACTGAGATTTTCCAATTCACTCGTTTTCACGGTTCCCTTAGGCAGGAAATATTGCTCCATTTGAGAAATGAGACCGCCGAAATCCCATTCTTCAGGATATAATTTTTCATTGGCATACGTTGACAAACCGTCCAAAATAATATCATCGAGCATGGACAGAACGGTTTCGCGCAGAGATTCCGTCGTCAACACCTTACGTCTTTGTGCGTAAAGGACTTCACGTTGCTGATTCATAACATCGTCATATTCGAGCACGTATTTACGGATTTCGAAGTTATGAGCTTCTACCTTCTTTTGTGCCTTCTCAATAGAACGTGTAATCATAGAGTGTTCAATAGGATCGTCTTCTTCCATACCGAGGCGGTCCATAAATTTTGAAATATTTTCGGAACCGAAAATACGCATTAAGTCGTCTTCAAGAGACAGATAGAATTGAGTGGCCCCCGGGTCCCCTTGACGACCGGCACGACCGCGCAACTGATTGTCGATACGACGGCTTTCATGACGTTCCGTACCGATAATCATCAAACCGCCCAGTTCGGGAACGCCTTCACCCAGCTTAATATCCGTGCCGCGACCGGCCATATTGGTGGCAATGGTAACCATGTTTTTTTGGCCCGCATCTTTAATAATTTCGGCTTCTTTTTCATGATATTTAGCATTTAATACATTATGGACAATATTAACTTCCTTTAAGAGCCGACTAATGACTTCCGACTGCTGTATAGATGTCGTACCTACCAAAATAGGCTGCCCCGTTGCGTGCCGTTCTTGGACTTGACGCACAACAGCTCTATACTTGGCATTTTTCGTCTTATAAATAACATCGGGTAAGTCTTTACGAATAGCCGGTTTATTAGTAGGAATAACATATACGTCAAGCTTATAAATCTTATTGAATTCGTCTTCTTCCGTCTTTGCCGTGCCGGTCATGCCGGCTAATTTTTCGTACATACGGAAATAGTTCTGGAAAGTAATCGTCGCCAAAGTTTTACTTTCACCCTGAACTTTTACACCTTCTTTAGCTTCAATGGACTGATGCAGGCCGTCACTGAAGCGGCGACCGAACATAAGCCGGCCCGTAAATTCATCGACAATAACTATTTCTCCGTCTTTTACAACATAGTCCTTATCGCGATGCATCATGAAATTAGCCCGCAATGCCTGAATGACCAGATGATTCAAATCCAAGTGTTCATTGTCGAACATATTTTCAATGCCCAACATTTTTTCAACCTTTGCAACACCCGCCTCCGTAGGAGCAATGGTCTTTTGTTTTTCATCCATCGTATAATCTTCAGGAGTCAATCTCTTGACAATAGCCGCCAGAGTTTTATACAAGTCCGTCGAGTCTTCTCCGGGGCCTGAAATAATCAAAGGCGTACGGGCTTCGTCGATTAAGATACTGTCCACTTCGTCGACAATACAATAGTTCAACGGTCGCTGTACCATTTGTTCTTTACTGATAACCATGTTATCGCGCAAGTAGTCGAAACCGAACTCGTTATTCGTTCCGTACGTAATATCGGCCGCATAGGCACGACGACGTTGTTCATAGTTAAGATTGTGTACAATAAGTCCTACAGACAAACCGAGGAACTTATATATTTGTCCCATTTCTTCGCTGTCACGCGTTGCCAAATAATCATTGACGGTAACGACATGAGCACCCTTTCCCGACAGTGCATTCAAATATACGGGTAAAGTGGCAACCAAAGTTTTGCCTTCACCTGTACGCATTTCCGCAATATCACCGCGATGCAAAACAATACCGCCCAACAACTGCACGTCAAAATGTCTCATGCCCAACACGCGTCGTGAAGCTTCACGAACGACGGCAAATGCTTCGGGCAAAATATCGTCCAGCGTTTCGCCTTCGGCAAGACGCTTCTTAAATTCAAATGTTTTTTCCTGTAACGATGTATCGCTCAATGCCGCCATCTGCGGTTCTAAGCTGTTAATCTGCTGAACAATCGGTCTCATTTTTTTCAATTCACGTTCCGTATTATTGCCGAGCAGTCTTTGCATTACTTTATTAAACACGTTCCGACCTCCAATTAGTACGACTCAAAGCTCTATTTTTTATCAATTATACAGTATACATTAATTACCTCGTAAAATGCAAGGTAATATGCCGTTTTACCATTGTTTAAAGCCTTCTTCGCTTCCTTTTCCATATCATGAAACAGGGCCTGTATAAACCTGATTTTCTGAAAACCGTTGCCAAATTACACTTCGGATTTTTCCGGTTCCCTTGTCCGCATCATTCATTTATACATTAAACACATATAACCTGTCTGCCTCTATAGCCGATCTGTATATAAAATATAGAAAGTTCGAATTCAAAGAAGATCGGCTTGGCAATATAGTTTTTCATACAGCACCTATGATATAATGATGGAGTTTATATTAGTATGGAGGTATACATGTTAGAAAAATTCAAAAACTTACAGATCAGCGACGTTATTATTAACGCTTTAAATGATATGGGATTCGAAGAACCCACTCCCATTCAGGAAGGTTCTATTCCCGTAGCCTTGGAAGGTCATGACATGATCGGTCAGGCACAGACGGGTACGGGCAAAACAGCGGCTTACGGTATCCCTGTTCTCGAAAAAATTCTTGCAGCCGGGGCTCCCAAAGAATTACAATCCGTCATCCTGTCACCTACTCGCGAACTGGCTATCCAGGTTGCCGAGGAGATAAATCATCTTGCTCAATATACGCCGGTGCAGGCATTGCCTATTTACGGCGGTCAAGATATGGAACGCCAATTACGTCGTTTACGTAAATCGCCGCAAATTATTGTAGCAACACCGGGTCGATTGATTGATCACATGAAACGCGGTACCGTAAAATTATCATCCATTTCCACCATCGTCTTGGACGAAGCAGATGAAATGTTAAATATGGGATTTATTGACGACATTAATTTAATCATGTCGGCTACCCCGGAAACGAGACAAACCCTTCTCTTCTCCGCAACTATGCCGGCACCCATTCAAAAGCTGGCCGAAACCTTCCTTAAAGACCCGCAAATTATTCGCATGAAAGCTAAAGAAGTAACTATCGACTTGGTAGAACAGTCTTACATTGAAGTCGCTGACCGCCAAAAGTTCGATGTTCTCTGCCGACTTCTGGACTTACAGGAACCGGACTTGGCTATTATTTTCGTTCGCACGAAACGCCGCGTCGACGAATTGTCGGAAGGCCTGAAAAAACGCGGCTATTCGGCGGAAGGTATTCACGGCGACCTGACACAGGCTAAGCGTGATTCCGTCATTCGCCAGTTCCGTGAAAAAACAATTGATATACTTGTCGCAACGGATGTAGCGGCTCGGGGACTTGATATTAGCGGTGTAACCCACGTATACAACTATGATTTGCCGCAAGATCCGGAAAGCTACGTACACCGAGTGGGTCGAACAGGCCGTGCCGGTCAAAGCGGTGAAGCCACCACCTTTGTCATTCCCCGTGAAATCGACCACTTACGCACTATTGAAAAGCTCATCAAACACCGTATTGCCCGTCGCAAGGCACCGTCATTCTCAGAAGCGTTGGAGGGTGCTCAGCAAACGGCACTGCGCAATCTTTCAACAGCTGCCGAAGAAGGCGATGTGACAGCTTATCGTGCCAGTGCGGAAGAATTACTGGAAACCTATGACTCCGTTACCCTCGTAGCCGCTGCCGTCAAGCTGTTAATTAAAGAACCCGATACGACACCCGTAAAGATTACGGAAGAAGCTCCTCTGCGAATTCGTCGTAGTCACGGCAATCGTAACGGCAACAGCCGTAATAGTAAACGCCGTCCCTCCGGGGACTCTCACCGTCGTTTAGACGGACGTCGACCTGCAGGCAAGAGCAAAGACGGCAACTTCCGTCACCGCTCGACAGACCGTAAATCCGGCAGTGAAAGTCGCCGCGAAGTCAAGGAAAGAAAAGAGCCGAACCGTTCTGTTTTTAAGCCTTACTTTAAATCTTAAGATTCATAGATATACTGAACCCCCTCGTCATGTAAAACTTGACGAGGGGGTTATTTTTATATATTTTGTAAGGCCGGAAATCCGTGCAATCCCGTTGCCGCTTTAACGGCTCGCCGCACGGCCTCTTCAACAGCCATAGCTCCGAGTGCTCCCATTTGATTTAAATCCGCTTCTACTTCTCCCGTAGCCAAAGCGTAAAGGCTATCTCCGTCAGCTGTCGTGTTAACAGGGCAAATAGAGCGTACAAGTCCGTTGGAACAAAGAGCCGCCGCCTTATTCATTTGCGTCTTATTAAACTTCCCGTTCGTGACAACAAAGCCAATCGTCGTGTTGACCGTTCCCGATTCACTTGTCCAGGGCAAAAATCCCTGCGTGACCAAAACCCTTTGCGAATCCGCAAAGGATCCGTCTTCTGTTCTCATGCCCGCTAAAATGCTGCCGTTTTTATCGACTACATCACCTAATGCATTTACGACAATACAGGCACCTACCGATAAATCTCCCACTTTATAGGCACAAAATCCCTGGCCGCTCTTCATAGCGGTACGGGGCCCGCCTATTTTTCCGATAGTCGCCCCCGTACCGGCACCGTAATTACCGGAAAGAGCTTCGTTTTTTTCAACAGCATTGACTGCCGCCGCATAACCGCTGTCTCTCTGCGGATAAGCGTCTTTATCGCCGCAAGGCAAGTCATATATGGATGATGCGACAACTAAAGGAACAGGACCGTAAGGTGTATCAAATCCGATTTGCCGTTCTTTTAAGTAGGACATAACCCCGTCGGCTGCCGCCAATCCGAAGGCACTGCCTCCGCACAAAAGAACGGCATGTATTTTTTCTACTGCAGCCGTCGGTTTAAGAAGCTCGGTTTCTCGCGATGCAGGGCCGCCTCCGCGCACGTCAACACCGCAAGCCGCCCCTTTTTCCGCAAGACAAATCGTACATCCTGTCCCGCCCTTTACGTCTTCCCAGTGACCGATGCGTATTTGTTGAATTGAACTAAAAGGAATTTCCGAAATATTCATTATTTTATAAAGTCCTTCCACAACATAGACGGTTGAATTCCGTTATTATGTTGATACTTTCCGCTCTTATACGTGTCATATTCTCCGTCAATATCATGATAATAGATCTGGCATATTTCCACATTCGGATAAATACGAATCGGTTGGACGCAAAAGATTTCCAAAGTCCAGTAGCCGGCAAATCCTACATCGCCGAACCCGGCTGTAACGTGAATAAATACGCCCAGTCTCCCGACGGAAGAACGCCCTTCCAACATGGGAATATAATTTTCCGTCTTCGTATATTCGTTCGTACGCCCCAAGTACAACACATTGGGTTGAAGCACGAAACCGTCTTCAGGAATTTTTATGACCGAAGCCGAGTTGGGTTTTGCCATATCCAATTCTTTCGAGTCGTATACCATTAATTCATTATACAAGGATAAATTGTAACTATTCGGGTTCACCCGACTTTTATCGAAGGGTTCGATAACTATTTCCTTACCCATGTGTTTAACGATTTCTTTTCCTGACAGAATCATATACTCACCTTCCGCATTAAATTCGTATGATACGCCCTCATAACCGTAGTACGTTATTTAAAAAGCAATTTTTTTCAGTATATACGCTCACTCTCCGTTTGGCAATAAAATAGCCCCAAGGAAATAAATCTTTCACATTTCCCTGCGGCTATCTTTCATACAGTCGTTTCTTCATTTTTTCTAACTACGCTCTTTCTTCATTTCACGAATTCGCTCTTCAGCGATTTCCCGATAATAAAATTGAATAATTTTTTCCATGTTTTTCGGGCGGTGTAACCAGTCTTCCACTTCAGGCGGCAGTACATCGCCGTGTAATCCCGTTTTTATGTAGTATTTCGTAACGCCCAAAATAGGTGCCAGACGCTCTAAAATAGATTCTTTAATGTTGGCAACGTTCCCGTGCTCCCACCGATAAACGGTCTGAGCCGATACGCGGGCCTGCTCGGCCAACTGGTAGACTCCTATGTCTTGGGCCTTTCTCAATCTGCTGATACGACACCCTATATTTTCCTCCATTTTAACGGTCCCCCTCCTTTCTTTTTATTTTTAAAGAGATAACAAAACGCCTTCTTGCGAAGGCGTTTTGTCACGAATAACTTAATTATTCATAATCATAGAAACCTTTGCCAGTTTTACGACCTAAATAACCTGCATTTACATACTGACGTAATAATGCGCTGGGACGATATTTCGGATCACCGAAGCCTTCATAAAGAACTTCCATAATATGGAGAACAATATCGTTACCGATTAAGTCGGACAATGCCAAGGGTCCCATAGGATGGTTAAAGCCCAATTGGCAAACAGCATCAATATCTTCTTTGGACGCTACACCTTCCATCAAAGCCTGAATAGCTTCGTTAATCATAGGAATAACTACACGGTTGCCTACGAAGCCCGGGAAGTCGTTAACTTTAACGGGGCTCTTGCCGAGAGCTTTAGAAGCTTCGAATACTTTATTGAATGTATCTTCCGACGTAGCAATGCCGTTAATCAATTCAATCAACTTCATAACCGGTGCGGGGTTAAAGAAATGCATGCCGATTACTTTGTCCGGACGATTGGTTGCCGCTGCAATCTTCGTAATAGGCAAGGAAGACGTGTTGGAAGCTAAAATCGTTTCAGGCGGGCAAACCTCACCTAAGTTTTTGAAGATCTGACCTTTAATTTTCATGTCTTCAATAGCCGCTTCTACGACAAGATCCACATCTTTCATGTTGTCTTTCGTAATTTCAACAAAGCCGGTAAGACGACCCATAGCGGCATCTTTATCAGCTTGCGTCATCTTTTCTTTAGCTACGAGTTTCGTCAGGCTTTTATCGATTTTCTTAACACCGCCGTCGATAAATTCTTGTTTAATGTCATTCAAAATTACGTCACAACCGTGTGTTAAAAATACCTGCGCAATACCCGAACCCATTGTACCTGCACCGATGACCATTACTTTTTTACAAAACATGTTGAACTCCTCCTTTAAAGTGATTTCTTTCACAAATTTTACTAAAAAAAAGAGAACCAAATCTGAAAACTATCCCTTCACAGTTATAAGTATACCACTTCCAATGAAAAAATCTATACTATTTATTAGAAAAAATCGCTTTTTTCACTACTTTTATATACCATTCTTGAAAGGGTTTTGTGAAATCTATGACTCCGCCTCATGATTGTATATACGATAATATTCGTTATTTTTTTCACACTTACAAATTAAGAAAAAGGACGAATCGAGTCGTCCTCTTTCTTTATCCGTGCCTTCTAAGAAGGCCGCTCAATCTTTCAATAATAGACTTCGTCTGTTCACTCCACGGCGTAAATCGTCGGAAAGAGGTTCTGCTTTCCACCCTTGTCAGAAAGTCATCCATCTTTTCTTCCGTTTTACTTAAGTGGTCACCGGTCATTACTTCCCACACCGAGCCGTCGTGGCGACAATACCGTTCCAGCAAAGAGTACAATCCGGAAAATTCCGAATCTTTTACATTCTTGTCAGTCCCTAAGGCCGTTGAAGAAAAGGCACGAAAAACAAAGAGTATATCTTCCCCTGTACCCACCGGAAAGCATCCTTTTTCTTGCCCTTGATTGTACCAACTGCCGATAACCTGGCAAAAGAACTCACACAAAGCAAAGACTGCCGCACGTTCGTAACGCCGGGCCGAAAGTTCGGCGTCTTTTTTATTCATTTCACGATATTTTGCAGCCCTATGAGCAAAATCTTTATAGTCGTACCACAGTTCTTCCGCCAACGAACGATTATATACATTCATCGTGCCGTCTGAAAATACGGTTACATCACCTTTAGTGCGCATTTAAACAATCAGCTCACTCGTACAATGGGGGCAACGAGTAGCTTCATCAGCCACTGTTTCTTTACAAAAAGGGCAAGTTCTCGAAGGTGCCGGTGCCGCCGGCTTTTTGAAACGGTTGATTTGTTTAATAACCAGGAATATGGCAAAGGCAATAATAAGAAACTCTACGACCGTATTAATAAAAAGGCCGTAAGCAATAACAGGTGCCCCTTGTGCCTGAGCTTCCGCCAAGGTTTGAGCCGACGTATGTGCCAAGGGAATGAAAAAATCCGTAAAATCGACACCGCCCAATAAAATGCCGATAGGAGGCATAATAATATTGGTAACGAGGGATGTCGTAATTTTACCGAAGGCCGCACCGATAACTACACCTACAGCCATGTCGATTACATTACCTTGAACTGCAAAATTTTTAAATTCTTGAAAAAACGCTTTCATCTTCTTTACTCCTTTTTACTGAAAAACTACTTTTTTTTAATGCCTCGGCTCATGCCCAAGCGTTCCAAAACGATATCATATCCTCCCGTCCCGTAATTGAGACACCTTTTGACCCGACTGATAGTAGCCGTGCTGGCTCCCGTTTTTTTAACAATATCTTCGTAAATATCTCCGGCTCTCAACATCCTGGCAACTTCCAAACGAGCCGCAATGGACTTCATTTCCTGAATCGTGCAAATATCTTCAAAGAATTCATAGCACTCTTCCATGCTCTTTAATTCCAGGATGGCCTTAAATAATTGATCGTGGAGATCGTCACGCAACTTTTCATTGATACTCATAGCCTTCACCCCGTTCTTACTGTCCTGTATCTTACATGGCGAATAAATCTATTTGTTCATCTTCAGGGAGTTCTCCTAAACACCCCATCTCAGCCAGAGAATCAATTAAGGTCTGACCGACTTTACCACGATACTTCAAATCTTCTTTTGACGTATACGCCTGCAACTTTCTGCCTTCTACGATTTGTTCGGCCACATTTTTGCCCAAGCCGTCCAGAGCCGTAAACGGCAACAGTATCTTACCGTCATGAATAGTAAACTTAGTCGCTTCCGACTTATTTATATCGATATTCATAAAAGAAATACCGCGCAAATTCATCTCTACGACCAATTCCAATGTGGAGTACAGGTCTTTTTCGATTTTGGAAGCACCGTCTCCCTTGGCCGTAATCATCTTCATAGCCTGCCGTGCCGTATCCAACCCGTGAATCATCATGGGAATACTGAATGCTTTGGCTCGAATTGTAAAATAAGCGGCATAATAGGCTAAGGGATAATTAATCTTGTACCAAGCTATTCTAAATGCCATCATAACATAAGCGACGGCATGAGCGCGAGGGAAAAGATAGCCTATTTTCAAACACGATTGAATAAACCATTCGGGAATATGACCCTTACGCAATTCTCCTTCGTAATCCGTCGTTTTCTTCCCTGTTGCCTTATCCGGTTTATCGATTCCCTTGCCCTTACGGACATTTTCCATAACCTTAAAACTTGTTTTCGGTTTAATGCCGTGATTGATGAGATAGTTCATTATATCATCACGTGTCGATACGGCTTCATTCAACTGTACCTTACCGGATGTAATTAATTCCTGAGCATTATTCAGCCATACGTCCGTGCCGTGTGAAAAGCCGGATATACGGACAAGACCCGAAAAGGTCTTCGGCATCGTATCTACAAGCATCTTTCGCACAAAAGACGTACCGAATTCGGGGATACCCAGGCTACCTACAGGAGACCCCAGTTCTTCAGGCGTGAGTCCCAGGGCTTCGGTAGATGAAAAGAGACTCATTGTTTTTTGATCATCAAAAGGAATGGTAGTCGCCTTAACTCCCGTCATGTCTTCAAGCATGCGGATAACAGTGGGATCATCGTGACCCAGTATATCAAGTTTTACGAGCCGGCCTTCAATGGAATGATAGTCGAAATGGGTCGTTATAATACCGCAGTCTTTTTTATTAGCCGGATATTGGACGGGCGTAAAATGATGAACATCTATATCACGAGGAATAACCATTACCCCTCCGGGATGTTGGCACGTAGTATTTTTAATTCCCGTACAACCGTTGACAAGGCTGTTGATATACGCATCGTTAGCCGTAATACCACGAGCCTCCGCCCATTTCTTAACATAGCCGTAAGCCGTCTTGTCCTGCACCGCACCGATAGTCCCGGCACGAAATACATTATCTTTACCGAAAAGTTCTTCCGTATACTTATGAGCCTTCGGATGATATTCCCCCGAAAAGTTCAAATCGATATCGGGTACCTTATCGCCCTCAAAACCCAGGAAAATAGCAAAAGGAATATTATGTCCGTCCTTTTTCATAAGCGTGCCGCATTCAGGACAATTTTTGTCAGGCAAGTCAACCCCGCCGGCAACGGATCCGTCCGTAAAGAACTCACTGTGACAACACGAAGGGCATACATAATGAGGCGGCAAAGGGTTTACTTCCGTAATATCCGACATGGTTGCTACAAAGGACGAACCTACGGATCCTCGTGATCCCACAAGATAACCGTCATCATTCGAATGCTTTACCAACTTGTGAGCAATGTAATACAGAACGCCGAACCCGTTGCCGAAGATAGAGATAAATTCTTCGTCCAGACGCTCTTCAACAACAGCCGGTAAGGGCGTACCGTATATCTTATGAGCCTTACGCAGACACATTTCCTTCAGAGCTTCCGACGAGCCTTCGATTCTCGGAAAATAAAGATTTTCTTTAGGTACGGGCGTTACCGCTTCAACCCAGTCATTAACCTTATTGGGGTTGGTAATAACAACTTCTTCCGCCCGGTCTTTGCCCAAGTAAGCAAATTCTTCCAACATTTCGTCCGTAGTACGTAAATAGAGATCAGGCTGAAATTGAG
>OFCP01001031.1_pt1 | contig 12441 bp, 6 predicted proteins | sample 1520831 | NCBI WGS metagenome assembly OFCP01 (sample SAMEA2699039, study PRJEB24076) | metagenome | biome: Human gut stool | place: Spain | collected 2013-03-20 | reverse complement strand
TGGGACGGATCACCCTCAACCGCACGATGGCGCAGTTCAGCTGCAAGCTCTCCTGTACCCCCGGGCTATGGAACGCACGTGAGAGCCGGCTGAACGGCAAGAGCCGTGAAGCGGTGGAGACCAATGAAAAGATAGAGAGGCTGCTGCTTGCCGTACACTCGGCCTTCAATTCCCTCATGGAAAGGAAAAAGGATTTCGATGCCGCCGCGGTCAGGGACATGTTCCAGGGTAACGCGGGCATGCAGATGACCCTGCTCAAACTTCTCGACCGGCACAACGAGGAGATGAAGGCCCGTGTGGGCGTGGACCGTGCGCCGACGACAATGTCGACCTACGTGTACACCCGGCGCACCCTTGCCGAATTCATCAAAACGGAATTCAAGGTCTCGGACCTCGCCTTCGGACAGCTCAACGAGCAGTTCATCCGTGACTATCAGGATTTCTGCCTGGAAAAGAAGAAACTGGCGATGGAGACGGTGCGCCATTACCTGTCCATCCTGAAAAAGATCTGCCGCATCGCCTACAAGGAAGGGCACTCGGAGAAATATCATTTCTGCCACTTCAAGCTGCCCAAGCAGAAGGAGACAACACCGAAAGCACTCAGCCGTGAGAATTTCGAGAAGCTGCGTGATCTGGAGATACCAGAAAAACGCAGGTCACATGTCATCACCCGGGATCTCTTCCTCTTCGCCTGTTACACCGGTACCGCCTATGCCGATGTGGTAAGCATCACCCGGGAGAACCTCTTTTGGGATGACGAGGACAGCCTCTGGCTGAAATACCGGCGGAAGAAGACCGACTACCTCGGACGCGTCAAGCTGCTGCCGGAGGCCCTCGCACTGATCGAAAAGTACCGTGACGATACCCGCGCCATCCTCTTCCCGCCGCAGGACTACCACACGCTCAGGGCCAACATGAAATCCCTGCGCCTGATGGCGGGGCTGAGCCAGGACCTTGTCTACCACTGCTTTAGGCATTAAATCTTTTCTTATTCATTGAAAATAAGAAACTTACAAGTTCTATTTTTTTAGACAGGTAACGATTTAGAAACGAGTTAAGTTCCCTTATTTGTCTAAATCTGCATTATTAAAAGGAACGCCTACTTAATAAGTTTCGCAAAGATATAATTATATTCAAACAAACCAGCAAAACCATATACTTTTTATTTTGCTTTCATTCAAAAAGAGAGTTGTATTCTTCATCCTTATTCATTTGTTCAATTAAAAAATCAACCCACGCTTGTGTATAGCCATAATTTTTATTCATAGAATCATAAACACAATATTTAGTATTTGTTCTTTCTGGATGTGAACTACCTGTTTCTGGTCTTATTTTATATTTTTTCCAACACCTTGTATGTGTATCCATATTGAATTTATCTACTCTTTTCTTTCCCTTAACTATTGATTTATTTCCTAAAGCTCGCTGGACCATTTCAACAACAGTACCAGGTTTTATTTTGTCATCATTTGCAACGGGAATATGTTTTTCTTTGATTAATGCAGCGATTCTTTCGACTTTTTTCTTTTCTTCATCTGTCATTTTATCAAAAGAAAAAAATTGAATAGGCAATGCATCTTTAGATTTATGGTTTGCAACCTGAATTAAAAAGGCCTTAAAAGCATACTCACCTGAATTTAATACATCAGTAGTTATAGAAGAACGATATTGATTAATAAAGGAAACTATACTATCATAGTCTTTATTTGCTTTTGTAGCCATACTTAATGTCTCTGAAGATGGAAATAACTGCAAAGCAAAAGATAACGATTCGCGCAAACAATATTTATGTCCAAATTCAGCTTCCACGATTTTATCAAAATTCAATAATAAGGATTCGCATTCTGCAAAAATATTAGAATCTAATTCAGGTAAAAATTTGTGTTCAATTTTGTTTCTTAACGGTATAAAAAACTCTAAATTCTTGCGAATAGGATTGTTGCTGTCAACAAAATATTTTGCGACACACGTTTTTAGTTCCCAATACTGAATCTCTCCATTTACCTTTTTGTATCGGCCATTTTTTTCTTTATATATTGGCTTAATCTTTTTTCTTAAAAAGATTCCATGTAATAAAGAAGTCCATGCTATACACATTAAAACAATGTATCCGCCCGATTTAAATTTAACAGCAGGTTTATTATACGTCTCTACTGCTAATAATGCGGAATCTAATGCTTTATCAAGACAAGACTTTACTTGTAATGGTAATCCTTTCATGTTTTCCCAATTTAATTATTCTATAAAATACTCTACAATTCACCAAGACATTATCGAAATGCAATATATCAAATTGATCTAATATTCAATTACTTGATTTATAATTTAAGCAATTATTCAATTAGTCTATTTACAATATTGATTTTATTTATATTTATTAAATCATATTCGTAAATAGAGGCAATAATTATTTGATTTTCAGAGAAATCTCGTTTCAAAATTTTTATCATTGCTTCGATATTTTGATGATCAATTTCTTTTCCACTAGGAGAATCAAGAATTATTGGCATTTTTATATTTAAATGTTTTTCAACTTCCAATAAACATGCTAATCTAAAAGCAAAAACTGTTTTATGCAAAATTGCTCCAGATAATTCTTTCAAATTTGATGTAAACAAATATTTTTCTGAGATAGATTCTCCATCTAATCCTAACTCTGTAAGATACTTCCTTGTATTATTAAATATTGGTGTTATAACACTATTTGCAGCACGTGTTAAGTCCTTTATTTTTGAATTAATTTCAGCAATCTCCTTTTCTAACTTTGCTATTCCTTTTTTTACAGCTACTTCATTAATAGGAATTGTTGAGATTCTTTTATCAAATATGTCGGCTATTGTTTCAACATTATCAAAAAAAGACAACTGTTGTTCTTCAAATCTACGTTCTTTCTCATATTTACAGATTTCTGCTTGAATCTGGTTGTATTGTGTCGCTATAAGTTTACGCTTTGCTACAAGAAAATCTATGGCATCATTAAGACCCACAATATTATTTTCTGTTACAGCTATAGTATCTCCATTTGGAGTTTTTACCAATAAACCAATCTCTCCAATAAAGTTTCTAAAATGCTTATTTTCTTTAAGGACTTTGTCTATCCGAGATAGTTCTTTTTTCAATAGATTATGCCGCATCTTACATTGATTGATTTTGCTATCAATCAAAGAATTGTATGATTCTCCTGCAAGATTATTGGATTCGGAATCAATAGTTTCTTGATACTTAGAAACACTAAACATCTGTTTGTATTTCAAAAGATCTTGTCTCTTTGTCTCCTTTTGTCTATATAATTCAGAACAATCAATCTCTGCAATGCCTCTAATTAGTTCCTCAATATTAAAGCGAATACTTCCAATGACAACTCCTCGATTAAGCAAAGTCCATCCCTTTTCCTGGTCAAAATAGAATATTCCTAAAAGATTATTTATTAGTTCTGGATAATTGGCTTTAAAAATAATTTTATGAAGGGCCGCTTCATCACTTGGCAAAACATATGTTACTACAGAATCATTCTGTTTCAATTCAATGTAATCCCTCGATTCTCTACATAATACTAAAACCTCTCCACTATCCAAAGTTATTTGACTTTCGACTTTGCAGTTCTCGAATTTAATATGCTTAGTATTAGGTATGCTATATCCGATTGAATATAACATAAGTCTTAGTAAAGTCGTTTTACCCTTACTATTTGCAAGGCTATGTATGAGATTGTTTCTATCAGAGAAAACAATCAAACGTTTATTACCAGCCTCTTCGATATAGATTGAATTGAAAATCATAGATTCACAGCATTCTTAATATTGTCTATTTGAATACGTTTGTTCAAAATATTGCGAACAATAATTTGTAGGAGTTTTTCTTGTAGAGTATTAGATAAAGATACACTTTCCCCTTCAAAAAGATATGCGAACTTACTACTCTCCATTTCTATAAATTTTCGTTTCCTTTCACTTTGTTTTGCTTCTTTATAAAAAACATTGTATGCACATAGCACCTTAGTTACAAATTCGTATTTTTCCGAGCAGGTATTTATAATTGCTTCGTAACTTCTCGATAGTTCATATATCTCAGAATCATCAAATTCATCTTCATCATAATTTTCATTTTGAGTTACAAGAACTATTAAAGGCCATATAATATCTTTTTTAGTTAGTTTTATATCAGACATCCTTTTCGTTCCACTTCTAAAAAGATCTTTTACCCAAATTCCGTGTAAGTTGTCTTTAGCTATAGATATATTTCCTAATTTGGGAATGAAATCACCAATAGCATTCATAACACATTTATATCTTTCATTGTCATTATCTGTCTCAAAAGGTAAAATCTGTATTTTGAATTTACTCGTATCAAGAGGCTTTTCAATCTTAGAGATTATCTTATTAATTTTATCTTTTAAAGGTCTTGGCAATGAGCTATAATCCCTTTGTGAAGCACCATAAAATATAGGGTTCAATTGTTTCTCATTGAATGGGTTTGGAGTGTTAGTTATATATATAAGTTCTTTCACTACTCCCAATTTATGCTCTGCTTCTGATAAAGATATTATAGACTTTTTAAGATTGGATAGTACATTTGAGAAGTCAGTACTACTATTTACAACAGACTTTGCTTGAGCCAAAATACTGCTGCCATTGTTTAGATTGATTTCTATATCTTCAGATCCTTCTAAACGGATACTGGACATATCTTTAATATTCTCAAGCATTAACACTATTGCTGCGTTCGCTTGAAAATCAAATCCAAACAATACTGAGGTAGCTGTTCTATTTGTCATTATTGTATTACATTTACAAATACCTATGCAATATTAGTGATTTTTTTGATAACTACTTAGCTAACAAGTAATAAAACTGTAATTTTGTACTAACAAATTAATATTAGAAGTTTATGAAGATAAGAAAAGTTAAATGGACAAATCATCCTATATTAGGAAATCTTGAATTGGATTTTGTAAATCCAGTAACTAATCATCCTTTTTCAACTATTGTTTTTGCAGGCGAAAATGGGAGTGGAAAAACGACCATCTTGGAAACACTAAATACCTTCCTGTGCATTGGTAGTTTTAAGCCATTTGACATGATAGAATATGAGGTAAATAACGAATTGTATATTCTCAAACCTCCAATGATTCCAGAATCAAATGACACGTTCTTTACACGATTTGATGTGAAGAATGATACAGCTGAAAATATACGTTCAGATAAAGTTAATAACCCAAGCACCATTCAATCTGATGAAAAAGATCCAAGGTCGTATGGATGTGTGTTTTCGAGGCCTAGAGCGGACTATAAAACTAGCAAAATAGAGTCTGTAAAAACAAATGAATTAGACAAGAATAAATACGATTCTGATAAAGAAGACAATTTTACATCATTAAAGCAGCTTATTGTTGATATTCAAAATCAAGATAACGAAGAGTATTATGATATAAATACACAAAGGGAAAGCCGTGGGGAAGCAGCAATGACTACTTCTGAATTTGAACACAATTCGAAAATTTTTAGATTTAAAAAAGCATTTAATAATTTCTTTGATAAGGTAAAGTACAAAAAAGTCGGGAATATTGATGGTGAAAAGGTTATATTATTTGAGAAAAACGGAGTAGAAATATCGATAGATGATCTAAGTACAGGAGAAAAACAAATTGTATTTAGGGGGGCTTATCTTTTAAGAAACATAAATCAGCTTAATGGTGCTATAATCATGGTTGATGAGCCCGAATTAAGTATGCACCCTAAATGGCAGAAAAACATTTTAAGATATTATAAAAATCTCTTTACAGATAATAATGAGGTACAAATAGCTCAATTATTTTTTGCAAGCCATTCTGAGGGTGTTATTAGTGAAGCCCTGCAAGACTTGAATGATACAAAAGTTATAATTCTAAAAGATAGCATGGGAAACATCTCAGCAGGAAGTATTGATGCCCCAGCAGTATTACCATATACTTTAGCGGCTGAGATTAATTTTCAAGCTTTTGATGTATCATCAACAGATTATCACAATGCGTTATATGGTTATATAGAAGCTGAAGGTTGGAAAAATGATTATGATGGGCATCAGGTAAAAGTCAATTATACAAAATTGAATAAGAACGGAACAACATCAAATTTACAAATTTCTAAAACGGAAAAAATTCGGCATATCATTCATCATCCAGAAAATCGCAATAATAGTTATAGCGAACAAGAATTAAAAGATTCCATAGAATGTATGAGAAATTACATTAGAGCGCATCGTACAATTTGATACAAAATACTTAAATTCTTAAAACAAAACGAACTGTGGCAAAATTGTATATTACCACAGTTCGTTTTGTTTATTGAAATTACCATTTGCAAAATGGAAATGTGGATGTGACATCTACCGTTTTGCAAGAGAGGATAATGACTGAAAGCAGTAGGTCGAGGATGTAGCGGGGTTGCTCGCGTTCCTTTGACCAATCGTTGGGGTTGTTCTTGATTTGGGATGCTTTATCAATGGTTACGGCATAGCGTTCCATTATCCATTCAATGGCTGACTTACCATTGACGATGTACTCATAGGCTTTGAGCGGAATGTTCTCAATGGTAATGTGGCTATTGTAGATGATGTGTGTTTTGTCGGCGATGAGCTTTCCGTTTTCGTCACGCACTTTGGCAAAGCGCATCTTTTCCACGGCAAAGTATTGGTATGTTTCTTCGGTCCACTCGTCCTGCCAAATGTCAATGTCTCCCGTAACAATTACACCGAGTGTACGTTGTGCCTGCGCCGACATTTCCGAATAAGCGACTGCGCCTTGTTCTGTAGCAGGAATATTGATGCCTTGCTCATAGTTCAAATGTAAGTCGGCCAGTTCCTTTCCGGCTTTATAAAAAGCCATAAAGTCCTGTACGTTATCCACTATGGGAATGCGTGGCAATGACTTCTTCAGATCATCGGCGAAACGCTCTCGGTATTGCTTGGAATGAAGCAATCCATACACATAGTAGAAAATATGTTCTTTAGTAATGGCTCGTGAGCCGCCAAAGCGACTGCGGACTTCTTTCAATATCCAGTCTGTGATGCCGTCGCGACGGATATAACGATTGGTTTCTGCATCATCGAAAAGAGTTCCTTCTCGATTTTTGTTTTCTTCATACCAATATAAAGGAAAACATTTTGTTCCAGCTTCAAAATTATTGTAATCAATAATCGTATTATATAAAAATAAGGAAAAATCCTTATTCCCACCTGTTCCCTTCATACCAATAACTTGGTTGTAGCAGTTAGGTGGGAAAATATGCTGCCATTGACATAGAGGTTTTCTTAATGAACGTTCATAGTACAAATATGATTTTTGAAAAAGTCTATAGGTGTAAATTGTTACACTTTCAGGGATAAAATTTAGTAAGTGTCCTGTTAATGCTACTTTTTTTAGATTAGCAGACCACCCAATTTGCGTTGGATTATAATTAAAATCCTCTGCTTTCCGATGACTAATAGATGTATTATAATTGTTTATCATACGATTAATATTGCTCAGCAGAGTATTTTTATCGAAATTGCATACCCATGAATCACGGGAGGATAACACACCAATAGGTATATAATTAAAAAAACCTTGCCCAATCGTATTATCAAATAATGGAATTAAATTATCGAATATTCCATCACGTTGATTTATCCAATCTGCTTTTTCGTTAGGAGTGATTATTTGCCAGTCCAATTTCTGTGAAGAAATGGAACGGAAATCTTTGACCATTTTGAGCTTCTGTTCACGAGTAAGGTAATCGCCAATATCGTGATAATGGATGCCCGTCTTTAGCTCTTTCTTTGCCGGATTCTTGACAAGGAAAGTAATGGCAATGGGAGTGCGTGAACCGCTACCAAAGATTTTGCCACCCTCTTTGCGCGACAATTCGCCCGAAGTACGCTGGTTACCGCGCAGATTCAGTACATAGATGGAGGTAAATTCTTCTTCAAAGCATCGACGCATACCATCTTGTGCATTACCATCAAGCCATGATCCATTACTTATAAAAGCTACTATTCCGCCATCGTTTTCAGGTATTCGGTCAGATGCCCAACGAAATGCCTTAATATAAGTATCATAAAGGGAATTCTTCAAAGTCGTACTTGATTCATTTACATATGTATTTGCTATTCGCATATCCAAATTTGGATAGGAAAGATTCTGTGCATTATCATTAGCCGAACCTTGTTTGGCGGAATATGGCGGATTCCCCACAATCACCCTTACATGCGTGGCCATCTGCTTCTTAACCCGTTTGGAATTGTCCTGGAAGAACTCCGTGAAAAGCTCGTTGTGCTTTTTCTCTGCCAATTGGAAGGTGTCAGTCAGACAGATTCCGCTATATGGCAGGTAAGTTTTACGACGGGTTATCTCATGGAACACCGATTCTATGTTCACATCAGCTATATAATAGGCCAGCAACACGATTTCATTGCAATGGATTTCATTAAGATACTTGCGCTCCATATCCTCGGGGCGGATAAGACCGGACTGCAACAATCGCGTAATGAACGTACCTGTGCCCACAAACGGGTCAAGTATATGTACATTCTGTGCGGTCAGCGAAGTGTTGAACTCCGCCTTAAGAATGTCATCCACAGAACGGATGATGAAGTCCACGCACTCTACGGGCGTATAAACAATGCCCAGTTTTTCCACTGTAAGCGGGAATGCGCCCTTAAAGAATTTCTCATATAGGTTCTTGATGATGGTCTGTTTTCCCTCCAAATTATCAATGCCACCAACATTCATGCGTACCGATTCGTAGAATTTATCCAGTATCTCGGTATCTTTCTCGAAAGCCTGTTCTTGTAAGAGGTCTATCATGCGCTGCATGGAACGGCTTACGGCGTTGTTGTTCACGAACTGGTAATCGGCAAACAAAGCGTCGAACACCGGACGGGTGATGATATGCTGTGCCAGCATCTCGATGGCCTGTGCCGCATCTACTGACGGGTTAAGGTCGCGCTGTAGCCCCTTGAGGTATTCGTTGAACGCCTTTTTGTGTATGCCGGACTGGATAAGTTTGGATATGCGCTCGATGAACTTGTGCGCGATGAGTCCGATTTCCTTAGCCCAGTTCTCCCAATATAGGCGGTCGCCGCACTTTTCCACGAGCTTGGCATACATGCCGTCCTGCAACTCGCCGAATCTGAGTTCCAACTGGCGTGCGATTTCTGCATTCTCCAGCTCCCGTGCCTCACTCTCTCCCTCTTGAAAGCCTAATCCCGGCCTGCCGATAGTGACTGACGGAGTGTAGGACTGTTTGTTTGGTTTCTGCTTGTTGAGCGCAATCTTATTCACCATCGCATTGAAACGGTCGTCGTGAGAGCGTAGCGCGTTCAGGATTTCCCAAACTACATCAAAGGTCTTGCTATTATCAAGTGCTTCTTCTGCTGAAACACCAGAAGGCACGACAATAGGGATGATGATATATCCGTATTTCTTCTCATCGAGCTGTCCCTTGTGGAAAGTACGCATCACACGGCCAACAGACTGTACCACATCCACCTGTGAATTACGGGCAGAAAGGAACAGTACAGCATCAAGCGACGGTACGTCTACACCTTCGGACAAGCAACGCACATTGGTCACCACCCGACACTCTCGGTCATTGTCCGGCTCATCAGACAGCCATTGCAGAATTCCATTTCGTTCCTGTGAGTTCATAGAGCCGTCTATGTGTTTTGCGGTTATCGAAACGGTATGCGATAGGCTTTCCGCATCCAGATTTTTGTCGTACTTTTCCGATATTTGCGGCAGTACGGAAGCAACATATTTGGATGCGATGCCCGTCCTGCTTGCGCTCTTGTCAATGGACGAACAGAACGCCACAGCACGGCGCATCATGTGTGGATCGGCATCCCATGTGCGATGATCATCACCCTGTATCATCTTTGAGAGGCCGTTGATCACACCGATAAGTTTGGACGTATCATCAAAATTCAGTTCGGTGGTCGTATCGGTGATGTCCCGCTTTATATTATCAGGCACATCGTTTTCACCGACAGTAAGGACAAGCACCTTGTAATCGGTCAGCAGCCCGTTCTGTACGGCATAGGAGAAATTCACACGATAGAACTCTTCTCCATAAAGTGCCTTGTCGTCCATTGAGCAGAGGATACAGTCCTTTTCAGAAGCCTTTACTTTGGCCGATTCACCGTACAGGCGCGGCGTAGCGGTCATGTACAACCGTTTTCGACCTTTCACATTGTCATCGGAGTGTATTTTAGTGAAATTGCTCTCGTCCTTATCAGACAGTTTTACACCCGTAGTGCGGTGTGCCTCGTCGCAGATAATGAAGTCGAACACACCATATTCGCCGTTTGTTTCGGAAAGTATTTCCTGTTGTGCCTCTGACACGGCATCAATGGACTGGTATGTGGAAAACACTACCACCAGTCCATCATGGCTGCGGTACTTCTTCAGTTGCGAGGCGATGGACTTCGGATTGGTAGATGCAGGTACGGCAAGGTCTACCACACTGTCATCTGCATCATCATATTTGTTTTTCTGTATCTTACGCGAAGCCTTGGAATCCGAACAGATACAGACCGCCTTTATGGTTTTTCCCGCATCAGCTGACCATGCGTTGAGTGACTGACCCAGCAGAGCGATGGACGGAACCATAAACAACACCAGCCCCTTGCCGTTCAACAACTGTTCGGCGATAAGCAACGAAGTATAGGTTTTTCCTGTACCGCAGGCCATGATGAGCTTACCACGGTCGTTTCCCTCTGTAATATAATGCATGTATGCCTTGGATATGGCATCGAGTTGATGTTTGCGCGGTTTTTTGCCTTCTATGAGTGCTGAGTTTCCCGTAAGACCATCCAACAGCTTTTGCCAATCCACTGGGGATGAATTCAGGTCGGCCATGCCGACACGTGTCACTGGCGGTTCCTGATTACGGATGGCTTCCTCGGCATTGCTCCCCCAATGACTGGTAGTAGAAATCCATACGCGATTGGAGAAACGGGTTGTTTGAAATGTAACCTCATTTGTAAATGTGCGGCTGGAGGTGGCAAGGAACGAATCCACGGCAGGCTTGTCTATTGTGGCATCCTCGGCATAACACTTGCACTGGATGGCCCAATAGTCGCCCATTTCTGTCTTTGCCACAAGGTCTATACCTGTGTCTGTACCTCCGAAATCCTTACGTCCCGGAAACTCCTCCCATAGCCAGACTTTTTCCAACTCGTTGTAACGTGGGTCTGTCAGCAACCATGAGCGCATCAGTCGCTCGAACTTTGTACCTTTCTCCTTTTCCGTGAATGATTCGGTACGGAATTTATGCAGTATCTCCTTGAAATTCATCTCTTGATAAGAGTTATAGTTATGATGCAAAGGTACACAAAATACTGAAGAATAAGCATAAACAACTTGTTGATAATGCCATAAATTGTATTAAAACTATCCGCCTGTTGAGCCAATCAAATTCTCATAGGTACAGAACATACTGATTTTCAAATGTGATTTTACTTGCATTTATCTCTTATCAAGAGATTCGGCTTTTTACTAAACAATTTTCATGCCTGTCCTGTTATAAGTCTTTCAGAATAAGTCCGTTCGCCTTATCCACCACATTCGTGTCAAGCGAAGCAAGATAGATGCGTGTCGTTTCTTCTGAATCGTGCCCCATACCTTCACTAATGACTGCAAGAGGGATATTTTTGCTTTTAGCGATACTTGCCCAGGCATGTCTTGCACAGTACATGCTCAACGGATGAGCCAAACCGACTAAACGGGCTATCTCTTTCAATGCAATGTTTACACGAGAGATGGCATTTCTGTACTGTATCCGTTCATCGGTACATCGGGTGATTATTGGCAACAGATATTGCATGTCAGAATAACTTTCATACTTATTTACAATCTCTCCCATACACTTTTCCCATTTAACGGTGAGTTGCCGGCTAGTTTTTTTTCTCCTGTATGTCAGAATACCATTTTTCAAATCCGATTTTCTCAGATATGCCATATCAACAAATGACATTCCACGGGTGTAGAACGAAAAAAGGAACATATCCCTTGCATAATCAAGATGCGGCTTCAATGTCAGATCAAGTTCCTTGATATATTTGATGACTTTTAGAGGAACAGCACGTTTCACTGTCTTGTCAATGCCTGTATAAACATGTCTAAACGGGTACTTCTGTTCAATCAGTTCTTTTTCCACGGCACGGTTATACACGGCACGCAAAATACGCATATAAAATGAAACTGTGTTGGGACAGATTTCTTTGCTTTTCAGCCATGCCTCATATAGCATCATCATATCGCTATCAATTTCACAAAGAAGGATATCTTGTCCATAGCGAAACTTCATGAAACTGTTCAATGCCGCTGTATAAGTTTCTGATGTCCGTATTTTGTTCAATAATTCTAATTGTCCTCAAATCCGCAACTACGCGCCTAATATGATACAGAAGCGAAAATAATCTGCA
>OFCP01001028.1_pt1 | contig 12463 bp, 7 predicted proteins | sample 1520831 | NCBI WGS metagenome assembly OFCP01 (sample SAMEA2699039, study PRJEB24076) | metagenome | biome: Human gut stool | place: Spain | collected 2013-03-20 | reverse complement strand
TTTTTATTGCTTATTATCCGCACCCAAAAAGTTGCATTTATAAGTTGAACTCAAGCTTTATACGCTCGTTTTGATTATGCGTTAGGGCATACGCTGTATAACGACTTAGCCGCACGTTCACTTGGACAATATCAAGGTTCGTTTAACATCATCGATATGGTGAAAGACAGTTGGTCGGAGACAAACCAGGATACGGATATACCTAAGTTCTACTATGCCGATCAGTTGAGCAAGAAGAATATTACTCGCTCCAACAATGGGATATTTTGACTTTTCCGGGCAGGTGGAAGTTTCCGTCACCTATAATAAAGGAGAAGTAAAGAGTGGCAGGGTGCGTCCGTTGTCGTATGGTATCACTCCGAGGACCAGCGGCAGTACGATAACTTTTACACTAGACCGTCCGCGTAACTTGTCCATTGAAGTAAATGGAGACATCTTCCATAATCTTCATCTTTTTGCGAATCCGATAGATGAAAACCGCCCGAAGAAATTGAAAGACAAGAATCTGATTTATTTCGCTCCGGGAATACATCAGTTACCCGGCGATACACTCAATGTTCCTTCGGGAAAGACTGTCTATGTGGCAGGTGGGGCCATTGTGCGTGGATGTATCCGTGCGGTCAATGCCCGTGATGTGAAAATTCTGGGACGGGGTGAGGTGCATCCCGAAGGTCGTGGGGCAGGTATCAGCATTATTAATTCACGAAATATATATGTGGAAGGTCTCATCACAACCCAATGTCCCACTGGAGGTTCGGACAGTGTGACAATCCGCAATGTAAAGGCCATCAGTTCATACGGGTGGGGGGACGGTATGAATGTGTTTGCCAGCAACAACGTCTTGTTTGACGGAGTATTTTGCCGTAACTCCGATGATTGCACTACCGTGTATGCTACACGTATGGGGTTTCATGGCGGATGCCGTAATGTAACAATGCAGAATTCTACCCTGTGGGCAGATGTGGCGCATCCTATTTTTATCGGGTTGCATGGAGATGTGGAAAGAAATGAAGTGATGGAGAATCTGACTTACCGGAACATTGATATTTTGGATCATCGGGAAATGCAGGTGGATTATCAAGGCTGCCTGGCTATCAATGCAGGTGATAATAATCTGGTCCGGAATGTGCGGTTTGAGAATATCCGTATCGAGAATTTCAGGCAAGGACAATTGGTGAATCTGCGTATATTTTATAACAAGAAGTATTGCAAGGCTCCGGGCAGGGGCATTGAGAATGTGCTTTTTAAAGATATTACCTATAATGGCGATCATGCCGAACTCTCACATATTGTTGGCTATGACAAGGAACGGATGGTGAAGAATATTCGTTTTGAGAATCTGAAGATAAACGGTAAAGTTATATCGGATGATATGGCCGGCAAGCCTGCATGGTATAAAACATCAGACATGGCGCGTTTCTTTGTTGGGGAACACGTGGGCAGTATTGTATTTACAAAATAAAAAAGGTCAGTCTCAAGCAAGAGTTTCAAGAAGATTTAAACAACTCAGCTAAAAAGACCTACAACATTGTCTAAAGAAAATTATTATAAATGGCATGAGGTAGCAGTGAGTTCGGTAGTATAGCGACTGTTTTCTTACTGTATGTTTTTTGAAAAATATCTGTCACACTGTCATATGACTTTTCAATGCCTTGTTATACAGCGTGTTAAATCTGTGATGAATACTGTGACAGATAAAAAAAGTGTCACCCTTCTCTGTCACATAGAAACGGATGAAGTAGTTCTCTCGACGAACTATTTCATGCAGATAACCTATATGCTTAACAGGGTGTTCCAACGTGTGGAACAGTTGATTTCACCATCAGAAACAACTTGTTTTTCCCGGGGGAACTCCTTGTTTCACATGGGGAAATAAGGAGTTCCATCAGACAGGCTCCTTTGTTCCTCTCAAGAATGAGGAAGATAAAGAGTATTCGTTTCGAGAACCTGATGATAAACGGTAAGGTGATGTCGGCATGATATGCCCAAAGGGCCCCAATGGTATAAGATTCCGGATTGGGCAGGTATCTTTGTGGAAGAGCATATGGAGAATGCAGTATTTGTGAAATAAAAAATAAGGGTAATTATTTAAGTGGAATAATTCTTTAAGAGCAATCCTTTTTCGTATCTTTGTCCATTGAAAATGAATAAATTATATTCTTATGGAATTACAAGATAGATATATCCGTTTTGATTGGGCAGTCAAACGCCTGTTGCGTCATAAAGCCAATTTTGGTGTGCTCGAAGGGTTCCTTACGGTGCTGATAGGTGATGATATCCATATAGTGGAGATTCTGGAAAGCGAGGGTAATCAGCAAACGGAAGAGGATAAGTTCAACCGGGTTGATATCAAGGCTCTTAATAGTAAAAATGAGATTGTTATCATCGAGATCCAAAATACCCGTGAACTGTATTATTTGGAGCGTATCCTGTATGGAGTAGCCAAGGCCATTACGGAGCATATCTCATTGGGTGAAACTTATTATAAAGTTAAAAAGATATATTCCATCAGTATCCTTTATTTCGATATCGGTTATGGAACTGATTATCTTTATCATGGGCAGAATATATTTAAAGGGGTGCATACGGGAGATTTCCTGCAGGTCAGTACCCGGGAGAAGGATGCTATTGTGCCTCGTATGCCTTCCGAAATTTATCCTGAGTATTTCCTTATCCGTGTGAATGAGTTTAATAAGGTGGCCATGACTCCCCTTGAGGAATGGATAGGATATTTGAAGACTGGTATTATCCGTCCTCACACGACAGCTCCCGGATTGGGGGAGGCACGTGAAAAATTGAAATATTATTCAATGACCCCTCAGGAACGTCATGCTTACGATGAACATCTCAGCGCTTTAATGATTCAGAATGATGTTCTTGATTCTGCCAAGTTGGAAGGAAAGATAGAAGGGCGTATGGAAGGTCGCGAAGAAGGCATTAAGGAAGGTGTCGTTCGCAATGCCCGGAGGATGAAAGAAAAAGGGCTCTCTATAGAGGATATTATGGAAATTACAGGATTGACATTCGAAGAGGTTAGTCAGTTGTAATCCCATGTTTGGTTAAATAAATCCACAGGTATCCTCATGAGGTATCTGTGGATTTTTATTTTAATGAATGAGGTGTTGAGTGAATATCGTGAGTGGAGCGTATTAAAAAGAAAATATTCATTTAAACATATAGCTTGATGAGGAAATTAGTATTTGCTTTATTGTTATTGTGCAGTGCTTTGTTTGCTACTGCCCAAGAATGGCAATGGTCCGTACAGCTGAAAGGATTCATCTCTTCCGAAACCGGCAAAGAACCGACTGCCTTCCTGTGGATACCTTCCGATTGCCATCAGTTGCGTGCCGTAATGGTAGGAAAGCACAATATGAGTGAGGAAACCCTGTTCGAGATGCCGCGTTTCCGGGAAGCATTGTCCCGGATGGGAATCGGACTGGTATGGATCACTCCCGGAATCGACCAGCAATGGGATGTGACAAAGGGAACGCAAGAGATTTTCAATCGGATGATGAATGACCTGGCGGAAGTCAGCGGCTATTCTGAGTTGGAACATATACCTGTAGTTCCTGTCGGTCATTCGGCAATGGCCACTTATCCGTGGAATTTTGCCGCTTGGAATCCTGAACGGACATTGGCTGTCATTTCTTTGCATGGAGATGCTCCCCGTACCAACCTGTGTGGCTATGGCGGGGAGAATCTGGAGTGGGGTAGGACACGTAATATAGATGGTATTCCGGGATTGATGATTGAAGGAGAATATGAATGGTGGGAGGCGCGGGTGAACCCTGCTTTGGCGTTTCGGATGATGTATCCCGAAAGTTGTATTTCATTTTTGTGTGATACGGGACGTGGACATTTTGATGTGGCCGGGCAGACTGCTGATTATATTGCTTTGTTTCTGCGAAAAGCGTTGGAATACCGTTTGTCCGGACATCCTTCTTTGAATGAGCCTGTCCGTTTGAAAAAACTGAATCCGGAAGAAGGGTGGTTGGCCGAGCGTTGGCGTCCGGAGCAGAAGGACAGGGCTAAGGCGGCTCCTTATCGGGACTATAAAGGAGATAAGCACGATGCATTTTGGTATTTTGATAAAGAAATGGCCGGACTGACCGAAGCCCGCTATGCAAAATATAAAGGTAAGCAGATGCAATATCTTGGATTTATGCAGAGAGGCCGGTTGGTTAAATATGATGCCGGACAACATGCCGGAGTGATTGCCGCTTTCCGGCCGGAAGCCGATGGCCTGACTTTTCACGTAAAGGGGGTGTATACGGACTCTTTGCGCTCCTCACTGGTAAAGGAACATGCTCATGGCGGAATTGAAGTTACTCGTATTTGCGGTCCGGTGGCAAAGGTGAATGATACTACTTTTACCGTGCGTTTTTATAGAATGGGAATGGATAATCCGAAGCGTACCGGAGATATCTGGCTGTTGGCCGCTAATGAGGGTGACAGTAGATATAAGAGTGCGGTACAACAATTCAATATTCGTATTCCTTATCGGAATACAGAGGGAAAACGCCAATATATACTTTTTCCGGGGATAGAAGATGTGAGGGAAGGAGTGGAATCAGTTTCTCTTGAAGCTGTTTCTGATTGTGGATTGCCCATATATTATTATGTAAAGGAAGGCCCTGCGGAATTACAAGATAACAGGCTGGTCTTTACGAAAATTCCTCCCCGCAGTAAATTTCCGGTGAAAGTCACCGTTGTAGCCTGGCAGTACGGGATTGCCGGACAGGTACAGACGGCTGAACCGGTGGAACGCAGTTTTTTTATAACGAAATAGTCAGCTCCGCGTTGAGTCTTTATTTCTTCTCTTTCGTATTGAATGATATAAAGGGAGAAGTTGCGATTTGTTATTATCATAATTCAGTAAATACCATGAAAAAGAAGCTGATGACTTGTCTTTATCTATGTCTTTCTGTCATCCATGTTTTTGCTCAAACGAAGGAGCACGGGAGGACGGGAGAATTTAATATTCTGGATTTCGGAGCCACCCGTGATACTATGATGGTGCATACGAAAGCTATCAATGAAGCGATTGAAAGCTGTTACAGGCAGGGTGGCGGAAGAGTGGTTATTCCTCCGGGTAAATTTAAGACAGGTACTATTTTTCTGAAAGATAATGTAGAACTTCATTTGGATAACGGTGCCTGCCTTTATGCCAGTGAGGATTATGCTGATTTTCCTATTCAGCCGAGAGCAGCTTACCGCTCTTTGAAAGATGCAGGCGGATGGTCGGCGTTGATTTATGCGGTGGGGGCTAGGAATATAGCCGTTACAGGCAAAGGTGTAATTGATGGGAGAGGAAAGGGCAGAAAAGGGCGTGTGGGCGGAGTACCGGGTGATGCCGACGGCAGGCCGCGCAATATCCTTTTTATTTCATGTAAAGGGGTACGTATCTCAGGTATCAGTATGAGGAATTCAGCCTTGTGGAATCAACATTATCTGGATTGTGAAGATGTTATTGTAGAGCATATCCATGTTTTCAACCATTGTAATGGTAATAATGACGGTATAGATATTGACGGTTGTCGCAGGTTTATCTTGTCTGATAGTGTCATCGATTCGGACGATGACGGAATCGTGTTGAAAAGTACGGGGCTGGCTCCTTGTGAAGATGTCGTTATTAATAATTGTATTGTCAGCAGCTTTGCCAATGCTATAAAATGTGGCACCAAATCGACCGGAGGATATAAGAATATTGTCATTTCTAATTGTATTGTTAAACCGAGTTGCAATAAAGGGGACCGCATTATAAAATCTACTCCAAGCGGTATTACGGCTATTTCTTTGGAGGTGGTGGATGGTGGAATAATGGATGGCGTGTCTATTGACAATATCGTAATTGAGGGTACGGAATGTCCTTTGTATGTCCGTTTGGCGAATAGAGGCCGGAAATATATAGATGAGGCTCCGGTTCCTCCAATAGGAAAAATGAGAAATATACAGATTAGTAATGTAACCGCTTATGATACCGGTAATTTTTGTTCTTCCATAACGGGGATTCCCGGTGGTGAGATAGAGAATATTTATTTGAGCAATGTTCGCTTTCTAAATAAAGGCGGGCTTGTAGCAGGAAATTGCCGTACGGCGAATGATATGCAAGGGAAACGGCATGATACTGCCGGAAATGTATTTCGGAACCAATATTGGTCTTCCCATCGGGAGGTGAAAGAGGATGAGAAAGGTTATCCGCAACCTACTGTATGGGGGAATCTGCCGAGTTATGGACTGTTTATCAGAAATGTGAGAAGTATAGCTGTGGACAATGCCACCTTTCAATCGGAAAAGCCTGATCCCAGGATACCGGTAATTGCCGTTAATGTAGGGAACTTGTCGCTTGACCGGATACAAGTCAACGACATTTCTTCCGCCGGTGTACTTTTGGATAATGTCAGGACGGCGGATGTAGACAGACGGTTGAGGAAAAGCGGAAAGTGATTTTCTATGTCGTTAAACAATAATTAAACCAACAGAAATATGAAACGGATATATGTATGTCTATTGATTTTTTTATGCTTTGCTTTTGTACAGGCGCAAAAGATAAAACACCCTGCTTTGCTTTATACTCCGGAGCGCATTCAGCAGGTGAAACAACGGATTGTAAATGATTTAAAGATGGCTGAGGCATGGGCTTCTATAAAGAAGACGGCAGATGAACAGTTACAGAAAAAGAATCTAAGCAAGGCGGATTACCTGGCTTTGGCTTATTTGATGACAGATGAAAAAAAATACGCTGACAAATTGAAAGAGATTTTATTGGATGTCATTAAGGAGGATACGTGGGGCAGTGAAGAAATGCTGGCGCGTATCCCTGTCTGGAGAGCGGATTTGGGACTGGCACATAAGGCTTACCTTTCTGCCATAGCCTATGATGCTGTTTATAATGACCTTTCAAGTTCCGAGAGGAAAGAAATAGCGGAAGGATTGAAACGGTTGGCCCTTGACCCGTGTCTGGGGGACTGGGTGCTGGAGCCGGCACGTATTCATTCGTTGAATTCGATGGGACATAACTGGTGGACTTCTTGTGCCTGCATGGGCGGCATACTGGCCTTGAGTTTACAAAACGAATTGCCGGAGGCAAAGCAAGGAGCGGAGGTGGTATATGAGGCTCTTCCCCAATGGTTTGACTTTGCCGGAGATGTCTTGCAGCAGAAGCCGAAAAGCTTTGATGCCGATGGAGGGATGTATGAAAGTCTCAATTATGCCAATTTCGGGATTCAGGAAGCATTACAGTTTCGTTTGGCATGGATGAACACCCATCCCGGACAAAAGCCGGTTCAAATTCCGCAACTGGATAAATTGTCCGATTTCTTTGTGCATGTCTGCTATCCGCGTACAGGTATACTATATAATATGAATTTTGGTGACAGCCATAAGAATGTGACTGCCGAAAGTACCTTGATGCTGCTCTATGCGATGGGAATCAGGAATGATAATATGCTTTGGTATATGAATCAGGTGGAACAGGGGCAACACCGTGACGGTTATTTTATCGACCGTCCGATGGGATTTCTCTATACGCCCGATCTAAGCAAAGCGCCGCAGTTGCCTGAAATAAAGAAATCACAACTTTTTGCAGATTTTGGGTGGGCTACGATGCGTACTTCCTGGGAGAAGGATGCTACCATGCTGGCCGTTAAATCGGGGCATACATGGAATCATTCTCATGCGGACGCCAACTCGTTCATCATCTTTCATAAAGGAGTGGATATTATAAAAGATGCGGGAAACTGCTGGTATCCTAATCCCAGTTACCGTAATTATTTTTTTCAAAGCGAGGCACACAATGTCGTGCTTTTCAATGGCAAAGGACAGTCGCGTGAACAACAATATCATGGTTCAATGCTGAGAGGGTATTTACATTATTTGCTCGATGCGGATAATGTAAAATATGTATTGGCCAATGGAACCGGCCCGTATTCAGACCAGTTTAGTCGTAATTTCCGTCATTTCCTGTGGATAGATGATGTGATTTATATGATTGATGATTTGAAAACTCATGATGTGGGACATTTTGAATGGCTTTGGCATCCGGGAGGAGAGGCGGAAAAACGTGGAATTGATCTGAATATAACAAATGGGAATTCTTCAGTTGTTGTCCGTCCGCTATATCCCCGTTTGTTGGCGAAATCCGATTTTGTACATGATTACCCCGAAGATTTATATTGGGAAGAAGTAGAAGCTCCAACGGAGGATTTAAAAGGAACAGAAACGTATTATTCATTTCATTTGCCGGCAAAAGTGGATCGGGTGAAAGGGCTGACCGCCATCATCTTGAAAGAAACGCCGGACCAGAAAGATCTTCCTTATATGGAAAGACGGGAAGGCAAAGATTGGATAGGACTTCGTATTCATTATAAGGGAAAAATAACAGATCTCTATATCAATCAATTGGCCGACGGGCGATTGATGCATAGCAATTCATGGATTGAAGCGGACGGATGGTTTACGGACGCTTATATGTTTGCAGTCACTTATGAGGCTGGTATGGAACCAGCCGGTTCAAAAGAGCACTTTATTTGTTATGGAAGCGCTTTAAGACGAGGAGATGTTTCTTTCTTTTCTTCTTTGGCTAAGCTTTTTGTGATTCAAAAGGAGGAAAACGGGCGGATGAAATTGTGGATGGATGGTCAACCGAAGATGAATGCTGGATTCAGAAGCGAGAAACGTCCGAAAGCGGTTGTCGTGAATGGAAAGGTAACTCCTGTAGTTTATGAGAAGGGCACGGTAAAAGTATCAGGCGTGGTTATTGAATGAGCGGGTAAGGCGAAGAATTTGGTGGAAGTTTATTTTACGCAAAGGTTTGCGTGCTTTTTGTTAAGCTGGCTGGTACTTATGTCAGCTTAATCTTTTTATTTTTGAGCATATAAATAAACGATTTGTTAACGTGTAAAATAATGATACGATGAAAAAGCTCTTCTTTTTAATGGCTGCGAGTTTTTTGTTTGCTCCTGTACATGCACAGATAACCGAGCGTGAACGTCCTGCCGAATGGCAACATCTGGTAAAGGGTGCACGTTTTATGGACCGTTTCCTTCCGATGCCCGACGGTATCCAGGCCAAGGGGATATGGGGAACTGACAGTGTGCTGAACCGTTATGTGGATAATGGCATTGAGCTTCCCGGAGTTTCTTTCTGGGGAGGAAATATATTGCAGGATACGGAAGGCAAATATCATCTGTTTGTGTGTGGCTGGCCCGAGAACTCTCCGAAAGGTCACATGTTCTGGTCAAACTCTACCGTTTTTCATGCGGTAAGTGACCGGCTCACGGGACCTTTTAAAATACGGAATTCCATTGGAAAAGGACATAATCCGGAAGCGTTCCGTCTGTCGGACGGCCGTATCGTGGTCTATGTTATTGATGGTTATTATATAGCGGACAGGGTGGATGACAAGGTTTGGACGTATGGAAAGTTCAGTTTTGACCCGCGTGACCGTAAAATCATAGAAGGCCTCTCCAATCTGACTTTTGCCCGTCGTCAGGATGGCTCTTATCTGATGGTATGCCGCGGTGGAGGTGTCTGGATCAGCAAAGACGGACTTTCACCCTATAAGCAGTTGACGGACAAACGGGTTTACCCGGACGTGGAGGGCCGGTTTGAAGATCCGGTGGTATGGAGGGATGATTTGCAATATCACTTGATCGTAAATGACTGGTTGGGCAGGATTGCTTTCTACCAGCGTTCCAAGGATGGAGTACATTGGGTGACGGAACAGGGAGAAGCATACATGCCGGGCGTATCATTCCATAAAGACGGAACGGTGGAGCGTTGGTTTAAATATGAGCGTCCTAAGGTTTTCCAGGACGAGAAGGGGCGTGCCGTCCAAATGAATTTTGCCGTGATTGATACGATAAAATGGAACGACCTTCCTAATGACAAACATAGTTCCAAGAACATAAGCGTTCCCTTGAATAAAGGGATGCTATTGTCCGTTTTGAATGAAAAGGAGATCACTCCGTCTACCCGTACCATTGAAGTGAAGATTGCCGCCGAAGAGGGGTTCCATCCGCAAACGGATGTGGATGTAAAGTCGTTGCGGTTCGGTTCGTTTACAGAAGTGAACTTCGGGCGTGGTTGCAAACCGGTGAAGACCAAGGTTTCGGGGGAAGACTTGATTGTGGTTTTTAATGCCGAAGGAAGTGGAATTACCTCTGGTGAGTTTGCTCCCAAAATGATAGGAAAACACAGGAATGGGAACATGCTTTACGGTTATGCCCGCCTGCCTTATGTGAATTACCGGCCGGCTTTGCTTTCTGCCCGTCGTCCTGTGTTTGATAAGGAAAAAGGGGAATTGAAAGTGGAGATACAAAACTTTGGATTGTCTGCATCGGAACCGGCGGAAGTGGAGGTGATATGTGGCGGCCATAGCTTGGGGCGGATGACTCTAAAGACATTGCAGCCTTATGAAGTAGAGTATCTGGCCTTCTCTCCGGATGCAGCCTTGGCGGATGACAAATCATCTTATGAAGTCGTATTTTTTTATGAAGGAAAAGAGGTGGAACGGAACAGATTCGGAAAAGACTGATTTAATTTGTAAGTTGACGGTTGATAACATCTTATTTTTGAGTGAAAAACGTTTGCCCAACGTATCTAATAAGAAAAATGCAAAATATGAAGAATTTATTGACCTTTTGTCTTATGGTATGCTGTGTGGCCGTACAGGCTCAATTAGTGACTTATCCCGAAGGACTGCAGACCGGTATGCCTCATAATGATGACTATACGGTTCGTGTCCGTGTGCCGGGGGGCGACTGGAAAGATCTGTTTGAGTATAATGTGCAGGTAGATATGGATAGGGTACAGGATGCTTCGATGGTACAGTTTGATATGGGCAGTCCTGTAGAAGTGATGGTGAAAAAAAATAATGGGATGATTCATGAGGTCGATATCCGTCCGCAGGCCAGGAAAGTGCAGTATGTGCAGAATAAGAATGTAATTACGTTTACGCTGGACAAACCTCAGTATCTGTCTGTGGAGTTTAATGGCGACCGCCTGCATAATCTCCATCTTTTTGCCAATCCGATGGAAACGGAGACTTACTCGGAAGAAGAGAAAGGAGTGATGTATTTCGGGCCGGGAGTGCATCGTCCCAAAGATCTGCCGAACAATCAGATAAGAATACCAGGCAATACGACGGTTTATCTGGCACCGGGAGCTGTTGTGAAAGCGAAGTTGCTGCTGGATAAAGTGGAGAATGTACGGATCATTGGGCGTGGCATTTTGGACCATCCTGTTCGTGGTATTGAAATCACTGATTCTAAAAATATAGTGATAGATGGCATAACAGTGGTCAATCCTGATCATTATACCGTATTTGGCGGAGGTGCTGAGGGGGTGACAATCAAGAACCTGAAATCATTCAGTTGTAAAGGTTGGAGCGATGGCATCGACATGATGTGCTGTCACGATGTATTGATAGACAATGTGTTTATGCGTAATAGTGATGACTGCATTGCTTTATATAATCATCGTTGGAACTGGTGGGGCGGTTCGGACAATATCACTGTACAGAATACCATTCTTTGGGCGGATATTGCTCATCCTATCAATGTAGGTGGTCATGGTGATCCGAATTCTCCGACAGGAGAGATTATTGAGAATCTGGTTTTCCGCAATATTGATATTTTGGAACATGATGAAGATGATGTGCCTTATCAGGGATGTATGGCTATAGATGCAGGCGACAGGAACAGGGTGAAAAATATATTGTTTGAGGATATTCGTGTGGAAAGTATTCAAGAGGGAAGGCTGTTTCATATCAATGTCCGTTTTAACGGGAAGTATGACAAACAACCCGGACAAAGCATTGATGGAGTGACTTTCCGTAATATTACTTATAACGGGGTGGGAGAAAACCCGTCACTGATAAAAGGATTGGACAAAGACCGGATGGTACGGGATGTGATTTTTGAGAACGTTGTGGTTAATGGGAAGAAAATGAAAGATTTAAATGGTTTTATAACCAATGAATATATTGAAAGAATTGAAGTCAAATAGTATCTTTTATGTAAATCTAGGAATATGAGGATTCTGGCATTTATTTGTTTATTAATATTATCCGGTTTGACCGGATTATATTCACAAGATACCGGCGATGTACAGGTGAAAAGTGGTTATATGAAGGTTCCGGAAGGTTCTTTGTATTATGAAGAAGCAGGTACGGGAGAGCCGCTTATTTTTATTCACGGACACTCTTTGGACCGTAGAATGTGGAATGAACAGTTCTTTAAGTTTGCAAAGCATTATCGAGCTATACGATATGATTTGCGCGGATATGGCATTTCATCCAAACAAACGGAAGATTTCCAATTTACCCATGCAGAAGATCTGGTTGCTTTGATGGATGCTTTGCATATACGGAAAGCGCATATTGTAGGTTTGTCTTTGGGGGGATTCGTTGGTGCGGATATGCTGGGATGTTTTCCGGACCGTATGTTGTCCGCTTTCTTGG
>OFCP01001022.1_pt1 | contig 12528 bp, 3 predicted proteins | sample 1520831 | NCBI WGS metagenome assembly OFCP01 (sample SAMEA2699039, study PRJEB24076) | metagenome | biome: Human gut stool | place: Spain | collected 2013-03-20 | reverse complement strand
TACGCCGCCCTTCTGTGGCTCCTGGTTGCCGTGGCTTGCGTGTACTGAAGGGGAGCGCCGCCGGTCCGGCTTCCCCTTCCGCTCCCCCGATATCGGCGGATTGTCGGGTGGATGGCATGCCACGGCCGGCGGGATCGCCGGCCGTGGCATAGGATGTGTTCATGCGGACCGTTCCCCTCTCCCGGAAGGGGTGCCGGCGGTTGGTCCGATGACGGGAAAGGAACGAGGATGAGCGAAGAGGACAAGGTGCCGTCCCCGGACGGCGTGGGCGTGGTGCCCGAGCCTGAGACGGTTCGCAGGCGTCCGAAGTGGCTGGCACCCGTGGCGGCGGGTTGCGTGCTGGCGCTGCTCGCCGTGGGCGGTGTGGCCGGCTACCGTATGTGGTCGGCGCGCGAACTGGCCGAGGCGAAGGAGGCTTGCGCCGTGGCGGCCGACGGGGCGCGTGGCGCGGCGAACGACTACAATGCGGTCGTCAACGGCCAGGCCGCCGACGCCTCGGCGGTCACCGCCGACCAGGTGAAGGACGCGAGGACCGTGGACGCGCTGGCCAAGGCGTTGAAGACCACGGCTCCCGAGTATGAGGGGTGCTTGGCCGGTTCCAAGGCCGGTTTGGACGAGGCGACGTCGAAGCTCGACAGGCAGGCCGCCTGGTACAAGACCCATGCCGCATCGCTCGGGAAGGCCGTCAAGGCGGTGGAATCCTCGAGGCTGGACAGGACGGTCGAGGACGCGGAGAAGCTGCTCGCCGATTCGAAGGGCAGGGTCGCCGACGAGAAGACCCGTAGCATGTTGGAGCAGGCCATCAAGGACAGGGACGCGGACGCGATCGGCGAGGCCGTGAACGCGGTGGACGGGTCGGTCAAGGCCAAGGCGAAGGCCGACGCCGACGCGAAGGCCAGAAGGGAGGCCGAGGAGAAGGCCCAGGCCGAACAGGAGGCCCAGGCGCAGGCGCAGCAGCAGGCCCAGTCCTATGGCGGCGGCTACTCGTACGGCGGCGGCACCGGCTACACCGGTGGAGGCTACACCGGCGGCGGCTACACGGGAGGAGGCTACACGGGAGGCGGCACGTACACGCCGCCCGCGACCGGAGGCGGCAACGGTGGGGGTTCCGCCCCCAGCGGACCAATCAGCGGAGGACACGGAATCGGCACATGCACGGATGGCTGCGCATCCCTTCCTCCAATTAAGCATTAATAAAAAACTATCTATCCCGTACCGGTTATCTGGTACGGGATTTTTCATTTCTTGGTTTCTGTTTCCCTGTGTTTTTCCTGTGATATCGGTGTGGTTTTCCGGGGTGTGCGGGTGGGGGTCGTGGAGTCCGGCCTGTGGGACGGGTTCCGTGAGGGGCGGGAGAGGCCCGTCCTGTTGATCAACACAGGGAGGAGACCCTTATGGGTTTTCGTCATGATAGGGCGTCGGCCGGGCGGAGTCATGAACCGCTCGCGCGTGGCGCGCATGGGGCGGGGCCGGCACGCACGGTGCTTGCCGGCCTGGTGGCCGTGGCCACGCTGGCCACGGGCGGCCTGGTGGCGTCGACCGCGTATGCGGGCGGCGCGGGAGACAACCGTCCGGGCGGCGCGACCGGCGGCCTTCCCGCGGGCATGTTCTGGCAGTACAAGGACGACGCGTCCGGCAGCTTCGGTCCGGCCGCGAACGCGGACGGCTCGCCGCGCATCGCGTCGGTGGAGGCCGCGTACAAGCGTGCCGGCGTGAGTGTGGTGAACGACGGCGTGTACGACGGGCCGGGGGCGATCCGCGATACGTTGCGGGGCGCGTTGTCGAAGTGCGTGGCCGGGTTCCGTCAGCGTCATCCGGGCGAGGGCGACGGCGACTGCCGCGTCGTGGGCGTGGGCTCGGTCGCCGGCCAGCAGGGCGGCAGATGGGTGTACAACGGGTCCGGCGGCTATTCGGCGTCCAAGTGGTACTCGTCCTGGGACTCGCAGATCAAACCGTATAAGTATTACTACGCAGGTACGCAGGAGTATGGTACTTCCACTCCGTTTGATGATGATCCGTCGAACAGCGTGGACAAGATCGCGTATGACAACATCGCGCGGGCCGGTGCGACGCCGAACCTGATCATCATCGTGCTGGACAAGTACCAGCCGAAGCCGCCGGAGACGCCTCCGGCCCCGCCGACGAAGAAGGTGGAGCAGGGCACGAGCGCTGATGGCATGTCGAACGAGACGGTGATCTCGACGGGCACTGGCGTGGGCGGCAAGAGGATGGTCGTCCAGGATGCGATCGATCCGAACGGCATGGCGTACAAGGTCACGGGCCAGAAGGTCACGGACACGACCACCGGCCAGGACGTGTCCGCGAAGTTCACGTTCAACACGGCGGACGGGCAGCCGGCCCCGAACGATGTGGCCACGGCCACGTGGAAGGGCGGCGACCTGCCGGAAAGGCACACATTCGAGTACCGTCTGACCATCACGGTCTCGCTGCCTTCCACGTCGAAGGTCACGGACACGCCGTCCGTCACGTGGAACGACAAGGGCACGGGCAAGGCCGACGGCCACGGGTTCCCGACCTGGCGGCCGAACCCGGACAAGAGCTGGATCCTGTACCGTGACGGCAAGTGGCAAGCCGTGGTCGATCCGGGCGAGACGAACAGGACCGGCGCGGACGACATGAAGTTCCTCGACGGGGACACGGTCGGCTCCGCGGTGAACGGCACCGTGGACCCCGGTCTGAAGGAGGCTCCCTCCAAGCTGGAGCTGACCGACGACTGGGCCGCCGCCGACTATCTGGTCGACCCGCAGGACGCGTCGAAGATCCGCGTGTTCGCGGCCGAGGCCGAGCCCGACCGCACCGACACGGTCGACGGCGCCACGGTGAAGCACTACACGCAGACCAGCGTCGCGGACATCGCGAACAAGGGCACCGACGTGACCGACATGTTCGACATCAAGGTCGAGGGCACCGTGGCGACCGCCACCGCGAAACCGGACTATTTGAAGACCCTGAAGGGCATGAGGAAGGGCCTGCAGCTGACCCTGCTCGTCCCGTTCACCGTGAACTTCGCGGACGGCAAGGGCGCGGCCCGGGTGCGCGAGGACTTCGGCAGGAAGCCGGGCGACGAGGTCACGTTCTGCACCTCGCCGGACGGCAAGGAGCTGACCAACAAGGGCAGCCAGACCGTGAACGGGCAGACCGAGCCGACCAACAAGCCGAAGATCTGCGGCTACGTGCCTCCGGTGAAGAAGGACGTGATCGCGGAATCCTCGCAGGGCGGCGGCCAGGAGAGCGTGGACGGCAAGGTCGTCCACCCGGGCCAGAAGGTCGAGTACCAGCTGACCACCGAGCCGAAGCTGCCCGCCGACCTGGCCACCATGGTCACGAGCGTGGCGTTCACGGACTCCTATGACGAGAACCTCGTGCCGGACAAGCAGACCGTCGAGATGATGGACCTGAACACCGGCAAGGTCGTGCCGAAGTCGAAGTACGCGACCAGGTGGGATGAAGGCAGGCACCTGTTCCAGCTGACCGTGAAGGACCAGTCGCTGATCGGCCAGTGGCGCGCCTCCTCCAGCCCGCGCGTCCAGATCCGCTTCGAGGGCACCGTCAAGGAGGATGCCCCCGCCGACCACAAGATCGGCAACAAGTGGGTGCTGACCCTGAACAACAGCCTGACCCCGTCGAACGAGGTGTTCAACCTGCCGCCCGTCTTCAACCCCTCGAAGAAGGACACCCAGTCCAAGGAGCAGGGCGACCCGACCGTCTCGATCGACGGCAAGACGATGCTGCTGGGCGACACCGGCCACTACACGATCGACCTCGACGCCACGCAGAAGGACCAGGCCTACAAGGTATGGCGATTGGGCCTGACGGATGATTTCGATGACGAGTACGTGAGCATCGACCCGTCGAGGATCGAGATCACGGGCGACGACGGCAAGGACTACACCAACGCGTTCAACATCCAGGTGAGGGACGGCGTCGCCTACGCGTACGCGAAGACCGTGGACACCGAGATCCCCGCGACCGGCGAGACCGTGAAGGGCGACCCGCAGCCGACCGATCTGAAGGCCTACGCCGGGAAGTCCGACAAGGACCACGACCCGTTGAAGGACCCGGCCATCGACCAGTCGCTGCTCGGCCAGCACTACGCGGTCACCCTGCCCTACACGGTGGTCAAGGTCACCGACGGCTACGTGGTGAAGAACACCGCGGTCCAGATCGTCAACAACGTGAGGAAGAAGACCAACACCGTCTCCAACCCGTTGAAGCCGATCAACCCGAAGAAGGACGTGACCGTGAAGGTCGGCGGCCACAGCGTCGACGGCAGGAGCGTCTACCTGGACTCCACGTTCCTCTACCAGCTGGATTCCAGCATCCTGCCCGCGGACCGCGCCTACCAGAAGATCGCGAACTGGGGCATCACCGACCAGCTCGACCCGGCGTACGACAAGGCGACCGGCCAGTGGGCCGTGTACGCGGCCCGCGACCTGTACCGGGGCGGCGAGGCCATCGCCAAGAAGGGCGAGAGAATCGCCGGCAGCGGCTTCGACAGCTCGAGGCTCGGCGGCGACATGTTCACCGCGAACATCGACCCCTCCACCGGCCTCGTGGACATCCAGGCCACCCAGGCGTACCTGGACCTCGTGTCCGCGGACGACGCGCACGAGCAGGGCTGGCGCGCCTACGTGCAGGTCACGCGCGTGAAGGTCACCGACCGCCACGAGAACGTGTTCACCGAGCACGTGAACGGCAAGGACCTGACCAGCAACATCGTGTGGACCCGCACCCCTGACCTGACCCCGGGCATCAAGCTCGAGAAGTGGGACAGGAGGAGCGGCTGGCCGAAGGGCGACCGCGACGACTCCAAGGACGCGCTCGACGGCGCCAAGGACGGCACGACCATCGTGTTCACCATCAAGAACACCAGCAAGGACGATTCCGGCCACGGTGCCTGGTTCAAGGCGAGCGACCTGAAGCTTGAGGACCACACCATCGTCGGCGACGGCACCGTCACCGACCTGAAGTACCCGGAAGGCTGGGACAGCCTGATCCTCAAGCCCGGCCAGAGCGTCGAGGTGACCGGCACGCTCACCGGATTCACCAAGGACAGGCACACCGACCGCGCCAAGGTCACCGGCACCCCGTTGGTCGAATGCCCCGTGGTGGACAAGGACCCGTTCGGCGACGCCTCCGGCAAGCCGTCCACAGGCGGCGAAGCCGGCGACGGCGACGGTCCCAGGCAGGTGACCGTCGGCGATCGCACGCTGTGCGAGGACACGCCCGTCGAGTCCAACACCGACGACTGGAACGGCCGCCGGTCGCTGCTGGGCGAGACCGGTTCCGCGATCCTGCCCGTCGGCGTGGGCGCGCTGCTCATGGCCGGCATCGGCGCCGCCGTCGTGATGGTCCGCCGCCGCAAGTCGGCGCATGACGACAAGGACGCGGCCCTCATGCCGCGCCACGCCGCCTGACCCACTGGGGCCCGTCCGATGCGCGTCGCCGCGTGGAGGGCCCTTTTCCCGGGGCCGGCGTCCCGACCGGGACGCCGTCCCCTCATCCATGCAACGACATCGATCACTCTCATGAGGAACAACAAGATCGTGACGGCAATGGCCTGCGCGGCCGCGAGCATGCTGGCCGGCCTGACACTGGCTCCATCCCCGCCGTCCGACCGTCACCCGACCGGAGACGGTCGGACGGCGTGAGCCGGGAACTCTCCTGCAAACCGTACTTGGGACCCATCCCCCACACCATTAAAACAGCCGTATTCATACTTCCCTCCACTTGTCACGGCACATCCCCGAAAGGAACCGAAAGACGATGAAACCCGGTCTGAGAAAGGTCGCCGCGCTCATACTCGCGACCGCGACGCTGTTCGGCTCAGGCGCGTCGGCCGTGTCCGCCGCGTATGCGGACGATACGACCATGGGCACGTCCACGCGAATCCAAACCGAACCCGACGTGAAGACGACCACAGGCGGCGACGAGGCCGCGACGAAACCCGACACCGGTTCCGGCGACGAGGCCGGAACCGGGGCGGACGAACAATCCGGCACCGGTGCGCCCGCGCAATCCGCTCCGCAGGCGGATGCGGGTCAGGCCGCGCCGGACGTGACCGTCCACGACATGCTCGACACGGACAGCGCCACCGTGAGCAGGCTCAGGCTCATCGACCGCATCACCGGCACCGCGCCGTTCGACGCGGACAACGCGCGCGGCGACGACAAGGACGAGAACAACGACATCGTCCGCTCGTACGACACCGTGACCTACGACTACGAGTACACGCTCACCCCCGACTCGACCATGGACTACTATCGGCGCACGCGCGTCGGCTTCCGGTTCGAACTGCCCTACCCGAAGGACAAGGTCACGTTCGACGCGGAGAAGATGGGCTGGGTGGACCATACGCCCGGCTACGAGCCGAAACTCACCACGGAAACCATCGACGGGACCGTCACGCAGGTGTACACCTGCTACCGTCTGTTGGAGCCGACCAGCCAGTCGCCGACCGTGAACCCCGGCACCGGTTCCATCGGCCTGTCGGTCGCCGTCAAGGGCGCGCCCCACGGCTACCGGTTCCATCCGACCGTCAAGGCGTGGCCCGCATGGGACGCCTCGAACCCGACGAACACGGGCACGCACAAACGGGCCGAGGACACGCCGAAGGATGTGACCGTCAGCGCGAAACTCAACCTGAACGTGCGCATGGTCAACTACGGCAACGTGGACAGGGGCGTGTTCGACTTCTCCTCGGGTGCGGCGAACGCGCCCAACAGGACGGAGGGCAAGGTGACCGGCTTGGGTTTGGGCGTCGCATTGGTCACGGAGATGCGTTGGCCCGACCGGACGAAGGGGTTGAAGGGGTTGGAGGCTCCGTCCGGCAGGATCACCTATAAGATTCACCTGTCCAACCAGTATTCGGATGATACGAAGACCGGGACGAAGCATCCGATGGAACGCCGTTGGCAGCCGTTGCTCTACGATTACGGGCATATCGACAACATGGATTCGAAGTATGGTCGGACGTTCGCATGGATGGGCGATCTACATTATAGGGCTCCGGGCGTCGCCGACCGTGCCGACGGATATGACAGGGTGGCGCGTGGCGATACGACGGTCACGACCACGACCGGCGAGCAGGGCACGGACGTGACCGTCTCGTTCGACGGGTACGACACGTCCGTCCTCCCCATCCACAATAAATTCAACGGCACACAGAATAAATGCAGCACGGATTACATGACGTCGGACTGCTCCACCATGCAGGTCGGAGCCATCCACACGGACGTGTTGCAGTTCATCACGCCCACCAGCCGTGACGGCCGGACCGTGGCGCAATATTACGGGAACGTGGACCAGACGGCCAACATCACCATGGACGACATGGGATTGACGGCCACCGGCGTCAGCGGAGACCGTCTCGCCACGGCGGAAGACAATTCGAATCAGGCCGCCACCGGTGACGACCATGCGGGTTCGGCCATGACCGTCCGCATACCGGGCACGTACAGTACGCGCATCCGATACACGTGCTGGAACAACAGCACGTCATGGAACGATGCGGGCACGAGCGGCGACTGGACGCAACCCGACTACGGCAACGGGTCAGACAGTCTCATACAGGGGTCGAAACTACGCCTCCAAATAGGCCACAACATCATCATCCAGTCCGAAGGCGACGCCGAAGTGATGGGCATGGGCCTGGTCAAATTCGACCCGAACAGCATCGAACCGGTGGACGACCATCCCGACACGCAGCCGACCATCCCCATGAACGTTTGGACTTGGGGCATGAGGGCAGCCAAACGGGGGAACGCAATCCCTTACTGGTATGCCGTCAAAAAGGACGGCACCAACTGGAAGGACTACAGGGAGCAGCGCGACACGAAAATCAGCGGACTCGACTACTATCCGACCCTCAACGAGGCGAAAACCCATGGCACGGTAGTCGGCATGCTGTTCGAAGACCACAACACGGTGGACCCGACCGGCACGAGCTTCAACCGAAGATTCACGCCCATCGTCGCCCTGCCCGCCCGCATCCTCGACACCGCGAGAATCGGCACGGTCACGCCCATCGTCGCCGAAACCGCCTACTGGACGCGCAAGACCCTCGCCCGGACCGCGAACCTGAACGTGGACGCGCCGGACACGCAATGGCAGCAATGGTCCGACAGTCTCGCCATCCGACTGCCTGAATACGCGAACGGCGTGAAACCCGACCTGACCTACAGCGGCGACACGTACCGTCCCGCCACGTTCGACGAAAACGGCGTCTATCAGGGCGGCGACACCGCCGACTTCTTGAAAGGCGACAGCCTGTACATAGCCGGCGAAACACCGCACATCGCCAAACAGGTCGCGCAAACCAACGAAGCCGGCAACGTTAAAACCGTCTACGATTTGGACAAGGAACAGCGTGCGGTGGACTGGAAGCTCACCGCCACCGCCGACACGTCCACGACCACGGACGGCGGACAATACACGACCGACTACATCATCACCGACACGCTGCCCAAAGGCCTGACCTACGTGGACGGTTCCATGACGGTCGGCGGCCAATACTCGCAGCATACGCCCGACAAAGGCACGGTCACCGGCGGCACGCCCGTCACGCCGACGATCGTCGTGAACAAGGACGGCGCCACCACCATGACCATCAGGGTGAACGGGGCGCGCGCCGACTCCGGCACGCAGACCGTCATCCACTATTCCACCACCATCGGGGACGCGTCCGACCCCGACCATGACGTGAGGAACAACGATTCGTTCACGAACCATGCGACCATCCAGTCGAAACGCAACATGGCTCCCCCATTGGCTCCAAAGGCGCAGATAGCCGACGCGACGATACGCGTCAGCCGCACGCGCGCGTCCGCGTTGGCGACCCGCGCCGACCCGCTGCTGAACGACATCAACCGCCCATTGGGATACAGGAACATGCTGGGCAATTTCTCCAGGGATGAGAAAACCGACCCGTATGCGGTGGACGTCATGCCTTACACGGGCTTGAACCAGTCCAACTATCACGGCGACTACGCTCTGACCGGACTCACCGTCAAGGCGGGTGCGGGCGCAAGCATGAACGGCGTCAAAGTCTACTTCACCACCGACCAGAAGTGGCGCAACGTGGACGCGACGAAGATAACCCGCGAACAGGTCACACAATGGACCGAAGCCACGGTGAATGCGACCACAGGCAAGGTGACCATCCCCGACGGCTACAGCAAGCCGGTGGCATGGGCGTTCACCTCGCCAAGCCTGCCCGCCAACGCCCGCTACGATTTCAGCCTGAGCATCAAACCTACAGGCAACAAGGCGGCCGACTCGTATGTGAACCGGTGGGCGGACGGCGACAACAAGGTGGACGCGGTCACGCAGGTCGTGGAACGCAAGGTCAACGGCGTCGCATGGTTCGACACCAATCATGACGGCATCCGACAGGATTCGGACCGGCTTCTCGCGGACGTGAACGTCACCCTCGTGGATGGCAACGGCAGGACAGTCACCAGTGTGGACGGCAAACCCTGCACCGCCACAACCGACAGGAACGGCCACTACGAAATCGGTTCCATTCCGGCAGGCTCCGGGTTCAAGCTCAGGTTCACGCCGAAAACCGGCACCGCTTGGCACGGGCAGAACGTCACCGTCAAAAACGCGAAGGAAGCGTCCGAGGCGACCGACTCCGACAGCGACCGGGAGAACGATTCGCACGGCAACATGGTCGCCGGCGTCATCACGCTGAAACCGTTCCCCGCGTTGGACGAGATGACGTCCGCCGTGTACGAGGACCCGAACGAGGACCACGGCATGAGCGGCACGCTCATGCCCGCCACGCCCGCCACGTTCAAAGCGGTCAAGGTGCTGGACGGGCGTCCGAACGGCGCTTGGACCGACAGGGACAGGTACGTCGCGGACATCACCGCGTTGGACGGCGCGCCCGCGAACGCGGTGCCCGCGTCTATCACGTTCGCCGACAACAGGACGCAGACGCTCCAAATCAACTCCAACGCTTTCGCCAAGGAAGGCGTCTACCGGTATCAGGTCCGGGAACGCAGGGGCGACAACCCGGGCGTCGCCTACGACAGCCGCACTTGGATCCTGACCGTCACCGTCACGGACGATTTGACCACGTTCACCCGTCGCATCACCGCCAACACGACGTGCGACGGCGTCCAATCCGACGCCATCCAGTTCACGAACACGTACAAGGCGCAGCCGGTCAGCGTCCGATTCCGTGCGCGCAAGACCCTCGCGGACCCCGACCATACGGGCGTCCGACTGCAAGCCGGGCAATACGAGTTCACATGCGTCGAGGACAAGACAGGCGGTCAGGTCGGCACGGCGAAGACCAACGACCAGCGGGGCGACGTCCTGTTCGACGCCATCTCATACACGCGGCCGGGAACGTACGACTACACCATCCGGGAAACCCCCGGCGACAGGGGCGGCGTCACGTATGATGCCGCGAGACACCACGTGAGGGTCACCGTCACCGACAACGGCGAAGGCCAACTGTTGGCCGACGTGAAATACGACGGCGGGACCGCCATCCCCGAATTCACGAACACGTACCGGGCGCAGCCCGCCACGGACACGCCGACCGCAGTGAAGGCCGTCTCCGCGTCCGAAGGCAACCACTATAAGCTCAAGGGCGATGATTTCACGTTCACGCTCCACCGCGTGACCGCGCCCGACGGCGTCACGGCCGAAGCCGACCAGACGAAGACCAACGACGCCCGGGGCAACATCAGGTTCGACCAACTGTCGTTCCCGTTGCCCGGAACCTACGTGTACACCGTTTCGGAACGGGACGTCACCGTCCCCGGCGTCACCAAGGACGGCACCGTCACCACCATCACCTACACGGTCAAGGACGTCGACCATGCCGGACGGTTGAAGGTCGTCGATAAGACCATCACCCGTTCGGACGGCAAGACCGCGAACGGCATCCGATTCGACAACACGTACAATCCGAAAGGCGTCGGCTGCACGCTTGGCGGCGTGAAGACCATCATCAACGCGGATACGGCGACCAACCGCATCCCACGGGATGGCGAGTTCACGTTCGCACTCACCTCGCATGACGGTGCGCCGATGCCCGAGGGATCGAAGGACGGCGTGAAGACCGTCGCCAACACCGGCACCAGTTTCTCGTTCGGACGAATGGACTACGACAAGCCCGGAACCTACGTGTACACCGTCACCGAACAGGCCGGACGTGACCCGACCATCGGGTATTCCACCCAAGCCTATGACGTGACCGTCACCGTCACCGATCAAGGCGGCATGCTCTCGGCCTCTGTCGACCGTCAGGCCACGGACGTCCGATTCGACAACACGTACACGCCGACACCCGTTGACGTGACCGTGAAGGCGGACAAGCACCTGGCCGGACGTGATCTGAACGATGGCGAGTTCGCCGCCGAATTGAAGGATTCCGACGGCAACCTCCTCCAGACCAAACGGTTCGCCCGCGTTCCACGCGACGCGCAATCCGACAAGGCGACGGACGTCCGCGAAGGGGAAGGAACCCTCGAATTCGACAAGCTCACGTTCGACCGGGCCGGCGTGTACACGTACACCGTGACCGAACAGGACGGCGATCTGGGTGGCGTCACCTACGACAGGACCGTCCACACCGTCACCGTCACCGTCACCGAGGATGCGGCCAGCCACACGCTGACCGCGAAGACCGAATACTCCACCGAAAACGGTTCCGAGGACGGCATCCGCTTCACTAACACGTACCAGCCGCAGAACGTGCTCGTGGAACTCGCCGCACGCAAGCGTCTGACCGGACGCGGGCTGAAGGTCCACGAATTCGAGTTCGAACTCGTGGACAGGGACGGCAAGGTCATCGACACCGAACGGAACGACAAGGACGGCGACATCCGGTTCAAGCCTCTCACCTACGGTCGTGACGACAACGGCATCGACGATTGCGGCGAACACCGGTACGTGATTCGGGAAAGGAACACCGGCGAGAAGAACGTCACCTACGACAGGACGGAACATCACGTGACCGTCACCGTGGGCGACGACCTGCAAGGCAATCTGACCGCCAGAGTCGAATACGACCCGACGGACGGGAAGACGAAGGATTCCAGCGCCACGCCGACCGACAAGGCCGACAGGATCAAGGGGGATGCCGTCGGGGACAAGCCGTCCACGATCCCCGGCATGGTCACCGTCACCGGAACCCGACCCGAGTTCACCAACTCGTACATTCCACCGGCGACCCCGGCCATCGTGAAGACGATTCGCCAACTCGCCAAGACCGGCGTATCCGCGCCCATCGTGGCGTTGGCCGCGTTCGCGCTCTTGGGAGTGGGATTGATGCTGTTCCGCCGTCGCGGAAACCAAACCGAGACCGCGCGGCACAGGAAGTAAAGCCACGGTAGGCCAGTGGAAAGGCCGGGCGGGAGAGCTGATTCCCCGCCCGGCCTTTTCTTTTGCACCGGCTGCAAGGTGACGTCCTCCCTCTCGGCCGAAGCTGAACCGCACCCCGATTGTTGGACTGAAGAAATTCAGATTCGATGATCGGAGGTGCGGTTC
>OFCP01001021.1_pt1 | contig 12536 bp, 7 predicted proteins | sample 1520831 | NCBI WGS metagenome assembly OFCP01 (sample SAMEA2699039, study PRJEB24076) | metagenome | biome: Human gut stool | place: Spain | collected 2013-03-20 | reverse complement strand
CTCTTTTTCACAGGCATCCTTTAAACTGTACCAGTTCACCGGAGAGACTCTGGATACGGAAAATGATAAGGTGATTTCTTCGGGAAGTGTTTACTATTCAAACAGAGGAAATGTAAGTTTTTACTGCGGCGGGAAACTGACAGCTGGCGCGAAGCTTCAGCTGGTTATGACCGTCGGAGATGAGGAAGTCCGCTCCAATGTGGTGGAGGTTCAGCCGTCTCCCGACTGGGGAACTCCCTATGCGGCTTTTGAAGTTTCCGCGCTGAAGAGCAATGCCGAGAGCGTGGAAGTGGCCATTGATTATTCCGATGAGTATTTTACCCTGGGAAATGATTTCTACTGTGATGTAACCGTCTATGAATTTTCCGGTGCTTACAGTGACCAGGAATTTGAAGACAATGAATTGTGGGAGAATTATTCCAAAGTTCAGAGAGTTGCCCAGGTCAATTCCAGAACCGGTGATGTAACCAGAGGAAAACTGACCATTCCGATTAAAGCAGGTGTGACCCTGAATCCGGGCGACCGTCTAATCATTAAGCTTCGTCTTCCCCATACCGAGTGGGAGGGAGAAGAGGTCGATTATCTTTCCACTTCCATTCCCATTGTGGGTGAAAATGAGACCATCACGGCTCCGAGGGTTCTTCTCTACAACCTGAGCGAGGATACTTCCCTGGGACTGCGCCTGAGAAAGATTCTGGAGGAGCAGGGAATCGAAGCCGTGGATGTGGCAGACAGCCAGCTCAACGAGAGTCTGGGTTATCTGGCAGGCATGGAGGGTTACGAGGCAAATTCCGAGCCTTACAGCGGAAATGGTTCCAACACCGAATTTATGGTAATGGCAAACTTTTCCGAGGCTCAGCTGGATCGTTTCCTGGATGCCATGACAGCAAACGGAATCCGCATCGACCACAAAGCAGTTACAACAGCTTACAACGTAGATTATGAGTTCCATCGTCTCATCGACGATATCAGGGAAGAGCATGAGACCTTCCAGGCGCTGATTACACTGAACCAGCTGGTGAAGGATGCAGAAAAACTGACAGAAGAGCAGTACGGAAATACTGAAAGCTGGGCAGAATTTCAGGCAGCCCTGAAAGCAGCAAATGATATTCTGACCTCTGAGGAGCCGTTTCTCGAAGACCTTCAGAAAGCGGATGCCGCCTTACGGGTTCCGTATCTTATCCTGACCGGAATGACTGAGCTTGCCGGAGAGGCAGTGATCACCCTGGTTCCGCAGGAGGATGGAACTTACGACATGGAAGCCTCCTTAAAAGGGGCAGCAGAGGGGTCTGTGCTGAACTATCAGTGGAGCAGCGGAGAGACCGGCGCGGTTCTGGAGCATGTAAAGGCAGAGGATCTCATCACAAAGATCGTTACCATCACCGGCGAGAACCAGTACGGTTCCAAGAAGGCTCAGCTTCAGGTAGCGGAAAAACCGGAGGTGAAAGTAACGGCTGGAAAAGATCAGCTTGAGATCAGCATTACCCCGCAGCAGGGCAAGGACAACTGCCCGGCTCCTGCTTCCTACACGGTAGTTCTTTATAAGGATGGAAAACAGCTGGCTTCCAGGACGCTTGACAACACCGGGTTACATACTGTTTTTGACGGACTGAACAGCGAAACCGACTATACCGTAAAAGTATACGCAGAAAGCCTGGTGGGCCGGAGTGATACGGCTGTCATGGCAGTGAAGACGACTGTGGCAGAGAGTGAGAAACCTGGCGAGAGTGAGAAGCCTGGCGAGAGCGAGAAGCCTGGCGAGAGCGAGGCCCCGGCAGAGAGTGAGAAGCCTGCGGAAAGTGAAGCACCTGCGGAGAGCGAGAAGCCGGCAGAGAGTGAAGCACCCGCGGAGAGCGAGAAGCCGGCAGAGAGTGAAGCACCCGCGGAGAGCGAGAAGCCCGTAGAGAGTGAAACACCTGCGGAGACGGAAGTTCCTGCTGAAACTGAGGCTCCCACAGAGACCGAAACCGAAACTTCTTCCGAGACCGAGACAACAAAGGAGACAGAGTCTGAGACGACAAAGACTACCGAAGCTTCAAAAACCACCAATGGAAATGACAGCAACTCCGGAAACAACACACAGGCCAACGCACCGAAGACCGGCGATACCACAGATACAGCAATTCTGCTGTTCCTGCTGGCCCTTTCCGGCATGGCAGCTCTGGGCACAGCACTCTGGAGAAAAAGCGAAGAAAAATAAAACCTGAAAAAAGAAAGCGCAGGACTGCAAAAAGCCCTGCGTTTTTTCAAATGCATTTCCCCATCATTCATGCTATAATCATTCAGGGAAAACCCCAGAGCGCCTGCCTGAGGGCGGGGCTTGCAGATCTGATGCTCACATTTCTGAGAAATGGAGCGGCTTATGCTTACCTTATCTATCTGGTTCTTGAGCAAAATCTTGGGGTAGCGGAGTTCCTTCTTCTTTTTTTAGCGGCGGGCGTTTTTTCCGCCTTCTTGAGGGTTTTGTAATCCTTTATAAACAGTCGCTGGATCTTTCCAGAGTCCGGGAGTGCCTGGAATATACGGAGCCTTTCCGCTTTGAAGGCGGCGTTCCGATACCGGCAGGAGCCGCCGAGATCCGACTGAAAAATGTTTCCTTCCGCTATCCGGGAGCATCAGAAAACATCCTGAAAAATTTCAATCTCACGTTGCATCCGAGGGAAAAGCTGGCGGTGGTGGGCTTAAACGGCGCGGGAAAAACAACACTGGTGAAGCTGATTTCCGGCCTTTTAGATCCCACGGAGGGGCGGGGGCTTCTGGATGGAAAGGACATCCGGGAGATGCATGACTGCAAATCTCGAAAAGGCTAAATGTAGTCAAAGAAATCGGGGGAAATATTGACCGTAACTCCCCCAAACTCCGAATGCAGTCAATAGAAACCCGGAAAATGCATGACCGCAACTCCCCCAAAATCTCAAATGCAGTCAATACAGCTCGAAAAACGAATGACTGCAACTCCCCAAAATCTCAAATACAGTCAATTCTTGCCTCTATGCCGGCTTATAAATATCTCAGCCAGAGATCCACCATTTTTGCTGTTAAATCTATTAGGCTTTGTTCTATTTCAAAAGGTGTAACATTTTTCAGGGTGCTATGCTATAATTATTCTATGATACCAGTGTCAAAAGGTCAAAAAGCTGTTCGTGCTTGCACGATAAGGCTTTTGAACTTGGGACACGCCAAATATGAGGTGCAGAACATCCAGTGGATGTTCGTTTTGCACCGACCGAAGCGGAGCGTAGACAGTAGCGATTTACGCAGTAAATCAGCGGATTTCGAATATTTGGAGGATTGCGGAAGCTGCGTAGCAGCGTAGTAATCCGGGTATCAAATGAGTGTCAAAAGACCTTTTGACACTCATATCATTCTATTGAAATTTGGCAGAAGAACTACGGGACGGAGGTGTATCATTATGAATGGAACGAGACTTAAATTTATGGAAAATTCAACACTTCACTCAAGCTACTATAAACAGCCCAATCCATATGTCAATGCGCGTCCTGCCATGTAAATCTGCTTGAATTATCAAGATATGCAAAGAAAAATGGTAAAAAACTGGTTGAACTTACCTAGGAAGAAGTAAAGAAATTTTCTATCTAACAGGAGATCACTATGTCAGAAAACATAAGTCCAAAAGCAATCCAGATCCGGAACGCCCACGTCCACAACCTGAAAAACATCGACGTGGATATCCCGCTGGGGAAGATCGTGGGGATTGCGGGGGTGTCCGGGTCGGGGAAATCTTCCCTGGCGCTGGGCGTTTTGTATGCGGAGGGCTCTAGACGGTATCTGGATGCCCTTTCTACTTATACGAGAAGGAGGATGACCCAAGCGGCCAAGGCTCAGGTGGACGAGGTCCGCTATGTTCCAGCGGCGCTGGCTCTTCACCAGCGACCGGGGATTCCGGGAATCCGGAGCACCTTTGGAACAGGTTCGGAGCTTCTGAACAGCCTTCGCCTCATGTTCTCCCGGCTGTCCAGTCACCGTTGCCCCAACGGTCATTATCTGGAGCCCACGCTGGCGGTGGCTGCGGGGCAGGAGCTGGTCTGCCCGGTTTGCGGGGAGCATTTCTACGCGCCCTCCGCGGAGGAGCTGGCCTTCAATTCACAGGGAGCCTGCCGGACCTGCGGCGGAACGGGAATGATCCGGACCGTGGATGAGTGTACGCTGGTGCCGGACGAGTCCCTGAGCATCGACGAGGGAGCGGTGGCCCCCTGGAACACCCTCATGTGGTCGTTGATGACGGACGTTTGCCGGGAAATGGGTGTGCGGACGGATGTGCCCTTCCGGGAGCTGACACCCCAGGAAAAAGAGATCGTCTACCATGGTCCCGCGGAGAAAAAGCACATTTTCTACAAGGCGAAAGGCAGCAATCAGGCCGGAGAGCTGGACTTTACCTATTATAATGCCGTCTACACCGTGGAAAATGCTCTCGCAAAAGTCAAAGATGAAAAAGGCATGAAGAGGGTGGAAAAATTTCTAAAAGAAGGCGTCTGCCCGGACTGCCAGGGTACCCGCCTGTCGAAAAAAGCCAGAGAGCCCAGGCTTCGGGGCGTTTCCCTCCCGGAGGTCTGCCGTCTGCCGCTGACGGAGCTTGTTGAGTGGGTAAAAGGCGTGCCATTTTCTCTGTCGGAGCCCATGCGCCCTATGGCGGAGAGCATCTGCGAATCCTTCCTCACGGTGGCGAAACGCCTGATGGATCTTGGCCTTGGCTATCTTTCTCTGGACCGGGCAGCTTCCACCTTATCGACGGGAGAGCGCCAGCGGCTCCAGCTTGCCCGGGCGGTGAGAAACCGGACCACCGGTGTCCTCTATGTGCTGGACGAGCCCTCAATAGGTCTTCACCCCTCTAACATCGTCGGCCTGAAGGCGGTGATGCACGATCTGATCGGCGACGGCAATTCGGTGGTCCTGGTGGATCATGACGTGGAGATTCTCTCCGAGGCGGACTGGATCGTGGAGATGGGGCCCGAGGCCGGAGCGGACGGCGGGGAAGTCATCGCTGAGGGGACGATTCCGGAGATCGAGGAAAACAAAGCCTCCCGTATCGGTCCTTTCCTGGCCGGAAATATGGCCCCAGTCCGGAGGCGCTGCCCGGCGGAAGAGATGTTTGCGAAGGGAACGATTCACCTTTCGACAGAGGCCGTCCATACGGTGAAGCCCCTAGAGGCAGATATCCCCAAAGGCCGCCTCACGGTCGTCACCGGCGTTTCCGGTTCCGGCAAGACCACGCTGATTCTGGAAAGCCTTGTTCCGGCTCTGGAAGCCGTGACGGCCGACAAGCCCCTGCCTGCTCATGTGAAAAATATCCAGGCAGAGGGTATCACCCGGGTCAAACTCATCGACGCGGCCCCCATCGGCATCAACGTCCGTTCCACAGTGGCGACCTATGCCAATGTCCACGATGAGCTGAGGAAAGTTTTTGCCCGGCTTCCCGGGGCGAGGGAGAAAGGCTATAAGGCGGGAGATTTTTCCTATAATACGGGAAAACTCCGCTGTCCCATCTGCGACGGCACGGGCTCAATCAGCCTGGACGTCCAGTTTCTGCCGGATGTGGAGATCACCTGCCCGGACTGCGGAGGCAGCCGCTACAGCCGGGAAACGGATTTTGTGAAGCGGGAAAACAAAGCAGGGGCGGCCTATTCCCTTCCGGAGCTGATGGATATGGACGTCAAACATGCGTTGGAAGCCTGTGAGGATCTCAAAAATGTCAAAAGCCGTCTGGAGATTTTAAAGGATCTGGGGCTTGGTTATCTGACTTTGGGAGAGGCGACGCCCAGTCTTTCCGGCGGAGAAGCCCAGCGCCTCAAACTGGCCTCTGAGATGGGGCGGCAGCAGGACGCTTCGGTGTTTGTTTTCGATGAGCCGACCATCGGCTTGCATCCGTTGGATGTGCAGACGCTGCTGGCTGTTTTTGACCGGCTCGTATCGAGCGGGGCGACGGTCATTGTCATCGAGCATGACCTGGATGTGATACGCAACGCGGATTATATCATTGATATGGGGCCCGGCGGAGGAGAGAGCGGAGGCCGCATTGTGGCGGCCGGAACGCCGGAAGAGATTCGCGAAAATCGGGAAAGCATAACAGGAAGTTTTTTGTAAAACAACAGGGACAACTTTTTTCATCTGAAGCGGTTTTGCGAGATGGGCGTTCATACCTGCCGCAAGACACCGCTGGGCATCCTAATCGAAAGCATTGGCTGTCATGGCGATGCTGGGGATCGTTTTGTGTGGTGTAGTCACGCACAATGCTTAGTATCTCTTTATATGTGAAAAAGTGCGGAGCTTCAAGCCTTTTCTTCTCAGGCCAGAAGATTAAATCCCATAATCACAAGGCCCAGAACAACGAGCACCACGCCGGTGGCACGGTTCAGAGTCTCCGGTTTTGCCTTGTTGGCGAAGACTGCTGCGATCCGTGCCCAGATCAGGGTGAAGATCACACAGAGGAAAAAGACCAGCCAGTCGGGCGCGCCGCCGATCATGAAATGGGAGACCGCTCCGGTGAGGGCGGTAAAAGTCATGATGAAAACGCTGGTGCCCACAGCAGTTTTGAGCTCATAGCCCAGGACGCTGGTGAGGATGAGGAGCATCATCATACCGCCGCCGGCTCCGATGAAACCGCAGATGAAGCCGATTATTACGCCGCAGATCACGGACTGGATGGCCCGTTTTTTCGGGGAAACGCTGGCCATGGCTTCCTTGGTGGTCATGACCGGGCGGAGGATGAATTTAATGCCCAGAAGGAAAGTCATAAAGACGGAAAAGCCGCCCATGGTCTGGGAGGGAACAAGGCTTGCGATGTAGCTTCCCACTGCCGTAAAGATCAGGACGCTGGCCATCATGATGAGGCCGTTCCGGATGTCCAGATTTTTGTTTTTGTGATAGGTGTAGGCGGAAACGGCGCTCGCCAGCACGTCGGAGGACAGGGCGATGCCCACGGCCATGTAGGGGTCCATATCCAGAAAAGTGATGAGCATGGGGCTGATGACTGCGGCGGCGCTCATGCCCGCGAAGCCGGTGCCGAGGCCTGCGCCCATGCCGGCAAAAAAAGTAACCAGGATGGTCAGTAAAAGGTTCATGTCAGTTTGTCTCCTCCAATATCTTGTCTAAATTTTTTTCCATAATTTCAATAGCGGCAAAAAAGGCCGCCCGGGTTTTTTCATCGGTATTTTCCAGCAACCGTTCAAAAAAAGCGCGCTGCAGTTCCTGCCCCCGCCGGATGACGGGCCAGGCCAGTTCCGTACAGATGAGTTCCGTTTTTCGCCGGTCCCCCCTGACCGCCTGCCGGGAAAGGTAGCCTTCCTTCACCAGCCGGTCCACGTTGACAGAGACCAGATTCGCCTTGATATGGCGGATTTCCACGATGTCGCTGGCTGTCCGGTACGAAGGATTGTTACCGAGAAACATCAGAATATCGAAGGCCGTCTGCGGCAGGTTTAGCTCCTGACATAAAGGCTTGCAGATCACGTTGTAAGCCAGGGCGGTCTTCCGGGCAAATTCTAACTCCGGATTCATTGTCTCCCTCCTTTGATTGTTCATATTTGGATTATTCAAATTTGAAGTATAGTGCAGATGCCTGCCATTGTCAACCCTTGAAAAAATGTCTGATCGGAATAAATCCGTCCAAACGGGACAGACAGCGTCTTTTTTTCGTGCTATACTGCACCTAGGTTAGATAAGGCTAACAAAAAGGAGGCGGCATATGACAGCGAAGACAGAGGATGTTTTTCAGGCCCGGGGGCCCATACGGCTGGCGGAAACGGAGGGCTGCACGATCTGGCAGTTCCGCAACAAGACCGGGGACGGAACCATGGCGGCCTATGAAGTTTTTCCGGGAGCGATGGTGAGTTTCAACGATTTCCATATGGCCCGCTATGACAGCGGCTACGTCGCAGACCGGGAGCTGCTGGCTATCGACCACTGCCGGGAGGGGCGGATGGAATACCAGGCCGGAGAAAATGCCGTGGCCTACACCGAGGCCGGAGATGTGAAGCTGGACCGGAGGAAGCTCCACACGGGCCTTTTTGAATTTCCGTCAAGCCATTATCATGGACTCACCGTGGTCTTTGATCTGGAGATCATCAAAAATTCTCTTCCTGCGGAGATCAGAAATTTTCCGGTCACGCCGGAGAATATCATTTCCCGTTGGGAGCTGGGCCGTTATCCGAGGGTGCTCCACGGGGCGGAGCGGATGGAGCACATTTTCGGGGAGATGTACCAGGTTCCGGAGAAAATCCGCCTTCCTTATTTAAAGATCAAGATTCTGGAGCTTCTTCTCTATCTGGATGCGGTGAACATTCCGGAAAAAGAGACGGAGCGGCCTTATTTTTACCGGACCCAGGTGGAAAAAGTCAAGGCGGTGCGGCAGTTCCTCATGGATCATATGGAGGAAAATTTCACCCAGGAGGAGCTTTCCCGGCGGTTCGATTTTCCGCTGACGCCGATGAAAAACTGTTTCCGCTCCGCCTACGGAAGCTCGATCGGGGCCTGGCTTACCACCTACCGCATGAATCAGGCGGCGGAACTGCTCCTTAAGGACCGCGAGCGGACGATCTCGGAGATTGGCTGCCAGGTGGGCTACGACAGCGCGAGCAAATTTGCCATGGCGTTTAAAAAGGTGATGAAACTGTCGCCTTCCGAATATCGGATGGAAAGGGGAAAAAAGAATGGAAACGAATAAGAAAAGCTGGATGCAGGCCATTTTTGCCTATGCTGAGGGCGAAAAAAAGAAAATGATCCTGTCTGTGATTTTTTCAGTGCTGAGCGTCATGCTGGGGCTGGCACCCTTTTACTGCATGTACCGGCTCATCAGCCTTTTTGTGGCGGGGACCGTGACGAAGGCTGCCATCGGAAACTGGTGCCTGGTCTCCCTGGCTGTCTATGTGGGAAAAATCCTGTTTTTCAGCCTGTCCACAGGCATCTCCCACAGCATGGCCTATACGATTCTGGAGAGCCTTCGACTTCGTCTGGCGGACCGTTTTCTCCATGCACCGCTGGGTGATGTGGAGGGGCACACGATCGGCGAGATCAAAAACATGATGGTGGATAAAATCGAGTCCATCGAGCCGCCGCTGGCCCATATGATTCCCGAGGGCGCCGGTCATATCGTGCTTCCGATTGTCAGTATCGCGGCCCTTTTCGTCATAGACTGGCGGCTGGCTCTGGCTTCATTGCTCACGTTTCCATTGTCTTTCGTCTGCATGGGACTGACCTTCATGATCAGCGGCGAGAGTTTTGCGAAATACGACCAGTCCAGCAACTACATGAACAGCACGATCGTGGAATATATCGAGGGCATCGAGGTTATCAAAGCCTTCGGCCGGGCCGGCGTCTCCTATGAAAAATATGCCGGAGCCATCCAGGATTTCCGTTCTTTTGTGGTGAAATGGCTGACTTCCACCTTTGTGACGATGAAGCTCAGTTTCGCTCTGTTTCCATCCACGCTCATCGGCACGCTGCCGGTGGCTCTGGCCCTGGCAAACGGCGGAAAAATCACAGCGCCCGAGGCGGCTCTTGCCGTCATGCTTTCGATTTCCATGGTGGGCTCCCTGGCAAAACTCGAAGTCTTCTCCGAGAACATGCGCCAGGTGAAATTTACCGTGGAAAATCTGGAGGAATTTCTCGAAATGCGGGAGCTTCCGGAGCCGGAAAAACAGGCCGAGATCCGTCATACCGGTGTGGAGCTGAAAAATGTGCATTTTTCCTACACGGGAAAAGCGGAGGATGAGGTGCTCCACGGTATCGACCTGAAGCTTCCGGAAGGCAGTTTTACGGCTCTGGTGGGCCCCTCCGGCGGTGGAAAATCCACAGTGGCCAAGCTGATCGCCCGGTTCTGGGACGTCACGGAGGGAAGCATTTCCATCGGCGGCGTGGATGTGCGGAAGATGCCGCTTTCCCAGCTCTCTGGGTACGTCAGCTTCGTGACCCAGGATAACTTCCTGTTCCGCTGTTCCCTGCTGGAAAATATCCGCCTGGGAAATCCCTCCGCCACAGACGAAGAGGTGAAAGCGGCGGCCCGGGCAGCTCAGTGCGAGGAGTTTATCAGCCGTCTGCCCCAGGGCTACGATACGCCGGCAGGCGAGGCCGGAAAACGCCTCTCCGGCGGTGAAAAACAGAGAATTGCCATTGCCCGTATGATGCTGAAAAATGCCCCCATTGTCATTCTCGACGAGGCCACGGCCTTTACCGACCCGGAGAACGAGGACAAGATCCAGCGAAGCATCGCGGCTCTGACCAAAGGAAAAACGCTGCTCGTCATTGCTCACCGTCTCTCCACGATACGCTCCGCGGACAATATCGTGGTGCTGAAAAACGGCGAGATTCTGGCGGAGGGCAGACAGGAGGAGCTCCTGGAAAAATGCCCGCTCTACAAAGACATGTGGCAGGCTCATATCGGCGCAAAAAACTGGGCGGTTTCCGCCGCTGAGAAGGAGGCGTAAAGAATGTTCAGAACAGTAAAACGGATCATCGACTGGTGCGGAGAGTTTAAGGGGAAGCTTTATCTTGGCTTTGTCATGACCTTCTTTTCCCATATTTTTGCGGCAATGCCGCTGGCTTTGGCCGCCTATACGGTGGGGCTTCTCATTGAGGCACAGGAGAAGGGAACGGCTTTTGATACTTCCTGGATCTGGAAATCGATTCTGATTCAGATCGTCCTTGTATTTTTCCGCTTCTTATTCGACTATTTCCGCGCGTGCTTACAGGAGCCCATCAGCTATGAGCTGACGGCCCGGGACCGTCTGGCTGTGGGCGACGCCCTGAAACGGGTGTCCCTCGGCTATTTCCAGCAGGTCAGCACCGGAAATATTTTAAGCTCCATCACGACAGGCCTTTCCACGCTGGAAAATATGGGGATCCGCATGATCGACAATTTCGTCGGCGGGTATCTGAATTTCCTCGTGATTTTCATCGGCCTTGCAGTTTTCAGCCCGCTGACGGCCCTCGTCGCCCTTTTGGCAGCGGCTCTTTCCCTAGCTTTTATGCTGGTAATTTCCCATTATAGCCGCCAGAATGCTCCGGTGGAGGCCCAGGCCAATAAGGATATGACAGGGGCCGTGATCGAGTACGCCAGAGGCCTCGCCGTGGTGAAATCTTTTGGAAAAAGCGGCGCTTCCATGGAGTCCGTGACGAGCGCCATCCGGGACAGCAAAAATATCCATCTGAAAATCGAGTGGGGCTATATTCCCGGCAACGCCCTTCATCTGCTGGCTCTGAAATGCGGAAGCGTGGGCCTGGCCTTTGCGGCGGCACTCATGTGCTTCGCCGGGGATATGGATTTCTCCGTTATGCTGATGTTCGTCTTTTTCTCTTTCAGTATTTTTGCGAGCCTTGAGCCCATCAGTGACAGCGCCCATGTTCTGGGCGTCATCGAGGATGCGATGAATCAGTTGGACGCTTTGAAGGCCCGGAGTTTCATTGATGCGGATGGAAAAAATATTCCGCTGGAGCATTACGATATTGAGTTTAAAAATGTGGATTTTGGCTACGATTCCCGCCAGGTACTGAAAAATGTCAGCTTCCGGATCCCCGAGAAAACCTCGACGGCCATCGTCGGCCCCTCCGGTTCCGGAAAAACCACGATCTGTAGTCTGCTGGCCCGGTTCTACGATCCCCAGGGCGGCAGCATTTCCGTGGGCGGCCATGATCTGAAGGAATTTACCTGTGACAGTCTTCTCACGAATATTTCCATGGTCTTCCAGAATGTCTACCTTTTCAACGACACGATCCGGGCGAATATCTGCTTCGGAAAGCCGGACGCCACGGAGGAGGAGATGATCGAAGCGGCAAAAAAAGCCCGCTGCCACGGCTTTATCATGGCTCTGCCAAAGGGTTACGACACGGTAGTCGGCGAGGGCGGCGGTACCCTGTCCGGCGGTGAAAAACAACGGATTTCCATTGCCCGGGCCATCCTTAAGAACGCGCCCATCATCATTCTGGACGAGGCCACGGCCAGCATCGACCCGGAGAACGAGCACCTGATCCAGTCCGCCATCTCCGAGCTCACCCGGGGCAGGACCATCATCACCATCGCCCACCGCCTGGCGACGATCCGGAACGCCGACCAGATCCTTGTCGTCGAGGACGGCCGCATCGCCGAAAAAGGCACCCACGACGAACTCATCCGCGAAAACGGCCTCTACCGCCGCTTCACCGAGATCCGCGAGAAAGCGGAAGGGTGGAGGATCTGCCGACCCTTTACAGCGTAGCAATTCGTAGGCATCAGTTGGGGGCAAAATACCTTTTGACCCCAACATCATTGTTATTGGAGGATATCAGAAAATATGGACGAAAAAGTTTATAGGAGATTTCTGTCTTTTGCAATTCACTGGATGCACTGGCGGAGGCAAGGCAGAGGGATCTTACCGATTCCTTTGTGCTGAGCGGAACCAGCGCAAAATTCAGTATTATGCGATCACAGGTTTTGTTGCGGGTTCCCCGAGGGAGGTCCTCAGGGAATCTTATAAAGCAAACCTGATTTCCGATGAAACCTAGTGTACTGTATCATTGACATTTCGCTAAATAACTTGCCTGTTTTC
>OFCP01001002.1_pt1 | contig 12801 bp, 9 predicted proteins | sample 1520831 | NCBI WGS metagenome assembly OFCP01 (sample SAMEA2699039, study PRJEB24076) | metagenome | biome: Human gut stool | place: Spain | collected 2013-03-20 | reverse complement strand
GCAACATGGTGTTCATGTTCCGTGACCGCGAGTACAACCTCGCGTCCCGCTGCCTGGGCACCCCGCTGTGGCGTGTGCTGACCAAGAACATCCTGCCGTATCTGGTCTCCGTTATCATCCTGCGTATGGCACTGTCCATCCCGGGCACCATCAATCTGGAATCCACGCTGTCCTACCTGGGCCTGGGCCTGGGCATCGACACGCCTTCTCTGGGCCTGATCCTGAGCAAGGTGCGCGGCTTCTTCCTGGATTATCCGTACCTGCTGGTTTTCCCTGCATCCATCGTGTCCATCATTTCCATTTCCTTCTATATCATGGGCAACGCTTTGTCGGATGCGGCTGATCCGCGCAACCACGTTTGATAGATTGGAGAGAGAGACGTAAATGGATAGACAACCGATTATCTCTGCCAAAGACGTGGAGATCACTTTTAGCCTGCGCGGCCGCAAGCTGAACGCCATCCGCAAGTGCTCGCTGGACCTGTACGAAGGCGAGACCCTTGCCATTGTGGGCGAGTCCGGCTCGGGCAAGTCCGTATTCACCAAGAACTTTGTGGGTATGCTGGATGCCAACGGTAAGATCACCGGCGGCTCCATCATGTATGAAGGCCGCGATATGACCAAGTTCACCGAGAAGGATTGGCTGGGTGTCCGCGGCAAGAAGATCGCCATGGTTATGCAGGACCCTATGACCAGCCTGAACCCGCTGAAGAAGATCGGCAAGCAGATCCAGGAGAGCATTGAGCATCACCAGGGTCTGAAGGGCGAGGAAGCCAAAAAGGCTGCCATCGAGATGCTGGGCAAGGTGGGTATCCCCGACCCCGAGCGTCGGTACGAGCAGTACCCCCACGAGTTCTCCGGCGGTATGCGTCAGCGTGTCGTCATTGCCATTGCAGCGGCCTGCCGCCCGCAGATCCTGATCTGCGACGAGCCCACCACTGCACTGGACGTGACCATTCAGGCACAGATCCTGCAGCTGATCCGCGACCTGCAGAAGGAACTGGGCATGTCCGTTATCTACATCACCCATGACCTGGGCGTTGTGGCAAACGTGGCAGACCGTGTGGCCGTGATGTATGCCGGCCAGATCGTGGAATATGGCACTGTGGAGGAGATTTTCTACGACGCATGGCACCCCTACACCTGGGCTCTGCTGCAGGCTCTGCCGCAGCTGGGCACCAAGGGTGAGGCCCTGCCCAGCGTGGACGGTACTCCCCCGAACCTGTTCAACGAGATCAAGGGTGACGCATTTGCGCCCCGCAACAAGCATGCGCTGGCAATCGACTTTGTGCAAGAGCCTCCGTTCTTCCAGGTGTCCGAGACCCACGCCGCAAAGACCTGGTATCTGGACCCGCGCGCTCCTAAGATCGAGCGGCCGCACTCCATCCAGAACCTGCGTGAGAAAATGGGAAAGATGGGAGGCGCCAACTTAAATGGCTGAACGCGAAAAGCTGATTGAGCTGAAAGACCTTCAGATCACCTTTGGCTCCGGTAAGAAGAAATTTGTTGCTGTCGATCATGTCAACTTTGACATCTATAAGGGCGAGACCTTCTCGCTGGTCGGCGAGTCCGGCTCCGGCAAGACCACCATTGGCCGTGCCATCTGCCGCATCAACCCGACTTCCGGCGGCGACATCTTCTTCAAGGGCCAGAAGATCAACGGCAAGATCTCCAAGGAACTGGACAGAGAGGTCATCCGTAAGATCCAGATGATCTTCCAGGACCCCATGGCTTCGCTGAACGAGCGCGCCAAGGTGGAGTATATCATTGCTGAGGGCCTGCTGAACCATCATCTCTACAAGGATCAGGAAGACCTGCATGAAAAGGTGATGAACGCCCTGCATGAGGTCGGCCTGCTGCCGGAGTTTGCCTCCCGCTTCCCCCACGAGTTCTCGGGCGGCCAGCGCCAGCGCATCGGCATTGCCCGTGCTCTGGTCATGGAGCCGGAGTTCATCGTGGCCGATGAGCCCATCTCTGCACTGGATGTCTCCATCCGTGCACAGGTGCTGAACCTGCTGAACGAGATGAAGAAGAGCCGCGGCCTGACCTACCTGTTCATTGCACATGACCTGTCGGTGGTCCGGTTCATCTCGGATCGTATCGCCGTTATCAGCAAGGGCCGTATCGTGGAGCTGGCTGAGGCGGAGGAGCTGTTCCTCCATCCGCTGCATCCCTACACCAAAGCCCTGCTGAGCGCGGTTCCCATCCCTGACCCCAGCCTTGAAAAGCACAAGAAGCTGCTGGTCTATGACCCCTCGATCCACGATTACAGCGTGGATAAGCCGGTCTGGGAAGAGATCGCAAACGGCCACTTTGTATATGGCAACCAGCGTGAGCTGGAAGGCTACCGCAAGGAGTATGAAAGCCAGCTGTAAGCTGAACCGCTTTCCTGTATTTTAACACAATGACCCCGCCGCGCTGGGAGCTCTCCCGCGCGGCGGGGTTTTGTGCTGTCAGGGAGCAAAACAAGAACCGGACGCTTCAAAAACGTCCGGTTCTGCTTTTTGCGATTGGCTACTGGTTCACGCGATCAGGCCTGAGTGGCTGCATCGAATGCGGCGGCAAACTCATCGTACTGTTCGGTGGTGTAGGCCTCCTCGCTGGTCTCCCAGTTCACAGCCTTGTAGTTGCAGGGACCATACATTGCGTTGATCTTGCTGTACTCGTTGACGTGAGTCAGGCACCAGGTGATATCGTAGACGGTGGGGAAGATCAGGTTCTCGTCCAGGAAGTAAGCCTCGGCCTTGGCAAATGCAGCGTAGCGTGCATCGGTGTCGTCAACGATGGCACGGCCCTCGTTCACCAGATCGGTGAACTTCTCGTAGGCGGCAACCAGATCCTTCTGGTAGCTGGCGGGGCCATTGTTCACAATCCCTGCGATGTTGGTCATGTTGCAGCTGTAGTAAGCGTTGTCGTCGTGAACGATGATCTGGGTCAGGAAGTTGATGGGATCGCCGAAGTCAGCGCCCCAGCCCATGTGGACGAAGCTCTGCAGCTTGGGTGCCACGACCTCCTTCATGGTGGAGGACACGAAGGTGTTGATATCCAGCACGATGAAGTCATCGCCGAAGCTGTCGGTGAAGCACTGCTTCAGCACGGTTGCGCTGTCCAGAGCGGAGGTGGAGCCGGCCAGAATGTAGTAGGAGCAGTGAACAGGGAAGGTGACGCCGATGGCGCTCAGCTCTTCCATGGCCTGCTTCTTCAGCTCGGTGATGTCGCCGTTGTTGGCGCGCAGGCGCTTCATGGTCTTGCCATCGTAAGTCTCGCCGTCCAGACCCATCTCCTTGGCCACCAGGTTGGTGTAGTCGGTGCCGTCAGAGGTGTAGCACAGGCCCTTCATGGTGAAGAAATCGTTCTCGCACTTCAGGGGATTGATGGGGTTGTAACGGGCGAAGAACTTGTTCAGCACCATGCCCTTGGAGAAGCACTGACGGAAGGCCTTGTTGGCAATGGCCTTGTTCCAGTTCTCATCGGGGGTGCCATCGGTGTTCTTCTTGTCGTAGTTGAAGATGAAGCAGTAGCTGAACTTCTTGGCACGCTTCTCACACAGCTGCTGATTGTACTCGTTGGAAGGATCGGACTGAATGGTGGTGATGTTGCTCTCGCCCAGGTCCACCTCGTCCAGCTCGCGGTTCTGATACAGCTGCAGGCTGATGGAACCGTCGCTGATCATGGTGACGGTGAAGCGCTCAAAGCGGCTGACGTTGGCAGCATCGTAGTAGTTGGGGTTGGGGATGTAGCTCTTGGTGTTGCCCTGGATGTACTCCTCTACCACATAGGGTCCGTTGTACCACATGGTGGTGTTGTCGCAGCTCCGGAAGCCATCGACACCCAGCTCCTCGATCAGAGCAGGGGCCACAGGGTAGAAGCTGTTGTAGGCGGCAACGGTATCAAAGTAGGGGCAGGCGCTGGGGCAGGTGAACACCAGAGTGTAATCATCCGGAGCCTCAATGCCCACACCGGCAGCCAGCATGTCCTCGTAGGTCATGTCAGCGGCAGCGTCACCGGCTTCTTTGGTCAGCTTGTAGTACTCGTAAGCACCCACAATGGTATCGTTGGGCATGGAGGTGTTGTTGGCTTCGTTCTTAATGGCGTTCATCACCCATTCAAAACCAACCAGGAAGTCCTTGCTGGTCAGGTGAGCCTTCACCTCACCGTTGCAATCCACCCAGTCCACGTCGTCCCGCAGGTGGAAGGTCCAGACGGTGGCATCCTCATTGTGCTCCCAGCTGGAAGCGATGGCGGGCACCACCTTGCCGTAGCGGTCAAAGCTCAGCAGGCCGTCCCACAGGTTGGTGACCACGTTGGCATCCTCAGCCTTCTGGGTGTACAGCATGTTCCAGCTTTCCAGCTCACGGTTGCCGCTCTCAAAGGAGATGAACTCCTTCAGGGGGGTAGCGCCGGTGGAGTTGGGGGCAGCAGCGCCGCTGGCGGCAGCACCATTGCCGGTGTTGTTGGACTTTTCGCCGCAGGCTGCCAGCAGGCTGGCGGCACCCACAGCACCTGCACCCTTCAGGAAGGTGCGGCGATCAAAATTGAAGCTCATTGGATGATCCTCCCAGATCTTGCGCGGACAGAGCCGCGCGTTTTTCCTTTTCCTAAACGCAGTGAGGCTGTCTGCCTTTCCAAAAAGTGCACAGGAAAGACAAAAGTCGCACCACTGTATATTTTAGCACTTTACTGGAAAGAAGTCAATCCGCCACAGCATAGAATTGGAAACAAAACGGTGACAAACGCTTTCATGGGAAAAGAATGTGGAAAAAATTACTATAAAATGGAAAGAGCTGTATATCTGTGAAGAACAGGCGAAAGAGAGAAACTGTTCACGCTGTGCGCACAAAACAGCTATCTTTTTTCACAAAAACATGATACAATAAAGTGTATCTGCATCAATAAGGAGCGCACCATGAAGAAACTGACCTCGATGTACAAACGCTACATGTTCCACCCCATTTTATATAAGACCGTGACCCGCACCTCCATCGTGGCCGTGCTGATGCTGCTGTGGCAGCGCTATGTCAGTGATGGCACGTTTACCATCTGGGAGGCCCCGGGCTTTCTGTGCGGCGTGGTGCTGCTCATCTGGGCCTGGGTGGACTATCTGCGGCTGGATGGCGTGACCATCCACCATCTGCTGGAGGAATTCAAGGGGATGGGCAAGCGGCAGAAAAAGATCCACTCCACCCGCTCCATCATCGACTATGCGGATGAGAAGATCGTCTCCTTTGAGGAGCTGGAACCCGAGGAGCGCACCTATTGCAGCCTGCTCTCCAATCTGGTGCTGGGCCTGCCGCTGGTCGCTGCTGCGCTGATCGCCAGCGCACTGTAAGGGGGCCGCGGCATGGAACAAGAGCACATACAGCTGGTCATCGGCATTCTGGCCCATGTGGACAGCGGCAAGACCACCCTTTCCGAGGCCCTGCTCTACGGCACCGGCACCATTCGCAAGCTGGGCCGGGTGGACCATAAGGATGCCTTTCTGGACACCGACGCGCTGGAAAAGGCGCGCGGCATTACCATTTTCTCCAAGCAGGCCCTCTTCACGGCGGGCAATACCGATTTTACCCTGCTGGACACCCCGGGCCATGTGGATTTTTCCACGGAGACCGAGCGGACACTGCAGGTGCTGGATTATGCGGTGCTGGTCATCAGCGGCACCGACGGCGTGCAGAGCCATACCGAGACGCTCTGGCGGCTGCTGCGGCGGTACCGCATCCCCACCTTTGTGTTCGTGAATAAGATGGACCTGCCCGGCCCGGGCAGGGAAGCGCTCCTGACCCAGCTGAACCGTCGGCTGGGGGATGGCTTTGTGGATTTTGGGGCAGAGCAGGCCGACCGGGACGAGGCGCTGGCTCTCTGCGATGAGCGGCTGATGGAGACGATGCTGGACCGGGGAATCCTGACCGATACCGACCTCATTCCCGCCATTGCCCGGCGGCATGTGTTTCCCTGCTGGTTTGGCTCAGCCCTGAAGCTGCAGGGTGTGGACGCGCTGGTGGAGGGCCTTGACCGCTATACCCGCCCGGCCCCCGCGCTGGAAGCCTTCGGGGCCAAGGTGTTCAAGGTGAGCCAGGATGAGCAGGGGAACCGCCTGACCTGGCTGCGGGTGACCGGCGGCGCGCTCAAGGTGAAAGCCCTGCTCACCGGAGAGGTCGACGGGGAGCCATGGGCCGAAAAGGCCAACCAGCTGCGGCTCTACTCCGGCGCAAAGTTTACGCTGGCGGAGTGCATCGGCCCCGGCCAGGTGTGCGCCGTTACCGGCCTGACCAAAGCTCGCCCGGGCGAGGGCCTGGGGGCGGAACGGGACAGCGACCTGCCGGTGCTGGAGCCGGTTCTGAGCTATCAGGTGCTGCTGCCCGAGGGCGCAGACGTGCACGCCGCGCTGGGAAAGCTCCATCGGCTGGAAGAGGAGGAGCCCCAGCTCCATGTGGTCTGGAACGAGACCCTGGGCGAGATCCATGTCCAGCTGATGGGCGAGATCCAGCTGGAGGTGCTGAAAAGCCTGCTGGCCGAGCGGTACGGGCTGGAGGTCAGCTTTGGCCCCGGCGGCATCCTGTATAAGGAGACCATCACCGAAGCCATGGAGGGTGTGGGCCACTACGAGCCCCTGCGCCACTATGCGGAAGTCCACCTCAAGCTGGAGCCGCTGCCCCGGGGCAGCGGGATGCAGTTTGCCGCCGACTGCCGGGAAGAGGTGCTGGACAAGAACTGGCAGCGGCTGGTGCTGACGCATCTTGAGGAAAAGCAGCATCTGGGCGTGCTCATCGGGGCACCCCTGACCGATGTGAAGATCACCCTTATTGCGGGCCGCGCCCACCTCAAGCACACCGAGGGCGGCGACTTCCGGCAGGCGACCTACCGCGCCGTCCGGCAGGGCCTGATGATGGCAGACCAGATCCACAAGACCCAGCTGCTGGAGCCGTGGTATGCCTTCCGGCTGGAGCTGCCCTCTGACAACGTGGGCCGCGCCATGAATGATATCCAGAACATGGGCGGCAGCTTTGACCCGCCCGAGACCGGAGCCGACGGGGATGCCACCCTGCTTACCGGCACGGCACCGGCCTCCACCATGCGCAGCTACCCCATGGAGGTGGTGGGCTACACCCGGGGCAGGGGACACCTGACCCTGACGCTGGACGGCTACCGTCCCTGCCACAATGCAGCAGAGGTCATCGAGGCCGCAGGCTATGAGCCGGAACACGACCTCGACAACCCGGCGGATTCGGTGTTCTGCGCCCACGGGGCCGGATTTGTGGTGCCCTGGGAGCAGGTGCGCAGCCACATGCATGTGGACAGCGGCTGGGGCAAGACTGCAAAGACCGAGGAAACGGTGCAGGCCCGTCCCCGCCGGATGGCCGCCTACCGTGCTACTTTGGAAGAGGATGCTGAGCTGCTGAAGATCTTTGAACAGACCTATGGGCCCATCAAGCGGGACCCGCTGGCGGCGTTCCGCCCCACCCAGAAGCGGGAACGCCCTGATTTCAACGCCGAGCAGTGGGAGATCCAGCCCGAATACCTGCTGGTGGACGGCTATAATATTATCTTTGCATGGGACGAGCTGAACGCACTCTCCAAAGAGAGCCTGGAAGCGGCCCGCCACAGGCTGATGGACATCCTTTGCAACTATCAGGGCTTTAAGAAGTGCGTGCTCATCCTTGTGTTCGATGCCTACCGTGTGCCGGGCAGCCCCGGTAGCATAGAGCAGTACCACAATATCCATGTGGTCTACACCCGGGAAGCCGAGACCGCCGATATGTTCATCGAGCGTGTCACCCATGAGATCGGCAAGGGCCGCCGCGTCCGCGTGGCCACCTCCGATGGCATGGAACAGGTCATCATCCTGGGCCATGGTGCCCTCCGTGTCTCTGCCCGCATGTTCCATGAAGAGGTGCAGGAAGCGGAGAAGGAGATCCGGAGGTATTTGCAAGGGGAAGGGTAACATCCTCGCCCTCTCCGTCAGCGCTTACGCGCTGCCACCTCTCCCAAAGGGAGAGGCAATGCTGCCTTTATCCAAGACCCGCAATAGGCTCCCCCTTTGGGGGAGCTGGCAAAGCCGTAAGGCTTTGACTGAGAGGGTGAAATCTCACCCGAAAGGAGCCGCCTATGTTCGAAACAACTTCTGATTTTGTTTGGCAGAAGATCCAACCCCGCCCCCGGGATGCACATAAGGGGACCTTTGGCTCCGTGCTGGCGGTGGCGGGCAGTGCGTCCTACCGGGGCGCGGCGGCGCTGGCCGTGGAAGGTGCCCTGCGCACAGGGGCCGGTATCGTTACGCTGGCAAGTGTGGAGCCAGTGCTGGCGGCTGTGGCCGCCCGCCTGCCCGAGTGCTGTCTCTGCCCCTGCGAAGCGGGGGCAGAGGGCGGCATCTCGCCCCAGAATATCGACCGCATCCGGCGGCAGAAGGCTTCGGTCCTGCTGGCGGGCCCCGGGCTGGGTTATACGGCCCAGAGCGCGGCCCGTGCCGCCGAGACCCGGGCGCTGGTAAAAACGCTCCTGCCCGGCTTTTCCGGCAGTGCAGTGCTGGATGCGGACGGCCTGAACGCCGCCGCTGACCTGCTCCAAACGGAAAAAATGCCTCACCCTCAAGGAGAACTGATTTTAACGCCCCACCCCGGCGAGATGGCCCGGCTGACCGGGCGCTCTGCGGCAGAGATCAACGCGGACCGGGAGGGCACGGCGCTGCGCTATGCGAAAGTATGGAATGCTGTGGTGGTGCTGAAGGGGGCACATACCGTCATTGCAGGGCCGGATGGCCGCTGTGCGGTCAATCCCACCGGCAACCCGGGGCTTTCCCGGGGCGGCAGCGGGGATGTGCTGGCGGGCATGACCAGCGCCCTGCTGGCCTGCGGTCTGCCTGCCTTTGAGGCCGCTGCCTGTGCCGTTTATCTCCACGGTGCAGCTGCCGACCGTGCCGCTGCCCTGCACGGGGAAACCGGGATGCTCCCGCATGATCTGCTGGATGCGCTGGGGATCCTGTTTGCCGAAAACGGGCGCTGAGCAAGGGGACGATCCCATCAAAAAAAGAAACGCTTCCTTTCCGCTGGATTTGTGTTATACTGGAGCTATCCAAAACACAACGATCTGCCGGAAAGGAAGCGTTTCTTTTTATGGTTCCTGCACTGGAAAAAATCATTGCCGAGAGTGACCGCATCGTCTTTTTTGGCGGCGCGGGGGTCTCCACCGAAAGCGGCATCCCTGATTTCCGCAGCGTGGACGGCCTGTACCACCAGAAGTACGATTACCCGCCCGAGACCATCCTGAGCCATACCTTCTGGGAGGAGAACCCCGAGGAGTTTTACCGGTTCTACCGGGATAAGCTCATTGTGAAGGGGGCAAAGCCCAACGCTGCCCACCTGCGGCTGGCAAAGCTGGAGCGGGAGGGCAGGCTGAAGGCCATCGTCACCCAGAACATCGACGGCCTGCATCAGGCTGCGGGGTCCAAGACCGTTTACGAGCTCCACGGCAGCACCCTGCGCAACTACTGCGTGAAGTGCGGCGCGTTCTACGATGTGGACTTCATTGCCAACAGTACCGGCGTGCCCCGCTGCCCCAAGTGCGGCGGTATCGTCAAGCCGGATGTCGTCCTGTACGAGGAAGGGCTGGACGAGGAGGTGCTCTCCGGGGCTGTGTCTGCCATCCGCAAGGCGGATACCCTCATCATCGGCGGCACCAGTCTGGTGGTCTACCCGGCGGCGGGGCTTATCCGGTACTTCCGGGGCCGCCATCTGGTGGTCATCAACATGCAGCCCACCGTGGCCGATGCGCAGGCCGACTTGTGCATTGCAAAGCCCATCGGTCAGGTGCTGAGCGAGGACGTTTTGTTGGAGGACTGAGATGAAAGCTGTCATTCTGGAAAGCTATGTCATGGAGGAAGGCGACCTCGACTGGTCGGGGGTAAAGGCACTGGTGCCCGATACCACCAGCTATGTCCGCACGGCCTACGAGGAGATCGCCCCCCGCATTGGAGATGCGGACATCGTTCTGCTGAACAAGTGCCGCATGGATGAGGAGATTTTACAGCAGTGCCCGAACCTGAAATGGGTGGGCATCATCGCCACGGGCACCGACAACCTGGATCTGGAAGCCTGCCGCCGCCACGGCGTTGCAGTGGCCAATGTGCCGGGCTATTCTACCTACAGCGTGGCCCAGATGACCTTCAGCCTGCTGCTGGCCATCTGCCAGTGCGCGGAGCGCTACAACCGTGCCGTCAAGCAGGGATGCTGGCAGCTGGATATCCCGGAGAGCATCGGCCTGCTGCCCCAGATGGAGCTCTACGGCAAGACCTATGGCGTTTACGGTTATGGCAGCATCGGGCGGCAGTCGGCCCGCATTGCCAGAGCCTTTGGCATGGAGGTGCTGGTCTGCACCCGCACCGTCCGGCCCGAATACGCCGCCGACGGTGTGGAGTTCGTGGATTATGATACCCTGCTGAGGCGGTGCGACATCCTCAGCCTGCACTGCCCGGCCACGCCTCAGACCCGGGGCCTTGTCAACGCGGAGGCGCTGGCGAAGATGAAGCCCGGGGCCATTCTGCTCAACACGGCCCGGGGCGCGCTGGTGGATGAGGAGGCCGTGGCAGCGGCCCTCCACAGCGGTCAGCTGGGCTTTTACGGGGCCGATGCCTTTGTCACCGAGCCTCTGCCTCAGGAAAGCCCCCTGCGGGCAGAACCCCATGCCATCCTTACACCGCACATTGCGTGGACGACCCGGGAGGCTTTGCAGAACCTGATGGACATTACCACCCGGAACCTGCGCACCTGGCTGGAAGGAAACGGCGAGCACATCGTCAACAGATAAAAAGGAGAGATGAATCATGCAGGCAACCATTCACAACGAATTCCTGACCCTGACCGTGGATACCCATGGTGCCGAAGCAGTCAGCCTGAAAAATGCCGCCGGGCAGGAGATGCTCTGGCAGGCCGACCCGGCTGTCTGGAAGCGCCACGCCCCCATCCTTTTCCCCTGGACGGGCAAGCTGACCGGCGGGGCCTTTACCCATAAGGGCAAGACCTACCCCGGAGGGCAGCACGGCTTTGCCCGGGACGTGGAGCACACCCTGCTCTGCGCCGAGGGCGACACCATCCGGCTGGAGCTGCGCTCGGATGAAAAGAGCAAGGCAGAGCGCTTCCCGTTTGATTTTGTTCTGACCAGCACCTTCCGGCTGGAGGGCAGGATGGTGCACCACACCCTGACCGTCACCAACCCTGCCGATGCCGCCGAGGAGCTGCAGTTCGGCATCGGCTACCACCCGGCGTTCCGCATCCCCTTTGATGACCAGCACACCACCACCGATTACGAGTTCCGCTTCGACCAGCCGGAGAGCCCGATGATCCTGGACGCTTACCCCAATGGTCTGCTGACGGGCAAGTGCGGTTACCGGTGGAAGAACGAGCAGAGTATCCCCCTGACAGACGATCTGTTTGAGAACGACAGCTTCTGCATGGCCGGTCTGCGCAGCCGCACGCTGGGCATCTACGAGAAGGACACCGGCAAGGGGATCGTCTGCAATGTGCAGGGCTACCCCTATACCCTCATCTGGTCGGCTCCGGCAAAGCCAGTGCGCTTTGTCTGCATTGAGCCGTGGCACTCCCTGCCCGGTGCCCAGACCGATCCCCAGGAGTGGAGCCAGCGCGCCGCTGCCGCCTGCCTTGCCCCCGGCCAGACCTGGGAGACCACCCTCAGCACAACGTTTGAGCGCTGAAGCAAAGTTTGGCAAAGAAATGCAGGAACCCCTTGACAGAGGGGACTGCATTCTGATTTAATTAGAATCGATAAAAGGGAGTAAAGGGCATCCCGCAGGGCCTGCGGGGTGCTGCATGGCAGCGTCATCACGGCAGAAATGCCCGATGTCATGTGTTGGCTTGAGACTTTTGTCACAGACAGAGTGCTGTGGCAGGGGTTTCTTTTTTCTTGCCCGGCACCGGAACACAAGGAGGAAAAATAAATATGGATCTTCTGAACACATTCGCCAGTCTCTTTTCCAATTTTGGGAATCTGACCTGGCAGATGGTGGTAATGTGGGGCATCGGTGCGCTGCTCATCTACCTTGCCATCGCAAAAAAGATGGAGCCGAGCCTGCTGCTGCCCATGGGCTTTGGTGCCATTCTGGTCAACCTGCCCCTCTCGGGTGCCATCACGCAGGGGGATACGGTGGGCCCCATCTCTGCATTGTTTGAAGCAGGCATGTCCAACGAGCTGTTCCCGCTGCTGCTCTTCATCGGCATCGGTGCCATGATCGATTTTGGCCCGCTGCTGGAAAAGCCGTGGCTGATGCTCTTTGGTGCGGCGGCCCAGTTCGGCATCTTTTTCACCCTGTTTCTGGCGGGCTTCTTCTTTGACCTGAAGGATGCTGCCTCCATCGCTGTCATCGGTGCGGCAGACGGCCCTACCGCCATTTTCGTGGCCAACACGCTCAACTCCCAGTACCTCGGTGCCATCATGGTGGCAGCCTACAGCTACATGGCGCTGGTGCCCATCGTGCAGCCGCCCGTGATCCGGCTGCTGACCACGCAGAAGGAGCGCCGCATTCGGATGTCCTATGAAAAGGGCAGTGTTTCCCAGCTGACCAAGATCCTGTTCCCCATCGTGGTCACGATCATTGCAGGCATGGTGGCTCCGGCCAGTGTGGCGCTGGTGGGCTTTTTGATGTTCGGCAACCTGCTGCGGGAGTGCGGGGTGCTGAATGTGCTGAGTGAGACCGCTCAGAATGTGCTGGCAAACCTTATCACCATTGTGCTGGGCCTGACCGTTGCCGGGCAGATGACCGCCGACAAGTTCGTGCGGCCCGACACTCTGCTCATCC
>OFCP01000964.1_pt1 | contig 13233 bp, 9 predicted proteins | sample 1520831 | NCBI WGS metagenome assembly OFCP01 (sample SAMEA2699039, study PRJEB24076) | metagenome | biome: Human gut stool | place: Spain | collected 2013-03-20 | reverse complement strand
CTTATTCAGCGTCTCACTATCGCCGAGATGGAAAATCGGCATTCTGGCGGGGATGATGTGTGAAACTCTGACCATGATCCTGGTGGTGGTCTGGGCGCCTTCCCTGAGTCTCGGCGTAGATATTGTTTCGAAAATTGGTATCCCGATGATCCTCGGCAGCGTCTGCATCGGCTTTATCGTGCTGCTGGTGCAGAGCGTTGAAGGGGAAAAGGAGGCCAGCGCGGCGCGGCAGGCGAAACTGGCGCTCGATATCGCCAACAAAACCCTGCCGCTGTTTCGACACGTTAACAGCGATTCTCTGCGCCAGGTTTGCGAGATTATCCGCCGCGACATTACCGCCGACGCGGTGGCGATCACCAATACCGAGCACGTGCTGGCCTACGTGGGCGTCGGTGAAGCCAACTATCAACGCCACGACGATATGATTAGCCCCACCACCCGGCAGGCGATTCGTTATGGGAAAATCATCATAAAAAACAATGACGAAGCCCACCGCACCCCGGAGATCCACTCCTTGATGGTGATCCCGCTGTGGGAAAAAGGGGTGGTGACCGGCACGCTAAAAATCTATTACTGCCACGCCCATCGCATCACTTCGACGCTGCAGGAGATGGCGATTGGCCTGTCGCAAATAATCTCCACCCAGCTGGAAGTCTCCCGCGCCGAACAGCTGCGGGAGATGGCCAACAAAGCGGAGCTGCGCGCCCTGCAAAGCAAAATTAACCCGCATTTTTTATTTAATGCGCTGAACGCGATCTCCTCCTCGATTCGCCTTAATCCGGACACCGCGCGCCAGCTCATTTTTAATCTGTCGCGCTACCTGCGCTATAACATCGAATTAAAAGACGATGAGCAGATTGATATCAAACGAGAGCTGTATCAGATCAAAGATTATATCGCTATTGAACAGGCGCGATTCGGCGACAAGCTGACGGTCATCTACGATATTGACGACGACGTCAGCTGCGTGATCCCGAGCCTGCTTATCCAGCCGCTGGTGGAAAATGCCATTGTTCACGGTATTCAACCCTGTAAAGGCAAAGGCGTGGTGACGATCGGCATTAACGAGTGCGGCAATCGGGTACGCATCAGCGTTCGCGATACGGGCAACGGTATCGATCCCGCCGTGGTCGCCCGCGTGGAAGCCGATGAGATGCCGGGTAACAAAATCGGCCTGCTCAATGTGCATCATCGGGTGAAACTTCTCTACGGCGAGGGTTTGCATATCCGCAATCTGACGCCGGGAACCGAAATCGCCTTTTATGTCCCCAATAACTCTACGCCGCAGGCGCTGACGGAGTCGCTGTTGTCATGAGCGGAGAAAAGATGAAAGTTATCATTGTGGAGGATGAGTTTCTGGCCCAGCAGGAGCTCTCCTGGCTTATTAACACCCATAGCCAGATGGAGATCGTCGGCAGCTTTGACGACGGCCTGGACGTGCTGAAATTTCTCCAGCACAACAAGGTCGACGCCATCTTTCTCGATATCAATATTCCGTCGCTCGACGGGGTTCTGCTGGCGCAAAACATCAGCCAGTTTGCCCATAAACCTTTTATCGTCTTTATCACCGCGTGGAAAGAACATGCGGTGGAAGCCTTTGAGCTGGAAGCCTTTGACTACATCCTGAAACCTTACCAGGAGTCGCGCATCATCAATATGCTGCAAAAGCTGACCACCGCCTGGCAGCAGCAAAATAACGCTGCTTCAGGATTAGCCAGCGCAGCGCCACGGGAAAACGACACCATCAATCTGATCAAAGATGAGCGGATCATCGTCACCAGTATTCATGATATTTATTATGCCGAGGCACATGAAAAGATGACATTCGTCTATACCCGCCGGGAGTCATTCGTCATGCCGATGAACATTACTGAATTCTGCAGCAAACTGCCCACCGCGCATTTCTTCCGCTGCCACCGCTCGTATTGCGTAAATCTCAGCAAAATTCGGGAAATTGAGCCGTGGTTCAACAACACCTATGTGCTGCGCCTGCGTGACCTGGAGTTTCAGGTTCCGGTCAGTCGCAGTAAAGTGAAAGAGTTTCGCCAGCTGATGAATCTGTAGAGAGCGGAAAGCACCGCCATCCGGGCTACGACGGTAGCCCGGGAGAAGAATGCTTAAAGCACCTGGCCCAGCGTCTGACGCAGATGCGCGCCGGAGCCCAGCAGGCCTGGGTTATCATGCACAATCAGGTAAACCGGGATATCCTGAACATAAGCTTTAAAACGGCCTTTGTCTTCAAAACCGCCGCGGAAACCAGAGGCTTTAAAGAACTCCAGGAAGCGCGGCACGATGCCGCCGGCGATATACACCCCGCCAAACGTCCCGAGGGTCAGCGCCAGGTTACCGCCGAAGCGTCCCATAATGACGCAGAACAGCGACAGCGCCCGACGACAGTCGGTGCAGCTGTCCGCCAGCGCTCGCTCGGTCACCTCACGCGGCTGCAGGTTCTCCGGCAGTCGGCCGTCCGATTTGACAATCGCGCGATACAGGTTGACCAGCCCGGGACCTGAGAGCACGCGTTCTGCGGAAACATGCCCCAGCTCGGCGCGTAGCTCTTCCAGAATGATCCCTTCTTCTTCGCTGTTCGGGGCAAAATCAACATGACCGCCTTCGCCCGGCAGGCTGACCCAACGCTTATCAACGTGGACCAGATGCGCCACGCCGAGCCCGGTCCCGGCGCCATAAACGGCGATCGGTTTGCCCGCTACCGGCGCACTGCCGCCAAACTGAATAAGGTGCTCAGCTTTCAGCATCGGAATGGCCATTGAAACAGCGGTAAAATCGTTAATTATCTCCAGATGGGCAAAGCCGAGGTTGCGCTTCATTTCGGCGATAGAGAAAGCCCAGGTATGGTTGGTCATCGCCACCCAGTCGCCGGTAATCGGGCATGCGATGGCGATACAACCTTCGTTGACCGTTACCTGGTGCTCCTCGAGGTAGACGCGCACCACTGCCTCCAGACTGGGGTAATCGAGCCCGGAATAGGTCTTTGCGCGAGAGATCTCTCCACTCGCCAGATCACATAGCGCCAGGCGGGCGTTGGTCCCCCCGACATCTCCTACTAAAGCAAATTTTGTCATTCCGTTACGGCTCCGCTAAAGTCAAAATAAATCTTTTGGCACACTGTAAATTCATGGCGGCTTAACAACAACGTCCAACGCGCAGACGCCCCTTGTTTAGCGACACAGGTCACATTTAGTTTGTAATCTATGCAAGGTAGCCTGTAAAGGACGCGCCGGATATCAGATGTCACCTTAACTTTATCGTTTCAGCACCATTTGCATCGACGGTCTCCGCTGACGAAGGCAAAGTAGTGCTCCAGCACTTTTACAAGGACATTTCCATGCTCCATCCTCGCGCCAGAACAATGCTGATCCTGTCGGTGCCGGCCATCCTGATAGGTATCGCCTGCAGCCTGATCCTGATCGTGGCGATGAAGGTTGCCGCGCTGCTGCAGCGCGTGCTGTGGAGCAATCTGCCCGCGCAGTTGGGGGTGAGCGCCGACAGCCCGCTGTGGATCATCGCCATGCTGACGGCGACAGGGATCGCGGTGGGTCTGGTCATTCGTTACAGCCCCGGACACGCCGGGCCGGATCCAGCGACCGAGTCGTTAATCGGCGCTCCCATTGCCACCGGCGCGCTGCCCGGACTCCTGGCCGCGCTGATCCTCGGCCTCGCCGGCGGCGTCAGCCTCGGCCCGGAGCATCCGATTATGGTGGTGAATATCGCGCTGGCTGTCGCCGTCGGCTCCCGTCTGTTTCCGCGCGTCAGCTCGCTGGACTGGACCATCCTCGCGGCCTCAGGCACCATCGGTGCCCTCTTCGGTACCCCGGTTGCCGCCGCGCTGATTTTTTCGCAAACCCTCAATAGCAGCAACGATACGCCACTGTGGGATCGCCTCTTTGCTCCCCTCCTCGCCGCCGCCGCCGGCGCGTTGACGACGGGTCTGTTTTTCCATCCCCATTTTTCGCTGCCGATCCCGCACTATGGTCAGATGCGCTTCGTTGATATTCTCAGCGGCATTATCGTCGCCCTGATCGCTATCGCCGTCGGCATGGTGGCCGTCTGGTGTCTGCCGCGACTGCATGCCCTGATGCATCGGTTGAAAAATCCAATCCTGACCCTCGGCATCGGCGGGCTGCTGCTGGGGATCGTGGGGACGATAGGCGGGCCCTTAACGCTATTTAAAGGGCTGGATGAGATGCAGCAGCTGGCCTTCAGCCAGACGCTAACCGCCGCGGATTTTCTGCTTATCGCACTGGTCAAACTGGCGGCCCTGGTTCTTGCCTCAGCCAGCGGCTTTCGCGGCGGGCGAATTTTCCCGGCGGTGTTCGTCGGGGTAGCGCTGGGGCTGATGCTGCATGCTCATGTTGACGCGGTGCCGGCGGCAATCACCGTTTCCTGCGCGATCCTCGGCATGGTGCTGGTCGTCACTCGCGACGGCTGGTTGAGCCTGTTTATGGCCGCCGTGGTGGTCCCGGATACGACTTTGCTGCCGCTGTTGTGTATGGTGATGCTCCCGGCCTGGCTGCTGCTGGCCGGGAGACCGTTGATGATTGCCAAACGGCATACCGATTAAACGCGGCTGTTTCGCTCCTCAAGGGCCTGCGTCACCGCGCGCAGGAAATCGGGGATATCCATTTTCGGCAGCATCACTTCTACCAGAGTGAGGGTATCGGAGGTGATGCTCTCCGTCATCGCCTCCCGCAGTTCAGACGTCTGAGTGACCCGTCGGCAGCGCGAAGCAACGTCAGGGGCGAAGGCTTCCGGCAGCCGCTGCCAGTCCCACAGAGCGATGTCATTGTAGCGCTGCTCTGGACCATGAATCGCCCGTTCCACGGTATACCCTTCGTTATTCAGCAGCAGAATAAGCGGCTTTTGCTTATCACGCAGCATGGAGCCCATCTCCTGAATGGTCAGTTGGGCCGCGCCATCGCCGACAATTAGCACCACCCGCCGCTCCGCCGCCGCGGTTTGTGCGCCATAGGCGGCCGGGAGAGTAAAACCAATCGAGCCCCACAGCGGCTGGACGATCAGCGATGCTTCAGAGGGCAGCTTCAGCGCCGCAATGCCAAAGGCGGCCGTCCCCTGATCGGCGAGAATAATATCCCCCGGACGCAGGGCGCCCTGCACCGTCGCCCAGAAATTTTTCTGGGTCAACTCGCCTTCAGCGCCCTCCTCAGCCTCCGGCGCCACGATCTGAGGTGTAGCCCACTCCGCCGCCAGCGGGGCGGAAAGCGTCATCAGCGCGGCCAAAGCCTTATCCATCGGCACCCCGCTGAACCAGTGATCGCCCACCCTGACGGCGAAGGGCTGGATCTCAATAGTCTTTTCCCGCGCCAGATGTTGGGTAAATCCTGCGGTGATGGTGTCGGTGAAGCGCGTGCCAATGCAGATGATGGTGTCGGCGTTTTCAATCGCCTCCCGGGTCTGCGGCGCGCTGGCAATCCCGCTGTAGGTGCCGACAAACCCGCTCTGCTGCTCATCAAACAATCCCTTGCCCATGAGCATCGTCGCATGGGCGACAGGCGTTTTCGCCACCCACTCCCGGAGCGTCTTCTGCAGGCCATAACGTTGCGCCAGGAAGTCCGCCAGCAGGGAAATGCGTCGGCTGCTCCGCAGCAGGCGGCTGGCATGTTCGCAGAACCCGGCAAGCTGGTTTTCATCCGCCGGAGCGGGCTCCACAAGCAAGCGCTGGGCTGGGGCAATCGCTGCCGCTCTGGCGACATCGGCTGGCAGCATCAAATAGCCGGGGCGATGATGCGTCAACATATCGCGCAGCACACGGTCGATTTCATGGCAGGCGTTGCCGGCGGTCAGCAGCGCCTGGCTACAGGTGATCTGCTCGCTCATGCGGGCGAAATGGCGAAAATCGCCATCGCCGAGGGTATGGTGCAGCAGTTCGCCGCGCTGCTGGGCGCCGGTAGAGGGCGCACCGACGATATGCAATACCGGAATATGTTCCGCATAGCTACCCGCAATGCCGTTCAGCGCGCTCAATTCGCCGACGCCGTAAGTGGTCAGCAGCGCACCGGCCCCTTTGATGCGCGCATAGCCGTCAGCGGCATATGCCGCATTCAGCTCGTTGGCGCAGCCGACCCACCCCAAGGCGCTGTGCGCGATGACGCGATCGAGAAACTGTAAGTTGTAATCTCCCGGCACGCCGAACAAGCGATCAATACCGCAGTCGACAAGGCGATCCAGCAGATAATCCCCAATAGTGTAGGTCGGTTGCATATCCATTATCCTCATTTTGGTGCAGGTGTAATTTGAGTATTGAATAAGCGATCCGCCTGTCCAGATGGGAGCTGATAATGGCAGTGTAAAGCAATAATTACGCAGAAAAAGCAGTGTACTCCACGCAGAACATTGTTTAGTGTAAACGTATACACATCCTGTTTTGTCGGCGGAGGAAGAATGGTTTACCAGGCAAGCACCACGCGATATCAAACGATGGAGTACCGTCGCTGCGGCCGCAGCGGTCTGCAGCTACCGGCTATTTCCCTTGGCCTATGGCATAACTTTGGCGATGAAACGCGAGTGGAAACCAGCCGGCAGATGCTCCTGCACGCTTTTGACCTCGGTATAACCCATTTCGATTTGGCCAACAACTATGGGCCGCCGCCGGGCTCGGCGGAAAGCAACTTTGGCCGCATCCTGAAAGAGTCGCTCCTGCCTTATCGCGATGAGTTAATCATCTCCACTAAAGCAGGTTACACGATGTGGGACGGCCCTTACGGCGACTGGGGATCGCGAAAATATCTGGTAGCCAGTCTTAACCAGAGCCTTAAACGCATGGGGCTGGAATACGTCGATATTTTTTACCATCACCGGCCTGATCCACAGACGCCGCTGATGGAAACGATGCGTGCGCTCGATCATCTGGTTCATCAGGGTAAAGCGCTATATGTCGGGATCTCCAACTATCCTCTGGTCCAGGCGCGGGAGGCGGTGAAGATCCTTAACGACCTCGGCACCCCCTGCATCATTCACCAGCCTCGCTACTCGATGTTCGAACGCGGCGTGGAAGAAGGACTGCTGGATTTTCTGCAGACGGAAGGGATTGGAAGCATAGCGTTTTCACCGCTGGCCGGCGGGCAACTTACCGACCGCTATCTCAACGGCATTCCGGCCGACTCGCGCGCCGCCAGCAGCAGTCGTTTTCTGCAGCCGGAACAACTGACTCCTGCCCGATTAGAAAAAATTCGTCAGCTTAACAGGCAGGCGGAAGCGCGTGGGCAGAAGCTGTCGCAGATGGCGCTGGCCTGGGTGTTGCGCGAAGAGAAAGTCACCTCGGTGCTGATCGGCGCCAGCAAAACCGCGCAACTGGATGATGCCGTCGGCATGCTGCAGAATCGCCATTTCACCACCGAGGAGTGCGCGGCCATCGACGCCATCCTTGCGCTGTAAAGCAAATGTTACTTTAGCAAAAAGTGCTCTTTCCTGCGCTTTCGGAGTTCGTCCGATGCGGTGGGTCTTTACCGGCCCGTAATATCAGGTTAACAGGCCGCTTACGGCCCCGATCGTGAAGGAGAAGAGTATGTTCAGGTCACTGATTCTGGCAGCAGTACTGCTGGCCGCAGGGCCACTGGTCGCTAACGCTGGTGAAATCACCCTGCTGCCGTCGGTAAAATTACAAATAGGCGATCGTGACAATTACGGTAACTACTGGGACGGTGGCAGCTGGCGCGACCGTGATTACTGGCGTCGTCACTATGAATGGCGTGATAACCGTTGGCATCGTCATGACAACGGCTGGCACAAAGGCTGGTACAAAGGCAGAGATAAAGCCTGGGAGCGCGGCTATCGTGCTGGCTGGAACGACCGCGATGACCACCGCGGCGGCTGGGGACGCGGCCCGGGTGGGCACGGTCACGGTCATGGACATGGCCATCACTAACAAACGAAAAGGGGAGCCCATCGGCTCCCCTTTACTTTATTCAGCATCAGGAATCAATTAATCCACCCCGAGCAGCGACCCCACTATTAACCAGCCGTTCAGGCTCACCACAATAGCGACTATCGCCCAGCCGATGCCTCTCACCCAACGGGTATTCACCAGGTCCCCCATCAGCTTCGCATTGCTGGTAAATATCAGCAGCGGCACCAGGGCAAGCGCAATGCCAAAGCTGAGCAACACCTGACTCATTACCAGGATGCGCGTAGGATCCAGCCCCAGCAGAATGACGACAAACGACGGCAGCATGGTGATCGCCCGGCGAAACCACAGCGGAATATGAAAGCGGATAAACCCCTGCATAACGACCTGACCTGCCAGAGTGCCCACCACGGTCGACGATAAACCGGCGGCAATCAGGCTGAGGCCAAAGATGGTCGCCGCCGCGTGGCTCAGCAGCGGCTCCAGCGTCATGTAGGCCTGATCGAGATCGGCGACGCCGGTATGGCCATTAAAGTGGAATGCCGCCGCAGCGGTCGCCATCATCGCCAGATTGACGAACCCGGCAATGGTCATGGCGATCGCCACATCCCAGCGGGTCGCGTTATAGCGTTCTTTTCGCGTTCCGCCATGCAGATGCTGAGTCAGCGATGAGTGTAAGTAAATGACGTGCGGCATGATTGTCGCCCCCAGTACCCCGGCGGCTAAGAATACCGCCTCCCCGTTGGGCAGCGTGGGGATCACCAGCCCTTTCGTCAGAGGAGCCAGCGCGGGCTGGGAAAAGATCAACTCCACGACATAGGCCACGGCGACAAACAGCAACAATCCACCGATCACCTTCTCCAGTGGTTTTTGTCCGCGCCGCTGCAGCATCAGGATCAGAAAAGTCGCCACCCCGGTCAGCACCGCCCCCTGCAGAAGCGACACGCCGAGCACCAGCTTAAAGCCAATCGCGGCGCCGATAAATTCAGCCAGATCGGTGGCCATAGCGATAATTTCCGCCTGTACCCAGTAAAACCAGACAACAGGACGCGGGTAATGGTCGCGGATCTGCTCGGCCAGGTTTTTGCCGGTGGCAATGCCCAGTTTGGCAGAAAGCACCTGGATCAGCATCGCCATCAGGTTAGCCCACACCACGACCCACAGCAGCTGGTAGCCAAAGCTGGCGCCGGCCTGAATGTTAGTGGCGAAATTACCCGGATCGATATAGCCAATGGCAGCGACGAAAGCCGGGCCCATTAAGGCGAGCTTCACCTTGCGCGCGGCGCGACTACTGCTATTCTCAACGCGACTGCTAGTCATCTTCTGCCTCTGGAAATATAGCCTTTGCTATGTTTCATGCTATCAAAATGCGAATGATTATCAAGTTCATTTAGAATGGAGATAATGATTGCTGTGATAGAAGGGAACAATAGCTGGCCGGAAATGGAATACGGGCGTCAGAAAACGAGATCCAGCCCGCTATTAAGAGTAGTACAAGAATGCAACTTTTAAAACCTTTACGTAACATAACAAAAGTGGATGTTGGATCACTATTTTTGCCATTGGTCACAGTTCCTTGCAATAGTGTGCAATTGATCTCGTTTTCTTTAAAGCCGTTGCATAGAATGTGCACGGAAATTTAACCTGCCTCATATTTGGAGCAACTATGGACCGCGTCTTGCATTTTGTCCTCGCGATCGTTGTGGTGGCTATACTGGCCCTGTTGGTCAGCCATGACCGCCAAAAGATCCGTATTCGTTATGTTGTTCAACTGCTTGTCATTGAAGTCCTGCTGGCCTGGTTCTTCCTCAACTCCGATATTGGTCTGGGTTTTGTGAAAGGATTTTCCGAGATGTTTGAAAAACTCCTCGGGTTTGCCAACGAAGGGACAAACTTCGTGTTCGGCGGCATGAACGATAAAGGCCTGGCCTTCTTCTTCCTCAAAGTTTTGTGCCCTATCGTCTTCATTTCGGCTTTGATCGGCATTTTGCAGCATATTCGTATCCTGCCGATTGTCATTCGCGCGATCGGTACCGTCCTGTCGAAAGTTAACGGCATGGGCAAGCTGGAGTCCTTCAACGCCGTGAGCTCGTTGATCCTCGGCCAGTCGGAAAATTTTATCGCGTATAAAGATATTCTCGGCAAAATGTCGCGCAACCGCATGTACACCATGGCGGCGACGGCGATGTCCACCGTGTCCATGTCCATCGTAGGCGCTTACATGACCATGCTGCAGCCAAAGTATGTCGTTGCGGCGCTGGTGCTCAACATGTTCAGCACCTTTATCGTTCTGTCATTAATTAACCCTTACCGCGTGGAAGAGAGCGAAGAAAATCTGCAGATGTCGAATCTGCACGAAGGTCAGAGCTTCTTCGAGATGCTGGGCGAGTATATTCTGGCAGGTTTTAAAGTCGCGATTATCGTGGCGGCGATGTTGATCGGCTTCATCGCGCTGATCTCGGCGCTGAATGCCCTGTTCGCCACCGTGACCGGTTGGTTCGGCTATAGCATTTCCTTCCAGGGTATCCTCGGCTATATCTTCTACCCGGTCGCCTGGGTGATGGGTGTGCCGGCAAGCGAAGCGCTGCAGGTGGGCAGTATTATGGCTACCAAACTGGTCTCCAATGAATTCGTCGCCATGATGGATCTGCAGAAAATTGCCTCGACGCTCTCCCAGCGCGCGGAAGGCATTATATCTATCTTCCTGGTCTCCTTCGCCAACTTCTCATCTATCGGTATTATTGCCGGGGCGATCAAAGGTCTGAACGAAGAACAGGGCAACGTAGTTTCTCGCTTCGGTCTGAAGCTGGTGTACGGCTCCACGCTGGTTAGCGTGCTGTCCGCCTCGATTGCGGCGCTGGTTCTGTAACAGACGTCAGTCATCTGAGCCGGGCAATGCCCGGCTTTTTTTTGCCCGTCATTCACCCAGCGGCTGTGGTTTACCGATCAGATAACCCTGCAGATAATTCACGCCCAGCTCCAGCAAGCGCGCTTTTTGCGGTTCGCTTTCGACATATTCCGCCACCACGCTCATCTGTTTCGCCCGCGCCATCTCGACAATCGATTTCACCATGATGGCGTCCAGCGGGTCCGTGAGGATATCGCGGACGAAGCAGCCGTCAATCTTAATGATATCGGCCTGTAAATGTTTCAGACGTTCATAGTTCGCATAGCCGGTGCCAAAGTCATCAATAGCGATGGCGCAGCCAAACGCGCGCAACGCTTCAAGATTTTGCCGACTGGTGTCCGCATTAGAGAAGGCCTGCTCTTCGGTCACCTCAATAGTTATAAGTTCTGGCGAGACGCTATAGCGTTGAAACAGCGCGATAATCTGCCCTGCGCTGTTCTTTTGCATCAGAGTTGCAGGCAGCAGGTTGACCGAGAATCGCTGGCCGGGATGCTTATGGAGCATACTGAACAAGGTCTCCAGCACCAGCATGTCAAAACGTTGGCTGAGGTTAAACTGCACAATCAGCGGAATGAATCGGTCGGGCATAATGACGCTATCGCCACAGCGCATGCGCGTGAGGATCTCATGATAACCCTCCCCCTCCGGATTCTGAATCGGTTGCGCATAGAGCATCAGCGCGCGATCTTTGAGCACTTGCTTGACGCGCATTAGGAGGCGCACCTGCTCGGTAGTTTGATCCACCACCAGATCCTGCTCCTCGTCCAGCGCCAGCACCCGACGTTCACTGCCCGCCTGTTCGGAAAGCCAGCTTAGCTGGCCCAGCATCTGGTAAAGTCCCTCACCCTGGCCGTCATCGCGGCCCCAGGCCGCGCCAAACTCCAAATCCAGCGGCTGATTGTGCCAGCTGAACTTTTTGTGGTTGAGGACCGCGACCATATGGTTCAAGCGGGACGACGGCTCCGGTCCATCAAGCACGAGGATCAGTTCGCTGCCCGGTACCTGGAAGACTTTATCCGCCGCTCCCAGCAGCGGTTGCAGCGCCCGAATAATCTGCCGTTTACAGTCCACCCCCATCATCAGACCATAATGCCGACTGAGAAAGTCGAGATTATCAATACGCAGGCTGCAGATAGCCTGCTGAGGACAGCTCTGTAAATGGCTCTCCAGCGCGCGCAGGTTAGGCAAGCCGGTCAGCGGATCCTCTTCCGCCTGGCTACGCCAGCGGCGTTTGTTGCGGTCGCTGCGGGCATAGATGTCGGCCATATAAAACAAACAGATAGTAAAGGAGATCAGAACCGACAGCACAAAGGAGAGTGAATACTCGCTTTGCACCCCCTGGAGAAAGTTTTTGTTATATACCACCAGCAAAAAGGCCGAGACAGACCATGAAATACGCAATAGCGCATGGCCTATTCGACTGATACCGATAAAGTAGACAATAAAAATAACCGGAACTAAATAACCGGCAATAAATTCAGACTGATACGGCGCACACAATAGCGTTAATATCACCGCCAACGCGATAAACCAATATAGGGTAAAGGAGCGATATTGCGGTGCCAGCCACGGTAAACATTCCTGCTGCCAGAAACGTCGGGCGTAGCGCGGACTGATAATCATCCGCATTGGATAATAAAGAAACGTCGTAAAAATTAATGCCGCACTGATTAAACTTTGGATATCTATTACAGTATAAATCAACGGCATACTACCAAAGTAACTGGTAATAGCTAATGGAAACGCAAAATATTGTCCGGCGAGATACATGGTGATTTTCAGGAGCACCGGCGCGAAGAAGCCGCCCCAGAAGATCCGCGCCCCCATATGTTTTGCCGTTGGACCGCAGCGCCAGCGCTTCCCCACCAACAGTCGCAGAATAGCGCAGGAGACAAACACGGCGAACAGTTGACAAAAAAGTAAGATAAACGCCTGCGGCAGCGTTAATTTAATGAGAAAACTATTGGTGATGGCAAACGCGAGAATTAATGGCGCAATTGCATAGCGGCCAAAGATAAAAATAACAGAAAACATCACGCTGATTGGCAGCCAGGCAATATAAATAAGGTTGCCGTCAATTATCGTTTGCGGTGAAATAAAACGAGCCAGCGGAATAGCGACTAAACAAATGATAAAGGCCAATAGAGTTTTTTTGATATTAATGTTAATTTTATCAAGCATTATTGTTAATTAAAACTCCAGAAACCTCATCACGTTTAATGGGGGAAATGTTATGTTGCTTATTTAGGGCAGGCAAGGCGAATTATCAGGAAAAAGTCTGAAATTACTTTCGATTTTAATTGCTGGAGATTAACTGACGTAACCAGAAAGTGCTTTACATGAAACCCGCTAAAAACAAAAACCCCCGCCGAAGCGAGGGTTCTGAATTTTGGTGGAGCTAAGCGGGATCGAACCGCTGACCTCTTGCATGCCATGCAAGCGC
>OFCP01000944.1_pt1 | contig 13624 bp, 13 predicted proteins | sample 1520831 | NCBI WGS metagenome assembly OFCP01 (sample SAMEA2699039, study PRJEB24076) | metagenome | biome: Human gut stool | place: Spain | collected 2013-03-20 | reverse complement strand
TATATGGATCGTACCGCAAACTCAAAATTTGAGCGGTTCATAGGATATACATCTAAAAGAAAAGCGGTCTTAACTGGATTAAAATTTTGATGGCGATCTTTATGATCCTCTATTCGATAAACATACTTACAGCCTTTTATATCCCGTATTTCATATTGCCCCTTATTCCATCTATAACGGACTTTATCGAAAGACTCACGATCCTTCTCAAAAACAAAGGAACGAATCTTTTTCCCTTTGGATAAATGGGACATCTTGATCAAAGACCAAGAAAAAAGTCTAAAGAAAGGATCAAGCCATCTCATCCTCGGAATGATCGGACCAATCTTGATCGGAAGGATATAAGTGGTCAAACGGCCTATATCCTTTACCTTAAACCCTTTTATCATCACCGGATAAGACTCGTCATTCGGGAAACCAAACAACAATTTGCACCCTATGCCTCGGAGACAAGGCCAACAAGCCCTTTCCGTCTCATAAAAAGTAAAGAAATCCCGGTATTCCTTCTTTACCATTGAATCAAAACCTAGAGCCGCAATGAATTTCTCAACCTTCTTCTTATAATAAAAAGGCATATATACATAATAAGCGACTAAGAGGCCCTTGTCATACATCAAACTATGTACGGAATATCCCAATGGAGCATTAAAACACTCCTCACGAACCGTAAGGATATCTCTTTGCAAGCCAAATACCTCGAAAAAGAGTGTATTTATGGACTCTATCTCCGCATCGGATAACTCTCCGGTTTTTTTCACGACCGAATCCATATCACAGTTTTTGCGTTAATACCCTTTCTATATCCTCGAAACACTTCATCCCGGAGATCTCCTCCGGATCGAACTCGACACCAAACTCGGATTCCAACTCCACGATCAAATTCAAATGGCGCAAGGAATCCCATTTATCACAGTTCTGTTGGGATAACGCTTTTGTCGCACTCTCCAATCCTAGCACGTTCTTTAATACGAACAATATCTTTTCTTCCATACTATCAATATGTTATTTTATAATAGGATGGGATTTTTATCTCCGCACCCATGTTCAAATGGTAGAACTTGCTTCCGTCCTTATCCTGGCTATCCAAGACAAAATCGGTTCGCTCATAGAAGCCTGAAACTTGCATATTCTTAGCTGTCGGAATATAAGACGCTTTTACGAGCTTAACACTTCTATTCCTCAGTATATTAAGAATACCGGACAAGAAAGCCTCCTCTATCCCTTTCCCCAGAATCCGGCAACTGAGCAAGAAACTATCGATCTCATACCCCCCATCGATAGGTCTCAACAATACCGCTCCGGTTATCCCATTATCCCCGAAACGATCCTTGACGGAAAGGCAATAGATCAACCAGCCCTCCGAGGAAAATCCCATGAGATCCGACTCCGAGCACCTTCGGGTCGTCAGGTTGAACTGGTTCGTCTTCTGAGTCATCTGGGCAATACGGGAAACATTGAATGAGTTCATCGGTTCGATTCTCATCTCGATCTCCAGACTCTGTAGATACTGATCGAAATCCACAAATTTCTTTCGCTCCTGTGTACGACTCGCATTCGCCTTGTACTGCTCGGTCTTCCGCCGATCCTCCTCCGTCACCGAATAGACACGGAAATAACGATCCGACAAGGAGATCAAGAAATCGGGTAGCATATAGGACTGTTTTGGGAACTCGGGAACCTCCACCATCGGAAGCATTTGGCGGACCAACTCACGCTCCGTCGGGTTATCATCCACGAAGACGAGACTGTCCAGACCTATGTTCAGCTCCTCCGAAAGCTCCCTTATGTTATCCGCCTTGTTCCGCCAATTAATACGCCAAGCCGAGAAATGTTCCTTCCGTAACAACACGAAAGGATTCTTCTCCCACAAATCCAACACGTCCCGCTCGTTGTTCTTGCTACAGATCGTCAGTATGACACCTCTCTTGGCCAGTTCCAACAAGCCTTCCTGAAAATACAGGAACGCCTTGCCCGGATAATCACCTCCTATCTTTATTCCATCTATACCGTCCTCCCCGAGGACTCCCCCCCAAAGCGTATTGTCCAGATCCAATACCAGACACTTCTTCCGGCAGAGGCTTATCTCCCTCAAACGATCCTCAAACCAGCAAGAAAAGTCGGAAGCCAGCTTAGGGTTAATGCCCATTTGGGAAATAAAATAGAAACGCCAGTCAAATAATTGACTGGAAGAATAACGGCGAGTGAAATCCGGCAGATCCACATACCGGACATTACTCCTCTCCGAGGCGAGCGAGCGTAGATACTTGTTATAGGTCTCTATGCTCTCCTGTACCTCCCATTCTGAACCGGCCCATTGAAACGGACAAAGATCAACCAAGGAGAAGACCAGCACGCTCTTATGTGCCGGTATCTTTTCTATTACCCACCTCAACTTATCGATATAGGACAACACCTCCTCCGCCACACGGCACCTATCAAACCCGAAAGGGACCTGGTAGAACCAGATATAGCGATCCGCTCCCTCTTCCAGCGAGGAGATATCCCCATAGCCGGAGTAACGAGCATCCAGATTCCCGAACAAAGGCTCAAGCGTGTTGTTCCGAAATATATAATATCTCATCTTAATATTCTATCAGCTTTGAGATTCTTAGATTTTCCAAGGAAAGATAAGCCGTTCCCCAGGCCAAGCCCGCCCCAAAACCGGCCATAAGCACATGCCGCCGTCTCGGGAAACTGCCGTCATACATGGTATGGACCATGTTCAAGGGAATGGAGGCGGCACTAGTATTGCCAAAATACTCCAAGCTATACGGTACCCTATCCAACGGGAACCTCAATTTCTTGGCGAAGAAATCCGTCATGAAACGGTTGGCTTGATGGAAGTGGATCATATCCATATCTTCGACCCTCATATCCAAGATTTTCAATATCTCCTTTATGCCCGAGGGAACAACCCTAAGACCAAAATTGAAGACATCCATTCCACGCATGTGCAACTGCTCACCGCCAAGGATATTCCCCACCTCATCCACTTTTCGCTCAAATCCCTCTGCGCTACTAGGATTTCGGTATCCCCCGTACGGCACGCGGAGCATATCCGAGCCCCCCCCATCAGAATGAAGCACGAAACAGGAGGGGCCATACCCCTCGCCTTTCTCTATCAACGTGGCGGTACCGGCGTCACCGAACAACGGTGTCGTCACCTTGTCATGATCCGATACGGTCTTGGACATGGTCTCTCCCACCAGCAAAAGGACACGTCCTATCCCATCCTGCGAGGCCAAGGAATAAGCGATGGATAATCCATACACATATCCGGAACAAGCCATGTTGATATCAAACGCCATCACCGTTTTCGGCAAGCCCAAACGATCCTGCAAGGAAGGCGCGGTGGACGGTTGACGGTAATCCGGAGTCTGGGAGATAAAGATCAGAGCCCCGATAGAGTCCCGATCGATGCCATGCTCCAAGAGCAACCGCTCCGCAGCTTTACAGCACAGATCGGAGGAACAAACATCCCACTCCGCTATTCTCCTCTCACGAATACCGATGGAATGGATGGTCTTATCCAAATCCTCTTGGGGGATCAGATAACCCAACTCCGAATTTCGTACAATCTTTTTGGGAACACAAGCTGAGACCGAATGAATTCCCACATCCGTATATTTCAGTATCGCCATAACCTATAAAATCGTAAAACCTCCATCGACAACAAGGCTGGCACCTATAGTAAATGTACTTGCATCTGACAATAAATAGATTATTGCCCACGCTATCTCCCGGGGATCCGCATAACGTTTCAAAGGATAAAGCTCCATATCTTTATTCAGTTGTTCTTGAGTAATATCATCATTATGTATCAAAGGAGTTTCAGTCATTCCCGGTAAGACAGCATTAACCCGAATTCCTTTAGAAGCCAACTCTATAGACATGTTTTGCATCATCGCAGAAAGAGCCCCTTTTGTTGCTGAATACATAGAGTTTCCAATATGCGCAGTAACCGGGCCATCTATCGAGGACAAAAAAACAATAGATCCCCCTTTCTGTAATAATTTTTTCTTTAATAATAATTGCGATAATACTACTGGTGCAAAAAAGTTTATGTTGAATATATTCTCCAATCGCTCTTTCTTTAAGAATTGAAATAAAACCGTATCACTGATACCAGCCGCATGTACAATGCCGTTTAAAACAGGAACTCGCTCTACCAAGAATCGTATCCCATCATCTTCTCCCAAATCAGCCGTAATCACAACGTGCCCCTCTCCTTCTAGTGAACTTAAAGTCTGTTGTAACCGAGCCTCATCACGTCCCGTAATTACAACTCTAGCTCCTAATTTCGAACATTCAATGGCCGTAGCTTTTCCTATACCAGAAGACGCTCCCGTTACCAATATTGTCTTTCCTTCTAATGAATATGGATTATAACTCATAATTATTTATATTTCGACCAAATCACTTATCACTACATTCTCATCCAACTCGAAATAACCGGTTCCCCAAGACAGACCAACCCCGAAACCACAAACTGCGATCTTACTCCTCCGTGTTCTCAACGAACAGGCTGTCACCAACGTCAAAGGTATGGAGGCACTACTCGTATTGCCAAAAAGAGGCATGGAGTAAGGCACTTTCTCCTCCGGTAATTTTAATTTCTTCCGGATCTTATTATTCATGAAATAATTAGCTTGGTGCATCACAAAATAATCCAAGGACTCTCGATCCAACGAGAAGCGCTCCATCAACAGGTTAAAACTTTGAGGAGCCTTCGTTATCCCGAACGAGAAAACGCTCATGCCATCCATCTCCGTGTTTAAACGTGTCCTTCGTAATCCTTCTGGAGTCGTATAAACATCCAATGATTGGTTATCAAAAGGATGTCTATAACCCCCATCACGGATAATGATAGCCTCATACCCACTTCCATCTGTAGAAAAATAAAAACGGACAGGCTCATATCCTACTTGATACTCTAAAGCCGTGGCGGTTCCGGCATCCCCAAACAAGGGATAGGCACTCTTATCCAATGGTGAGGATTGCAAATGACAGATCTCCCCGGAAAGAAGCAAGCCTTTCTTTATTTGTCCTGTAGACAATAGGGAAGTGATCACGCTCAAACCATAAACCCAACCAGAGCAGCCCAAGGATATATCCATGGCGTAGCAACTCTCGGGCAATCCCAAACGTTCCTGCAAAATACAGGCCGTAGCCGGTAATATATAATCCGCTGTTTGAGAGACAAACAACAAACACTCAATCTCCGATTTATCCCAACCTAGGTCTTCTATAAGACGTTCCGCAGCCGAATAGCAAAGATCAGAGGAACAAACCCCGGGATCAGCGATACGCCTCTCCCTAATGGAGGTGGAGGCGATGTATTTCTCCGCCTCACCTGCCTCAAAATAGGGATAATCCTTATTGTACTCGATATGTTTCGGAACTCCAGCTGAGATACCGGAGATCCGTACATTCTTGAATTCCAGAAAAGCCATCAGAGACGGGATTTAACGATTTCGTAAAGATCATTGACCGTTTGCGAATTACGCACATCGTCACCCTTGATCTTCACGTCATACTCCTCATCTATCATGGCGATCACGGACAAGGCCGTCAACGAGGACCACTCTTCCAACTCCTTGAACTTCGTTTCCGAAGTAAACACGCTTGCATCAGTATCATCGAACTGATCGGCGAAATTTTGAATGAACTCTTTTATTTCCATAATGAAATTACCTTTTTGATTAATAAATGAATCAATGAATCTGATAATATATTTTTCTTTAACTTCAATATAGGCCCGGACAGGAATCCATAGGTATAAATAATCGAGGCGTCAAACCATGTGAATATATACTTATCGTTTTTCCTGTTCTTCAGCTTCTTGAGCACATAGTCGCAGATAGTCCATGGATACATCTTCAGAACGACCTTCCTGTCACCTACATAAATATCATTGAAGGTAAGCTCCCTCAAGACCCGCAGCTCCGCCATCGACGGGCGGGAAGCCAAACGGAGCAAGGTGGGCACCCCTACGTCTCCGAAGAGAGAGGAGGGATCGTATCGCAATAAACCGGACTCCATTATGAGATCCAGGAAACCCTCCGTCAAACGCAAGATATATTGATTTTTCTCCTTAGAAGCGTCAGAGATGATACCGGGCGAGAATTCGGGATATATCGTCCCATCCTCCTCTCGATACCTCGACAGCGTGGTATCGTCCGAGGCCGAGAAATAATTCTCCAATACATATACCAAGGCAAACAAGTTATAGGCATACTCCGGCTCATCAAGATAATCCTCGAAATAATATCCCGCCTCATAATCCCCTATGCTCGCGATCGGATGGCGGGTCTCTTTCACCCCCAGGAAAAACGACAAGTAAGCGTTCGTGTCTTCCTCCCGACGCAATATATAGTTAAGCACACGGTTCGTATTGCCCTTCCAGCCGATATCCACGATCCCCGGCTTTTCGCTGCCCAAGAACCCCTCCTGCCGCAAATAGGATAATAGCAGGCGCCTAGCCTCCCCGGACTTCTCCAATAAAATCTTGGCTAGGGAAGAAGACCTTATCCTGTCATAAAACCGCACTCGCTTTCCCGAATCCAAAGGCTCATCCAACTAATCCGCACAAAAGGCCTGCAGCATCTCGTCCTCCTCCAAGGCCAACGAGGAAAGCAACTGCCGAGGAGTATAGCCTATCGTATCAGAAAAGACCAACTCAAGCTCATAGTCCGACAAGTCATACAAGCAAGAAACAAAAACGGCCTTTCTCGATATATAGAGATAATGAAAATTCATCCCCAAAAACAAATGGCGCAGCCTCAACGCCATCCGATACCAAACGAAGCTATCCCTAGCCAAAAAAAACAGATTGTCCACGCCTCTATCCTTGGCATCACGCAAAACCTTATACACAAACAAGAAATAAGGAACCAACAACACGTCCACGAAAAAAGCCAAACGATCCGAAGCGGGAAGGGACAATCGATAAGCCCGAGCCAATCCCGACAAATAAGAAGGCAAGAATTTCTTATAGGGAGACCACATATCATTCTGCCACAGATTCTCGAAAGAGGTATAAGGATGATAAATCCTCCTTGACCGTATAAACATAGACTTAGGTACATAATAATCGCTATATGTATTATCCCCTACATGTATCCATGAACATCTCAATATCCTCTCTTCTCTTTGAATATACCGGAATAAATTCCCAGAATGCTTTGTTAAGCCGATCTCTCCGGATACATATATACGATCCTCCTCTTCCCAGAAACCAAATCTCCGCAATTGAGATTTCAGGAAATCGGAAGGCAAATACATATCCGATATGAACAATATCCGCTTACCCTTTTTCCGATAGTTCCGAATCAGATCCAAAGCTTGCCGCACTGGAGATAAATTCTCACGCTCCACCTCCAGTTCCAACCGCTTAAGAGCTGGTTTCGACAAATTCGGGAAAGATTCCAAGCTAAGATTACGGTATATATCATCCAAGGAGACATCCTCCTTGCCGGAATTTCTCCGCGCAGTTTTCTCTGCGTTTAAACGGGAATTAATCAAATCTTTCAGATAAGATCTATCAACCTTCCCCAACGCACGATCAGCCCATATACAAAAGATATTATCCGAAGATCCACATTTCCGGACGAGGCAGGTATCAAAAATGTCAAAAGAATAAGTAAGAAGCATTAGATTCTACTTTTTAAAATTCTCATACTCTCATATTCAAATAAGATTCGATATATAAAATTAGAAATTTGCCTTACAGGAAAAAATAATAAAAAAATGATTTTACAAACATATATATTATGTATCTTATTCAACAAGATAGATCTTACAAATTGCAATCTAAAATAGAAAAATTTATTAGATCTTATCAATTCATTATCAACTATATTATCAAAACATTCACTAGAATTATATATAGCACTTAGTTTTATAAAATACAAAGCGTAATTTAATATATAGAAATCATATTTATCCGTATTGCAAAGAGTAGGAACAGATGACATCTTTTTAAAAAAACAACAATGAGAATATAAATGATCTAAACTCTTATTTATTTGTTTATGAATAGATTTTTGATTACCCCCCATTCTCCAATAATAATCAACAGGAGCATCAATAAATTTCATTTTCGATCCTTTTAAAATAGATTGAATATTATAATCCGAATCTTGAAAAGATAAGATCTCCTCATCCCAAAACAAACTCAGATTTATTATACTTTTTCTTCTATAAATATTATTCCAAACAACAAACGGAATTCTCCTCGACAGGAATAAAGACAGAGTATCTACATGCCTATCTACACCATTTATAAACGAATTCAAGTCGTATTTTCTTCTCACAAAACCGATTGCAGGAAACGTCAAAAAATCGCAGTCTTTATATAGATTCAGATAAGAAACTCTTTGCTCCAAACAAAAACTTTCAACTAAATCATCAGAATCAAAAAAAATGATAAAATCTCCTACTGAATAATCAAAGCCAATATTTCTACAAGTCTGAGCTCCCTTAGGCAATCTGTTTCTTATATATAACTTTATCCTATCATCATTTTTCTGAAATTCTTTAATTATTTCCAATGAATCATCACTAGAATGATCATCCACTAATATCAATTCCCAATTTTGATATGTTTGTGACACAATACAACATAACATATCCTTCAAATAAGGACTAGAATTATAAACTGGTACTATTATTGAAACCAAATCATTCATAAATAGGCTATCTAAATTCACCATCGACTGAAAGATAAATAGATGCTTCTTTCAAACTATAACTATTCATCAGCAACAATGGTAATGGTTTATATAAAAGTTCTTCTTGGCGACTAAACGGCATAGAAAAACGATTCACTCTCCAAGAAGCAGAAAAAGAAATAATCAATGTTGTCAAAATAATCAAAAGCATCATTTTTCTCATTCTCCTTGAACATCTTGACAAAAGAATTCTATATGGAGAGATTATAATATAAAACAAAACATTCAAAAAGATAAGTTTACTAAAACCACTATCATTAATCATTTTTCTAAAAAAGAATACTTGTACAATTAAAGGAAAACAAGACATCGCCATGATAGAAATAAATTTTTTTGCATTCCATCCATAATTAAGTCCCCATTCTCCTTGAACATAATCAGAATAATCGCCATTCCCTATTAACGATAAATATTCAAAATCTAGACTTCCACTAATTTTAAGCAATAAACATTGCAAAAACAATGATATAATCAAGAAAAACACAATTTTAACTTTCGTCAATCTGCCAACACAGAAAGAAAATAATATCAATCCAAAATAGATAAAATACATATAATGAATCAAACAAGAAACAAGAACAAGTAACAATCCTATTCTCTTTTTTAAACTATATAAACAATATACTCCAACAGATAAAATGCAAGCACCAAATCCTGTTCTAAACCCGGAACATATAATAAAATATGGAACAGAAAAGAAAATAACTAAAAAAGACAAAAAACAAATATCACTATTACAATTCATTTTTTTCAACGTCTTTTTAACTGTAACAAAAACCAGCATATATGATAAAACAACGATTATAAATCTAAATATCTCATAGCTAATACCTGTCTTAGAAAATACAAACATAAATATATCAAATAAATTCAGAAAATACAATACAATATTATCATAAATAAAAACATCACTAAAGTTTTTATCTTGAAGGAACAAATACCCCTCCATATATCTATATTGATCTTGATAGGGGAAATAATACATAGAAAACAAGCCCATCAAAACAAACAATAAATAATATGAATATTTCCTCTTATTATACACTTCAGAAATTACAAAATAAAAAGACATAAAAGGCATTAAAACAAATAACAAAATCACAACTACACACATCTGCATAGACCAATTATTAGAGTATATTTATGTATTTCTACGGTTTTCAAGCAACAGCATAAAACAATGCTACAACAACAAGATTATTCTATAAAATTATCTTTCTTATCACACATTTCAACAAACCGTATATTTAATCATATTTCATTCCACTCCATCTTTCCCACATCAAGTATCTCTCAAATCAACCTTATCTTTTCACCCCCAACAACCCTAACTGCCAGTTCCTATAAACCAACGACACAAAGCAAAACACTTCCACCCCTACAACCATCACTGTAACCGTATACATGGTTATACTTTCTGTCAGCCACAACAAGCCTATAGCCGTTAGGAAAAACAGACAATTACCAACCATCACTCTCATATACACAAACGAATAACCTAGCGGGACCAAACGATTTCCTCCAAAGAAACCATTGATAGATGTCAAGATTGCGGAGATTCCCAGCAATCGCATAATGACAGAAGCCTCTTCTATGTGTTCTCCGGCGAGAAGATACACCAACCAGTCACTACCGAAGAACATACTAATGTAGAAAAGTAAAGCGATCCCTACCGATAAGAACATCACATGATTGATAAAACGAATATTCTGTTCACGGGAGATCTTCGGGAAAACGGCTTGCGCTATCATGGAGGCTGGGAGTTTCATCAAAAGAAGCACCTTATCCGCCATATCATAAATGGAAACCTCCAACATCCCCAGAAAAGAACCGATCACCAATTTATTAACGTTCACATAAATCTGTGTGGACAGGATCGAAACAAATAAGGGCAAGCTCTCTTTATAGGTCGATCGCAATTCCCTTACCGGTATCAAAGAAAACCTTACTCTCTCTTTTCCCAACAAGATATATAAAGAGAGACAACCAGCCAGTATAGCTCCGATCCCATTTAACAAGGGAACCAGCAAATAATCCTCTTGCCGATGGACAAACAAGAATATGGCAACCACAAACAACAGGCGGGCAGACAGGTTTACGAATGTGATATATTTCATTTTCTCAATCCCTTGAAAGAACCAGATGGGCAACATAAGCTCGTTGAATGTCAACAGAAAAGAAAGAATATACACCCAATAATGATCCTCAAAGAACGGAACCATACTGATGACCGATAAATACAGGACTAGGCAAACAAGCCATAAAATGAACTTACACCAATAAATGGATGTGACGATCCGGGATAATCTTGCCCTATCCTGCTTGTAAGTCGCCACGTTCCTCGCTCCGGACATATTGAACCCGAAGTTGATCACCAGCGATACATAGTTTATTATAGATTGAGCGAATATGATCACGCCATACAATTCCAAGCCTATAACCCGAAGCAAGTAAGGATAGGTAAGCAATGGAAATAGAATAGCGAATACCTGCAGCAAACTCAGATAGGAAAAATTAGCCAGTATGGTCTTATTCCTTCCCAGCCTCTCTTGTAAAGCCATCATCTAAAGATTCAATCCCTACCGAAGATATCCCTCGTATAGACCTTTCCCAACACATCGTCCAGACAATCATCATAACGATTGGCTATGATGGCGTGGCTCATCTCCTTGAAACGGGCGAGATCATTCACCACGGCACTGCCGAAGAAAGAACTCCCGTCTTTCAATGCAGGCTCATAGACGATCACCTTGACCCCTTTCGCCTTGATACGTTTCATCACGCCTTGAATAGAGGACTGGCGAAAATTATCACTGTTCGATTTCATCGTCAAACGGTATACCCCCACGACGCATTCTCGCTCTTCGGAGCACCGGAAAATGTTCCTCTCGCTATAATCGTAGTAGCCGGCCTTGCGCAACACCTGGTCCGCAATGAAATCCTTACGGGTATGATTGCTCTCCACGATCGCGGTCATCATATTCTGGGGAACATCCTGATAATTGGCGAGCAACTGCTTGGTGTCCTTCGGCAGACAGTAGCCCCCGTAACCAAAGCTAGGGTTGTTATAATGCGTGCCAATACGAGGATCCAGCCCCACGCCCTGGATGATGGCACTCGAATCCAAACCTTTCACCTCCGCATAGGTATCCAACTCGTTAAAATAACTTACACGCAAAGCCAGATAGGTATTAGCAAACAACTTCACGGCCTCGGCCTCCTTCATTCCCATGAATAGCGCCGGAATATCCTGTTTAATGGCACCTTCTTGAAGCAGGGCGGCGAACGTGTGGGCAGCCTTCTCCAAACCCGGAATATCCGCAATCCTCTCGATCGCCTCATTCTCCGCATTGAATTGCTCATCGCTTAGCAATTTGGGATAACCAACGATTATACGGCTGGGATAAAGATTGTCATAAAGCGCCTTGCTCTCACGCAAAAACTCCGGAGAAAACAGCAGATTGAGTCGCTCAATACCCTTTTGGGCGTATCTCAGATAAAGACTCCGGCAATATCCGACCGGAATGGTCGACTTGATCACCATCACCGCCCTTGGATTAACACTCAATACCAGATCGATCACATCCTCAATATGGTGCGTATCAAAATAGTTCTTCACCGGATCATAATTGGTAGGAGCCGCAATAACGATGAAATCGGCATCACGATAAGCGGACGCTCCATCAAGCGTAGCCGTCAAGTTCAACTCCTTCTCCTTTAGGTATTTTTCGATATACTCATCCTGAATAGGAGATTGCTTCCGGTTTAGCGTCTCCACCTTCTCCGGTATAACGTCAACCGCAGTGACCGGATGATGCTGTGCCAACAGCGTAGCAATACTCAACCCGACATAACCGGTTCCAGCTACAGCAATTTTGATTTCCTCTGACATAATGATTATTGTATATAAGTAGTCACTTCAGATCCGTAACAGACCCAAAGCATTTGTTTTGACTAAAAAAATATCCTAGGTTCATCCACCATGTATCTTAGGTGCGTTGGTAAAATATCTTAGGTTAGTGGCGCAAGTCACCTAAGATTGCTCATGGGGGTCTATCGCCCCATTGCCCATCTCATCGGACGGCATTTCCTTATGAGTGCCTTTCAGATGGAAATCAAGATCACCTTACGTAAGGTCTCTTTTATCGAATTTAGCACGTCCGCTTTCATTAATTTATGACAATTATTTTTCCTCTAGAGTAAATATACGAAATTTCATGCTAATTGCCAACCATCAATCAAAATCATTATACCATAATTGAGTTTATTACTTTTCCAGCGCTTCATATTTGGAGTTCATGTCAGCTGGGGCAAGCCTTCCACCTCGCCAGCGTGCCATACATGGTAATCCGCCATGGGAAGCCCGGGGACGGTCAATAGCTTGTAATCCGTCTCGTCCCTCCTCAAGATATGTTTACGGGCGTACAAACGGAGTGAGCGATCCGTAACGGACACCATCACGATCGGGAACGGATAAGCGAACAGGCGCAGCGACGTAGTCTCGCTATCCGGAAACACACGACGCAACTGATAGGCAGAACGCTCGAACGACACCCAGTAAGATCCCGTACAATACAGGTGTATTGAGTTCAGGTTCGCACGCTCACGATCCATGATCTCTGTCAAATGGTCACGCAACAGGTTCATCAAACGGATGCCCGAAGGAAGGGAAGACATGTCTTGAATTATGATGTATGATGTATGAATTTTGAATTATTCCTTATTCATTATGTTTCAGCCAACCGTCGTAATCACGTAGACGACGTATCAACACAGACTTACTTTTCTTGGGAGAAGGCTCGTCCAGCCACGGGTCAACCACCTCGTGCGCCATGCGCTGGTAGAGGCTGCTGTCCGTACAGCCGTACAGCGTGACCAGCAACAAGGCACGG
>OFCP01000934.1_pt1 | contig 13716 bp, 8 predicted proteins | sample 1520831 | NCBI WGS metagenome assembly OFCP01 (sample SAMEA2699039, study PRJEB24076) | metagenome | biome: Human gut stool | place: Spain | collected 2013-03-20 | reverse complement strand
GGTGGACACCTGCACCATGCCATCGGTGCTGCCCTCGTATTTTTCCGTAAAGGTCACATCGGTAGCAAAGGCAAACTTTGCCAGATAGACCTCTGCATTCCGGAAGGGAGCGGGATCAGCCGTCTCGATGATCATACTGGTCTTTTTGGCAGGATGGACATTCATCTCGGTGCGCATGGTGCGGACTGCCTTGATGTAGTCCATGACCTTTTCAAAGGCTTCCTCTTCCTCGGCCCAGTTGTGTGCCTCGTCAAAGGTGGGCCAGCTCTGGGTCATAATGGTCTCGGCGGAGCCGGGCAGGGCCTGATACAGCTCCTCCGTGATGAAGGGCATGAAGGGATGCAGCAGCTTGAGGGCCTTGTCCAGCACATACACCAGCACACGGCGGGCAGTATCTGCCTGCTCTGCATCGCCGGAGTTCAGGCGGGGCTTTGCGATCTCAATGAACCAGTCGCAGTAGACATCCCAGATGAAGCTGTTGATCTTGGCCGCGGCCAGACCCATCTCGAAGTGGTCGAGGTTGTCGGTCATGGCACCGGCCACCTGATTCAGCTTGGTCAGCACCCACTTGTCGCTCATGTCCAGCTTGCTCTCCTCGGGCAGGCCGGGCTGGAAGTCCTCGGGCAGGTTCATCAGGACAAAACGGGTGGCGTTCCACAGCTTATTGGCAAAGTTGCGGGCAGCCTCCACCTTCTTCTCGCTGTAACGCATATCGTTGCCAGGGGTGGAGCCGTCCAGCAGCATGAAGCGCAGTGCATCCGCGCCGTACTGGGCAATGACCTCCAGCGGGTCGATGCCGTTGCCCAGGCTCTTGGACATCTTGCGTCCCTGGCTGTCGCGGACGATGCCGTGGATACAGACGGTGTCGAAGGGGGCCTTGCCGGTGTAGGCCAGGCCGGAGAAGATCATGCGGCTGACCCAGAAGCCGATGATATCATAGCCGGTGACCAGCGTGTTGGTGGGGTAGAAGTACTTCAAGTCCGCGCTGTCCTCGTTGGGCCAGCCCAGAGTGCTGAAGGGCCACAGAGCGGAGGAGAACCAGGTGTCCAGCGTATCGGGGTCCTGGGTGAAGTGGCTGCCGCCGCACTTGGGGCAGGTGCAGGGCATCTCTTTGGCGACCACGGTCTCGCCGCAGTCATCGCAGTAGAAGGCCGGGATCTGGTGGCCCCACCACAGCTGACGGCTGATGCACCAGTCGCGGGTGCCCTTCATCCAGTTGAGGTAGTTCTTGGTAAAGCGCTCGGGCACGAACTTGATCTCGCCCTTCTCCACGCTCTCGATGGCAGGCTTTGCCAGCGGCTCCATCTTGACGAACCACTGCTTGGAGACCATGGGCTCGATGGTGGAGTGGCAGCGGTAGCAGGTGCCGACCTCGTGCTTCAGGGGCTCGATCTCCTTCAGGAAGCCGCCCTCCTTCAGGTCTGCCAGAATGGCCTTGCGGGCCTCGAGGGTGGTCATGCCGGCGTACTTGCCGCAGTCCAGCACCTCGGGCTCGTTCACGGTGTTCTTGCCTGCGGCAAACAGTGCATCGGCAGCGGCCTTATCGGCAGCACCGGTCATGTGGCCGTCATAGGTGAACACCCGGACGATGGGCAGATCATGGCGCAGACCCACTTCAAAGTCGTTGGGGTCGTGGGCGGGGGTGATCTTGACGACACCGGTGCCCTTGGTCATATCGGCGTGCTCGTCGCAGACGATGGGGATCTCCTTGTTCAGCAGGGGCAGGACAACATGGCAGCCGTGGAGGTGGGCATAGCGGGGGTCCTCGCCGTTGATGGCAACAGCGGTATCACCCAGCATGGTCTCGGGGCGGGTGGTTGCCAGCTCCAGCATCTCACCGGTCTCCTTGACCGGGTAGAGCAGGTGCCAGAAATTGCCGTCCTTTTCCTCGTACTCCACCTCGGCATCCGAGATGGAGGTGTTGCAATGGGGGCACCAGTTGACCATCCGGTTGCCGCGGTAGATCAGGCCCTTGTCGTACAGGCGCACGAACACTTCCTTGACGGCATCCGAGCAGCCCTCGTCCATGGTAAAGCGCTCCCGCTGCCAGTCACAGCTGGTGCCCAGCTTTTTCAGCTGGCTGACGATGCGGTTGCCGTACTTGGTCTTCCAGTCCCAGGCGCGCTCCAGGAAACCGTCGCGGCCCACCATCTCCTTGGTCAGGCCCTCGGCACGCATGGCCTCCACGACCTTGGCCTCGGTGGCGATGGATGCGTGGTCGGTGCCGGGCACCCACAGGGCGGCATAGCCCTGCATCCGCTTGGTGCGGATGAGCACATCCTGCATGGTGTTATCCAGCGCATGGCCCATGTGGAGCTGGCCGGTCACGTTCGGAGGGGGCATGACGATGGTGTAAGGCTTCTTGTCGGGGTCCGCTTCCGTGTGGAAGTAGCCGCCGTCCTGCCAGAACTGGTAGATACGGTCTTCCACCTGGCTGGGATCGTACTGTTTTGCGAGTTCTTTCATTGTATCCTCCCAAAAATGTGATGAGTGGGACGAAAAAAGCCGCCCCACGGAACGTTCCATGGGACGGCTGTAAACTACATACCGCGGTACCACCCAAATTGCACCGGCTGCAAACACAGCCCGTGCCCCTTGATGCCCCGGTAACGTGGGGCAGCTCCGAGGGCGGCTACTGGCTTCACCGCCCCTGCTCAAAAGCGACAGTGCGCGGCGCTTACCTGCCGGGCTCTCACCTGCCCCCGGCTCTCTGCAAGGCGGTTTGCCGCGCACACTCTTTCTCGTTGCATTTATACAAAGAATATAACGTTTTTTTGGCGTTTTGTCAATATGCTCCGAGAACTTCCTGCTTCAATCTGCCGATCAGCCGCTCCATCAGGGCCACCCGGTTGAAGGGGGTCATCAGGTAGAGGCCGTCCGCATACGGCAGGGTGGCCTTTGCCATTTCCAGCGAGATGGCAAGACCCAGCTCCTCGCCCTGGGCACGGTCGAGCCCGGCAAACTTTTCAATGATCCAGTCCTCCACATGGATGCCGTTGATCTCGTTCTCCATGAAGATGGCGTTGCGCTGGCTGACCACCGGCATGATACCGGCCAGGATCTTTGCATCGGCCCCCAGCGTCTCCCGGGACCTTCTCAGGTTTTCCACCGCCTGTGCCGAGAGCACCGGCTGGGTCAGAAAGCCGCTCATGCCGTTTTCCAGCTTCTCCTTTGCCCGGCGCAGCTCCACATCAAAGTTGCGGGCGTTCAGATTCAGGGCACCGAACACGGTCATGGGGCCGGGCATCTCCCGGCCTTCCCCTGCCAGCGAGACGATGTACTGGGCCAGCTTGCGGGAGTTGAACTGGTAAACGTTCTTCACCTCGTCCCGCTCTGCCGTGGGGATGGGATCACCGGTGATGGCCAGCACCTCCCGCACGCCCTCGGCGTACAGGCCCAACAGCAGGGCCTTGGTGGCGTTCAGGTTGCGGTCGCGGCAGGTCATGTGGGGCAGGGTGCACAGCCCCAGCTCCCGGTGGACCCGGCAGGCCACCAGAGAGGAATCCATCCGGGCCTGTGCAATGGGGCAGTCGGCAATGGTCAGCAGGTCAGCACCCGCGGCCTTCAGCTTTTTTGCCCCTTCCAGATAACCGGTCAGGTCCGCATTGCGGGGAGAATCCAGCTCAATGGCAATGACCTTTTCCCCTGCGTTCAGCTTACGCAGGAAAGCATCCTCATTTTCCACCGTCTGTTCCTTCACGGTGGAAAACTCTTCTGCCGGAGCCGTTTTTTCCACCACGGGCAGGCTGTCCAGCTCCGCCCGCAGTGCGGCAATGTGGGCAGGGGTAGTGCCGCAGCAGCCGCCCAGGATCTGAACCGTGCCCTCGGCGGCCAGACGGCCCAGCTCCCTTGCAAAGTACTCCGGCCTGCCCTGATACTTCACCTGCGTCCGGGTGACAACGGGATAACCCGCGTTGGGCATGACCGACAGGGGCAGCGTGCCCCCCAGCTGCTTTGCCAGTGTGCGCATGGCACCGGGTGCCGACACGCAGTTCAGGCCCACGGCATCCACGATGCCGCTTTCCTGCATCCGCCGGGCAAGGTCTTTGCAGTACATGCCCTCCCGGGTGTAGCCGTCGGGCAGGACCGCAAAGGACACCAGCACAAAGGCATCCGGCACTTCCGCCTTGATGGCCCCCACGGCATCCAGAAGGCCCGCATCGGAGCTCAGGGTCTCAAACAGGAAATTCCTGGCCCCCAGCGCCGCGAACTGCTTTGCCACAGCCGTATATACCTGCCCCGCCGGAACCGCCTCGGTATCCGGAGCCGGGCCGAGGTCGGCAAAAACGGCGGCACCCGTCTCCCCTGCGGCCTGCACAGCCAGCTGCCAGCCTGCCTGCGCCAGCTGTTCCCAGCCGGGCGCGTGTGCCGCCGCCAGCCGGGGCAGGCTGAAGGTATTCGTCTTGACGGCATCAGCCCCTGCCGCCAGATACTCCCGGTGGACAGCCAGCACCCCCGCCGGGTCGGTCAGGTTGGCCTGCTCGCACTCCACCCCGGGAGCCGCCTTATAATAAGTACCCATGGCACCATCAAAAAGCAGGGGATGGGTCTGTAACAGTTCGCGGATGTTCATCATATATACTTCCTCGCATCTCACAAATAAGCTCTATATTCTTCAGTTTAATAAAGTTTCGCCTCTTGTCAAGCGCTTTTTCGTGCCACAGCTTGCAGGCAGGGCAGTTTTGTGCTATCCTATGCGTAACTTTTACATGTGAGGAGAGATGTATCATGCGCCATGCAGGCACACAAACGATCGAAACGGAGCGGCTGCTTCTGCGCCCGCTGACCCCGGAGGATGCCCCCATGATGTACGCCAACTGGGCCAACGACCCGGACGTGACCCGCTGGCTGCGGTGGGAGCCCCACAAAAACGTGGACGAGACCCGGGAACTGCTGACCGCATGGGCACTGCTCTACCCCAATGGAGATTACTACCAGTGGGCTATCGTGGAAAAATCTACCAGGCAGGTGTTTGGCTCCATCGGCGTGTTCACATCCAGTTCCGCCGAGCCGGAGCGTGACCCCTGGCCTGGCTTCGACCACACGAACGGCGTGTGGGAAGTGGGCTACTGCATCGGCAAGGCCTGGTGGAACAAAGGCTTTACCACCGAAGCGCTAAAAGCAGTTGTAGAATACTGGTTCAAAAATACAGATAGTAGCTGGCTGGCCTGCTGCCATGCGTTTGAAAATCCTGCCAGCGGCCGGGTCCAGCAGAAAGCCGGCTTTGTCTACAACCACGATTCTGTCTACCACAAATTTGACGGCACACCGGTTGCCTGCAGGTGCTACGCATTGACAAGAGAACATTACGAAGAACTGAGAGGTTTATTTTGAGCGAACTTTATGACATTTTAGTAGAAACGCCCCCCACGAAGGTCATCTTACTGGCCCTGGATCAGGGGCTTTGGGACTGTGAGCGCAGCCTGAACGAGCTGGCTGCACTCTGCGAGGCCAACCACATGGAGGCTGTGGCATCCGTGACCCAGAAGCGGCAGACCCCCGAGACCGGCATCGTGCTGGGCAGCGGCAAGCTGGAGGAGGCCGCCGCTGCCGCCGCGGAGCTGGGTGCCGAGTGTGCCGTGTTTGACGGCGAGTTGACCGGCAGCCAGATCCGCAACATCTCCACGGCGCTGGGCGGCATGGAGGTCATTGACCGCACCATGCTGATTCTGGAGATCTTCCGCAGCCGCGCCGTGACCAACGAGGGCAAGCTGCAGACCGAGCTGGCGCTTCTGCGCTACCGTCTGCCCCGCCTGCAGGGAATGGGCGAAAGCCTGAGCCGCCAGGGCGGCGGTGGCGGCGGCGGCGGTGGTGCCCGCCGTGGTGCCGGTGAGACCAAGCTGGAGCTGGACCGCCGCCACGTCCACGCCCGCATCGACGCACTGGCCGAAAAGCTGGCTGAGATGGAAAAGCGCCGGGGCGAGAGCCGCAAGGCCCGGGCCAAGACCGGGATGCCGGTGGTCAGCCTTGTGGGTTACACCAACGTGGGCAAATCCAGCCTGATGAATGCTCTGTGCGGCCCCAGCGTGGCCGAGGCCGACATGCTGTTTGCCACCCTGGACCCCACCAGCCGGAAGCTGGTGCTGCCCAGCGGCATGGCCGTTCTGCTGGTGGACACGGTCGGCTTTGTCTCCCGCCTGCCCCACAATCTGGTGGAGGCATTCAAATCCACGCTGGAGGAAGCCGCATGGTCTGATGTCATCGTGCGGGTGGCGGACGCGGGCGACGACCAGCGGGAAGAGCAGCTGGCCATTACTGATGAGGTCCTGGACGGGCTGGACTGTGCCGATATCCCCCGTCTGACCGTTTACAACAAGTGTGACAAGCCCAATGCCCTGAACTTTGACCCGGACATCCTGTTGACCAGCGCCAAGACCGGCTACGGTCTGGATGCCCTGCTGAAAAAGCTGGACGAGCTGCTCAGTGACCGGGTGCACACCATCCGGGTGCTGTTGCCTTATGATAAGCTGGGCCTGGCCGCCCCCATGCGGGAGCGGGGCAGCGTGCAGGTGGAAGAGTACCGGGAGGACGGGCTCTATCTGGAGGGCATCGTCAAAACGGAGGACCTGCACTGTTTTGAAGGATATTTAGTTTAAGCATCTGCTCTCCGGACGCGAATTCGGGTTGCGGCTCCCAGCATCCGCTGCGCGTTGCTTGCGTCTTGCTGGCCGCGGCCCCAACAGCAACTCCCTGTATCCGCCACTGGCGGCGGTCGTTGCCGTTGCAGGGCATTCCATCCCCCGCCCAACTGCCTGACGGCAGTCGGGTCCCACCCTCCGGACACTTGCTTTGGGAAACTCCCCGCCGTCCTATCGTCTCGAACAAATAAAAAAATCCCCAACAAACACAAAAACCCGCCTGGCAGCGGGTTTTTGTGTATAGAGGGGTGGGAAAGTATATAAAGTTGGGAATCGCAATTCAAATGCAGGTACTTGAGAAACAACGTGTTTTGCGCAGTCTTTGGCGCTTACCGTGCCCTGCGACATGTATTATACGCTTTTTTCTTTTCTTGTCAAACAAAATTTTTGACATTTGCTTTAATTTAGCACTTTACATTTCTACCAAAACTTTATATAATTAACACAGAAAACACAAAAGCGAGTTTTTCCGCAGTTTATGCGATTGCGACAACAGTAAAACTTTACTTTTAAAAATTTTTGTACAATTCAACAAAAACGTAAAAGGAGACCTTTCTCATGGACGATTTAGACCGCAAGATCCTCTCCCTTCTCGCAAAAAATGCCCGGATGCCCGTCAAGGAGATCGCCGAGCAGGTGGCACTGACCAGCCCGGCTGTTTCCAGCCGCATCCACAAGCTGGAGACCGACGGCATCATCAGCGGCTACACCGTGGTGCTGAACCGCCCGGCAGACCGTGTCTATGTGGACGCGCTCATCAGCCTGTCCGTCACACCCAGCCACCGGGACGAGCTGGTGGAGCTGATGCAGAACAGCAAGGAGGTGCTGCAGTGCTACCATGTCACCGGTGCCTACACCTTCCTCATCAAGGTCAGCTGCGGCAGTATGCCCCAGCTGGAGCACCTGATCCTGCAGTTCCAGAAGCTGGGCACCACCAGCACCCAGATCATCCTTTCTACTCCGGTCAACCATGGTGATCTGGAAGCACTGCAGCTGTAAGCCGTTCACAGAACTGTTACAACTGCCGTGCAATCTTCCGGCCGACCGGGCCGTATTCCTGATACAAGGCCGCCGTTCAGCGGCTGCATAAACGCCCCCAAAGGTGGGCAGACTGATCACGATCACCCTGCCTTTGTCAGACGAAAGGAACTACGACCATGAAAAAACGCATTCTTGCCGCGCTGCTGGCTCTTGGCTGTGCCCTGCTGGTGTTCACCGGCTGCGGCAGCAAAAAAGATACCACCCCAAAAGACTACACCCAGATCATCCACGATGCCCGGGAAGCCGAGGACAATGATTATTATATGATCTTCTCCCCGGCAGAGGACGGCAAGTTCACCGCCCAGTACGGCTACAGCGCCAGCTATCCGGCGGAGGACCTGAACGATGAGATCCAGAACATGCTGCTCCCCCTGCTGGACCTGCCCGAGGGCAGCTACACCGATCTTGCTGCCTCCCTCTCTGCCATGATGGTGCAGAGCTACGGCGTTGCCATCGTCAAGCCTGCTGAGGGCAAGACGCAGGAGGTCGTGAACGCAATGGATGCCTATATCCAGAACCAGCAGCAGACGATGGAGCACTACCTCGAGGATCAGTATCAGATCGCCGCCTCCGCCAAGGTGGCCACTGTCCCCACCGGCGAAGTGGTCATGGTGTGCTGTGAGAACAGCGATGCCGTGATGAACGCCATCAAGACCGCTCTGGCCGCTTAAATTATCTTTCAAAACAACAATGCCCTGTACCGTTTTGCATGGTACAGGGCATTCTTATTTCTACCAGATGGATTATATCGTTTAAATATCACATATCCGAACGAGAATAGGCGTTCTTCATGTTGCTGCTCAGCTCAAACAGCACCTTATCCAGCGTGTCGGCGGCGCGGGCCTTGACCTCAGCGGCCAGGGCCTCGTTGGCCTCCTGGCGCAGGGCGGCGCGGCGGGCGGGGTCGGTCTCGGCCAGCTGCTTTGCGTCATACTGATTCAGCAGGGCACGGCAGGCGGAGAGCACCCCCAGCTCATAGCGCTCGACATGGAACACCGACTTGCCATAGGAAGCATCCGCCATCGCAGCGATCATCCGGCTGACCCAGTAGAAGCTGTCGGTGGACACCTCACCGGTGGTGCCGGCCAGATAGGCCGGGGTCGTCTCCACATTGGCGTAGAAGGGCACCATGGCGTTCAGGGCATTGGAGGCGTAGGCCACCCACTCCACTGCCTGCAGGTCGGCGGGCAGATCAGGCCGCAGCTGAATCAGCGCCACAAAGTCGTTGCGGTTGATGCCGATGGAGCGGTAAACGCCCCGGTTCTCTCTGGCACCGTAGCTTGCATACGGATCGTACGGCGTGCCCTGATAATGGCTGGACAGCACATACTTCACATCCTCGGGGGTGATCTTCTTCTCAGGCACCATGCACCAGGGCAGGTCGTCGGAAGCCGGGGTATAGTCGGCATCGGGGCCATCCCAGACCCAGGTGGTGGGGTTCAGGGTACGCAGCATGTACCAGGCGCGGGGCGTGTTGTAAACGTGGTCGGAATCGGTGTGGCTGCCAAAGGCGGCACGAGGGTCGAACACGCCGTCCTGTGCCAGGTCGAGGTGATACTTTGCAATGAACTCCCTCAGGTCAGCCGAGCAGAGATGGTTTTCCTGCGCGCCAAAGGCATCGTCCAGATCAAAGGCATCGATGCCCAGCTGGTTCGGCATCACCACATAACTGTCATCGGGCACGCGGCGTGCCATCCAGTGATGGCCGCCGATGGTCTCCAGCCACCAGATCTCGTTCACGTCCTGGAATGCAATGCCGTTCATCTCGTAAGTACCGTAGGTCTCCAGCAGCTTGCCCAGCCGCTCCACGCCCTCGCGGGCGGTGTGGATGTAGGGCAGCACCAGATAGACGATATCCTCCTCGCCGATGCCGCCGGGCACCTCGGGCCGCTCCCCCCTGGCAGGCTGGTACACCACCAGCGGGTCAGCGCCCAGCACGCGGGGGTTGGAGGTGATGGTCTCGGTGGCGGTCATGCCGACATTGGCGGCATTGACACCGGCTGCGGCCCAGATCCCCTTGCCCTCCACGGCGTTGGGCATGGCGGTCATCCGCATGGGGTCACCGGGCAGCGGGATCTCCACATGGGACAGCACCGAGCGGTAGACCGCCGGATGCTCCTCGGGCTGGACCACCACGAATTTCTTTGCCGTGAAATGGCCGGAACCGGAATCGTCGTTGCGGGCGATCATGGTGGAGCCGTCATAGGATGCGTTTTTACCAACCAGAAGCGTTGTACATGCCATAATATCTTCTCCTCCGAATCGAAGTATTTGTCTCTCGGTTTGCCTTGACTGATTGTAATCCTTTTTGTTTCAAAAGGCAAGAGGGCTTACCGGAGCCGTTCCCCGTTTTCCTCCGGGGCCGGAGCAGCTGCCGGGGCGCAGTCCCGGCCAAAGTAGAGCGCCACCTCGCCGATCTTCTTTTTGCGCAGCAGGAAGAGAGTCGGGATAAGATAGATCAAGATCGAGAGCATCATGCTGGCATCATAGCCCGAAATACTCTCGGCCACGTCCTCCGTGCCGTACAGACCGCCCACCAACATAGAGGCAATGTCCATGGCCCCGTGCAGGAACACCGTGACCCACAGGTTGCCGGTGCGGAAATAGATGGCTGCGAACAGCGTGCCCAGCGATGCCGCAAAGACACACTGCATCAGCACACCGAAGGGAGCGCTGGACAGCAGATTGGTCAGGTGGGCCGCGCCAAACAGCAGGCCCGACAGCAGACAGGCTTTCCAGACCCCCGCCCTGCCGGTGCCGAAGCGCTCCAGCAGGCTCTGGGCAATGACCCCGCGGAAGATGAACTCCTCCGCCACACCCACCAGTGCCATGCTCAAAAAGAAGCTGAAGATGCTGAACGCAGGCTGCAGCTGGCCATCCTCGGGCATCCCGAACATCAGCTTGGTATACAGGCTGTAACCGATGAGCACCAGCGGATACATTCCCACCAGCAGCCCATTGAAAAAGCCGCTGCCCCGGCGGCGGAGCAGGTACATCTTACCGGTGCGGCCCAGAATGACCAACGCCACCACCATGCCCACCGCCTCCTGCACGGCGCTGAGGAAGTAGGAGTCCACCCGTTCCAGGTCCACCCCAAAGAGCACCAGTGCAAACACAATGAGATAGGATGCCAGCAGCAGGCTGCCCAGAAACAGCACCTCGGATAAAACGCAGAAGCCGATGGGATGCTTTGCGCGCAGACGTTTCAGCATAAAAATATCCTCCTGAATCTTAGTGGTTCTATTCTAACATACTTTGCCGAAAAGAGAAAGTTTTTGGCATTTTCTGCTCAGGCGAAAAATCTCAAAAAAAGTGTTGACAAGAACTGGGTAGTGAGATATAATCTTCATTGTTCCGAGCGAGACACCGGAACGAAAAGAAAAAAGATGTGCGTTTAGCTCAGCTGGATAGAGCGTTTGGCTACGGACCAAAAGGTCGGGGGTTCGAATCCTCTAACGCACGGTATCCCCAGACAGAAGTCTGGGGATTTTTGTTTGCAGGAAAACATGAGGAGATTTCAATGAAGTTAAAAAAGGTATACAAGACGCTGGCAGTGACCATTGCCCTGTCTGTGACAGCTCCCTCAGGTTTCACTATGGATCATAATGAAAAGCATACGGCTCATGTCCATGCGGCCGGGCTTGAAAGCGGAGATGCGGAGACGTCAGAGACAACAGGGTTAGCGACAGCAGCAGAGACAGAAACAGCCGCACAGGAACCGGTCAGCAGCGAACCGGCCACGGAGCCAAATACCGGAACCAGTGAACCGGCCACAGAGCCGGCCACCGGCAGCACGGAGCCTGCCACAGATCCGTCCGGTACGGAGCCAGGCAGCGAGCCCGCCACAGAGCCAGGTACCGGCAGTAGCGAACCGACTACAGAACCGGGGACCAGTGAGCCCTCTACAGAGGTGCCGCCGGTGGTGGATCCTTCCACAGAGCCGGATACAGAGGTGCCGCCTGTGATCGATCCTGACGAACCGGCGACAGAGCCGACGACGGATATTCCGCCGGTGGTGGATCCGGATGAACCCGTGACGGAGCCGGTGACAGAACCGGATACCGAAGAACCGACGACGGCTGATACAGAGCCCCAGACGGATGATACCAAAGATACGGATAAAAAGGATGAAGATAAGAAAGAGGACAATCAGGATAAGCCGGCTCTCACCAACGAGCAGCTCATTGCCCTCCAGAAGATTGTGATTCCTCCGGCCATTGAGGAGTCCTTCCGTTTTGTCACGGTAGAAAAGGATTACGCCATCGCCAACGTGGGAACTCTTCAGATTTATGAAGGAAAAGATACCGGTTCCGATGTGGTGGGAACCCTGGGAAAAGGCGGCGTCTGCTATGTCCTCAACGATCAGGACCCTTCCTGGTATTATGTGGAGTCCGGTGTGGTCAGAGGTTTCGTGCGGATTCCGGATCTTCTGACCGGAGCGGAGGCTGACGCTTACGTTGCCGAAAAAGGGGAGACGAACCTGGCAGTTGCCACGGCTTCCAAGGAGCCGATGGAAAACAGTGCCTATACCTATACGAAAACCACCGTCCGCAGTACTGTGGTCGGAAAACAGTATGCCCTCTGTACCACAGACGGCGTGAATGTCCGGGAAGGACGCACAGAAGATGCCAGAGTGGTGGGCGTCATGAAGCAGAATACGCTCTGCTACATACTGGCGGATGCCGACAGTGAGTGGATCTTTGTGGAGTCCGGCGATGTCCGGGGCTTTGTGAAGAGAGAGTACCTTTCCACCGGAGACGGCGTGGAAAATCAGATCCTGGAAAATGGCGAGTCCACTTATTCTTACGCGGATCTCAAGATTTCCGCGAAGGAAAACAAGGCCTGCTATTATACGATCACTTCTATTAAAAAAGGAAGCATTTCCGATTCCATCCGGGAATCCATGCTGAAATATGCCTCCCAGTTTATCGGAAATCCCTATGTCTGGGGCGGCACCAGCCTGACGCTGGGAGCGGACTGCTCCGGTTTTGTCCAGAGTATTTATTCTGCTTACGGCTACAGCATTCCCAGAGTGGCAGAGACCCAGGCCCAGTATGGCATGCAGATCCCGGTTTCCGAGGCGAAGCCCGGCGACCTGATCTTCTGGAACTGGGACGGCGGCAACATTGACCACGTTGCCATCTACCTGGGTAACAACCAGATCATCGAAGCTCCGACTTTCGGAGTTCCCGTGCGTATCACCTCGATTTACGGGTGGGGCTCTGTCCTCCCCTACGCGGTGCGCGTGGTCTGAACGAACACTCGCGCCTCAATGGGCGCTTCCCAGACATAGTGGTGGCCGGCATCTGGAGAAGATGCCAGCCACCACTATGTCTGCCGTGTCCCAATGCGACGCCCCCGGCTGCTACGTGCCGAAGCGCGAGCGTCCGGGGGCGTACGAGACGTCGTATCAGTCGAGGGCGTCCGACGGAGCGACGATCCTCAGTGAGAGCCGTAGCCCTCTTCCTTGGCGCGCTCATAGGAGCGACGAATTTCCTCTTCCGCGGCCTCACGACCTACCCAGTGAGCGCCTTCAACGCTCTTGCCGGGCTCAAGATCCTTGTAGACCTCGAAGAAGTGCTGGATTTCAAGGCGGTGGAACTCCGACACGTCATCAATGTCGGTACGGAATGAGGCGCGCTGATCAGATACGAGGAAACACAGAACCTTGTCGTCACCGCCCTTTTCGTCGCGCATACGGAACATACCCAGAGCACGGCAACGAATCACACAACCGGGGAACGTGGGTTCTTCAAGCAGAACCAGCGCATCAAGCGGGTCGCCATCTTCGCCGAGGGTGTCATCGATAAAACCGTAATCGTCCGGATAACGCGTCGACGTGAAGAGCATACGATCCAGACGGATACGCCCGGTCTCATGATCGATCTCGTACTTGTTTCTATTCCCCTTGGGGATTTCGATGGTCACGTCGAATTCCATCATGGTGAGCTCCTTCATCATCGAGATGGCCCTATGGGTGTCGGACCGCCTGCCTGCTACCCGAAACGCTACTGTTGAAACCAGTGTATTTAACCTC
>OFCP01000931.1_pt1 | contig 13825 bp, 14 predicted proteins | sample 1520831 | NCBI WGS metagenome assembly OFCP01 (sample SAMEA2699039, study PRJEB24076) | metagenome | biome: Human gut stool | place: Spain | collected 2013-03-20 | reverse complement strand
GCCGGCGGCAACAAAAATCTCCGGTAAGGAGATCCTTGAAGCCATCCGGCTGATGGACGCAGACGAACGCAGAGAATTGACGAGAGCCTTGTTCGCCTAAAATTTCTTCTTTTTATGCAAAGGAAAGCAGGCTGTGCAAACCTTGCGCAGAAAAGCCCCCGATTCGGGCAAATGTGCAAACGGTGTGCAGAAAGTGTGCAGCCGCTTTCCTACATAAAGAAAGAACGCCAAATCTTACGATTTGACGTTCAATATCTGGTGCACCTCGCGCACTCATATCCGAACTTTTCTCTGCTTTCACGGCTTCCCCGAAAGCGACCGTCTCTGTACCTTCCTTATAGTTAAAGGTAATAAGCACCTTATCATCGTAGAGATAGATGGCATTGATGAAGGTATCCACCAGTGCCTGCCGCTGCTCCGGCTGGGTCATATCCAGCTTGCGGAAACGGAGCAGCCAGAACCGGACGAATTCTTCTTTCATCTTCGGCTTGGCCAGCCGTTCTTCTGCAATGCGGGCTTGCAGTTCCTTCCGCTGTTCTTCCAGCGCTTCCAGCCGCTCCTTGGTAGAGCTGGTCAGAATGCCCATCTGGATAGCATTCAGCATATTGGTGATGCCGACTTCCGTTTCCTTCAACTGCTTTTCGTAGATAGGCAGGTCAGTGCTTTCCTGATTTTGCAGCTCCATGACCTTGGCAATGATGGCATTCATGGAAGCATCATCTTCCACCAGCTTCATGGTTTCGGTCACTACCAAATCTTCCAGCCATTGTTTCCGCACTGCCTTTTTATCGCAGGTCTTTTTCTTCTTGGCGGCAGCACACTTGTAATAAGTGTACATCCTGCCGGTATGACTGACACCGCTTTCGCCAAACATCAGCGCTCCGCACTTACCACAGTACAGCTTGGTGGTGAGCAGATAACTTTCCTCTGCCTTATGACGGGCAGGGGCCTTTTTATTTTTCGCCAGCTTTTCCTGCACCTTGTTGAACAGGTTCGCGTTTGCGCAGCGAAGCGGAGCAATGAAAGCCCCAGTGGGGCTTTTAAGCGACAGAACGGTCTTGCGTAGCAAGATGGAGGGGCCTTGCCCCGACAAGTTCACCTGATACCAGCGCCGGAATCGCATTAGGCTGTACCACATCCCGCAAGCGCAATTCGCCGATGTACCGGCGATTACTCAGCATCCGCTGAATCGTGTTATAGGACATCTCCCCGCCCATTGAATTTTTGATGTTGTGCGCCTTCAACCAATCCCGCAGGTCGGTCATGGTCGCGCCGTCTGCATACTTCTGGAACGTCTGCTCCACATACGGTGCCAACAACGGGTCGGGCTGGTAATGCCGGGTCTCATCGATCATGTAGCCGAACGGAATCGTGCCACCATTATAAATGCCCTTGAGAGCGTTCTCGGTCATGCCGCGCACGACCTTTTCAGACAGGTCAGCCGAGTAGTATTCGGCGTAGCCTTCCAGCACCGATTCCAGAATAATGCCCTCCGGGCCAGCCGAAATGACTTCCGTTGCCGACACCAGTTTCACGCCGTTCCGCTTCAGTTGGGTCTTGTACCGGGCACTGTCATAGCGGTTTCGGGCAAAGCGGTCGAGCTTCCAGACAATGATGATGTCAAAGATGCCACGCTCACTGTCTTTGATCATCTGTTGGAACTGCGGGCGGTTATCGGTCTTGGCGGAGATGGCACGGTCAATGTAATGCTTCACCACCGTGAAGCCGTTCTTTTCCGCATAGGCGGTGCATTCCCGGATCTGACCTTCAATGGATTCTTCGCGCTGACTATCAGTAGAATAGCGGGCATAGATCACGGCGGTCATGGCAGGCACCTCCCATTTATACATTATTGAACGGTGGAGCGTTCTTTCAAAGCAGTGTTTCGTATAATGTATATACCACAGTTTTTAACTGAATGCAAGACTTTTTCCCAAATAAAAGCCGTCCTCATTCTCAGATCGTCCAGTTCTGGCTTGCCGACTGCAGATCCACCATGTGGGTGTACAGTCCCTTCCAGGCGTACAGCTCTGCCGGGCTGCCCTGCTCGGCCACGATGCCACCCGACAGCACCACCACCTGATCCGCACCGGCTACGGTGCGCATCCGGTGGGCGATGATGAGGACGGTCTTGTTTTTTATGAGCCGGGATAGTGCCTCCTGAATGGCAGTTTCGTTTTCCACATCCAAGCTGGCGGTGGCCTCGTCCAGCAGGATGATAGGCGCATCCTTCAGAAAAGCACGGGCGATGGAAATGCGCTGACGCTCGCCGCCGGAAAGAGCGCAGCCATTCTCGCCGATGTTGGTGTTCCACTTGTCCGGCAGCTTTTCGGCAAATTCCTCGCAGTTTGCCAGCTTTGCCGCCGCCAGAACCTCCTCGTCGGTGGCCCCCTTGCGCCCCAGACGGATGTTTTCGAGGATCGTGTTGTCAAACAGGGTCACATCCTGAAAGACGATGGAATACAGGCTCATGAGCTTTTCCGGGTCGATTTGGGAAACCTCCATGCCGCCCACGGTGATGCTGCCCTTCTGGTAATCCCAGAACCGTGCTGCCAGCCGGGAAACAGTGGTCTTGCCGCCGCCGGAGGGGCCCACCAGTGCCGTGACCTCGCCCTGCTTTGCGGTAAAGGAAACATCCCGCAGAACCGTCTCGCCAGAGTTATAGGCAAAGCCCACATGGTCGAACACGATATCGCAGCCCTGATTGGTCAGCTGCTCGCTGCCGGTCTGCAGGGAAGCGTCCAGAATCTCATTCATCCGCCCCACATTGGTACGCATGGCGATGACCGACGCCAGATTCTGCAAAGCCCCCTGCATGGGGTCGTACATCCGGGATGCCGCCATCAGGAACAGAAACAGGGTCAGTACGTCGATACTGCCCTGCACCAGCAGCACCGAACCGGTGAGCGCCACCGACGCAATACCCAGCTTGAGCACCATGCCGGCGGAGGACACGAACAGCGCCGTTGCCAGCTCTGCTGTGATGGACTGCTTTTCCACTGCCCGAATTTTGTCGGAAAGGTCAGACAGATACCGCTGCTCCGCATTGCTGGCTTTCAGGTCCCGGAGGGTCTCGATGTACTCCTGAATGCCGTCCGCACAGGCCATTTTCGCCGCCATGGTCCTGGCCTGCACCTTATCCTGTACCCGATAGCTGCCCACCACGATGGCAGCGGATACCGGAATGACCCACAGAGCCGCCAGTGCCATCCGCCACTCAAAGGCGAACAGGCTCAGGGCAATGAGCACGGTAGAGATGAGGGAACCGAACAGACCGGTGATGAAGTGGGAGCAGTCCTTTTCCAGTACCTCGCAGTCCGCCATGATGGTGCTGGTCAGGTCGGCAAGATCCCGCTTGCCAAAGAAGGACAAGGGCAGCTTGCGCAGCCGCTCTGCAAGGGTCAGGCGGCGGGTGCCACTCTCTTTATAAGTGGTAAAATAGGTGCCGTTGTACTGGAACCATGTGGTCAGCAAAATCAGCACAAAGCAGGCAACGCATCCCAGCAGATAAAAGGTGCTTCTCCCTCTCGTAGAGCCTGCCAGCAGGTCTTTTACCAGAAGATACAGCAGCCCGGTGGGCAGCATGAACGCCATGTTCTGGAACGCACAGGCCAGAACGCCCTTTACAAGCCCCTTTGCGCCCTCCGGGGAGCTGGCTGTGGCGTGTTGAATTTTTTCGATCATTCCTTACCCCTCCTTTGCGACCTTCCACTGCACCGACGCCTGATACTCCTGCCACATCCGGGCAAACAGACCGTTCTGCGCACACAGTTCGTCCTTTGTGCCGGATTCCACAATCTGCCCATCCTGCACCACATAGATGCAGTCGGCGTTGGCGACTGTGGACAGGCGGTGCGCGATCATCAGCACCGTTTTGCCCTTGGCAAGCTGGGCAAAGGCTGCCTGCACCTTTGCTTCATTGTCCGGGTCAGCAAAAGCGGTGGCCTCGTCCAGGATCAAGATGGGCGCATTTTTCAGCATGGCACGGGCAATGGCGATGCGCTGCTGCTCGCCGCCGGAAAGATACACGCCTTTGGTGCCGATGACCGTATGGATGCCCGCCGGGAACTTCTCCACGATATCCATGCACTGTGCAGCTTTCAGCACCGCCAGTACCTCGGCTTCGGTGGCCTGCGGCCTGCCCAGACGGACGTTGTCCAGAATGCTGCCCTTGAGCAGGCGGCTGTTCTGGAATACAAAGGAGATGGTGTCCATCAACTCTTCCTTGGGGATGTCCCGCACATCCGCTTCTCCCACCCGGACGCTGCCGCTCTGCACATCAAAGAACCGGCAGACAAGGTTTGCCAGCGTGGATTTGCCGCCGCCGGAGGGGCCAACGAAAGCCACCGTCTGACCCGGCTGAATTTTCAGCGAAACGCCCTTGATGACCTCGGTTTTTCCGTCATAGCTGAAATGCACATTCCGCAACGTGACAGAGGAATCCTTCGGGTACTGCGGAACAGCCTGCACCTGCATGGGTGCCGCCTCCAGCACCGAGTCGATGCGTGCCAGCGCATCCGCCACCACCATCTTGTTCTCGCTCATGTACATCATGCGGGTCAAAGTCAGGGAGATCACCGGCGTGATGATGATATAGAACAGCAGGTTCAGCAGAAACTCCGGGGTGACGCCGTGGGTCGTGAACAGCAGCCCGCCCGCGATCAAAAAGGCGAACACCCCGTTGACGGCGGCGGTATAGAACATCATGGGCAGTCGCAGATCTTTGGTGTAGGAGACGACCCACTTTTCGTACTCATCAATGGCGGCCTTGAACTTTTTGAAGGAAAACACCGACTGCCCGAAGGTCTTGACCACCGGGATACCCCGGACGTACTCCACGGCCTCATTGGACATAGCCTCCAAGGCGTTGCCGTACTGCCGCATTTTTTCAGCCATCCGCTTGCCAGTCATGGTCGCCATAATGAGAAAAGCCAACACCACCGGCGCAAGGCTCAGCAGACCCAGCCGCCAGTCGAACGCCAGCAGCAAAACCAACAGCCCCACCGGGGTGGCGATGGCGTTGTACTGGTCGGGCAGCTGGTGGGCAAGATAAGTCTCGGCGGATCCGGTGCTCTCATGGATGATCTTACGCAGCTTGCCGCTGCCGAAGTTCTCGGAAAAGCCCAGCGGCAGCACCGCCAGATGCTCCGACACCGCCAGCCGCAGATTGGTCGCCACCCGGAACGCCGACAGATGGGAGCACATCAGCGCCGCAATGTAAATGAGGTAAGACAGCACCGCGAATAACACTGCCATCCAGCCGTAATGGGGGATGTTCACCGCCTGCGCATAGTTTGGCGCGGCGTTCAACACATCCTGCAGGATCTTCCAGATGTACACAAAAGGCACCAGCGCCACCAGCGCACTGACCGCAGACAGCACCCACGAAGCGTAGGTGAAATATCGGTAGTTCCCGGCGTAGCCCATCAGCCGGGAAAGATCGGACTGTTTTTTCACGGAAAGACCTCCTTCAAATAATTTTTATGCAAAAATGTGCCGTGGCGTTTTTGCTCCACAGCACATTCTGCGTATTAACCTGCTAGATTTTCATTACAGAACAGCTCAATGCAGTTGTCGATCATAGTCTGGTCGCAATCCGTAGAAATGCCAGATGCCACCCAGTAAGCATATTCGCCTGCATCGTACTGGCTCAGAGCTTCTGCATCCGAACCATAGCGAAACTCAATGTGGTAGGTTTCCGCACTGGTGTCTGGCGCGAGGAAAAAGTAGGTGAACTCGCCGGAATCGGCATCATCACTTTCAAACTCATACAGTCCATGCACAGGCTCCATGCCAATGTAGCGATAGGTATGGGAGAACAGCACATTGCCGTCCTTATCGGTGCCGGAAATGGTAGAAGTTTCACCATCGAAGGTCAAGGTCGCAAGGCTATTGGTAAAGCCGCAGAAATAGGCTCCGCCGCCGTTGGCATAGGCCTCGACGGCATCCTCGCCGTAGACATCGCTCGTAACCATTGAAGAGAGCTTTTCAAAGGCAGCTTCCGCATTTTCCTCTCCCACAAGGGCGGTACAATCATCCAGCCATGTCTGCTTATATTCGTCCGCCAGAATCACCGGCCACAGTTCCTGATAGCTGCCTGTTAGGTCGTTCAGCAGCTGTGCAGCGGCAGCTTCGTTTTCATCCACAGCAGAAGAGGCGGTCTCTTCTACGGAAGAAACAGTGCTTTCTGCGGCAGAACTTGCAGAAACGGGAACAGAGCTCGCCGTGCCGCTGCTGCAGCCAACCAGAAGAGAAGCAGACAGAGCTAGCACAGCAGCTGCACTCAGAATTCTTTTCATCAAACGCATTATCAATTTCCTCCACAAAATCAGAATATCGGCGTTAGCTTCAACTAATCGCGATACTGATTTTACTGGAGCCGGACTTTCTGCGCAAGAACCAAATCGACAAAATCTATCCAATCGGACGCATCTTCCGATACTCCGTAGGCGTCATGCCGGCTGCTTCCCGAAATGCAGAAGAAAACTTATTCGGATTTTCGTACCCGACCCGATGGGCGATTTCAGCAACCGTGCAATCGGTTTCGAGTAGTAGCTTCTGTGCCAGCTGCAGCCGGTACTCTTTCTGATACGCATAGACCGAGCTTCCGTAAATGCCTTTGAAACAGCTTTTTAATGCCGTAGGCGAAAGGCCGACCTCCTGTGCAAGCTGTTCGATTGTACGGCGAACAGTCAGTTCCTGCGTGAGAAGAGCCGCAGCCTGCTTCACACACTCCACCTGATGCTGATTGAAATACTCTGTCTGCTGCACATCTTCCCTGTTTTTCAGCCGGGTCAGAATATGCAGCAACTCCAGCACTTTCAGCCGAAGATAGCCGGTGTCCGGCACAGAATGCGCTGTGTAAAGCTCTGAAAAAATATGGGCAATGGTCGGTTCTGACCGCAGGATACAGCAGCGGTTTTCCGTGCAGATGTACCGCCGTATGACATCAAGGTCTACGCCGTACCATTCCATTTGTTTCCGCATTTCCGGCGAAATCGCATCCAGATCCAGTAGGATGGTGATGCCGTGGTAGTGCCGCAGCGGAAAGCAGGAGGACGACTTTTTGCGCGCTGCTGCACACACCGCAAAATCCCCTGCTGCCAGATAGCAGCAGCTATTTGCCCCAAAACTGCACTCGTAACGCCCCACGCGGCAGTGGTTGATCTCAATGACATTCCGCATTGGTGCCGTGGCTTCCTCAAAGAATGCAAGGTGCATATCGTTATAATACAGCTCTGCACCCAAAAACAGTGGACAGATGGTCATACTCCCGCTCCCCGTTCCGTTGGAGAACACGACGGTGCGGGGCATCTCCGTGGAAACAGTTTGCTCCGGGGAAAGATCAAAAAGTGATTTATACATAGCCATTCTCTTTTCCTGAAGATTCGCTTTTTCTTACTGATTCGCAGACGTGAACTGTCAAATTCCATTTCTCTGCAAAAATGTTTCCATCAAATCAAGATACCGTTCCGCCTGAACAACGAAGCCCACATGACCGCCCGGAACCGTGCGGATCTCTGCTCCGATACGCGGCCCCAGACAGGTGGCAAACCATGCCATGGTGGCCACCCATGTATGGATAGTCAGAGCGATCGCAACGGTGAATATCCCGCACAGAAACTGGACATATTTGATTTTTCTGTATTTTTCATCGATGTCCGCGTTCAATGCTTTTATCATAAAGTAATAGAGAAAGCCCCCGACCGCACCCAGCCCAACGGTAAGGATCGGTCTCCACAACCCATAGGAGCCGGACAGATAATAGGCTCTGTTGAAAAGACCGGTGTCCGTTTCCTGAAGCGGAATACATCCCAGCAGCCAGTCCCCGGCAGCCATAAATCCGCATCCGACTGCGCCAAGAATGCACCAGCGGATGAACTATTTCGTTTCTTCTTTCTTCATTTTCTTCGCTTCCTGTGCATCTATTTTATGGTTTTCATGCAAAAATCGCAGCGGTCATTTCCACGCCCCAGCGTCATGGTTCTCTCCCAGATCAGCTTCGGATGCAGCCCGGTATAGCTGATGTCATCGCTGTCACAAAAGCAGCGGCACAGCTCCGGGCAGCCGTATTCTGTGCAGGTGTCGTGATAGGGGCACTTCATCATATCCACACGCCAGACGCCGTTACCGGTCTGCAGTTCTTTTGGGGCAAAGCCCGCCGCCGGGCCGAAAACGCTCCGGGTGGATTTGACGAAAACGCCGGGAACAAGGCGGTAAAGCCCCGGTATGTGCAGCAGGGCGGCAAGCTGTTTGTGGCTCGTTCTCGCCAAGTGCTCCACATAGCCGTGAACGGTTTGCAGTGCCTCCTCTTTCGGCATGACCCGCTGCAAGGTTTCGTAGGCCGCAATGCCCGGTAAGGTTTGCCGCTTGAGGTGGTATTGCTTTTCCTTGCTTGCATCTGCATTTTCTGCCAGCAGCGCACTCAGGCGCATATCGAAAGCGGTGTTCAGTTCCTTTGCCTGCGCGGGAAAGCGCAGTGCCACAGTCTCCCGGAAATCACGGGAAAGATAGGTTTCCTTCCTCTTCATCGTCCGTTACCCTTTCTTTTTGTACCCGCAGTCGCAGTAGGGTCCGCCGGAGGCAAGGGTATACTGCCGCACAAAATTTGTCACACCGCCCGCTTCGCTCATGGTGTAGTCCAGATGGCACAAAGCAGGGGTCAGGTCGTACAGCCCCAGCTCCTTCATCAGCACACAGATGCCGCACTTGGTAAAGCGTCCCTCGTAGCCGCTGCCGTCCGGGTATTCGTAAAACTCCATGTTCCACGAGTAGGGGTTGCGGTCAGCGGCTTTCAGGGCGGCGGTTGCCTTCATAGCGGCAATATCCTTTGGGGTGAACTTGCTTTTTCCGCTTTTGCGGCAGAACCACTGCATGGGCTTTGTCATCATGGATCTTGCATAGTAATCCGTCATCCTGTCCACCTCCGGACGTTGCGGCATGGAGAGGATGAACGCACCAATCATGGCGCAGTTGACAAGATTCATTTTGAAACGGTCGACCTTTTCAAACTCCGGCAAACCAGCAATGATCTGCCGGTATTGCGGCTTCGCCTGTTTCGTGATGGCTCTTGCGGTGGCTGCATCATAGCCCAGCACAGCGGTCAGCTGCTTTTGAAAGGAACCGGCAAACAGCGCCCACATTCCCATGGGCATACCCATGTATTTCATTACACGGTCTCCTTACATTCTCCACATTTTGCCTTCTCCCGAAGCAAAACCAGCCCCAATACCAAAACCAGCAGGTGTCCGGCGGATTCCGTGCCGTGATCGATCTGATCTAGCGGCCACGGCAGAAGCGTGAAGAGATTTCCCACAATCCCCGTAAAAACGATGGGGTTGCAGAAGGATGCCAATATCCGCTGTGCCGTCGTTTTGAGCGGGAGCATCCTTTTCCAGATCATAACGAGCATCACGACAGAAAGAAGTACATCACACAGGATATATGCTGCCAGCAGCGGCGCGGCGTTGCAGTAAAACACCTTGTTGGCAATTTCAGCTGCCGCCTGCATATCGCCGTATTTCTCAAAGGTAAACTTGAAGATCAGCGCCACATTCATGAACATAGCATGAACATAGCCCCAGCAGACCGTGCCGGTGAGATAGGCGATTTGAAACAGCTTGACCCATTTCTGCTGCTTCGGTTGGGTGAGGCGTTGCTTCAAAAGCTTCCACATCTGGTAAAAACCGATGTAATAGAGTGCCGTTCCGAGAACACCGCAGATGATGCTGACCACCATGCGCCATGTTGCCATATCAAGATAGGCGACCTTGACCATCAGCCCAATGGATTCTGTGCTTTGGCTTTTCCCGGTCGCCGCAAACAAAAAGTCGCCGATCACATATAAAAGGCACCCAATCATACCTGCGATGAGTGCTCGTTTTTCTTTGCTCATTTTCATTGCTTGCCTCCAAATCCGATCCTCACGATCTGCATTTTCATCCCGTTGTCCCCGACCTTGGCGAGAAACCGGAAAAAGCCGCTGACGGAAGGGTCTTTCCGATTACTGTACTGTCATCATTGCCGCCAGCACCGCCGATATGACTGCCATGCCCACCGTGCCGAACAGCCAATTTTTCTGCTTGTCTTTTGCGGTGATGTACGGCTTCAGATCTTCTGTTCCGGGGATCGTCCATGCGTTCGTGTGCCCCACCCAATAGCCGTCAACCAACAGGCGGTCAATGAGATTCATAACGGACAAGATGACAAGCAGCTGCCAGAAGCCCGCCGCAAAGCTGCGCGCACCGTTTATCCCATAGACACAGACCAGCACATAGCTGATATAGCCGGGGACGCAGACGGCTTTGAAAAGTAGAGAATTGCGCTTGATTTTCTCGTGTGTTGTAAGTCCCAGCTTCACGCACCGCTGCTGCACCGCCGGGCTGTAAAGATGCACCATCCCAACAGCCCCTTTGCAGATGCCCACAGCACAGACAAGAACCAGCAAAGCCCCCAGCCCAAGACCTTCCAGAATCACCTGTAAAAGCATTACTTATTCCTCCTGTATCCGTTTTCATCCCGGTATTCGGGATGTTCCTTTACGTATGGATCCTTATCGCCGCAGATGGCGTAGTCGCACTTACAGCCATTCACGCAGGTGGTCGTCCGCACCAGCCTTGCGTGAAGCAGCTCCATCGCTGCAAAATCCACATTGCACAGAGCGGGCATGATCTCTGTAAGGCCGTTTCTGATAGCAAATTCCGCTGCGGGACAGGCGGTAAATTCATAATAGATCGGCTTGTTCTTTTCGTAAGGAGCCACCGTCATTTCATAATCGTGCCACTTGTCACAGCCCGCTTTTGCCCGTAGAAACGCCATGTGCATCAGTTTTTTCCAGAACGGCTTATTACAGTTCACGAATTTCAGTTTGCGGAAGGGCGGCAGGATCAGATTTTCTTCTATCTCTTCCATTTCGCGGAATATGACCACATCCCGGCACACATCGTAAAAGCACATGATGGCGATGCAGTCGTAGGTGCCGCCTACGCCGTTATGAAAATTCTTTTTACCGCCGAGGTCGGTGCGCCACTTGGAAAGAAGCTCTGCGTATCTCAGCTGCACCTGCTCCCAGACCGCCTCGCGCTCCACCTCCGGATAGTGCAGAGTGATTTTCGCCAGAATTTCCTTTTTGCAGGGTTTGGAATATAGCACATGGCAGCTACGGTCAATTTGTAATTCGCTGTCCTTCATCTTCCCACGCCTTTCAGAAAACCGCTCTTTGCATTTTCTTCGGTGTCGTCCGATTCGTCGTAGGCATCATAGGGTGCTGATGGGTCGTGTACTCGTTTTTTGAATGGTGAACAGTGCTTGTCTTTGTGGGCAAACGCAAAGGCAAAATTGTCCGTCCATCCCGTGTGACCGGTGATGAAATATGGATGCAGCCCACGCGCGCGCAGTTTCCGTTCCAGCTCCGCCAGTGACTGCACAGCCAGCTTATTGTCCTCCGCCAGCGAGGAAATGAAGCTGTAGCCGCCGTCCGCGCCAAACCACAGCGTGTCGCCGGTAAAAAGGTACTTATCGTCAATGAGGTAGACCATATGTCCCCATGTATGACCGGGAACCAGAAAACATTCGATCCTGACGCCGTCAATATCAAAGACCTCTCCATCGTGAAGCAGCTGCTTTTCGTTGTAGATGGTCACTTGCGGCAGCTTATAGAGATGATAAATAACCTTGCGGCGTGCTTCTCCGGTCAGATACCGGTTCTCGATCTCGCCAATGTACAGCTTTGCATTCCGGAACAGCCCCGGGCTATCTGCTTCCACCGCACCTACATGGTCGGTGTCCTGATGGGTGATGAGGATGTACCGGATGGACTGCGGGTCGATCCCCAGCCAGTGCATCTTCTCTGCCAACCGGTCATAGTTGTATCCGGCATCGATCATAATGGTGGTATCGCCCTTGCGGTAGAAGAAGATATTTGCCACCCACTCCCGCACGCAGGCAACATTCTCGTCGATCCAGCCGGTGTTCAAAGGCTTAAAGATCTCCTTGCCCCGGTACATCCGGCTCATTGCTTTTCTCTGAAATTCCGTTGCTTTTTTCGACATGATCACACCTCATTTCTGTGCTGTGATGCACAGCCAGCCCTTTTTATTTTTGTGACTCTGAACCCTGCCAAAGCCTGCTTGCTCCAGATACGTTTTACCGTTCACAATGCAATGCTTTTTACCAGATGCGCCCACTGCTCCGGGTGACAGGCCAGCAATTCCTCGTGCTGCAAGTTCTGCTCATGGAGAACAGGATGTGCAAAATGCTGCTGATACCGGGCACGATATTTTGCGCCCATTTTCAGGGCGTAAAAAATATGGATCTCGGTACCGGGCACATGGATCTTATCCGGCAGCGGAGTGATAAGATCGGAGTAGAACTGATTTTTACAGCTCTGCATGGTCACATAAGGGCGGGCCTCACCGAACATTTTCAGAAAGGCTTTGACATAATCCCCCGACTCTCTGGCACGCTTATCCAGACGCTTTTGGAGAAATTTTGCCTTGAACTTTCCGTTCCGCACCACAGGGTAGATCAATGGCAGCAGAAAATCCGTCTGCAAGCTTGCCGCCAGCGGCGACGCCTGATCCAGATCGGAGCTACCCAGAATGCCGTAGTCCATGTGGATATTCTGCCGCGCCGCCAGCAACCCCACAAACGAGCCGCCCAGAGAGCAGCCGTAGGCCGCCCGGATGCGACCGCCGCAGTGGGTCTTGAGGTAGGCCTCGATTTTTTCGGTCTCCTCCAGCATAGTGGGAAATTTGGTCTGTTCAGTCTCATCAAAGCCATCGTAGCTGACGCACAGCACCCGGAAGCTGTCAGCCAGAAGCGGGATCACAGCACCGAAATTGCTTTTCCAATGGCAACAGGTGCCCGGCAGCAGCAACAGCACCGGGGCATCCTCTGCACCAAATGTGTAGATTTTCATCGTGATACGTTCCTTCTCTATTTATTTTCCACCTGTAAATAGAAGAGATATATTTCTTCGTATAGGGCAGAGTTTTGAGTTAGATAAAGCTAACTTTTCATTCTATAAAAAGCCGCTTCTCAGCGGTCCTTCTGCCAAAATAATACGCCCTGCCATCTCCTCTGTCAAGAAGTGTAGGCATTTTCGGAGATTCCGAAAATGATTTCGCTTTCGGAAACCCCCAACCGTCACCCCAGTGCCACATCCAGCACCATCATCACGCTGAAGCCCACCGCAAAAAACACCGTGCCAACGTTGGAGTGCTGCCCCTGGAGACGTTTATAGGTAAAGGACGAACCTGTCATTTCATGTAATTTTTTCTTGCACAAGACGATATGGTCTTTTTATATCACACGCCGTATGATAGAAGAAAGGACGTCTTTCACTATGAAAAAATTCTTCTCGCTTTTGGCCTCCATTGTTTTCTGTACAGCAGTTTTACTAGGGACACCCATTGCTATTCATTCACCGACTGAACTCGAACCTTCCTCATCTGATTTGGCCGATTCATCTGAAAGCAGTTCTAGTAGTGAACCAGAATACCCCACTACACCAGCAGATGCCCCTACACCACAGGACGATATTACTTAACATTTAGAAAATAATGTCCAGATATTTTTGGGCCTCATAACGAATAATCTGCAAGTCATCCTCGTATCTCATAACTTTGCAAATGTAAAAGGCCTCACGATATCGCTCTGCACTCTCTTCTTTTTTGCCAAGGAAGAAATCACACTCAGCTTCGATTTCCAGGCAAGAGTGAAGTACTTGATAATGTCCATATTTAATGCAAGCTTCTTTTCCATTTCTTGCAACTCTTGCGCTTTCTTCATATCTTTCCAACAAGTCCAGAGATCTGGCAAAATT
>OFCP01000907.1_pt1 | contig 14258 bp, 9 predicted proteins | sample 1520831 | NCBI WGS metagenome assembly OFCP01 (sample SAMEA2699039, study PRJEB24076) | metagenome | biome: Human gut stool | place: Spain | collected 2013-03-20 | reverse complement strand
CTATGATGTCGTCTCGGAGATTGAGAAACAGACCGAGTTCATGTTTTTCTATAAGAGCGAGGATATCGATAATAGTAAGCAGGTGGATATACAGGTGAAGAATCGCCAAGTCACCGACGTGTTGAATGAGTTGTTGAAAAACACGAACCTGACCTACCGCATATCAGGTAAGCACATCACGATCTTGAAGAAAGACGCCGTACAGCAACAAAAGAAAAAGATCTCCGGTACCGTTACGGATCCGGATGGCATACCGGTTATCGGGGCCAATGTCGTGATTAAGGGTACGACGGTCGGTACGGTTACGGATCTGGATGGAAAGTTTAGCTTGGATGCGGCTAATAACGATATCCTGTCATTTTCCTATATCGGCTATGCGGAGCAAGAGATCGAGGTCGGGAATCGTACACTGTTTAACGTGAAGTTGGCCGAGGATTATAAGGCGCTTGAAGAGGTCGTTGTCGTTGGATATGGTACGATGTTGAAACGAAACTTGTCAACATCAGTGGGTTCCGTAGACTCGGAGAAGTTATTGGAGCGTCCGAATGCCACGAACGTATTCCAAGGATTGGCCGGAAAGGTGGCTGGTGTTAATATCGCCTTGAATTCTGGTGCGCCGGGTGGTAGTCCTGCGATAAAAATCCGTGGTATCGGTTCTTTGAATTCTTCTAATACACCGCTATATGTGGTCGATGGTGTGGTTGGCGTGGATCCGGACCAGATTGATCCGAATATTGTCCAGTCTATCGATATCTTGAAAGACGCTACTTCCTCTTCTATTTATGGTGCGAGAGGTGCGAATGGCGTTGTGGTGATAACAACAAAGGAAGGTAAGAAAAATACGACGAATATCTCGTATAATACAGTTCTGTCAGCAGGAACGTTAGCTCGTAAAGTCGATGTCTTAAATGCGGAAGAGGCTTTGGATGTATTCAAGCGTGCTTATGAGGCTCAACCGGGACGTATCGCTCCCCATCTGGATCCGAGCAATATGTTTACGCATAAGAATGACCTGTTCAATCCGGACGGGACTCCGAAATATGATACGGATTGGCAGGATGCCGTGACTCGTACGGCTTTTTCTCATCAGCATTCACTTAGTTTCTCTGGAGGAAGCGATAAGCTGACCGCTGTGGCGAATGTAAGTTACAAAGATAATCAAGGTATAATGTTGGAGACCTATAAACGTCAGTTAAACGCATTTATCAATGTCGGATGGGATTTGAAAGAATGGTTCCATTTACAGGCCATGTTGAATGTTGGATCTAGTAATGCCCGAAACTCGGAGAATGCGATCTCTCGGTATACATTGGAAGCATTACCGTTCCTTCCGGTTCAATATGAGGATGGTACCTATTCCCGTAAAGGAGATTATCCAGGTGCGGAAGATACGGAGAATCCCGTGAGGATTTTAAAGGAACGTAAGAATATCGATAAGAATCAGTACACGTTGGCTAACGTGATTGGTACGTTTAAGATTACCTCTTGGTTAAAGTTAACGACTAGCTTCAGCCGCCAGGATGGTTCTTATATCAATTCATCTTATAACCCGAGTACCTTATTCGGCTATGGAGATACTCAAAAGGGTAAAGCGGAGAAAGCACATCGAAATACGATGTCGTGGACGAATGAGGACTACTTGACTTTTGATAAAAGCTGGAATAAGCATAACTTGAATGTCGTAGCGGGAGCCAGTTGGTATTACTCAAAAACAGAGAAAAGCGAGCTAGGGGCCGAGAATTTCTTCGATGATTATTTTGAGTACAATAATATGGGAGTCGGCACCGTACGTTCTAAGGTTGGCTCAGACTATACGGATAATAAAATGAATTCTTACTATGCCCGTATCAACTATAATTTTGACAATCGTTACTTATTGGGCGCTTCTTTCCGTGAGGATGGTTCTTCTCGTTTTGGCTTGAATAACCAATATGGTTTCTTTCCTTCATTCTCGGCCGCTTGGCGTGTATCCAATGAGAATTTCTTCGAGAACGCAAAAAAGGTGATTGATGATATGAAAGTCCGTTTGAGCTACGGTACGGTGGGTAACGCGGAAATCGGTGATTATGCGTCTATGGCACGTTATGAGAATAAACGCCTTCCTTTTGGCAAGGATATGACGACGATCGTTACGTTGAAAAGTATGGCAAATCCGGATTTACGCTGGGAGAAATCCAGACAACTTGATGCGGGTATCGATTTGAGTTTCTTTAATGGGCGTATCGAGTTTATGGCGGATTATTATCATAAGATTACGACTGATTTATTGTATGAGCTACAATTGCCTTCTAACTCGGGATATGAGAAAACTATGACAAATCTGGGTAAGATCCGTAATCAAGGTCTTGAGATGAGCTTGAATACACGCAATATCCAAAGCCGTGATTTCTTATGGACTACCTCTTGGAATTATACGATGAACCGATCGATGGTACTGGATATAAATGATAATATCATTGGTAAATGGGGAGGACGTATTGAAGAGGGACATCCTTTAAATGCCCTTTACGGCTATGTTCGCCTAGGTACATGGGGAACCGATGAGGCGGAAGAAGCCGCTAAATATAATAAGAAACCCGGCGATATCAAGTATTGGGACAAAAATGGTAATGGAATGAAGGATGGTGAAGACCAAGACTATATCGGAAATGGCGCTCCTAAATTCGAGATGAATATGACAAATACATTCTCGTGGAAAGGCTTCACGTTTATGTTTGATTTACAATGGGTGTATGGTAATAAGTTGATTAACTTCACTCGCCAGTTGATGGGTAACCGTGTGACATTCTCCAATGCTTATGCGGACATTCCGGTGAACGCTTGGACGCCGGAAAACCAAAACACGATGGTGCCTAGCTTGCGCCTTCCGGGAGATGGATATGAGAATGACGTAGATTCTTGGAGTTGTGAGCCGGGTTCGTTCTTGCGTTTACGTAATATCGGCTTGAAATATGACTTTAGTTCCCGTATGCTTTCTGCCGCTCACATCAAGAGTTTATCCTTGGGATTCAATGTGGAGAATGCGTTCTTGATTACGAACTATTCTGGTAGTGATCCGGAGGTGACGAGTTATGATGCTGTATTTGAGCAAGGAGTGGATTTTTATACCTATCCCAAACCTCGTACGTATTCATTTACTTTAGGTGTTAATTTCTAATTGTTTAATCTTTACTTCGTAAAAAACTAAGATATGAAAAATAAAGCGCATGTATGGATGTGTGGCTTGCTTTCGGCGACAATGGCTTTTACATCCTGTACGAATTTTTTAGAGGAAGACCCGAAAACCTTCTTGAGTCCTTCTGAATATTATACGACAGAGAACCAGATAAAGGCGGCTGTGGATGGCACTTATGACGGGCTTGATGATCTGTTGAGTTCCGACCTCGAGATTGCCACAGTTCACCTTTTTAACTTGGAATATCTTGTAGGTACTAGTTATCGTCCTCGTGCGGCCGGTAATGAGCAGAACCAGTTCTTGTTGCTTTCCGGTTTGGAAGAGAGTAACGGCATTATTCGTAACTTCTGGAAGGCTACTTTCTTTCCTTTGGAAAATTGTAATAGCGTGATTCAAAATGTTTCCGCTACGGATATTATTAGCGAGAGCCAGAAAGCGAAGTATCTGGGAGAGGCTTATTTCTTGCGGGCGTATTACTATTTTCAAGGGGTACAATTATTCGGGGATATCCCGTTGAAGACGGAACCTACGGTAGACTTGAATACGGTGAAGATTCCAAGGTCTCCTAAGGAAGATATTTATAACCAGATCGTGGAAGACTTGAAAAAGGCGGAGCAGTCCGGTTTGGATTGGAGTGATAAAACAGGCCATGTCTCTATGGGAGCGATCAAAACCCTTTTAGCCAAGGTTTATTTGACAATGGCAGGTTATCCGCTTCAAAAAGGAAATGAGTATTATCAATTGGCTTACGAGAAAGCCAAGGAGGTTATTGACAGTGGAGCCTTTAGCTTGTTCGCTGATTATAAGGATTTACGTGCGTTAGAGAACGAAAATAGTGGTGAGCATATTTTTATGATCCAGCGTGAGGCGCAAGATGCCGGGGCTCCTTTCCATTTTGGCCTTTTGCCTTATCCGGAACAACCGATTTCCATTACTCCGGCTTATGGGGGTGGTTTGGCTCCTCGTAAAGAGTTTTATGAAAGTTATGATGACCAAGATATTCGTAAACGGAATGAGGAGTTTTTCTATACTTCTAAACCCAAATATGGTGATCCGGAGACAACGATTACTTTGGATGTTCCTTATCTATGCAAATATTGGGATGAGAATGCGGAATCTACAGGAAAGAGCGGGGCGAATATCCCGGTTTACCGTTATGCGGATGTTCTATTAATGTGTGCGGAGGCAAAAGCTACCTTGGATGGAGGATCTACTTCTGACGCTACGGCGGTAGATGCTTATTTCCAAGTTCGTCACCGTGCGTTGCCTGATGAGGCGAGACCAACTTCGATCACGGTTGATCAAGTATTGAAAGAGCGTGCGTGGGAACTCTGTTATGAGTTTACAGGATGGTATGATATGTTGCGTACTCACCGTGCGTTTGATCCGGTATCGAAGCAAATGGTTGATTTATTCGGCTATCAGGCGGTTAATCATACGTATCCGTTTAAAGAATCGGATTTGGTTTTCCCGGTACCTTTGCGTGAGAAAGAACTGAACCCTCTGCTCGGTGAGGATGTCGTTCGCTAAAAGTAAGCGGGCGATTCTCTAGACTAGAGGTGTGTGGGAGGATATTACTATCCGTAGTAATCCGGATTATTATCCATGATAAATACGATTACTATTGATAGTAATATTTTTTAACACGGTATATATTATTCATCACAGAAAATTAGAGAAGAGAGAAATTAGAGATGAAAAGATATGTTTTGTTTGTCTGTTTGCTTTTATCAGGTCTTGCAGGAGTATATGCTCAGTCGATAGCTCCGTTTCAGAAAGGAGATCGGATCGCCTTCGTGGGAAACAGCATTACTTGCGGTGGTCATTATCATTCATATATCTGGCTGTACTATATGACCCGTTTCCCGGATCAACGCATCGATATCTTTAACGAGGGAGTAGGTGGGGATGTAGCTGAGATGATTTACCAGCGGTTGGATAAGGTTTTCGAACATGAGCCTACAGTGGTGACGCTATCTTTTGGCATGAACGATGTCGGCTATATGGATTTTCGGAAGCCGGGGGCCGATACGATCGCCCGGAACCGGGTAGAGAAAGCTTGTCGGGATTATGCTCTTATCGAGGAGGTCTATAAGAAGTATCCGGAGGTGAGGAAAATCTTGATCGGAAGTTCTCCTTATGACGAGACTTCCCGTTTCAATAAGGTCGCTTTCCCGGGGAAGAATACGTCGATCTTGGAGATCGTGGATTTCCTGAATGCCCGTGCCCGGGAGAATCAATGGGGATTCGTGGATTTCAACCGCCCGATGGTAGCGATCAACCAATGGGAGCAAGCGGCGGATTCCATGTATACCTTGTGCGGGAAGGATCGTATACATCCCTCTACGGACGGGCATCTGGTCATGGCTTATCTCTTCTTGAAGGCGCAAGGCTTGGCCGGTAAGCCGGTAGCCGATATCCGGATAGACGGAGCGGGGAAAAAGGTGACTCGCTCGGATAATTGCCGTGTCTCGGATTTGTCTGTTTCCTCGGATAACCTTACTTTTACGTACGAGGCGAAATCGCTTCCGTATCCTATCGATACCTCTTATTATGATAATGAGAAACATACACAGGCAGATGCCTTGAGTGTTATCTCTTTTATGGATGAGATGAATTATGAGGGATTGTCCGTGAGCGGTTTGTCGGATGGATATTACGGGTTGACGATCGGTGGGGAGTTTATCGGTCGTTTTACGGCGAGGGAGTTGGAGCGAGGCATCAATATGGCTCTTCTTCAGAATACCCCGCAGTATAAACAAGCGATGAAGATCCGCCAGATGAACGAGGAACGCTGGTTGAAAGAGCGTAAGATGCGTGAATTTTATTGGGTGGAATATAACTTGATGCGGAAGACGGGCATGCTTTGGGCCTGCGACGAGGCTGCCGTGGACACCTTGCGCAAATACCGTCCCCACGACATCTTCTTGCAATGGAACGGCGACCTTTGGCTACAATACATGCACAAGGGGATTCGTGAGGATTGCGTGAATGAGCAACAGAATCTGGTCGACCGGATCTATGAGCAAAATAAACCAATCCCCTTGCGAATAGAGATCAAGAAATTTACAGACTTGTAGAGACGGGGCGTGCCCCGTCTCCCACCGACTGGAAGTATTCTAAATGTGAATTAATAGTACATAGTTATATGAAAAAGAAACTAGCGATATTCGTATTAAGCCAATTCTTGTTGGCCGGTTGGGCGGATGCCCAACAAGCCTATTTCATCGATGGCTATCATGGCGGTATCTACGGGCATTACCCGGTGGGACAGACCGCCTTTATCGCCCAGAAATTAAGGCAGAATCCCAACTGGAATATCAATATCGAGATCGAGCCTGAATCATGGGAAGTCGTACGGCAACGAGACCCTGAAGGTTACGAGGCTTTCAAGCGTTTATTTAAGGATCAATCCGTGGAGAGCGGGCGGATCGAGTATGTAAACCCGACCTATGCCCAAAGTTATTTCTTCGGAACATCCGGCGAGAGCGCTATCCGCCAATTCGAATATGGAATGCGGCTGATCCGGAAACATTTCCCCGAGGCGGTATTTACCACCTATTCGGCGGAAGAGCCTTGCTTTACCAGTTGCCTGCCGTATATATTGAAGTCATTCGGCTTCTCATATGCCTCTACTAAGAACCCGAATACGATGTGGGGTGGCTACGTAAGCGCTTACGGAGGTGAGTTGGTGAATTGGGTAGGGCCGGATGGTACGAGACTGACCACCGTACCCCGTTACGCCTGCGAGGATTTACAACCCGGCTCTTGCTGGCAATCCATCTCGTGGTTCAATACGAAGGACTACATCCATAAATGTTTGGATACCGGTATCCAGCACCCGGTCGGAATGTGTATACAAGACGCTGCATGGAGCCATGGCTGGGATAAAGGCCCTTGGCTGGGACAGGATACGACGGGCTATTATACGCCGACCGCCTATAAGACTTGGCGGAATTACATCCAAGACTGTTCCGTCGGGACTACTCAGGATGATTGGTATTTCTCGCAAGAGGATGTCCTAGGTGGCTTGATGTGGGGAACGCAGGTCATGCAGCGTTTGGCCGGAGAGGTACGGGTAGCCGAGAACGCTATCGTGCGTGCGGAGAAAATGGCGGCTTACGCTCGCTTATACAAAGGCATGGAATGGCCGACCGAACGTATCGATGAGGGATGGCGCACGCTTTTATTGTCGCAGCATCATGATTGCTGGATCGTTCCTTACAATCAACTACAAGGGAAAAAGACATGGGCGGAGACGGTTACGGATTGGACTGGGGTGACCAATCAAAACAGCCGTCAGATAATTGATAACGCCTTGTCCTTATTGAAAGAAAAGGAAGGTGAATCCACGGTGTACGTATATAATACCTTGGCTACCGACCGGAATGAATTGGTGGCGGTGGAAGTTCCCGTCTCATGGAGAAACTCGGATTGGGTGGTTCTTGATAAGCAAGGAAAGAAACAACCGGCTCAATGGTTGACGGAAGACGGCATTTCAAAACTCTTGTTTCGTGCGCAAGTCCCCTCAGCCGGTTATGCCTCTTATGCGATCCGGAAGGCAGAGGATAAACAGTCTGGAACCTTGAAGGCTGAGAGACAGAAAGACGGTACGTTTCGCATGGAAAGTGATTTATACACCTTGGTGCTAAACCCCTCTAAAGGAGGTGTAATAGAAAGCTTGAAAGCGAAAGCCGTACGAGGCAAGGAATTCGTGGATAACCGGAATGAACGTGGGTTCAATGAGCTTCGGGGATATTTTATCGATGAGGGCGGTTTCCTTTCCAGTATGGATCAACCGGCTGAGGTGAGCGTGTTGGAGCAAGGGCCCTTATTCGTGAAGGTAGCTGTGAAAGGCAAGATCGGAAAGTATTCATTTACCCAAACGATCCGGTTAACGCAGGGAGAGCCTCGCATCGATATGAGTGTTAAACTGGATTGGACAGGAAACCCTCGCATTGGTGAGCCGGGTATCGAATTCCGTGCGGATAATCCCCGTAAGGCATTTTATGACGACCGTTACAAACTTTTGGTGTATCTGCCTACCCAGATCGCCAACCAACAGATTTATAAGGACGCTCCGTTCGATGTTTGCGAGAGCCGGTTGGAGAATACCTTTTTCAATCGTTGGGATAGCATCAAGCATAATATCATTTTGAATTGGGTGGATGTAGCGAGCAAGGATAACTCTTGCGGTCTGTCATTATTCACGGATCATACGACCAGCTATGCGCATGGTAAGGATTTCCCATTGGCCTTGAACGTACAATACGCCGGTAAAGGCTTGTGGGGCCGGGATTATATCATAGACCGTCCGACCGAGATCTCGTATGCCTTGATCCCTCATGCCGGAACTTGGGAGAAAAGCCGTATTTGGACACAAAGCGAACGACGCAATGAGCCTTTGGTCGCAACCTTGGGTGGCGATGCTACCTTGACATCCGGTTCCCTTTTCCGGATAGAGAATAATGCCTACGAGTTGGTCTCCATGGTCTATAAAGGTAATGACCTTTACATCCGCCTATTCAATGCCCAAAGCGATGCCTCCCCTAAAACGATAACCTTCCAAGGACAAGACGTGAAAGCGAGCTTGGTGGAATTGGATAACCGTCTGGTTGAGGACTTAACCGTCACCGAGAAGAAAGGCGCCAGTTCAATGCGTCTCTCTATCCCTCGTTACGGGATAAGGACATTAAAAGTAAGCTGTAAGAATATCTAATGTAGAGACGGGGCATGCCCCGTCTCTCTTTATCCCTAATTAATCCCCGTTTCTCTTGCCTCTTTCGGTGGAAAGATGTTATTTTGCATCCCGAATTAAAAGAATAGGCGTTATGTTGAAATTCTTCAAGACATGGACACTCCCTATCTCCATGTTAGCGGGTGCGATAGGGTATTTTGTTTTCGCCAATGTTACTTTTCTGGAGCCTACAAAGCCGTTCATGTACACTTTAATAGCGTATCTGACGCCCTTTTTGATTTTTGCCCAGCTGCTCCTGACCTTCTGTAAGATCTCTGTCCGGGAATTGATGCCCAGCCCTTGGCATGGTTGGCTATTGCTTATCCAAGCGGTTTCCAGTTTGGTGCTTGCCGCCTTATTGCTCTGGCTGCCAATGAGAGAGGAATACCGGGATGTGTTCGAGGGAGCGATGGTCTGCCTGATTTGCCCAACCGCTACGGCGGCCGCCGTGATTACGGGTAAATTAGGGGGAAGCGCCTCTAGTCTGACTACTTATACCTTATTATCGAATCTATTGGCAGCGATTGTCGTGCCGCTGGTCTTCCCATTAGTGGAACCGCATGCCGAGATTACTTTCTTCGCCGCATTCTTGAAGATCTTGGGAAAAGTCTTCCCATTGCTGTTATTCCCGTTTTTCCTCGCTTTGTTCTTGCGTAGATTCATACCACCTATCCATCGCTTCCTTGCGGGGCTTCGAGACATGGCCTTTTACCTCTGGGCCGTCGCTCTAGCTATCGTGACCGGGCAGACCGTGAAATCCTTGGTTAATAGCGAGGCGGAGATTTATGTAGAAATCCTGATCGCTTTAGGCGGCTTGATAACCTGTATCGCACAGTTTTATTGGGGAAAGCGCATCGGCACGAAATACAATGACCGTATTAGCGCCGGACAAGCCTTGGGACAAAAAAATACCGTGTTAGCGATCTGGATGTCTTACACCTATTTGAACCCCTTGTCTTCTGTTGGCCCGGGAAGCTATGTCCTGTGGCAAAACATCATCAATAGTTATCAGTTATGGAAGAAAAGAAAAAATGAGATGAAATATTAAATATAAGATATTGATATTGAGTGTTTTATATTTATTTAGTGTAATTTCCTTTATTTCCCTTGTTTTCTTGTTTAATCTAATAAATGCGTTTATTTTGTTACTATTTTGTTACTCGTATTCGTTGGAGTAACAAAACAAATAGTTATATTTGCATCGGTAACAAAATAAGAACATAATTATGGCGAAGAAAAAACAAGAAGTTAAATTGAAAGAACCCGTAAGGATTAGATTCAAGCAGCTTGCTAATGGTAACCAGTCTATTTATTTGGATTACTATACAGGTGATATTATTAGAAAAGAAAATTATGTTGGCGGTAAACGACAGTATGAATTTTTGAAGTTATACCTTATACCCGAAAAGACAAGAGAGGATAAGGCGAAGAACGAAGCTACGTTGGCTCTTGCAAAAGCCATTCAAAGCAAACGGATAGTAGAGTTGCAAAATGATGCACACGGCTTTCAGAACACTAACAAGTCAAAGGCGAATGTGATTGATTATTTAATGAACATGAGAAGCCAATCTAAAGAACGTGGCAGTTTGAATTACGAAAAGACTATTGGTAATGCCATCCGTGAACTAAAGTTGTTCAGAGGGGATTATATCGCTTTTCGTGATATAGATAAGGACTTCTTAAATAGCTTTGTGGATTTCTTGAAACAAGCGAAGAAAGCAAGTAAGTTTGGTTTGTTAAAAGCTGGAGGCGTATTAAGTAATAATTCCGTTATTGCTTATTATGGAGTGCTGCGTACCGCTATAAATAGAGCCTATAAAGAGGGGATTATTACGGTTAATCCAACGAAAGAGTTTGATTTTGCCAGTAAGGTAAAATCGGAAGTCAGCCGCAGGGAGTATTTGACAATAGAGGAGTTGAAGCGGCTTATCGGGACAGAGTGCAAGTATGAGATAATGAAACAAGCTTTTCTTTTCAGTTGTTTGTGTGGGTTGCGTGTAAGCGATATAAGAAAATTGAAGTGGAGCGATTTGCAGAAAAGCGGTGAAAGAATTAGAATTGAAATAAAGATGCAGAAAACAAAAGAACCGCTTTATCTGCCTATATCCGATGAAGCGTTAAAGTGGTTGCCGCAGCAAAATGAAGCAAAAGGCGATGGTTTGATTTTTCCTTTGACGCATGAGGGAACTATAAATAAAATACTTCAAAAATGGGCGAAAGACGCAGGGGTTATTAAGCATATCTCGTTTCACGTTGCCCGGCATACACATGCTACTATGATGCTTACATTAGGGGCTGATTTGTACACGGTAAGTAAATTGTTGGGACATAAAAATATTGCCACAACTCAAATTTATGCGAAGATTGTCGATAAGAAAAAAGAAGAAGCTATAAGCTTGATACCGAATTTGACAGATTGATTTAAAAAGAAAGTATGGGGATTGTGATATAACCGTACTTTCTTTCTTTTTTTGCCTTTGTTTAGTCGGAAAAATATATCTTTGTTCCTACTAACTGAAATATAGGATATTATGACAGAAATCAGACACAGAATAAAAGTATTGAATGTACAAGGCATATTTAACCGTTGCATCAATCATGCCAGCCAAGTTATGATAGATGGCATTGCTTCTAAGTCTTTATATTTTGACGAAGAGCAGGCAGATAAGCTGGCACAGCAGGAATACGTTCGCACCGCTGATGAACTGGTGCAGTTATATATTCGTTATTCTGTGTTGAATGACATTCAATACTTTTATTCTGTGTCTGATTTCTTTTGGGAAAGTGGTTTTTATGAATCCTTGAAATCTGATGAGAAAAGAAAATATATGTCGTTTAATCCACTTTCATTTGATTATTCCCGGTATGAACAAGATAATACGGTTTATGATGAGGAACTGCCTTATTTTTCAGTGGTAGTCAAAGCTGTTGTGTTGGAACGATATTCAGAATACTTGCGAAAGAAGAAAGAAAGTAAGGTACAAGCGGAAATGCAACTCCAACAAGAACAGGAAGAACTGCAACCAATTCAAGATAAATGCCAAGAGCCTAAAATTATTCCTCATGTTGCTGAAACAGAAAATCCGTTCAAGTCTATTTTAAACGACAGACAAATAGCATTGTTGGTGGATTGTATCAATGAAGTGGAAATTTTCAATGCTCTTATGACTTTTGAAGATTTGAAAGCAATACTTTCTTGTAAGCCTAAAGTTATATTTAGGTCTAATAACAACAGGCTAGTCGCTTTTCTTTTTTCGGAGTTAAGCAATCGTGGTTTGATAACACCTAATTGGCAATCTGTCATAGCAAGGAATAAGTTGTTTGTTACGAAGAATATAAAGAAAGATAAATATCTGAATCAAGGTGATTTAGCCACAGCCGCCAATTATGTAAAAGGGGTGGAGCATGAAAAAGATTATGTAACCATCAGCAATTATATCAAACAACTGAAAAAACTTTAAGAATAGGTTAATACCTCAAACATAGCTTAATCCGCTATCAAGCTATTCCTCAATACTTTTGCCCCCGTAATCGATTACAAGAAACCGGAGGGCATGCACTCCATATTGTCTAACGCAAATACTTTTGTTATATGGAAACAAGTATTGAGAAGCGAGTTGCAGAACTCGAAAATTTAGTGTTCCTTTCGAAGAATGTGCTTAGCTTCGATGAAGCGAGCAGGTTCTTGAACCTTTCTAAAAGTTACCTGTACAAGCTGACTTCGGGTAACTTGATACCCCATTATAAGCCGCAGGGCAAAATGCTTTATTTTGAAAAAGCTGAACTGGAAGCATGGTTGCGCCAGAACCCGGTGAAGACGCAGGCGCAGATAGAGCAGGAAGCGCAGAAGTATATCCTTAACCGTCCTCTAAAGAAATAATGGCTATGGAAAACAAGAAGAAAGAGGAAATCGGACAAGGCACAGCCATGACGAAAGAAGATTTTGCAGCCCTTTGGAAAACCATTTGTCTAAAGGTGACGGACACTTATGAAGTACCGCCCGAAATTCTTTGGGTTAACGGTTCTACTATCGGCACATTGGGCAATTTCAGCGCATCCACAGGCAAAGCCAAGAGCAAAAAGACATTCAACATTTCCGCCATTGTTGCGGCTGCATTGAAGAATGACGAGGTTCTGAAGTATTCGGCATATCTGCCACCGAACAAGCGCAAAATTCTCTATGTTGATACCGAGCAGAGCAAGTACCATTGCCATAAGGTCATGGAACGTATTTTGCGCCTTGCCGGACTGCCGACCGATAAGGATGTGGACGATTTTGTTTTCATTGTGTTAAGAGAACATACCCCCGACAAGCGTAAGCAGATAATTGGCTATATGTTGGAGAATATGCCCGATGTGGGGTTGCTCATTATTGACGGAATCCGTGATTTGATGTACGACATCAACAGTCCGAGCGAATCGACCGACCTAATCAACCTTTTGATGCGCTGGTCAAGTGGATATAACCTGCATATCCACACCGTACTGCATTTGAACAAGGGGGATGATAACACAAGAGGACATATTGGTACAGAGCTGAACAACAAAGCTGAAACCGTCCTGCAAATCACGAAAAGCACGCAGGACGGCAATATAAGCGAAGTAAAGGCGATGCATATACGTGACCGTGAGTTTGACCCGTTCGCATTTCGCATCAATGACAACGCTTTGCCCGAAGTCATGGACGGTTATGTATTCCAGCAACCCAAACAAGACAGGAACTTTCCGCTTACAGAGCTGACGGAACAGCAGCACCGGGAAGCATTGGAGAGCGGTTTCGGCAAGCAGGTTGTACAAGGCTATTCCAATGTGATAGCGGCATTGAAACAAGGTTACGCAAGTATAGGTTATGAGCGTGGACGCAATGTCCTTGTGTCGCTTAACAAGTTCCTTGTGAACAAGCGCATGATTGTGAAAGAGGGTAAGGGCTATCGCTACAATCCCGATTTTCATTATTAAAAGTCGGTTTGGTTTAGTCCGGGTGTATATATAAGCGGAACGGACTGTCTGTTTCCCGGTATCGACAGCAGGCAGGTTTAGTATGGTACGGGTATATATATGACGGACTAAACAGGACTGGCGCACTTTTCAACTATTTTTTTAATCCCCAAAAAGAAAATATTATGAACATCGAAGATGTGAAACAAATATCCATTGCAGACTATCTGCACAGTTTAGGTTATTCGCCCGTCAAGCGGCAGGGTAACGGCTTATGGTACAAATCACCGTTAAGGGAGGAACACGAAGCGTCCTTTAAGGTGAATACAGACCGCAATCTTTGGTATGACTTTGATGCGCCCATATAGGCTACACAATAAATATCTCTATGGCAAGAGATTAGGTTAG
>OFCP01000901.1_pt1 | contig 14327 bp, 10 predicted proteins | sample 1520831 | NCBI WGS metagenome assembly OFCP01 (sample SAMEA2699039, study PRJEB24076) | metagenome | biome: Human gut stool | place: Spain | collected 2013-03-20 | reverse complement strand
GAGATGGTGGGATTCGAACCCACGTGCCCGATTAAGGACAAAACGATTTCGAGTCGTTCTCGTTACGACCACTTCGATACATCTCCATATTCATAGCTATATAATTATAGCAAAAAGCCGCCGTTCCGTCAACACTTTCTGCCAGAGGGACCCGCAGCGCCAAAGAGGCCTTCTGGTCAGGGATGAGCGGAAGCCGCTGCCGCCCTCTGCGGAGAGGTGCAACCTCCTTTTCCTCTCTGCTTCGGGGTATCTATTTCATGCTGTGCTGTCGTTTCCAAGGGCCAGATTGTAAAATCGTGGAATCATCGTCTGGATTTTCACAAAATATTACTATTTTGCCCAAAGATTGTACAAACTCTGCCCCCCTCTGATGTGCTATACTAAAATCAACAACCGGCCTGTTTCCGGCATTTCTTCTGCCATGCAGGCCGCCGAAACAAAGAAGAAAACCAGAAGGAGCAGTATCGATGAGAGAGATCATTTCCTTGAACGAAAACTGGACCCTGTCCTTCCCCAAGGGCGAGCGTCCCACCGAGCAGGTCACCCTGCCCCACACCTGGAACGCTGTGGACGGCATGGACGGCAACGGCAGCTATCTGCGCACCACCGGTGTCTACACCCGCACCTTTACCCAGCCCAAGCAGCCTCTGGCTGGCGGCCGCACCTACGTTGAGGTGCTGGCAGCTGCTCTGGCCGCAACCGTGAAGGTCAACGGCCAGGTGGCAACCACCCACGAGGGCGGCTTCTCCATCTTCCGTGCCGATGTCACCGACCTGTGCCACGAGGGCGACAACGAGCTGACCATCGAGGTCTCCAATGAGGACACCCCCTCCATGTACCCCGCTTCCGCCGACTTCACCTTCTACGGCGGCCTGTACCGCGGCGTGAACCTGATCAGCGTGCCCAGCACCCACTTTGACCTGGACTACTTCGGCGGCCCCGGCATCAAGGTCACCCCCAAGCCCACCGAGGACGGCGGTGCCACCTTTGAGATCGAGAGCTGGGTCACCAACGGCGAAGAGGCCTATACCGTGATGTACAGCATCGAGGACTGCTATGGCAACGAAGTTGCTTCCGGCGTGCGCCCCTGCGACAGCACCAAGGTCACCCTGTACGTTCCCGATGCCCAGCTGTGGAGCATGGATGAGCCCAACCTGTACACCGTGACCGCCCGCCTGCAGAAGAACAACGAGACCTTTGACGAGATCTACGCCAACGTGGGTGTCCGCAGCTATACTGTGACCCCGAACGACGGCTTCTCCATCAACGGCGTGCCCACCCCGCTGCGCGGCGTGGCTCGCCATCAGGATCGTCTGTACAAGGGCAACGCCCTGACCGCTGAGGATCACTACGAGGATGCCATGCTCATCAAGGAGCTGGGTGCCAACACCATCCGTCTGGCCCACTATCAGCACAGCCAGGACTTCTACGACGCATGTGATGAGCTGGGCTTCGCCGTCTGGGCTGAGATCCCCTTCATCAGCGTCTTTAAGAAGGACCCCTCCGCTCACCAGAACTGCCGTCACCAGATGACCGAGCTGATCATCCAGAACTACAACCACCCCTCCATCATGTTCTGGGGCCTGTCCAACGAGATCCTGATCGGCGGCATCTGCCAGGAGCTGGTGGACAACCACCACGACCTGCAGAAGCTGGTGCGTGAGCTGGATCCCACCCGTCTCACCACCATTGCCCACGTCTCCAACACCCCTGTTGACGGCCCCATGCATCACATTACCGATGTAGAGAGCTACAACCACTACTTCGGCTGGTACGGCGGCAAGATGGAGCAGAACGGCCCCTGGCTGGACAAGTTCCACGCCGAGCACCCCGACATCTGCATCGGCATCTCCGAGTACGGCACCGAGGGTATCATCAACTGGCACAGCAACGATCCCCAGTGCAAGGACTACACCGAGGAGTATCAGGCACTGTACCACGAGCATCTGGCTCAGGTGTTCGAGGATCGTCCCTGGGTGTGGGCTACCCACTGCTGGAACATGTTCGACTTTGGCTGTGCTGCCCGCAACGAGGGCGGCGTTGCAGGCCGCAACAACAAGGGCCTGATGACCATTGACCGCAAGACCAAGAAGGACAGCTACTTTGTCTACCAGGCATACTGGTCCAAGCTGCCCATGGTCCACATCGCCGGCCGCCGCCATGCACAGCGCGCAGGCGAGACCACCGAGATCAAGGTCTACTCCAACCAGGACACCGTTGTGCTGTACGTCAACGGCAAGGAAGTCGGCCAGCAGACTGCACACCGCGTGTTCAAGTTCAATGTTGCTCTGGAAGAGGGCTTCAACACCATCCTGGCCGTTGCCGGTGACGTGAAGGATTCCATCACGCTGGAAAAGGTCGAGAAGGAGCCTGATTGCTACACTCTGCCTGAGTTCAACGAGCGTCAGGAGGGCGTTGCCAACTGGTTCAAGCAGGTCGGCAGCCTGGATCTGAAGGCTCCGATGGAGTTCCCCGAGGGCTATTACAGCATCAAGGACAGCATGGAGGATCTCTCCAAGAACGAAGAGGCTCTGGCTCTCGCTACCAAGGCTGTCAAGCTGGCCACCAACTTTGACGTCAAGCCCGGCGTTGGCATGTGGGATATGATGAAGCGCATGACCCCTGAGGCTATGGCTAAGATGATCAACATGCCCGACGGCTTTATCGAGAGCCTGAACGCACAGCTGATCAAGATCAAGAAGTAAGTACTTCCTGCATCTGAACACCAAAAAACAAACGAACCGCCCCGGCACTGCACAAAGCAGCCGCCGGGGCGGTTTTTGTTTCCCCAGCTCCACACACGCTGGCAAACCAAAAGGGCCCTGCGGCATTTGCAGGGCCCTTTTGGTTATGGGAGATCATGAAATATCAAAGCATCTTTACCATGCTGCCCCAACCTGCGGCTCAGCGCTTCTTGCTGCGCTTCTTCTTGCGCGGGGCAGAACGGGCAGGGTTCTGGGTGGGAACAGAATCATTGGAGCGCTTCTGCTCCATCCGATATCTGACGTAATTGGGGATCACGACCGCGATCACGATCAGCAGGATCCAGACCAGGATGCTGGGCTGCTCGTGGTTGGTGTTGAACAGAAACTGCATGACATTATCCATAGGGTGTTTTCCTTTCCGGCCCAGCAGGCCGCCAGAGGGCTTTTTACAGCCAGATGTTGCCGTTCTCGTCCGGTTTCATGGGCACGGCAATGATAAAGTCCACGATGGTCATAGCGGCAGAGAAACCACTCCAGAAGGTTGCCAGATACAGCAGGCCCAGCACCGGGCGCTTGGCATAGAACTGGTGCGCACCAAACGCACCCAGAATACACAGGCGCATATACTTCTTACGGCTGACACAGTGCTTTTCACGGTGTTCTCTCCAGTATAACAGGTGGTCGATGGTGTTCCAGATGAACCCATGGTCCGGGTCCTTTCCCCACTGTGTCTTTTCTTCCATTTACGATGTACCTCTTGTCTGAATTTTGTTCCAAAAGCAGAAACCCGCCCGCCGCAAGGGCGAGCGGTTTTCCTATTTGATTTTACAAGTTTCCGCAGAAAATTGCAAGTACCAATTAGGCGTTCTCAGCCATGGTCTTCATCTTGATCTGAGCGACCTCATCCTGGATCTCTTCCATCTTCTCCTTGGTCAGGGGATAGAACTTCATAGCGATCAGGTTGCAGACCAGGCCGATCATGATCATGCCGTATGCGCAGAAGACAACGCCGCCGCGCAGGCCCGGGGTAACAGGGTCACCCATAACGGGGTTGTGGTCGGTGTAGCCGTACATGCTGAACATGACACCGGCTACCATGGGTGCGAAAGAGGAGACCAGCTTATCCACGAAGCTGAACAGGGTGCCCATCAGGCCGGGGACGTACTTGCCGGTACGGTAGACTTCGTAGTCGGCGCAGTCAGCGGTCATGGGGATAACGATGTTGCCGGAAATGCCCTGGAAACCAGCGGCGATGATGGTCAGAACGAGGTACAGGATCAGGAAGTAGCCCCAGTTCAGAGCACCGGTAGCGGGGTTAGAGGTCATGGTGGTGGGATCGCCCAGCAGCCACAGGGCTGCCAGAGCGCCGTTAATGACCAGACCACCCACAGAGCCGATCAGCATGGCCTTGCGCTGACCCAGTCTGGTAGCAAAGAAGCTGATGAACAGGAAGCACACGATGGTGCTGGGGATGGTCACCAGACCGGTAACATTACTCTGCAGCAGGTTGGAACCGGCGATGCAGGCGAACATGGCGACCATGACGGCGCTGGACTTTGCAGAAGAACCCAGCTTATCGGTAGATGCGGACAGGACCAGCATCTGGATGGCGCGGTTGTTCTTCAGGGTATCCCAGTAATCCTTGATACCGACCTTGACGGGCTTGCCGGTGCCGAAGAACTCAGGACGATCCTTGGGGGTGATGGAGATCACAGCGATGGTGGTGAAGCAGGCGGACATGATAGCGGTCATCAGCCACAGGGTGTGCATGAACTGGGTGGAAGCGTAGCCGCCCACATCGGTGTAGCCATCAGCAATACGAGGGATGATGATGCCCAGAATGGCGAACAGCAGGGTGTTGAACACGCCGTCGAAGGAAGCGAACATGGGGCGCTGCTTGGGGTCATTGGTCATGCAGCTCTGTGCAGACTTGGTAACAACACACTGGCAGGTGTAGCCCAGGTAGTAGACCATCAGAACGACCACATAGAAGGGGAAGCGCACGCCCTGAGGCAGCTTGTGGGTGACATGGAAAGCGATGTAGCTGGTCACGCACAGGATGATCTGACCGATCACGATGAACGGACGGTTCTTACCGAACTTGCCGTTGGTCTTATCGACCATGAAGCCGACGAACGGGTCAGTAACACCGTCCCAGATACGCATCATCATGGTCAGGGAAGAAGCGACCATCATGCCAACGCCGACCCAGCCCATCAGGTAGTAGGTGGCGTAGTTCATCATCATCAGATAAACGTTGGTTGCGGTGTTGTTCAGCGCGTAGCCTGCGATACGCCACAGGGGAACGCGGTGGATGCCGTTGTGCTCATAGTCCTTATCATAGAACTTATCCGGCAGACTTCTGGTTTTTGCCATTTCATTCTCTCCTTTGTTCACACAGGAACATTCTCCGTTTTCTCCATGGGGCTTACAGCTGCCACTGCGTACCAGCCCGTCCGGAACTTTATGTCTATATTATGAACGCTTTTTGATATATCTGTTAGTAATATTTTAAGGTAAAACAGGTCGATTTTACGATTATGGGAAAAGTTTCACTAATGTGAAAAATTCTATTGTGCTTATTGCACAATCAATTGATATACTAGTATAGCACAACGCCAGTTAGCCGCCACTATGTTCTGCGCCGGAGAACGGGCCTGCAAACGCCAGAAAGGGCCCACGGCAAATGCCGCAGACCCTTTCTGGCGCTAGGAGGTAAATGAATGAATAGAGGAAGATGTCAGATCAGGATGTCGCCGTTCTCATCGGCCTGCATGGGCAGTGCAATGAGAAGGTCGGTCACGCAGAGGAAGAAGGGCACCACGCTCCAGAAGAACAGAGTGTAGAAGGCCGCCAGCGCATACCGCTTTTCATAGTAGCGGTGGCCGCCGCACCAGCCCAGAAACAGGCAGAGCAAAAGGTACTTCTTTTTGTTCACCTTGTGCCTTACGCGGTTCTTTTTCCAATCGTGATACTTACCAATGAGGCCCGGGCTCTTCTCCTTTTCAAGATCGATGCCGGCTTCCAGCTTGGCATCCTGCAGCGCCAGCTCCGCCTTGATAAAGTCATCCCGGGTCAGCTCCTCGCCGGTCTCCAGCTTGTGGAACACATCGTCCGTTACCTGCTGGCGGCTGCCGGTGCCGTAATAGCCGGTGCTCCAATCGTCCTTTTCCTCGTCGTAGTGCTCCACATCGCCCAGCAGCTCGCCGGTGGTGGGGGCCTTTTCCGGGGCCTCAGCGGAGGGGGCCGGGGTGATCTCAGGGGTCTGGTTCAGCTTGTTTTCTTCTGCCATAGTGGTATTCCTTCCGGGTCTCAGGGTATCAGAAAGTCCTGCGGCAGAGGATGGCCCGCCGCAGGACATTTCCGGTTACGATGCAGGACAGCGGCGCTGTCCCGGATTCAAAATTTCCGCAGGGAGATGGTTGGCATTAAGCCTGCTTTGCAGCAGCCTCAGCCTTGATGCGGCCGATCTCAGCCTGGATCTCTGCCATCTTCTCCTTGGTCAGGGGATAGAAGTGCATAGCCACAACGTTGCACAGCCAGCCAACAATGGGCAGCAGGACGAAGCAGCCGATGGTTGCCCAGAAGATGCCGTCAGAGTACGGAGTCATGGTGTCGGGCAGAGCGTCCTTGAAGCCGACCATGGAGTAGAACAGAGCCACAACGGTAGCAGCCAAAGAGGAGACCAGCTTATCCACGAAGCTGAACAGGGTGCCCATCAGGCCGGGAACGTACTTACCGGTACGGTAGACCTCGTAGTCAGCGCAGTCAGCGGTCATGGTGATAACGATGGAGGAGGACAGTGCCTGCACGCCGGACCATGCGATGACCAGCAGCACGAAGATCAAAGCGGTGGTGGTCCAGCCGGTGAACAGGGTGCCCCAGGTGTCAGGACGGATCAGGCGGAATGCGGGCAGAGAGAACTTGGAAGCATCGCCCTTGGGGTTGAAGAAGAACAGGAACAGGGTGATGGCGATGGAGCCGATGATGCCGCCCCAGGTACCCACCAGCATGGATGCCTTCTGGCCCATCTGACGAGCGATCTTGTTCATCAGCAGCAGAGAAATCAGGCAGATGGGGATAGAGGTGATCTGAGAGTAGCTGGAGTATGCGGCATAGTTGCCGAAGATGATGCCGAACAGGCAGATCATAACGGTAGCGTTGCTCTTGGTGGACATGAACAGCTTATCGGTAGACGCGGAGACCACCAGCATCTGGATGGCACGGTTGTGAGCCAGGGTGTCAACGTAATCCTTGATGCCGACCTTCTGGGTGGTGCCCAGACCGAAGTACTTCGGATTGTCCTTACGCCACAGGGCGATGATGGCGCAGACTGCAAAGACAGCGGACAGGCCGCCGAACATCAGCTGCATGGTGGTGAACAGGCCGGGGTTGTAGAAAGCGGACAGGCTGCCGCCGGACTTCTCCACGATGCCTGCCAGAGCAGGGTTCTGTGCCACCAGAGAAGCGATCTCGGCAGCGTTGGCCTCGGCAGTCAGGGTGAACTTGGGCACCAGGACATCGGTGACAATGATGGGGAACATGATGTTCATCAGAACAATGTTATACACAGTATCGCACATTGCGAAGATGGGGCGCTGCTTGGGATCGTTGGTCAGGCAGGTCTGAGCAGACTTGGTGACAACGCACTGGCAGGTGTAGCCAATGATGTAGATCATGTAGATGATGATGAACGCAATAAAGCGGACACCAGTGCCCATCTTGGGGATGAAGTTGAACATCACGAAGGTGGTGGCGAACATGATGATCTGACCGATGGCAATGAACGGACGGTTTTTGCCGAACTTGCCGTTGGTCTTATCGACCATCATACCAACGAACGGGTCGGTGACACCGTCCCAGACACGCATGATGGTAACAATAGAACCGGCCAGCACGGATGCCAGACCGACGATACCGATCAGGAAGTAGCTGATGTAACCGACCACGACCATGTAGGTGTTGGTGGAGGTGTTGTTCAGAGCGTACATCATGATCTCCCACATTTTCGCTCTGTGGATGCCGTTTTCTTCAAGCGGCTGTTTGACCTTTGCCATAGAGAAGCTCTCCTTTCAATTCTGCGGCCGGTGTGCTGCCACTCACTCCGGCCTTTCATTCGGTCCCCCGTGGGCTGCGGCTGCCACATCGCGAACCGGGGGATTTTTATGTATACATTATGAACTATCCCTCAAATTTCTGTTAGTAAAATTTTGAGGTAAAACAGGACAATTTTACTCTCCTTGGGCGAAATCAACAGTTTTAAAAAACAGCGTTCGTCATTTTGCACATGATTGCAAGATACTAGTACAGCACATTCCACAAAACAGACTTGTATTCCAACCGCGCGCAAAAAAGAATACAAGGAAAGTGCGGAAATATCCAAAAAATTTTCTAGTTGTTCCGCGCGGCGGCCTATTATAATAGGTATAGCATCTGCGGCTCTGTGGCATGGGCCGCTGCGTTCAAAAGAAAAGGAGAAAACACTATGGCAGTGAAAGCATCCGAGCGTGTAAAGCGCTACCAGAACCCCAACGGCCCCACCATCAGCACCGTGGAGCGCAAGGTCATCGAGCAGGACGGCCTGTATTTCAAGGACATCGACGGCACCGGCACCGTCAGCGCAGTCAACGACTGGCGCTTGACCCCGGCTGAGCGCGCCGAGGCCTATGTCAAGGTTCTGACCACCAGCGAGAAGATCGGCCAGATCTTCACCTCCGACTGGCGCATGGGCCCCAAGTATCCTTCCCCCCGTCTGGCAGCCAACGGCCACAAGCCCGTGGCGGACGAAAGCGGCCTGCTGGACGAGGCACCCGTGAACGTCTCCGACAGCATCTTCGGCTCCCAGTCCCTGCCCAGCACCTCTGACATGGTCAAGAAGAGCTTCAACCGCCACGTCATCCTGCGCGAGAGCCCCACGCCTGAAGATCTGGCAGATTACCTGAACCAGCTGCAGTATCTGACCGAGACCTGTGATCACTTTGTTCCCATGCAGGTCATGTCCAACAGCCGCAACGAGAACGGCGAGGTCGTGTTCGGCATGAACGATGCCACCGGCGTGTTTGCCACCTATCCCGGCACCCTGGGCATTGCTGCTGCCGTCAAGGGCACCGCACGCATCGACATCATCGACAAGTTCGCCGACACCATCCGCCGCGAGTGGAACGCCTGCGGCCTGAAGAAGGGCTACATGTACATGGCCGACTGCGTCACCGACCCCCGTTGGCAGCGCACCTTCGGCACCTTTGGCGAGGACCCGGAGCTCATTGAGGAGATCTTCGACCACCTGATCCCCGGCATCCAGGGCGGCAGCAATGGCGTTACCCCCGAGGGTGTTTCCATGACTGTGAAGCACTTCCCCGGCGGCGGTGCCCGTGAGAACGGCTTTGACCCCCACTATGCAGCAGGCCAGTGGAACATCTACGCTACCCCCGGCTCCCTGCAGAAGTACCACATCCCGGCATTCCGCGCAGCCATCCGCCACAATGCCGAGTCCATCATGCCCTACTACTCCAAGCCCAGCGCCGAGAAGAGCGCTCCGCAGGAGGACTTCAACGGCAACCCCATCGAGCTCCAGCCCTACGGCTTTGCCTACAACAAGGTGTTCATCGACGGCCTGCTGCGCGGCCAGATGGGCTTCAAGGGCTACATCAACTCCGACACCGGCATCGTCCACAACATGTGCTGGGGCGTTGACATGCTGGACGAGCCCGAGCGCATCGGCTATGCTGTCACCCAGAGCGGCGTGGACCTGATCTCCGGCCTGCTGGACAACGAGCTGGGCGAGGAGAGCTACGCCCGCGGCACCAACGACTACTACGACACCCACGCGGTACCCGCCGGTTTCAAGAAGGAAGATCTGGTGCTGACCGATGCCAGCCTGAACCGCGCTGTCAGCCGCACCCTGACCGAACTGTTCCGTCAGGGCATGTTCGAGGACACCTACGCCGACCCCAGGAAGGCCGCCGAGGTCGTTGCCACCAAAGCCGACTGGGAGGAAGCTTCCCGCGTGCACCGCGAGTCCGTTGTTCTGCTGAAGAACGACGGCACCCTGCCCCTGAAGGACGGCACCAAGGTCTACGCTGAAGCCTTTGGCAAGAGCGCCGAGGCCGGTGAGGCCGCCACCAAGGCCCTGCGCGAGATGCTGGGCAATGTCACTCTAGTGGACACCCCCGATGAGGCCCAGGTGGCCCTGCTGATGGTCAGCCCCCAGTCCGGTGCATACTTCAACGCCACCCCGGGCTACCTGGAGCTGGACATCTGCGAGGACAAGACTGTCTGCAACGTGGATGAGAGCGGCAAGCCCACCACCGAGACCCACAAGGAGACCACTCTGGTGGGCGCAAACCGTCTGGCCGGTATCGCTGCTGCGGTCCACGCCCACGGCGGCAAGGTCGTTTCCAACATCAACTGCCCGCTGGCCTGGGAGGTCGGCAATGTGGAGAAGGTCTCCGACGCTCTGACTGTCGGCTTTGACACCTACCCCTCCGCAACGCTGGATGTGATGTTCGGCCGCTTTGCTCCCGTTGGCAAACTACCCCTGACCCTGCCCAAGGGCGACGAGGTGCTGGCTGTGAACGCGGACGGTGTCTGCATCAGCCCCAACGACGTGCCCGGCTTTGCAAAGGATGCCTACATGCCCGACAGCATGAAGGACGAGAACGGCAAGGCTTACGCCTACCGTGATGCCGCAGGCAACTACTACGAGATGAACTTCGGCCTGACGTTCTGAGGGCAGCCCTCTCCGTCTCGCTCAAACCAAAGGAGACACTTTCCATGGTACAAACGCAGAAAAAACAGCAGGACATGGGCACGGGTGACGTGAAAAAGCTCCTGCTCCAGCTGATGATCCCCGCCGTTGTGGCGCAGGTGGTCAACCTGCTGTACAACATCGTGGACCGCATCTACATCGGCCACATCTCGGGGATCGGCGCGGCGGCTCTGACCGGCGTGGGCCTGTTTACCCCCATCCTGATGCTCCTGAACGCCTTTGCCATGCTCATCGGCTCCGGCGGCGCGCCCCGCACCGCCATCGCCATGGGCCAGGGCGACAAGAAGCAGGCAGAAAAGATCGTCAGCAACAGCTTTACCATGCTGCTGCTCTTCTCGGTCGTCCTGACCATCGTCTTTTACGCCGCCGCACCCACCCTGCTGCGGCTGTTTGGTGCCAGTGACACCACCCTGCCCTACGCCCTGACTTACAGCCGCATCTACATTCTGGGCACCATCTGCGTGCTGATCGTGCTTGGCATGAACACCTTCATCACTGCGCAGGGCTTTGCCAAGATCAGTATGCTGACCACCGTCATCGGCGCGGTTATCAACATCGTGCTGGACCCCATCCTCATCTTTGGGCTGGGCATGGGCGTAAAGGGTGCTGCCATTGCCACCGTGCTGAGCCAGGCAGTGGGTGCCATCTGGGTCATCCGCTTCCTCACCGGCCCCAAGACCATCCTCAAGATCCGCAAAGAGGACATGAAGCTGGAAGGGAAGATCATCATGCCCGTGCTGGCACTGGGCATTTCCACCTTCGTCATGCTCTCCACCGAGAGCCTGCTGTCCATCAGCTTCAGCTCCAGCCTGGCCCGCTACGGCGGTGACGTGGCCGTGGGTGCCATGACCGTGATCACCAGCGCCTCCCAGCTGTGCACCATGCCCATCTCGGGCATCTGCCAGGGCGGCCAGCCGGTGATGAGCTTCAACTTCGGCGCAGGCAAGAAAGACCGCGTCAAGCAGGCATTCCGCTTCCAGCTGACCCTCTGCCTGAGCTACACCACCATCTTCTGGCTGCTGATGATGCTGGTTCCCGGTGCAGTGGCTGGCATCTTCACCTCGGATGCCTCCCTGATCGATTACACCACCTGGGCTATGCGCATCTACATGGCGGGCATCTTCTCCACCGGTGTCCAGATCGCCTGCCAGCAGAGCTTTATGGCGCTGGGTCAGGCCAAGGTCAGCCTGCTGCTGGCCTGCCTGCGCAAGCTCATCCTGCTCATCCCTCTCATCTTCATCCTGCCCCATGTGGTTGCGAACCCCGTGTTCGGCGTGTTCCTTGCCGAGCCCGTCAGTGACATCATCGCCGCTACCGTGACCGCCACCACCTTCTTCCTCCAGTTCAATAAGATCCTGGACAAGGGCGCTGGCAGGGTCTGATGCCTTGTCCGCCTGAAAATAATCATCCGTATCACCACAACCATCTGATCAAAAAAGGAGTATCCTCGTGGAAAAGAATGTTCTGAACACCGACCTGTCCGGCAAGGTTGCCGTGGTCACCGGTGCCAGCGGCACCCTTTGTTCCATTTTCGCCAAGGCTCTGGCCCGGGCAGGAGCCAAAGTGGCTCTGCTGGGCCGCAACATGGAGAAGCTGAAGGAGCTGGCCAATGCGATCGAGGCAGAAGGCGGCGTTGCCAAGGGCTACACCTGCAACGTTATGAACAAGGCCAACTGCCTGCAGGTGGCAGAGGAGGTGATGGCGGATCTGGGTCCCTGCGACATTCTGGTGAACGGTGCCGGCGGCAACAACCCCCGGGCCAACACCGACAAGGAATTCTTCGAGATGGCGGATCTGGACGATGACACCGTGACCTTCTTCGATCTGGACGAGAGCGGCGTGGAGATGGTGTTCAACCTGAACTTCATCGGCACCCTGCTGCCCACGCAGGCCTTTGCCCGGCAGATGGTGGGCCGCCCCGGCTGCAACATCATGAACATCTCCAGCATGAACGCCTACCTGCCCCTGACCAAGATCCCGGCCTACTCCGGCTCCAAGGCTGCTGTCACCAACTTCACCCAGTGGCTGGCAGTGCACTTCAGCAAGGTGGGCATCCGGGTCAACGCCATTGCCCCGGGCTTCTTTGCCAGCGAGCAGAACGCACGGCTCCTCTACAACGAGGACGGCACCCCCACCGCCCGCACCGAAAAGATCCTGGCCGCCACCCCCATGGGCCGCTTCGGCGACAGCGAAAAGGATCTGGTGGGTGCCCTGCTGTTCCTGCTGAACAACGAGGCTGCCGGCTTTATCACCGGTATCTGCCTGCCCATTGACGGCGGCTTCTCCGCCTACTCTGGTGTCTGATGAGGGCCCCGGCCTGAGCCGCAGACCCTGAGAGAAACAATAAGAGCCCCGGAGCTGCAATTTTCTGCAGCCCCAGGGCTCTTTCTCGTTTTTACAGACCGGCCAGCAGGATGGCCAGCACGGCTTTCTGCACATGGAGACGGTTCTCGGCCTCGTCAAAGATCTCGTCGGCGTGCTCCTCAAAGACGGCGGTGGAGATCTCCTCGCCCCGGTGCGCAGGCAGGCAGTGGAGGAGCATGGCATCGGGCTTTGCGCCCTCCATCAGCCTGCTGGTCACCTGAAAGCCCGCGAAGTCCCGCAGGCGGCGCTCACTTTCGGGGGTACCGGGGGCCGTGTTCCATGCGGCGGTCACCACCACATCGGCATCCTTCACACCCTCGGCGGGGTCGGTGAGCAGGTGAAACTTTTCACCATACTTGTGGGCGAACATCAGCACGTCGGCGGCAGGGCGGTAGCCCTCGGGGCAGACGCAAGTCACACGCATCCCTGCCAGCAGGCCGCCCACGATGAGGCTGTTTGCCATGCTGCAGCCATCGCCAATAAAGCAGAGCTTCTGGCCCTCCAGCGTGCCCCGGCGTTCCCGGATGGTCATCAGGTCGGCCAGCACCTGGCAGGGATGGGCGTAGTCGGTCAGGCCATTGATCACGGGCACACCGGCCAGCTCGGCAAACTCTTCCAGATCGCACTGACGGTAGGTGCGCCAGACCACGCAGTCGTAGTAGCGGCCCAGCACCCGGGCGGTATCCTTGAGGGGCTCGCCCCGGCCGGACTGCAGCTCGGTGGCGGCGTTCATGTAATTGCCCAGACCGCCCAGCTGGTAGACACCTACCTCAAAGCTGGTGCGGGTGCGGGTGGAATTTTTGGAGAACATCAGCGCCACGCTCCTGCCCTTGAGCAGCGCCGGGGTCGTCCCGGCCTTCTGCTCTGCCTTGAGCTCCTCCGCCACATCAAGGATGTGGTGGAGCTCAGCGGGGGAGAGGTCGCTCATTTTCAGCAGATGTTTCATGCCTGCTCCTTTGGAGCCTTCTGCTCCATCTCGGTCAGCACCTCGTTCAGGATGCCCAGAGCCTTTTCCACATCGTGGGCGGTCAGGGTCAGCGGGGGCAGCAGGCGCAGGCGGCTCTTGGCCGTGAGCACCAGCAGGCCCTTTTCGCGGCAGGCGGCCAGTACATCCGCGGCCTGGATGCCGCCAAAGAACTCGATGCCCACCATCAGGCCAATGCCGGAAAGGTTCTTGACCATGGGCAGCTTGGCCAGACCAGCACGCAGCTGGACGGCCCGCTCGCTGACATTGGCCAGGAAGCTCTGATCCATCCGATCCACCACCACGTTGGCACCGGCGCAGACCACCGGGTTGCCGCCAAAGGTGGAACCGTGGCTGCCGGGGCCCATGCCCTCGGCGGTCTTTTCGTTCAGCAGAACGGCACCGATGGGCAGGCCGCCGCCCAGGCCCTTGGCCAGCGTGACGATATCGGGCTTGAGGTTGTAGTGCTCACAGCACAGGAAGGTGCCGGTGCGGCCCACGCCGGTCTGCACCTCGTCCACGATGA
>OFCP01000893.1_pt1 | contig 14439 bp, 11 predicted proteins | sample 1520831 | NCBI WGS metagenome assembly OFCP01 (sample SAMEA2699039, study PRJEB24076) | metagenome | biome: Human gut stool | place: Spain | collected 2013-03-20 | reverse complement strand
CATATTTAAAGTACGTCAAATTTAACCACCAGCAGATCCTCTTTGCCCGGACAGCGGCGTGTACCACGGCCAAGCTGCTGCAAATAGATTGTTTTGGACATGGTCGGGCGTGCCATAAACAAGCCGGTTTCATAGTCCTTCAGGATTTTTTCCCGAACCTCCACACGATCCCGCCCGGAAACTGCTTCCGCCTTCACACCGTTGTCCCGCAGCAACATTGCAATTTCGGCTGCATGGTCTACGCTGGCACAGAAGATTACTGTCTTTTTGCCGTTGACGTACTTTAAATATGTATCAACGATCAACTGATTCCGTTCCGGGATGAACAGCTTGCTTTCCAGATCCTGCGAATTGTATTTGATGCCGTTGATCCGCACATCGGTCAGGTCGATGTTGGTCTTGACCCGGATGCAGCGAATCGGCACCAAAACGCCACGCTCTACAGCAGTTTTGAGATCCATTTTGTGGGCAACGTTCTGGAACAGCTCCAGCATATCTTCACCATCGCTGCGTTCCTGAGTGGCGGTCAGACCCAGAATGAACTTCGGGTGGAAGTAGGTGAAAATCTTCTGGTAGGTGTTGGCTGCCGCATGGTGACATTCGTCCACGATCAGGTAGTCGAAATCCGTAGGCGAGAACTTTTCCAGATCTTTGGAAATGCTCTGTACCGTTGCAAAAATGACCGTCTGGGTCATATCCTTCTGACTTCCGGTGTACTCTCCCAAAGTCGCTTCCGGCCAGACCTTAGCAAAGGTCTCTTGTGCCTGAGATGCCAGTTTCAGGGCATTGACCAGAAACAGCGTGCGTCCGCCCACGGCCTTGGCATCCGTTGCTGCCGTGATGGTTTTGCCTACGCCGGTTGAATGGTACAGCAGCGCAATGGTCTTGCCGTCCTCACGCATCTTCTGCAGGTTCTTGGTGGCTTCCTGCTGGTAGTCCCGAAGCTCGATGGTCTGTCCCATCTGCACTGGCAGGTCCGCTTCAAATGCCTTGAACATGGGGCTGGTGCCCAGAAATGTAATCAGCTCGTCCTTGACCTTTTCCGGTTGCTTTTCCAACTGGCTGTAGATCCAACGGTAGACTTTCCAGTTATCATAGATCAGGCTGTTCTGCTTCAGAAGGTCATCAGCGTATTTGTTTTCGGACACCTTGCTGGGGTTGTGGTAGGTCTCACCGTCAATCTCGATTGCAATTTTGGATTCAGGAGCTTCCAGCGCAAAGTCGATATAGACACGCCGTCCATAGATGTCCACGCAGAGGTACTGGACCTGCAAATTTTCGGTTTTCTCAGGTCCAAAAGCCTCACAGAAGAGCTGCACAAACAGCTCTCCGCACGGCTGTTGACACTGGTTGCTTTTGATAGCTCCATGATGGCCTCCTAAAACGATATTCCCCATTAAGATTTATGATTTTATTATATCATACGCAAAAAGCTCTGTATCGTTTGTTTCTTTGGCAAGGTTTTCTGACCTTGTTTCTTAATTCTATACCTTTATAAGAGAACTCATTGATTTTTTATTTGACTGACGTTTCCAAAAAGATAACCATAAATTTTTTCTCAAAAGACTTAACTCTACTGCATCCATGGGCTTCTACTAAGCGAAGACACTTACAGTTGGAAGTGAAAGCGGGGTTTTACCATGGAATATAATGCAGTTTTGAATCGTGTACGCCCGATGCTGACGAACGGCAATCGCCTGTCTGCGCAAGGCTTTGAGGCGCTGTTTGGCTCCTGTTCTCAGCAGGAACAAGAACATCTGCTGGCCGAGCTGGCGGGGATCGGCATCCTAGTGGATACCAGTGCCGCTATACCCAGCAGCAGAAAGGCCGCTTCTTTCTGCCGCAGCGACTTTACCTCCAAGCAGCTTTGGTCTATGACCAACGAGCAGCTCTGTGTATTGGCACAGCAGGGCGATGAAAGCGCCAAGGAGATCCTCGTGCGCAAGACCGCCGGTTTTGTCCACCTGATGGCCCGCAGAGTTCCGCAGCTGCTCGCCCATAGCTGCCTAACCGAGGAGGATAACTTCCAGAACGGCATTCTTGGACTGTTTGCTGCGATTCAGCGGTTCGATGCGCTTCAGGGCTACAGCTTCCTGACCTATGCCGCCTACTGGATCCGCCAGTCCATCCTGCGCGAAGCCATCAACACCGGCCTTACGGTACGCATCCCGGTACACTATTTTGACACGCTCTGCCGGGTGCGTGTCGTCTGCAGCACCTGCATGCAGCTAGATGGTCCGGATCTCTGGCATGCCATCGCCGAGGCTGAAGCCAGCAGCGGTCACCCCTGCACGGTGGAGCAGGCGCGCCGCTACCTGAGCGACATGCTCGTTTACCTCAACGTTACCAGCCTAAATCTTATGGTCGGCGAGAGCCACGACACCGAGCTTGCGGAACTTCTGGCGGATGACGTCAGCCCCGATCCTGTGGACACTGTGAGCGAGAACGAGACCGTTCAGGAAGTCCGGTTGCTTCTTTCTCAGCTTCCCGAACGCGAGTCCACTATTCTCCGGCTGCGCTACGGTATCCCGGATGACCGCTGCCGTACACTGGACGAGATCGGTGCGCAGCTGGGCGTCACGCGGGAACGTATCCGCCAGATTCAGGTGCGTGCCGAGCGCCACCTGCGGGAGATGCTGAAGCGCCGCTCCTCATTCACCCTTTTTGCCGCCTGATTTTTTGACCTGATGGAGGATTTTGCCATGAATACATTGCTTTGTTCTTATCTTTCCGCCCATGCTGCTGAGGATACTCTGTTTGTCTTGTGGGGGTTTCCTTCGGAGGACGCCGGTCTTCCGCGTCCTTCTCTGGATGCTTTGCTGCAGCAGCGCCTGTCCCGCTACCTGAGCAGTCTGCTGCAGCAGAACCCCTGTGTGATCACCGCAGAGGAGTTTGCCCTGCACGCCGATACCCTTGCGCAGGAGTTCCCACACATCATTCTGGTGCAGAACACCTGCTACCGCACGCTGCTGCCCGTGTCTGTGGCGCTTACGCCGGAGATGCAGGCCGGCCTTCTGAGCCACTTTGACCCGGAAACGCCGCAGGATGCTCCGCTGCCCGGCATTGAGCCCTGCCTGCGGGTCTACTCCAACCTGCTGCATACGGAGGAAGGCATCGCCTGCTGCATTCCTTTGGACGCTCTGCTGCGTCAGTACCCGCAGGTCGAGCGCGTATCGCTTGGCGCAGCACCGCATACGGTTCCCGAAACCGCCGCCAACAGCTCCGCCTTTGCGCTTACCGGAGAAGCCGATTATTTCTGCCTTGTGCAGCAGCTGCGCCGCGGCAAAACGCTCTGCGTTTCGGCCGACAGCTTTATTGGCGATGAGGCTGGTCTTGCCGACAGCCTTGCGGCGTTGGCTGGCGCTTTTCCCGGTCAGCTTTCCAGAGCGCATGCGCAGACGATGCAGCCGGAGCGCCCCGTCTGCCCGGAGGCGCGCACCCTTCTGCAGCAGCACTGGGGTTACCCGGACTTTCTCCCGCTGGATGTCTACGACCTGGACGCTCTGCATCACGGCGAAAAGAAGCTGCGCACCATCACCCAAGAGGACATCATCGATGACCTTATCCAGCAGGCAGAGCTTTGCCGCGCGGGGCAGACTTACCGCGACCTGTTCGTTACCGCATCTACCGGTGCGGGCAAGAGCGTGATGTTCCAGATCCCGGCCATTGATCTGGCCGAGAAGTACGGGATGGTCACGCTGGTGATCTCGCCGCTGATCGGCCTGATGAACGATCAGGTGCAGGGCATGGAGAAGCACCGCTACGCCAAGGCCCGCACCATCAACTCCGACATCCCGCCCATGGTCAAAAAGACCATTGCGCAGGAGGTGCAGGAAGGCCGCTGCGACATCCTGTATCTTTCGCCGGAGTCCTTGCTGAGCCGCAGCGATATCTCCGACCTGATCGGTGACCGTGCCATCGGCCTGCTGATCGTGGACGAGGCCCATATTGTGACCACCTGGGGCAAGCAGTTCCGCCCGGACTACTGGTTTCTGGGTGACTACGTGAACAAGCTGCGCAAACAGCAGCTGAACGGTCCGCACCAGCATGCCTTTGTCACCGCCACCTTTACGGCCACGGCCACCTATGGCGGCGAGGAGGATATGTACCGCGAGACCCTGCGCAGCCTGCACATGTCGCCGGACCCCATCGTTTATCTGGGCTGCGTGCGCCGCCGCAACATCGAGCTGTGCATCCGGGAGGTTCCCCGCGTGACCGGCCGCCGGGAGTACGAGCTGGACAAGTTCCAGGCTCTGACCGGACAGATCACCACCACACTGGAGCAGGGGCAGAAGACCCTGATCTACTTTCCCACCGTCAGTCTGCTGGAGCGCTTCTACACTCATTGCCTTGCACAGCGGCTGGGCAATGCTGTGACCCGCTACCACGCGCAGCTTTCCGGCGAAGCCAAAGCGGAGAATCTGGAGGATTTCCGCAGCGGCAAGCGCCGGATCATGCTGGCCACCAAGGCCTTTGGCATGGGCATCGACATCCCGGACATTGCCCTTGTGCTGCACTTTGCCCCCACCGGCAACCTGTGTGATTACACGCAGGAGATCGGCCGCGCCGCCCGTGACCCGGAGATCCACGGTCGTGCCGTATACGAGCACATGGCCAACGACTTCAAGCACATCAACCGCCTGCACGGCCTTTCCAGCATTCAGCCCTGGCAGCTGGCGCAGGTGATGCGCAAGGTGCTGCAGCTGTACCGCCAGCACCGCGCCAGCCAGCCGGCCACTGCCACCAAGCACCGCAACGAGCTTCTGGTGGATGCCGAGAGCTTCGCCTACATCTTTGCCAGCCCTAACGGCGAGCACCAGCAGGACCCGCTGGCCAAGGTCAAGACCGCCATGCTGCTGATCCAGAAGGACAGCGAAGCACGCGGCTATGCGCCCTTCATCATGCGGCCCTCTCCTCTGTTCACCCACGGATATTTCCTGCTCAGCAGCGCCGATGCCGCCGCAGTCAACTGCATCTGTACCGGTGCTGCCACCCTGCAGGATGAGGCCGCCGGGGTCTACGACGTAGATCTTGCCCGCCTGTGGAGCAGCCGCTGGCAGAACGATTTTTCCTTTCCGCAGTTCAAGTACCTGCTGTACACCCACAGCGACAAGCTGCCGCTGAATGCCCAGCTGCACCTGACCCCCGCCATGCAGCTGACGCTGGAGTGGCACGCCAATGCGGATGCCCGTTTTTCCGTTCTGCTGCGCACCCTGAAGGAGATCTTCTTCGAGGCTGCCCGCAGCGGCCAGTATCTCTACGATCGGGATGCCGCCGCCCGGCTGGTGCAGGCCACAGGCCTGAGCAGCACCCGTGCCACCAGTGCAGTGCGCGTAGTGCTGGCGGCTGTGCAGTCCTGGCAGCAGCATTCGCCCCGCCTGCAGCGCACCCGTGTGCTGCGCCGCGGCACCACGCAGGAAGGCGCAGAGTACAGTGTCGTGGACCCGTTCATCAGCGAGTTTTTTCACTGGCTGGAGCAGAGCTTTGCTGTTCTGCACAGCGGCGAGACCTGCCGCTATCTGCCGGTGAACGATTCTGCACAGAGCAGCGAGCGTCTGACCCCGGCTCTGGGTGTGCTGGAGGAGCTGGACCTGCTCCACTTTGCCCTTCTGGGCGGCTCCAACAGCCGTCTGTACCTCTATATCAACCAGACCCAGACCCTGGAGCTGGCTGACCGCGGGTTCTACCGCAACCACCTGCTGGAGCGCATTGCCCAGCGCCACACCGATGCTGTGCGGCTGATGAGCTGGCTGTTTACCAGCGGCTTTTCCAGCGAGCAGCTTTGGGACCGCATCGAGGAATACTTCCTCGGCCTGCCCATTCAGGGCTTTGACGCCCCTTCTGCCGAATCGAGGTGATCTTTATGACTTATCTTTTCTGCTCCATCCGCGCTTCTCCGGTGTATAGTTCTTTTCTTTTGACTCAATGTGTGGTATAGTAAAACTACACCCCGTAAGGGGACGGAAACTCCTCTGTCAATTCGTATTCTTCTTTGATTTCCTCGATTACAATTTATCCCCGCAAGGGGACGAAAACCTATCAACTGCTTCCCAGTCACCACCATCAAGAATTACAATTTATCCCCGCAAGGGGACGGAAACCCGCTCGTCTGGATAATTTGGTTGATGTTGACATGATACCATTGCAATTTATCCCCGCAAGGGGACAAAAAAGCACCTCTGCCACTGGCGTTTGCCAGCAGCGGAGGTGCTTTGCTTTTTCTTATATTCTACTTTACAGGTTGGGAGCTGCGCCTGCCGGAATCGTCTTTGTGACAGGCAGCGCCTTGACGCCTTCCGGAACATCCGGCTTCATGGGGCGGATCTCCTGCAGATAATCGGCCACATCCTGCAGGGTCTGTTCGATGTGGGCTGTGTCCAACGGAAGAATACGGTCGCTTTGCAGACCAAAAGCCGTATCACTGGCATGGTTGATCTGGTTGCGGTACTGCATCACGCGCTGGTAGAACAGTGCCGCATCCTCGATCTGCCACCGGACCTCCGGGTCGATCACCAGCTGACCGGAAGCGAGGATCGTATCCATATAGGCATGCATTTCTTTGGAATTTGCCACACCAAACAACATATTGCCATCTGCATCGTCCTTGCTGTGGGTCAGGCGCAGATCCGTTGTATAGGGATACTCCTTTTGCATCAAAGTCAGGCGGCAGAAATGGAAGTGGAACAGCGGATATACCCATGCCTTGCCCTTATTCTGATTCTGTGCCGCCAGATATGCCCAGCCGGTTTCCGTGGGCTGCACAAAAAGATGACGGCAGACATAGGCCGGCATCTGCTCACACAGCAATGTCAGCGCCTGCTGGTACATGCCGTGTTCTGCGCACCAGCTTACCAGCGAAGGAAGATTGTTTTTGGGGGAAGCCAGCAGACCTTCAAATTCTGTGCGGAAGCGGTCATTCAGCAGGTGGAAGAACAGGCTGGTCAGATTTTTGCTCTCCTTGGGCGGCGCCTGCAGTGCCTGTGCGATCTGGCTCAGGTCTTCATTCAGAGCCTGTACCCGGCACAGCGCCAGGTCATCTGAGAACTGGTTGATGCGGGCAAGCAGGGTATGCAGAGCCGGGTCGCTTTCGCCCTCGCTCCACAGGTAGCCTTTCAACTTCTGTGCTGTACCTGTGGAAAAAAACTCGTCCATGGCCGTGATGAGGTCGAACAGGCTGTACAGCTGACTGCTGTCATGGATGCGGGAAGTGCCATCCGGAAGCAGTTCAGAGTAGATCACCCTGCGGGTCTCCACACCGCGCAGGTCACGCATACAGCGAGCTGCTGTTACCAGAAGCATCGCCGTGTCCCGCATGCCGCCGGAAAGATCAATGGAGAGAGTATTTTCCGCTTCAATTTTTCCCAGCAGCAGAGAGACAGCCCGGAACTGTGCCTTGTCGTCTATGCTGTCCGGTACCGGGATCACCACAAGCCGCTCTGCCGGAATGCCCGCCGAAGGCAGGAATACATCCCGGAAATATTCCACGGTGGTGCAGGTTTTCCCGTCCGGCAGATGCACGGTAGGGCTGGTGCGCACCAGCTCACTGCACAGTGCCAGAATACAGTCCGGACCTTCCTTGTGCTTTTTCAGCTCCAAAACCGCCGCTTCGTTGGTCTGGGTATGAATGTTCGGATTTTTGCCGAAGGGGCTCATATATAAAAGCAATACACTGCGTTCCATCTTATACATCCTCCTGTTCTGCCTGCATCTGCATCAGCCTCTGCTGCCATGTTTTGCGCCGCTGCGATACAGCCGCTTTGCTCACACCGAGAAACTCCGCCACGGTTTTGTCCTGCGCCGGGTTGCGCCCCGGCTCCAGCAGCGCATGGACGGCGGCGCATTCCAGCGCTTTGGGTGCATAGGGTGGCTGAACCGTAAATTCCACATACCGGTGCAGCAGCAGGATGTCCCACAGACAGTTGTCCTGTTCCAGCGGGCGCAGGTCATCGCAGTTTGCCAGCCGCGCGGGCGCATCCTCTGCCGGGTCCAGTGCGTCATTGTTGCGCAGAAAGCCCATCAGCACGCTGCTCCACAACGGGCCAGCTGTCTTGCCGTATTTTTCCTTCTGCTGCAGGTTCATCAGCCCTATGCCGCGGTGCAGCCATGCCAGCATTTCACTGCTCTGCTCCACCTTTTCTTCCACGCTTTTTTCTTGGGAAGCAACCCGGTCGCCCAGCGCCGAATCCTCTCCGCCAGTGTCGTCCAGACTGAGTACCGACTGCTTATTGCGCAGTGCTTCCCGCAGGGTCTTTACACCCACCCCGACAATATCGGCGATCACCTGTTCTTTTTCCGGGTCACGGCAGAGCATGCTCTCTGTGATTCCGTTCTTTTCCATGTACTCCAGCGCTTTTTTGATCTTGCGGTTCGTCTCGCGTCCGAAACCCGTCACAGCCATTTCTTCCTGCTGCTGGTCGTGTGCCTGTGCATGACGGACAGCGGTGCGCAGATACATACTGAAGGTCTGCCCGGGTTTCGGTTCCCAAAGATCAAACGCATCCAGAAACGCATCACAGAAATCCGCGCTGTTCCATGCCTCCTCTCCCCTTCCGGGAGCCTGTGTGGCCAGAAAGCATTCCGCCCAGAACGTGTGGAACCGTTCATCATTGGCATCGTGCAGCTTTTTGCGCTGTTCCGGCGGCAGCTGCAGCAGCGGCGAAGCATCAATGTCCGCCCATGTTTTCACATCATTCATCGCTGCTCAGTCCTCCCGGCGCTCGTTCATCCAGATCAGCTGATGGAACACTTGTTCGGCGGTCTTGCTGTCACGCATGGTACCTACCAGCCCGGCAAGCTGATACAGTGCTGCCATATCGTAAAGACGCGCACTGAGCACTTGTCCGTTTTCTCGCTTGACCTCACCATAATACACACCGCCTACTTCCAGCTCCGTATGGGTAGCTTCGGCACAAGTCAATGCCGTCAGCGTGACCACCGGGATGCTCTTGGAGCCGTAAGTGATGCAGGCATACACCCGCGTGACCTGCGGCAGGGCATCCACCAGATCCCGGCACAGGCCGATCAGCGTTTCCGGGCGCTGATCCTCCGGCAGGTCGATCTGCCGCACCTGATCTTCTGCAATGCCCAGCTGCGCCAGCTCTTCCAACAGCTGCCGATAGTTGCGGGCGGTATCGGCATTTTCCTGCCGGATGGCCAGTAGCTGCACCGTGTCCCCGGGTTCAAGGGTATCCCGCATCACCTGCACGATGGGAAAACAGGTGGCCGTAGGCGCATCTGCCCGCTCCCGCTGGTACAGCATGGGGTCCAGCTTTCCCTGCAAAGGTACGGTGGTGATATAAGTCTTTAGCACAGGGCAACACTCCTTTTTATAAGATCCATTATCTGCATCATACCATGAAACTGCCCCGCGCACAAGGCAGGCTGAATGAATTTATGGCCGTTCTTTTCAGCGCAAAAGCACATCATTCTAATAAAGTGAATATTTTCTAGCCATCCGGCTCTTCAGTTTTGCGATGTTTTGTGATATATTTAGTATACCATCCCCGTAAGGGGGCGAAAACTAACGGGTCTTGTAATCGGTCTTTTCGCCCTGCATACCATCCCCGTAAGGGGGCGATAACCCCATGTCACGCACAAGCTGCTCGTCAATGTCCGTACAATCCCCGTAAGGGGACGAAAACTCGGGATAGAACGCAACATCTGGTTCATCAAAGATACTATCCCCGTAAGGGGGCGAAAACTTGTATCACATTTCTTGTTGTTTGTCAAGGGTTATACCATCCCCGTAAGGGGGCGAAAACTAACATTGCCATCATAAGTACCATCCTTTCGATGTACCATCCCCGTAAGGGGACGAAAGCTCCATAACTGGATATTTAGGTGTTGTCATTCGGATGCAATCCCCGTAAGGGGGCGAAAACTTCAGGCCTCTATATTCAACCCCCAGCGTGTCAGTACCATCCCCGTAAGGGGGCGATAACATACCACGCAGAACGCCATAGTCAAGCCACTCGGTACAATCCCCGCAAGGGGGCGAAAACTCAACGCCATCGAGAACCTTTGCTTTATTCTTGGTACAATCCCCGCAAGGGGGCAAACCAAAACAAGACAGGGGAGATGATGTCATTCTATGTACACGCTTTTCATGTGTCTCGTTGCGTTGGGTGTAATGAGCATTATTTTTAAGAAAAAGTAATTTCAAGTTTCTTGCTTAACTATCCGCATTCCATGGGCTTTTTCTCTTTGCAATGTCAAGGAGGAATGCCCTATGCTCATCAACTTTACCAATCATCCGTCTGCCCAGTGGAGTGCCGAGCAAAAAGCTGCGGCGCAGGTCTACGGCAAGGTGATCGACCTTGCCTTCCCTGCCATTGACCCCGCCACCAACGAGGCCGTGCTGGACTCCCTTGCCACGGTATATGCCGGCCACATCCTGCACCTTAGCCCGGACGCCGTGCTCTGTCAGGGCGAGTGCACCTTTGTGTACCGGGTAGTCCAACGTCTGGAGGCCGCGGGCATCCCCACGCTGGCCGCCTGCTCCCGCCGCAAGAGCCAGGAGACCACCTACCCGGACGGCAGCATCCTGAAGCGCAGCATCTTCGCCTTTGCAGGCTTCCGCCGCTATGGCTCGCCCTGAAAGAGAGTTTTCTTTCTATCCTCCACGGCACAATTATGATTCAGGATTTATCGTTGTCCTTTTCGCGCGAATTCACTTCATTTCAATAAAGTGAATATTTTTCAGGCATTCAGCTCTTCCATTTTACGATATTCTGTGATATATTTAGTGTACCATCCCCGTAAGGGGGCGAAAACTGAGACCAGACCTTTCGAACCATCGGCTTCTTGGTACCATCCCCGTAAGGGGGCGAAAATACAAAAATATCATCACGGACTTTCGGCGTATAAATACCATCCCCGTAAGGGGACGAAAACTGGAACTCCTCGCCAAACTGGGCAAACATTGCGGTACTATCCCCGCAAGGGGGCGAAAACATCTTCTTGTAGGCCGTCAGCTTGCCGGATTCGGTACCATCCCCGTAAGGGGGCGAAAACAGGTTCTGGTCTCTAAACCATTCATTCCAGATTTGTACCATCCCCGTAAGGGGGCGAAAATTGATGGATACCCAGCTCAATCTCGAACTTTTTCGTACCATCCCCGTAAGGGGGCAAAAAACTCCGCATCAAAAAAAGATGCGGAGTTTTTCTTTTGCAAACCTTAACTTTTTGTTTTCCGTGGGCTGTCCCTCTATGAACGGAACGATTGCAGCTGCTGTGATATTTTCTCTGCTGCGGCTTTTGCATAGCTACAAAATGTGTTATAATAAAGCCAATTCCAAGCATCTCTCACAAAATTGACAAATACGCTTTCCGTTTATTGTGCAATTGTTCCACAATCCGTAAAGGAGATGGTATTTTGAACGTTCTCACCCTGCAGTCCACCTATGGCGGACTGCTGCACGACACCGGCAAAGCGGTGTACCGTGCCGGTGGGCAGCGCGGCAGCCACAGTGAACAGGGCTACCAGTTTTTGCACGGCGTTTTGTTCGGTGCAGGCTGGGCACCGGCGCTGGACTGTGTGCGCTACCACCACGCCGCCGCGCTGCGCGGTGCTGCAAAGGCTCTACCAGCCGATTCCCCGGCCTATATCGTTTATCTGGCAGATGATCTTTCTGCCGCCGCAGACCGCCGGGAGGTCGAAGGCGAAAGCAGTTCCTTCCGGCGGGATCTTCCGCTGGACTCGGTGTTCACCCACCTGAACGGTTCCCACCCCGGCTGGATGATGCCTGCGCAGCCGCAGGACGGCAGCCTGAAGCTGCCACGGCAGCAGCAGCCGCTTTCCGCTTCCGTCTATGCAGATGCCGTACGCAAGCTGAGCAAGTGCCTGCCGGATCTGCAGCCGCAGCCGGAGTGGATCAACTCGCTGCTGGGTCTGCTGGAAACGCAGTTCAGCTGTTTTCCGTCCAGCACCTTTACCGGTGAAAGCCCGGATGTTTCCCTGTTCGACCACGCCAAGACCACCGCAGCCATTGCGGCATGCATCAGCGAATATGTGCAGGCAAACAACATCACCGATCTGCGCAAAGCGCTTTTTGAGCAGGAGAAGGATTTTTGCCAGAAGAACATTTTTGTGCTCTATACCGCTGATTTCTCTCGCATCCAGAAGTTCCTTTATACTGTCCATACCGAAAACGCCCTGCGCTCCCTGCGCAGCCGGTCGTTCTTTCTGGAGCTGCTCATGGAGCACTATCTGGACGAGCTTCTGGCCGGGTGCGGCGTGTCCCGCGCCAACCTGATCTACAGCGGCGGCGGGCACTGCTATGTGCTACTGCCCAACACTGCCGCTGTGGCCGATGCCCTGACCCGGTGGAACCGGCAGTTCAACCGCTGGCTGCAACAGCAGTTCGGCACCCAGCTGTTTCTGGCCAATGCATGGACGCCCTGCTCCGGCAACGACCTGACCAATACCCCGGCTGAAAAAAGCCCCTACAAAGAGCTGTTCCGCCGGGTGAACCGTCTGCTGGAGCAGCACAAATTCCACCGCTATACCGCAGAGGATCTGCGGCAGCTGAACAGTACCGCCGCTTACCCGGATGGCCGGGAATGCAAGGTGTGCGGCACCAGTGCCAACCTGAAGGATGATCTCTGCCCTTGGTGCAAACTGTTTGTAGATCTTTCTAACAAGATTCAGAACAAGCGCGTTCTGGTGGTAAGCCGTCAGCCCTCGGCTGCCGATGACTGCATGCTGCCTGCACTGGACGGCGGCAGCGAATATCTGTCCCTGACGGATCCGCTCTCTGCCCGCAAACGGCTGGCTTCCGGCGAGCCTGTCGCGCGTGTATATACCAAAAATGCACCGTTCACCGGCCTTACTTACAGCACCAACCTGTATGTTGGCGATTACGCTGCCAGCAATAGCATGGAAGAACTGGCAGAGCAGTCCGAGGGCGTGCGCCGCATTGCAGTCTGCCGTATGGATGTGGACAACCTTGGGCACGCATTTATCTCCGGTTTCGAGCAGGAAAACGAGAAAGACCCGGTCAAACGGATGCACTATGTTACCCTGTCCCGCACCTCGGCGTTCTCCCGGCAGATGTCGCTGTTTTTCAAGTGCTACATCAACGACATTCTCGAAGGGCTGCAAGTAAGCATCGTCTATGCCGGCGGCGATGATGTGTTCCTTGTGGGCGCATGGAACGCTGTTCTGGAAGCAGCGCAGCGCATCCAGCGTAATTTCACCGCATTTTCCTGCGGTGCACTGACCCTCAGCGCAGGCATCGGCATCTTTGATGACCATTACCCCATCCGGCTTTCCGCCGAGGAAACCGCCGCGCTGGAAGAAGCCGCCAAGCATCTGCCCGACAAAAATGCAGTGGCACTGTTCACGCCGGAGCGCAAAGCCGTCCGGGATGCAAAGGGCAATCTGCTGGTGCAACCGGAACAGGGACATATCTATGCATGGGATGTATTCCGTACAAAGGTCCTGACCGAAAAGGTCGGCTGCCTGCAAAGCTTCTTCGGCAAGGATAACGCTGAGCATGGAAACGCCATGCTCTACAATCTGCTGGCGCTGCTGCGAGAAGCCGAGAACGACCGCATCAACCTTGCTCGGTATGCCTACCTGCTGGTGCGGCTCTCGCCCAAAAAGAGCGCAGCAAATTACAAAGCCTACGAGCAATTCTCTCACAGCATGATGGATTGGGCATTGGATGCCGTACAGCGTCACCAGCTCATCACCGCAATTTATATTTATGTCTATCAGAACAGAAAGGGTGGCGACACAGATGGCAGGATGGAATGATAATGGCCGCAGCTATGGCGGCGGTGGCTATAACAACAACCGGAGCGGATATAGCAACAGCTACAACGGAAACCGCAGCAGTTCCGGCAGCTATAACAGCCGTAGCAGCTATGGGCAGCAGAAAGAGCTGCCGCCGGAGATCACGCCGAAAAAGGTGTCGGAAGATTATGTAGACGAAGCCGAGCGTATTATGCGCAGCCTCATGAGCGGTGGCAAGACCGTGACCACCAGCAAAATTCGCAACCTGTTGAGCCTCGTGACTGATATCTTTAATACGGAAAACATCCGCACCGATGAAAAGCTTCTGCCCGAAAGCATCGTGAAGCTCAACCTGATGCGGGTCCGGGTGGCTTATGAGTGCGGCCGTGATGACACCGTAAAAAGCTTTGTGGCACAGACGAACCTGCTGGAATACCTCAAGGGCATTTCCACCGACCGTGCGGACCTGATCCGCTTTGCACACTACATGGAAGCGCTGGTCGCTTTCCACCGCTACTTCGGCGGCAAGGAGGGGTAATCATATGTATGGAAAAATTCTGATCCGGTGCGATCTGGAAGTGCGCACCGGTATGCACATCGGCGGTTCCTCTGCCTTTTCTGCCATTGGTGCTGTGGACAGCCCGGTGGTGCGTGACCCCTATACCGGTTATCCCATCGTACCCGGCAGCAGTCTGAAAGGC
>OFCP01000859.1_pt1 | contig 15087 bp, 9 predicted proteins | sample 1520831 | NCBI WGS metagenome assembly OFCP01 (sample SAMEA2699039, study PRJEB24076) | metagenome | biome: Human gut stool | place: Spain | collected 2013-03-20 | reverse complement strand
TGGCTGGTGGCCTCGGCGCTGGCGCCGTTGACCCGCCGTCTGCGCTATCTGGTGGCGGTCAGGCCGGGCCTGCAGCCGCCAACCCTGGCGGCGCGGATGGCGGCCACCCTCGACCGTTTATCGGAAGGTCGGCTGCTGATCAACGTCGTTACCGGCGGCGACCCGGTGGAAAACAAAGGCGACGGTATCTTCCTCAGCCACAGCGAGCGCTATCAGGTGACCCGCGAATTTCTTGATGTTTACACCCGCCTGCTGCGCGGGGAAAAAGTGGATTATCACGGCGAGCATATTCACGTGGAAGGCGCTGAGGTGTTGTTCCCGCCGGTGCAGGAGAATGGCCCGCCGCTCTATTTCGGCGGCTCTTCTGATGCGGCCATTGATGTGGCGGCCGAGCAGATCGACAGCTATCTGACGTGGGGCGAACCCCCGGAACTGGTGGCGGAGAAGCTGGCGGTGGTGCGCGAGCGCGCCGCGGCCCGCGGACGCACCCTGCAGTACGGCATTCGTCTGCACGTCATTGTGCGCGAAACGGAAGAAGAGGCATGGGCCGCCGCCGACCGGCTGATCGCCCATCTTGACGACGATACCATTGCCCAGGCGCAAAAGATCTTCGCCCGCATGGACTCGGCCGGCCAGGCGCGGATGAGCGCCCTGCATCAGGGATCGCGCGATAATCTGCGCATTGCGCCTAATCTGTGGGCCGGCGTCGGACTGGTGCGCGGCGGCGCGGGTACCGCGCTGGTAGGTAATCCGCAGCAGGTAGCGGAACGCATCCGCGAATATCAGGCGCTCGGCATCAGCAACTTTATCTTCTCCGGCTACCCACATCTGGAAGAAGCGCACCGCTTTGCTGAGCTGGTGATGCCTCTGCTGCCGCTGGAAAACGCGGCCTCGTCGAAGGCGCGCAGCGTGAACACCGGTCCGTTTGGCGAAACCATCGGCGGCGATAAGCGCCCGGTGCGCCAGGCCAGCGCCAGCTGATGGCCAGGAGCGCGACCATGAGACAGCATACCGGAGGAGGGCAGCGATGAGTGCAGAACCGCATATCGTGATTATCGGCGGCGGCTTTAGCGGCGCGGCGGTGGCGATTGAGCTGCTGCGCCTGGCGCCGAACGGGGTGCGCGTGACGCTGCTGGAGCCGCGCCAGTCCCCCGGGGCCGGGGTGGCCTACTCCACCGCGGAGCCGACGCACCGGATTAACGTTCCGGCCGCTCGCATGCAGCTGGCCGGCGACGAAGAGGGCGCCTTCGATCATTGGTACCGCCATCAGCCTGCCTTTACCGTCGATGTGCAGGCGCTGCGCCCGGACGGTTCCGTCTACCCTCAGCGCGGCCAGTTTGGTCGCTATGTGGCGCAGCGTTTTGCCGACGCCGCGGCGTCCAGCGGCGGACGGCTTCGCCACCTGCGCGATCGGGCGCTCGCTTTTCATCAGGGGATGGTGACCACCGACGGCGGCCTGCAGCTTAAGGCCGATCTGCTGGTGCTGGCGATCAGTCATCCACCGCCTGCGCTGCCGGCACAGGCCGAAGCCTGGCGTCATCATCCGGCGCTGATTGCCAACCCGTGGCAGCCAGGCGCGCTCGATGCCATCGCCCCGCACGCCCGGGTGGCGGTGATGGGCACCGGATTAACCATGGCCGATACGGTCGCGACGCTGGACCGGCTGGGCCACCGCGGCAGTATCGTCGCCTTTTCGCGCCATGGCCTGCTGTCGCGCGGCAACCTTAGCGGCGCAGGGGCAACCTGGCCTGGCGACTATCAGCAGGGCAGCCTGCGCCAGCGCCTGCGCCAGATCCGCCTCGACGTCGCGTATGCGGCGCAGCAGGGCCTGAGCTGGCAGGGGGTGCTGGATGCGGTTCGTCAGCAGGGGCAACGGATCTGGCAGGCGCTCAGCGTCGCCGATCGCCAGCGTTTTCTGCGCCATCTGCGCCATTACTGGGATGTCCACCGCTACCGCGTGGCGCCGCAGGTCGCCGAGGTGCTGGAGGCGCGCCAGCGCACGGGCAGTCTGCAGGTGCAGGCGGCCAGGCTACTGTCGATAAGCGGTGAAGGCGAAACGCTGCGTCTGACGCTGGCGCGGCGCGGCGGCGGCGTGCAGACGCTGAGCGTCGATCACCTGATCCTGACCACCGGACCCGCACACCGCGCCCTGACCGACAGCCAGCCATTTTTACAGGACCTCGCCCGCCGCGGCCTGATTCGCGCCGATGCCCTCGGCATGGGCCTGGAGGTGGACAGCCGTTCCCGGGCAGTGGCTGAGCCGCACGTTGAGGCGCTGCCGGTGCTGGTGGCCGGTCCGGCCGCCCGCGGGCGTTTTGGCGAACTGATGGGCCTGCCGCAGGTAGCCGACCATGCCGCTGACGTGGCGGCGCAAGCGTTACTCACGCTCGGGATCCCGCAGGACTCCCGATGTCCTGCGTACTGAATACCTCTCTTTCTTTTCCCTGATTCATTTTGCCGCGTGCGCCCCGGCGACGGGCCGCGCTATGGAGATTGCTATGTCATCACAACGTGAAATTCGTCTTAACGCTTTCGATATGAACTGCGTCGGCCATCAGTCGCCGGGCCTGTGGGCGCATCCCCGGGATCGCTCCTGGCAGTATAAAGATCTGGAGTACTGGGTGGATCTGGCGCGGCTGCTGGAGCGCGGCAAGTTCGACGGGCTGTTTATCGCCGACGTGCTGGGGATCTATGACGTGCTGAACGGCAGCGGCGATGCGGCGATCCGCCAGGCGACGCAGGTTCCGGTCAACGATCCGCTGGCTCTGATCACCCCAATGGCGCTGGTGACGGAGCATCTGGGCTTCGGCCTGACCGCCTCGCTGTCGTTTGAGCATCCTTACCCCTTCGCTCGTCGTCTGTCGACGCTCGATCATCTGACCAAAGGGCGGGTGGGCTGGAATATCGTCACCTCCTATCTGGAGAGCGGGGCGCGCAATATCGGCCAGCAGACCCAGACCGACCATGACACCCGCTATGACTATGCCGATGAGTATTTGCAGGTGATCTACAAACTGCTGGAGGGAAGCTGGGAGGATGGGGCGGTGCTGCGCGACAGAGAGCGGAAGATCTTCAGCGATCCGCGGAAAATCCATCCCATTAACCATCAGGGACAGTTCTTTTCCGTGCCGGGGATCCACCTCTGCGAGCCATCCCCGCAGCGCACGCCGGTGCTGTATCAGGCGGGGGCGTCCAGCCGCGGCAAACAGTTCGCCGCCGGCCATGCCGAATGCGTCTTCGTCGCAGCGCCGTCGAAGGTGCTGCTGAAGAAGACGGTGGCGGATATTCGCCGCCGGGCAGCTGAGGCGGGGCGCGATCCGCACAGCATCCTGATCTTCAACCTGCAGACGGTGATTGTCGGCGACACCGACCGCGAGGCACAGGCGAAGTGGCAGGAATATAAGCAGTACGTCAGCTATGAAGGCGCGCTGGCGCTGCTCTCCGGCTGGACGGGGATCGATTTCGGCCAGTATCAGCCGGATCAGGTGCTGAAGTATCTGCACACCAACGCTATTCAGTCGGCGGTGGAGGCCTTTTCGACCGCTGATCCGAACCGCCAGTGGACGGTGCAGGCCCTGGCCGATTGGGCGGGGATCGGCGGCTTCGGTCCGCTGGTGGTTGGCAGCGCGCAAACCGTGGCGGACGAACTGCAGTCCTGGGTCGAAGAGACGGACGTCGATGGCTTTAACCTCGCCTATGCCGTCACTCACGAAACCTTCCGCGACGTCGTCGAGCTGCTGGTGCCTGAGCTGCAAAAGCGCGGCGTCTTTAAGCAGGAGTACCGCGAGGGGACCCTGCGCGAAAAACTGTTCGGCGCCGGCCCGCGTCTGGCCGCGCCTCACCCGGGCGCCAGCTACCGCCGCGATGCGCGCACGGCGGCATCGGTAGAGGAGAAGGTGACATGATCGCTATTGATGACCTGCATAAAAGTTACCGCACGGCGGATGGCCGGCTCAGCGCGGTGCTGAAAGGGCTGTCGCTGCAGGTGCCTGAGCGCTCCATCACCGCGGTGGTGGGGCCGAGCGGCGCCGGTAAATCAACCCTGGCGCGCTGCATCAGCCTGCTGGAGCAACCGGACAGCGGCAGCATTCGTATCAATGGCCAGGATCTGTCGGCGCTGTCCGGCGAGGCGCTGCGCCGGGAACGGCGGGCGATTGGCACCGTTTTCCAGTCTTCGGCGCTGTTGAGCCGCAGGACCGCCTGGGAGAATGTCGCCCTGCCGCTGGCGTGGCTTGGTGTGGTGGAGCGCGATATCAAGGCGCGGGTTGGCGAGCTGCTGGAGAGCGTCGGCCTGAGCCACAAAGCGGATGCCTGGCCGGCCCAGCTCTCAGGCGGCCAGCGCCAGCGGATCGGCATTGCCCGCGCGCTGGCGCTGCGCCCGTCCGTTCTGCTGGCGGATGAAGCCACCTCCGGCCTCGATCCTCAGGCCACGGCCTCGGTGCTGGCTCTGCTCAAGCGGCTGCGTGATGAGTACCAGCTGGCGATCGTCCTGATTACCCATGAAATGGACGCGGTGCGCACGGCGGCGGATGCGGTGGCGGAGATCCGCGACGGGACGATCGTCCAGTACGGGCGGATCGAAGATCTGCTGGCGCGTCCCGATTCTCTGCTCGGCCAGCAGCTGTTGCCGCTGACGCCGGCGGCAGCTACCCACAGCGATCTGCTGCTGCGTCTGAGCTACCGCTGGGATGTGCCGGTGGCCACCGACTGGATCAGCCGCCTGAGCCAGCAGTGGGCGCTGCAGATCGATCTCCTTGGCGGTCACGTCGAGGTGATTAATGGTCGGCTGGCCGGTCGCCTGCAGGCCGGAGTGCGCTTTCAGGGCGAAAGCCTGTCGCCCGCGCGACTGCAGGGCCTGCTGGCGCAGCTCGGCATAACGGCGGAGATCCTCGACAGCGCGCCGTTGCTCAGGGAGGCGGTATGAAACCGACAGTCATCAGTCAGGATACCCCCTGGGGCGAAATCCCTTCGCTGCTGCTCCCCGCCTATGGCGAAACCTGGCTGATGGTGGCCATTGTGATGCTGTTTGTCGTCACGCTGGGAGGGCTGGTGGGGGTGGTGTTGTTTAATGCCTCGCCGCGGGGCTTATTTCCGCACGCACTGCTGTACCGGCTGCTGAACTGGGTGGTCAATATGGGACGTTCGCTGCCGTTTCTGGTGCTGATGGCCGCCATTATCCCGTTCACTTACTGGCTGACCGGCACCACGATTGGCATCCCCGCCGCGGTAGTGCCGATGATCGCCGCCGGCGTCCCGTTCTTTGGCCGTCTGGTGGAGAACGCGCTGCGCGAGTTGCCGGCGGAGGTCACCGCGGTGGGGGTCGTCTGCGGCGGGTCGCGCTGGCAAATCATTTCCAGCGCGCAGCTCAGTGAAGCCATGCCCGCGCTGGTGGCGGCGGTGACGCTAAACCTGGTCTCGATGATCGAGTATTCGGCTATCGCCGGGACCATCGGCGCCGGCGGCATCGGCTACCTGGCCGTGGTGTACGGCTATCAGCGCTTCGACAACCACATCATGATCGCGACGATCGTTGCCCTGATCGCCACGATCCAGTTGATTCAATTTTTGGGTGACCGTCTGGTCAACCGTTTACGCCACACGCAGGGGAACCTTGTATGACAACAGAGCAATTTGAGTTACGTAAAGCGCGGCGCTGGCCCTGGCTGGCGGCGCTGGCGGTGATTATCCTGCTCGCCATCGCCTTCTGGTGGTGGCGGGGACATACCCAAAGCCAGCAGGTGGTCTTCGGCAGCACGTTAAAAATTCACTACGAGCCGGCGATGGCCGGCGAGCAGCGGATCATTGAGTATATTAATCAGCATATTGCGCCCGATTACGGTCTGAAACTGGAGGCGGTGGGGGTGCAGGATCCGGTCCAGGCTGACCGCGCGGTAGCGGAAGGTCAGTATGCCGGGACGATCTATCAGCATCAGTGGTGGCTTAAACAGGTGGTGGACGCTAACGGCTTTGCGCTGTCGACCACGGTGCCGGTGTTCCAGTGGGCGTTTGGCATCTATTCCGACCGCTACTCGTCGGTACAGGCGTTGCCCAACGGCGCGACCATTGTCGTGCCTGACGATGGCGCCAATCAGGGGCAGGCCCTGTGGCTGCTCCAGCGCATTGGGTTGATCTCGCTCGACCCGGCGGTGGAGCCGCGCACGGCGAAGCTGAAAAATATTGTCGGTAACCCGCATCAGTTTGTCTTTAAAGAGCTGGATCTGCTGACCATGCCGCGGGCGTTAAATTCGGTGGATGCCGCCATCGGCTATGTCTCGCAATTTGACGCCGGGAAAGTGCCGCGTGAGAAAGGCATATTATTCCCGCCGGCGCCGCGCACCTTTGCTTCGCAATTAGTGATTGGTACACCGTATTTATCGCAGGAAAATATCGTCAAATTAAAACAGGCTTTTTCTGATCCGCGGATCCAGACGTGGTTAAAAACCACCGATGACCCGCTGGTAAAAGACGTATTAGTTCCAGTGTCCGCGGAATAAGCGTCCTGCACGACGTCTATTTTCGTTGTTATTTATTTCCCTTGAGGATGCGTGAAAGCGCGTCCTTTTTGTGCTGGTGATATTTATTAACTTATTGATTATATTGATTTTTATAGAATGATTTGTTGTTTTGATTCTCGTCGCGCGCGGTCTATAACAGCTGATGACCTGCACAAAATAATAAGGTGAAAAAATGAGTACATTACCAGTGGATAATCCCGGTATCGCTTCGGTACCGGTCAGTAGCGTCGGGGATGTGGCGCGGCTAATTAATTCCGGCAAGGAACAAGCGAAATATGCGCGGATGATTGTCTTCCTCGCGCTGGGGGGCGTTTTTCTCGACGCATATGACTTAACCACGCTCTCCTACGGTATTGATGACGTTGTACGTGAATTTCAGCTCTCACCGCTGCTGACCGGCCTGGTGACTTCGTCCATTATGGTCGGGACTATCGTCGGCAATATTATCGGCGGCTGGCTGACCGATAAATATGGTCGCTATTCGGTTTTTATGGCCGATATGTTCTTTTTCGTGATTTCGGCTATCGCCGCCGGGCTGGCGCCGAACGTCTGGGTGTTGATTGGCGCCCGTTTCCTGATGGGCATCGGCGTTGGCATCGACCTGCCGGTAGCGATGTCCTATCTGGCCGAGTTTTCCCGCTTTGCCGGCAAAGGCAACAAAGCGGCTCGCCTCGCGGCGTGGTGCCCGATGTGGTACGCCGCCTCAACCGTCTGCTTTCTCATTATCTTCGGCCTCTATTTCCTGCTGCCGCAGGAGCATCTTGACTGGCTGTGGCGCGCCTCCCTGCTGTTCGGCGCCGTGCCGGCACTGCTGATTATTGCCGTCCGCAGTCGATTTATGAATGAATCCCCGCTGTGGGCGGCGAACCAGGGCGATCTGACCTCTGCAGTGCGTATTTTACGCGACTCCTGGGGGATCCATGCCCATGAGGTCCCGGCGGCGAAGCCCGCGCCAGCGCCGAAAGTGAGCTTCCGCGTGCTGTTCGAAAAACCCTACCGCGAGCGGACTATCGTCGCCGGGGTGATGAATATCTGTATCTCCTTCGAGTACACGGCGATTGCCTTTTTCCTGCCGTCAATTCTTGCCCAGTTCCTCGGGGCTGGCGTCTTCGAAACTATTTCGGCATCGCTGGGGCTGAACGCCCTGTTTGCTTTTACCGGTGGGCTGCTCGGTATGCATCTGGCGTGGAAATATCCTTCGCGTCATGTGGCGATAGCCGGCTTCGCCCTGCAGTTTGTGGCGCTGATTGTGCTGGCGCTGGTGGGGCAACCGCACGCGACGGCAGGTATCGTGCTGGCTATCGCGATGCTGGGGCTGTGGCTGTTCGCCGAAGGGTTTGGCCCGGGGGCGCAGCTGATGATCTACCCGGCGCTCTCCTATCCTACTGCCATTCGCGCCACCGGGGTCGGTTTCAGCCGGGCACTCTCCGGGATCGGCAGCGCGCTGGCGTTGTTTATTCTGCCGCTGCTGCAGGCCTCCCTCGGCACGCAGATGTTCTGGGTGGTCTCGCTTGCCGCCATTATTCCCATTTTCTTCCTGCTGGCGGTCCGTCATGAACCGACGCGAGAAGATATCGACGCACTTCATGAATAAGGAACTGACAATGACCCTGCTCTCCACTGGCACCGATTATGACGCGCTGGCGGCCGCCTTCCGCCCGATATTCACCCGTATCGCCCAGGGCGCTGCGGAGCGCGAACAGCAGCGCATTCTGCCCGATGAGCCGATCCGCTGGCTGAAAGAAGCGGGCTTCGGCACGCTGCGTATCCCGCGCGAGAAGGGCGGCTGGGGCGCTTCGCTGCCGCAGCTCAGCGCGCTGCTGATCGAGCTGGCGCAAGCGGACTCTAACCTGCCGCAGGCCCTGCGCGCGCACTTTGCCTTTGTGGAAGATCAGCTGAATCAGCCGGATTCCGCCGGGCGCGACCGCTGGTTTCGTCGCTTCCTCGACGGTGAGCTGGTGGGCAGCGGCTGGACGGAGATCGGCGCGGTTAAGCTGGGAGAGGTGAACACCAGAGTGACGCCGACAGAGGGCGGCTGGCGACTCGACGGCGAGAAGTTTTACAGCACCGGCGCGCTGTACGCCGACTGGATCGATGTGTTTGCCCGGCGCAGTGATACCGCCAGCGATGTGATAGCCCTGGTCAGCACCCAGCAGACCGGCGTGGTGCGGGAAGATGACTGGGATGGCTTTGGCCAGCGGTTGACCGGCAGCGGGACCACCCGCTTTACCGGCGCTCGGGTGGAAACCGAACATGTCTATGATTTTGCCCAGCGCTTTCGCTATCAGACCGCCTTCTACCAGCATGTGCTGCTGGCGACCCTCGCGGGCATTGGCCTGGCGGTTGAGCGGGATGCCGCGCAGGGCGTCAAACATCGCTCCCGGATGTACAGCCACGGCAACGCCGCCGTGCCGCGCGATGACGCCCAGGTTCTGCAGGTCGTTGGGCAGATCAGCAGCTGGGCATGGGCGACCCGGGCCGCGGTCCTGCAGGCCGCGGAATCGCTGCAGCAGGCCTATGTGGCGCACGTCAGCGACGACGAAGCATTGATTGCCCGGCGTAACCAGCTGGCGGAAGTGGAAGCGGCGCAGGCGCAGGTGATCGCCAGCGACTGGATCCCGCGGGCGGCGACGGAGCTGTTTAATGCCCTCGGGGCGTCGGATACGCGAACTCGCCTTGCGCTGGATCGCCACTGGCGCAATGCGCGGACGGTTGCCTCGCATAATCCGGTGATTTATAAGGCACGTAATATCGGTAACTGGCTGGTGAACGGTGAAGCGCCCACCTTTATCTGGCAGATAGGCAATGGTGAGAAAACGGCGGGGTAAGCCTGTCGGCGACGGGAGGCGCAGTGCTTCCCGTCGTCAGGAAAATCAAGGTTTATCCAGCGACCAGGTGGCGCTGCGCACGTCGACTTTCACCGGCAGCAGGCCGATGCGCGTAAAGGTATCCGCCAGCGCCTGCTGTTCGTTATACACCGCCGGGGTCATGCGTTCGGCACCGTAGGGCAGGCGGGCCAGGGTCTTCAGCCAGATGGCTTTATCCAGTCCGGTTGAGGTCGACAGCAGCCCGGCGGCCTCGTCCTGATGGCTGTTCGCCCACGCGCTGAGTTTACCCAGCTCATCCACCACCTGCTTTGCTGTCTCCGGGTAGGTATCTGCAAACTTGCGGCTGGCGAGATAGAAGGTGTAGTGCGGCACCAGCCCCTCGGCATTGCGGATCTGTCGGGCTTTCGCGTTGGTTTCCACTTCTGCGAGGAACGGATCCCAGATCACCCACGCATCAATCGCCCCGCGCTGGAAAGCGGCGCGGGCGTCCGCCGGCGGCAGATAGACCGGGGTGATGTCTTTATAGCTGAGGCCCGCTTTTTCCAGTGCGGCAACCAGCAGGTAGTTGACGTCAGACCCCTTGTTCAACCCCACGCGCTTGCCCTTCAGGTCGGCCACGCTGTGGATTGCCGACTGTTCAGGCACCACAATCGCTTCCGTTTTCGGGTTAGCGGGGGAGTGGGCAAGGTAGACCAGATCGGCTTGCGCCGCCTGGGCAAAGGCCGGAGGCGCATCGCCGGTCGCGGCCAGATCGATACTACCGACGTTCAGCCCCTCCAGCATTTGCGGCCCGGCGGGGAATTCGACCCAGCGTACGGCAATGCCCTGTTTTTTCAGGCTCTCATCCAGCGTGCCGCGGTACTTCAGCAGCGCGAAGATATTCGCCTTTTGATAGCCGATGTTGACGGTTTCCGGCGCTTTGGCCAGCGCGGAGGTAGAGAGGGCGGCGAGGACCAGCAGCCAGGCGGGGCGGAATCGGTTGGACATTGTCTGTTCTCCTTAGCGGTTTTGCGTAAGGTAACAAACAGCGCTTATAACCATTAAATAACTAAAATTTTATTGATATAACAAAAAGAGTTATGCAGGACGATGGCCCGACACGCCGACGCGTGGCGGGCCAGCAGGTTAATCGCAGGCAACAATCTTCATCGCCAGACCACCGCGGGAGGTTTCCCGGTACTTGGCGTTCATGTCTTTGCCGGTTTCGTACATGGTCTCGATCACTTTATCGAGACACACGCGCGGCTCGCTGGTCCGGCGCAGCGCCATTCGCGCGGCGTTGACCGCTTTCACGGCAGCGATAGCGTTGCGTTCGATGCACGGCACCTGCACCTGGCCGGCGACCGGGTCGCAGGTCAGGCCGAGGTTATGCTCCATAGCGATCTCTGCCGCGATGCACACCTGACCCGGGCTGCCGCCCAGCAGTTCCGCCAGACCGGCCGCCGCCATCGAGCAGGCGACCCCCACTTCACCCTGGCAGCCGACTTCGGCGCCGGAGATGGAGGCGTTCATCTTATACAGCGAACCAATCGCGCTGGCGACCAGCATATAGCGGGCCAGGGAGTTGCTGTTCACCTTGCGGATAAACTTGTCGTAGTAGGCCAGCACCGCCGGCACGATACCGCAGGCGCCGTTGGTTGGCGCGGTCACCACCCGGCCGCCGGCGGCGTTCTCTTCGTTCACCGCCAGGGCGAACATATTGATCCAGTCGACCACCGCCATCGGATCGCTGTTGGTGGTGTCCTGGCTCACCAGCATACGGCGCAGCGCGGCGGCGCGGCGCGGGACGCGCAGTTTGCCCGGCAGGACGCCTTCGGTGGTGATGCCGCGCTCGATACCGGCGCTCATCACTTCCCACACCGCGGCGAAGTGTTGCTCAAGGGCTTCTTTGCTGTGCAGCGCCAGTTCGTTCTGCATCATCAGGCCGGAGAGCGACAGCCCGGTTTCACGGCAGTGACGCTGCAGGTCGGCGGCGTTTTTGTAAGGGTAAGGAACGGCAACCGGCGCCTCGGTAGTCTGGCCGAAGTGCTCCTCATCAACGATAAAGCCGCCGCCGATAGAGTAATACGTCTGGCTGTAGAGCACCTTGTCGCCGGCCAGGGCGGTGATGCGCATGCCGTTCTCATGCAGCGACAGGTTGTCGGCATGGAAATTCATGCACTGATCCACCGGGAAGTCCACTTCGTGCTGACCGTTGGCCAGCATCAGGCGGCCATGGGTATTAACGTCCTGAATAAAGCCCGGAATGGCGTCGATGTCGACGGTGTCCGGCAGGTTGCCGGCGAGTCCCATGATAATCGCGATATCGGTATGGTGGCCTTTACCGGTCAGGGAGAGGGAGCCGTAGACGTCGACGACGACTTTGCTCACCTCGGCCAGCAGGCCGCGCGCGATCAGGTCGTCAGTGAATTGTTTGCCCGCTTTCATCGGTCCAACGGTATGGGAGCTGGAAGGGCCAATGCCGATTTTAAAGATATCGAATACGCTGATCATATGTATTCCCGTGCTGTCGGAAAGCGCGCCGCCGTAAAGCGGCGCGGGGGGAGGCGTTGAATGAATTAGCTGAACAGTGAGTAGAAGATCGCGGAGATGGCAATCAGGCCCATAATCACCACGAAGACGTTGCTGATATGGCCGCTGTATTTACGCATCGCCGGGACTTTCTGAATCGCGTACATCGGCATCAGGAACAGGATCATCGCGATAATCGGGCCGCCAAGGGTCTCGATCATACCGAGGATGCTCGGGTTCAGGGTTGCCACAATCCAGGTGGTGATCAGCATGAACAGCGCGGTCAGCTTGTTCAGTTTGTTGATTTCAATTGATTTGCCTTTACTGCGCAGGGATTTAATCACCATGCCGTTAAAGCCTTCGCGAGCGCCCAGATAGTGGCCAAGGAAGGATTTGGTGATGGCGATCATCGCGATGATCGGTGCCATCCAGGCAATGATTGGCGCGTTAAAGTGGTTCGCCAGGTAAGACAGAATCGAGATGTTCTGCTCTTTCGCCGCCGCCAGGTCTGCCGGAGAGAGGCTCAGAACGCAGCTGAAGACGAAGAACATCACGGTCAGCACCATCATGATGTGGGCGCGCGCGAGGATACTGGAGCATTTCTTCTCAGCGCCTTCGCCGTACTCTTCACGTTTGGCTACCGCGAAGGAAGAGATGATCGGCGAGTGGTTGAAGGAGAAGACCATCACCGGGATCGCCAGCCACAGGGTCATCAGCAGGCCGTTGCCGGTAACGGAAGCGCCGCTCAGGGAGAGCGTCTCCAGCGCCGCGCCGTTCCACTGCGGGATCAGATACAGAGCCAGCACCATCAGCGCGATAACGAATGGGAACACCAGCACGCTCATCGCTTTCACAATCATCTGCTCGCCGAAACGCACGATGGTCATCATGCCGACGATCAGGATCAGCGACAGAATGGCGCGCGGCGGCGGCGTCATGTGCAGCTGATGCGCCATGAAGGTTTCGACGGTGTTAGTGATCGCCACGCTGTAAACCAGCAGGATCGGGTAGATAGCGAAGAAATAAAGCAGGGTAATCAGCTTACCAGCGCCTACGCCGAAGTGTTCTTCCACTACTTCGGTGATGTCTTCGCCCGGGTTTTTCCCGGAGAGCACGAAGCGGGTCATGCCGCGGTGGGCGAAGAAAGTCATCGGGAAGGCCAGAATCGCCATGATGATCAGGGGGATCATGCCGCCAACGCCGGCGTTGATCGGCAGGAACAAGACGCCCGCGCCAATCGCTGTACCGTACAGGCCCAGCATCCACATGGTGTCGGTTTTACGCCATCCGCTGCGGGTTTCGCCCGAAACGATGGTGCTGGTTTGAGTGGTTTCCATCTGTATCTCCTGGAGGAATCAACAAAATCTAATGAATAAATACAATTGCGTAACATGAAATTCGTTTAATTACGGTTTTTTTAGAAATTTTCTCCGTAATAATTGGGCCGGAAAGATACATTTATATGGTTTATGCATCAGTGATCGCGATCTCAAATGCAATAATCCACTTTCAATGTGCGTATTTTTAGTCCAACAGCCTGTTTCTGGTGATCAGCCAGCGATTTGTGGCGCGAAGGCTACCATTTGCAGCATATGAGATAAAAGCGGAGCGGCGTAATAACGAGGGATTTACTGTAAAAAAGAGAACTAGTCGACGTTTTTGCGCTTAAAACCATTTTTTGCAGTGATAATTGTCGCAGTTTTTACCAACGCAAACGTTTGGCTATGTAGAAATAATTCAGGTGATTGATTAGTAACAGAAAGGTTTTTAGCGCGTTCTGGAAGTCAGAGGAAGAGAGCCCGCCGGGGGCAGGCGTCAGGCGATGCCCCGGCGGGAGAGTGGGAAATCAGGCGATGATTTCGTAGCAAGGAATATAGGCGGTGCCGCCCGGAAGCTTCATGCGGTGCTGGGCGACGAAGCCCTGCAGCAGATCGTCCATACGGCGCATCATCTCCGGATCGCCGTGCAGTTTGTAAGGACCGTACTGCTCAATGGCCTGGATGCCCACCTCTTTGACGTTCCCCGCGACAATCCCGGAGAAGGCGCGACGCAGGTCGGCGGCCAGCACTTCCACCGGCTGATCCGGGGAGAGTTTGAGGTTGGCCATGTTCTCGTGGGTCGGATCAAACGGCATCTGCAGGTCCGGCGAGATGCGAATCGACCAGTTAAAGCTATAGGCGTCATCGGTCTCGCGACGGCTCTCTTTCACCAGCGGCATCGCTTTTTTCATCTGCCGCGCCACTTCCGCGGGGTCGTCAATGATGATCCGGTAGTGGCGACGGGCCGATTCGCCCAGGGTATGGGTGATAAACTCGTCCAGTACGCGGAAGTAGTCGGCGCTCTCCTTCGGCCCGGTGAGGATCAGCGGCAGCACCTGCGCTTTGTTGTCGGGGTGCATCAGAATACCCAGCAGGTAGAGCAGCTCTTCGGCAGTGCCGACGCCGCCCGGGAAAATAATGATCCCGTGGGCGATACGTACGAAGGCCTCCAGACGCTTTTCGATATCCGGCATGATGATCAGTTCATTGACCAGCGGGTTCGGTGGTTCCGCAGCGATAATGGATGGTTCGGTCATGCCGATAAAGCGGCTGTCTTTGTAGCGCTGCTGCGCATGGCCGACGGCGGCGCCTTTCATCGGCGCCTCCATTGCGCCAGGCCCGCAGCCGGTGCAGATATTCAGTTCCCGCAGGCCCAGCTGCGTACCGACGCGGCGGGCGTAGAGATATTCGTTTTCGTTGATGGAGTGGCCGCCCCAGCAGACGATCATGTTCGGCGCCTCGCCGACGTGCAGCGCGCGGGCGTTGCGCAGGATCGAGAACACCAGGTTAGTGATATGAACCGAACTTTCGAGATCGAGGTTCGGGAAGCGAACGGTATTGTGGATCTGGCCGTAAACGAACAGGATATCGCGCAGCACGGCGAACAGGTTGGCCTGCAGGGAGCGGATAATCCGCCCGTCAACGAAGGCGTCTTCCGGCGGGTTGATCAGTTCCAGCTTCACGCCGCGTTCGCGCCGCAGCACGTTAATCTCGAAATTTTCGAAACGGGACAGGAGCTCCTTGCTGTTATCGGTCAGGCTCCCCGAATTGAGCACAGCAAGCGAGCAGTTGCGAAAGAGTTGGTACAGGTCGCTGCTGGCGGTGCGCTTAAGCATATCCACTTCCAGCTGCGACAGCATATCCATTGAACCAAGCGGGCTAACATGTGTAATCAAGTGAACTCCTTACAGGACG
>OFCP01000816.1_pt1 | contig 15971 bp, 9 predicted proteins | sample 1520831 | NCBI WGS metagenome assembly OFCP01 (sample SAMEA2699039, study PRJEB24076) | metagenome | biome: Human gut stool | place: Spain | collected 2013-03-20 | reverse complement strand
CACGCCCGCGTGAATGAACGCCTTGTACTGGAAGAAGTTCAGATGCCGCCACACGATCATATATTCAATCCTTCTTTGCCCGGCATTACATGGGTAGACCTTGTTTTTCCTTTCTTCCTGTTTGCAATGGGAGCAGCTTTCCCTTTTTCCATAGGTAAGCGTGCAGAGAAAGGTGACTCTAAACTGAAATTAGTATATGAAGCGGTGAAACGTGGAGTACAACTGACTTTCTTTGCCATCTTCATTCAGCATTTTTATCCGTATGTGCTGAGTTCTCCGCAGGACATCAGAGCCTGGTTGCTGGCTATTCTTTGCTTTGCGGTTCTGTTTCCGATGTTCATGCGCATTCCTTTGAAAATGCCGGACTGGGCACATACCGGCATAAAGATAGCCGCATACGGAATTGCGGTAATCATGATGCTTACTACTTCTTATGCCGATGGAAGAACGTTCAGCCTGTATTTTAGTAATGTGATTATTCTGTTATTAGCCAATATGGCCATCTTCGGTTCTGCCCTCTACATTTTTACGATGCATAACCGATGGTTGCGTTTGGGAGTTTTATTGCTGCTGATGGCTGTTATTTTGGGAAGTACTGTCGAAGGTTCCTGGACACAGGTGATATTCAATTATACTCCTTTGCCCTGGATGTATCGGTTTGATTATCTGAAATATCTGTTTATTGTAATTCCCGGCAGCATTGCCGGTGAGTATTTGATGGAATGGATGAAGGGCCGAAAGGATACCGAACAGCCGGCTTCACCGCAATACCGTAAGATAGGAATTGCGCTGCTGATATTGACTATGGTGATTATTGTATTCAATCTCTATGGGCTTTATACCCGTATGGTGACAGTGAATTTATTAGCGACACTTGTGCTGTTATTGATTGGCAAATTGGTTTTCTTACGTCCGACAGAAGGAATCGCTTTGTTATGGAAAAAGCTGTTTAATGCCGGAGCATATCTTCTCCTTTTGGGGCTATGTTTTGAACCTTTTCAAGAAGGTATCAAGAAAGATCCTGCCACTTTTAGCTATTTCTTTGTAACTTCCGGTCTGGCATTCCTTGCGCTCTTATTCTTAAGTATTGTTTGTGATTATTTCAGATGTGTGCGAAGTAGCCGCTTTCTTGTTATGTCCGGGCAAAATCCGATGATCGCTTACGTGGTTGGTGATTTATTCATTATGCCGTTGGCTAATATACTGGGACTTGCCTCGCTGTTGTCCTACTTCCAGCAGAATGCGTGGCTTGGGTTCCTTCAGGGAGTAATCATTACGTCTTTAGCTGTTTTGGTAACGATGTTTTTTACTAAGATCAAGTGGTTTTGGAGAACTTGACATCATTCAATAGATATACCGACAGTATAATAACAGGCATTAAAAATAAGTTGAACAGAAAACAAAATGATAGATAAATAGCAAAATAGGAAGCATAATTTCCTTATTTCCCTATTTTTGCTATTTCTATCTTTTGATAGATGAGTAAAGATAGAAAGAGATATGCATACAATCTTGAATTAATATGCATGATTATGAATAAACGAGCGGTCATTTGCATAAAAAACACCGTATAGTTTGAAATAAACATAAGGTTGATTGTAAATAAACATAAGGTTGCTTTTAAAGGAACGTCCCATTGCTTTAAAAGCAACGCTAAGTCCGTTTAAAAGGAGCACATTTTAGCTCTAAAATGATGGGTATCTTATTTATTAGACTTTGTTTTAGGATGAAAAAAAATAATCAGAATGATGCAAAGTAATATAAAAAAAGAAAGATATTACAGAATAGCATGAAAAATAACGCAAAAAGAATGCATATAGATGCATATTCGCAACAAAGTGATTTCCTGTAACGGCAAATCTCTGTCATTTTATTCTCTATCCTGTGCAGTGATGGAAATACGCCCGTTAGAGAGTTTATAATTATCAAAATGACAAAATGCCATTTTGATAATTATATAACATGGTAAGTCTTAATAAAACGATTCCTTTTTCAATGGCCATCCTGTGATAGTTGACATATAAGGAATCAATGACATAGCCATTTTCATTTGACCTTTGTAATTGGGATGCCATACTGCTCCTAAGTCTGTAGTCGAATCGCAAAGGCCTTCGGGAAGAACTGCTATATAAACTTTCTTATCATTCAAGTCTTTGCGCATACGCTCCATGTATTGAACGATCTGCCGTTGAGCAATAGCCGGACTGATGCATAATATAGGGACATCTCCGTAATTTGTACGAAGACGGCTTATTAGTAGCTTATAAGCATGAATAAACTCATCTTCCAACGGATATATATTGGTGGAAAAATCATTAGTTCCTAAATTAACAACCACCAAATCGGGCTTGTATGTTTTAAAGTCCCATTTCTTATCCAAATTCATATCAAATGTATTCAGCATACGGTCTTTCATTGTCACGGCAGATATTCGGACGGAATCTCCATAATTGCGGACTACTCCACGTCCGGAATGTGCAATAAGCGTATAATCGGCATTGAAATAGCGGGCGATAATAGTGGCATAAGATAAGTTGCAATTCTCCGTTTCAGCTTTATAAGGTTCGCTACGGTCTTTCCCTTCTACACCATAGCCACACGTCAGCGAGTTACCGATAAATTCGATATGTCTGGACGGGCACTCCGTTTCTTTCATCAGTTCTCCTTCATTATGAAGCACAAATTGATGAATGGTTGTCTTTCCCCATTCCCCTTCCGTACGTTTTTGAATCAACACATGATGGATGCCTTTATCCATGCCGGAAATGAAATTAATCAAAGTATCTTTACCGGATACTTTTACCGTTTTGTGTAAAAGGCTGTCTACAAAAACATTGTAATAATTAATACCAGTATCTGAAATCTTCATAGACAATTCTCCTCCCGAAAGTCGGGTACGAAGATAAGTACCGGTCCAGTCGAAAGAAACGGAGCCATCACTCTGTATTTCCGTACGTCCCACGTAAGAAACGTTTTCATCATTAGCTTTATAGTATCTGTTCTTGGTAGTTTGAGCATTTACATCTTCAAACAACAGACAGAGGCTAACCAGAACTAACACATTTTTCCACATATCGTTTTCTAAATTAATCAAAGGTAATCACACAACTGCCGGACCCGTCGGATACAATTCTAAGTCCTTTGGCTGTTACTTTATTACCGGTAATTGTTATTGATTTACTTTTCTCTATAATCGTAAAAGACTTCTTTGTATAATCGACAGGCAACTGTATTGTCCTGTCGACGTTCTTCTTGCAATCTATAAAAAGGACCTTTTTATTATCTATTACACCCTCATAACACAGCAAATCATCATCATCAGAAACAGGAGACTTAAACCAGGTATACACTCCACTCCAATGAATAATATCCCCCTTTTTGTGTTCTCTATCAGCTATAATCTTGTGGTAGGTCTTATTGCTGGAATTTCCTATGAATATAATATCATCATCTGATATTTCTTCATGATTTCCCAATCCATCGGCAAACAGATAAGAAGATTGATACACATTTGCGCTTTTCTCAATGAAACGGCGAAATGACGGATACTCTTTCTTTGTAAAGGTAGAAACATCCTTTTGTACTGTCCAGTCCACATACTTGCCATTGGCAGTTAATGTATGTGTCTCCTTGTCAAACATAGATTGCATTCCGTAATACATTTGTACTGTCACGGGAGACTCATTTTGAAATTCATGAGTAACCAAGACTTGAATGTTATTTCTATAAATAGAATAATTGACAGTCTCAATACATAAGATCTCATTCAGAAGTGTTTTTCCACTACTGGTATCGGCTTTGGAAGGGTTCATTATTTCATTGATTACTTCAATCTTTATCTCTTTTGTCAGAGTCGATAGATCTGTCTTTATTTCTTTTCCGTCTATATAAATACGATAACCGATATTGCGAGCAGTTTGAGTAACTTCATCCAGGTAGGGATGATTTCCTCCACACCACCCGTATCCGGTTATATTAAAAGGACCGATATTGTCACTGTAAGCCAGATTCAGAAGAGAAGTCGGAGAAGCATCGGGCAGAGTGGCAGGAGCAGGCATATTATTGTCAATTGTTCCTACTCTATAAAATGTGAACAGTTCATTGAACATACACTTCTTGAACCAATAAAGAATATCGGTTTTGGCATCTAACTTGGCTGATATATATAAATCTTCGCCGGTTATTTTCACTCTCATTTCTTCAGATATCGTTTCAGTCCCGGGAGAGTCTTCTTCTGCAGAAGGCTTATCCGGGAGTCCGGAAGAAATTCCCGAATCTCCATTCGAGCAGGCTACTAAGTGCCAGGATAAAAATACGAATGCAAGGATTAAACGTTTCGTCATGGCTTCTATCTTTATTTTAATTCAAATTTGAGAACATCTTTGATATCCATAGCTGATGCTGCTATGATAGCTTCAAATTTGCCCGGTTCACAAATCCATTCATGTCTTTCCGCATCAAAAAAGCTTAATGCCTCTTTATCAATAGACAAAGAAACTATTTTTTCTTCACCCGGCATTAAATTTACTTTCTTAAATCTCTTTAATTCTTTCACCGGGCGGGGAAGAGAAGACTTTATGTCTCTGATATAAAGCTGAACAATTTCCTGTCCTTCACGGTTCCCTGTGTTCTTGACAGCTAAACTGAAAGTTATTGTTTCGTCAACTGACATGACTTTCTTGTTTGCTGTTAGTTTTCCATACGCCTACCACTCTGTCTCCAATGGGGTGATTCACATCTTGATAAACAGGAGCTTGCGTCATGAAAGATGATGCCAGAAAAGGCATGATTGCTATGATATTTCTTAATTTCATTGTTTTGTTATTCTTGTCCGTATAAACAGTATAAATATAATATGCTGATGGCAGATTCCATCAGCATATTATCCAAATGATTATTATAAGCCTAAGAAAGCTGTCGGTGCATCTGTGGTTATCAGATCAAAACCATTGTCAATACACCATTGCATCTCAGAAGGGATATTTACAGTCCATACATTGGAGGTCATCCCTGAATTTTTCAGATCTTTCAACCAATCCGGATTTTTATGATAAGCCCAATAATTGTAATCTGCCCCGGTAGCTCCCAATTGTTTCAGTTCCTTGGGCGAAATATCCTGTCCCAAATACAAAATTGGAGTTTTAGGAGGTGCCAGACGTATAAACTCACACATCACATGACGGGAAAAAGAGATGTATTCTACTCTGTGAGTCAATTTTTTCTCTTCCACCAACTTTAGGATCATTTCAACGGCTTTCGTTTCACGTTCCGGAGTACTGAGGGGTTTCATCTCCAGTATCAGATGTATTTTAAGTTTCTTCGCTTTATCAAGGAACTGCTCTAAAGTTGGCATATTCTCTCCATTGCTTAACTTTAAAGTGCGTAGCACGTCAGAAGATGTTTTCTCCAGAGAGTATCCTTCATGCCATCCGTCATGATTCAACATCAATTCATCGTCAGCTGTCAGCCATACATCAAATTCCGAACCATAACAACCTATTGAATCAGCTTTCACTAAAGCCGCTAGCGAGTTCTGTGCAGATCCGGGTGTATTCCAGAATCCACGATGGGCAATAACTTTGGTCTGATGAGATTCTTTTTTTTGCTTGCCACGTCTTGATACAATCAGATTAGCCAGTCTGTCCATGACTTCATGATCTTTCGGGTTTGTTGATTTATACATATCAAGAACTGCATGATTGCCACTATAATAGGCCATTGCAGATGTACGGAAGGCTTGTTGTCTTTCAAAATGATCAATATACGCTACCAGACGATTATAAAACGAGTCCTTGGCATCAAACAATGCTCTTTCGTCAAATTCAAGTTCCATCCCCATGTTCAGAGTGGCGGCAGATTGACATGCTTCTTCCAGTCTTTTATCGGGAATAGAGGCTTTAAAAAAGTGGTTCGGTTGTTGATAAGCGATATCAAAGCCTAATTCTCTCCATTGGTTGTAGCCTTTTGCCTGCCAATACGGAATCCAACAAAATGTTTTGTTCTTCGAATGAATATACTTACTTAATGGAACTGACAGATCTTTGGTGAAATCAATATCCTCTGCCAGCCAGTAGAAACCGGATAATTTCAGATGTTTGTATTTTGCCTGTTTGAATCGCTTCATTAACTCATCGATATACCAACGGGTGGCCTTCACCTGATCCTCTTGTCTGGAAAAGTCCATTGGCTCACCATCCACTTCTCCCCAATCTTTTTGTCCGGGAAGAACTTCCGGAAGACATAGTACTATCTGATGAGTAAAATCCGGTTTTCCGATTTCTTTAATCTGTGTTCCGATACATCGATCTAAGGCAGACAGCGCTTTACCATCTTCAAAAAGACGATCTAATAACCATAGCCATTCTTTTTTTCTTGCATTTTTATCTGAGTAGCGTGTTGCAAAGCCACAGCCTTTCCCATCTGTGAACTCCAAAAACAAGAATCCGTCAAATAACCAGTCTTTATGTCCATCTGCAAACTGATGTACCACATAGGGGAGAAATTGATCCGAAGTCCAGTCAATACGATGCACTCCTCCCTGGTAAATAAGTGCCAGATCTTTTATTTTATTCTGTCTATATCCTTTATCTATGGATAGCGCATGACTATCCATAGTAATAAATAACAGACAGAAACATATCAATCCTTTTAGATATAGTGAGAAATAGTTCATAATTTTCATGTTTTTAGTTACATACCCCAAGCATAAACTTCACCAAGACTAACTCTCAGCCCGTCATAAGTCGGATAGGTATCAGTTATTACAAAACGAATGTATCGGGCTTGTGTCGCAGGAACATCCATATTAACGTTGGGTTCTCCGATTTTGGGAGAAGTCCAGTCTTTTAATTTAACCCAATTCTCGTTATCAATACTAGCTTCTACATAACCGGCTTTCGATGTGCCTGCCCAAACGTGTGCTGCTGGTGCAACAGGGTTAGCAAATCCAAATCTGAATAATGTATATTCTTTCCCCATGTCAAATACAAAGTAATAGGGCAAGGGCTATTTTACATCCAATCGGCATAACCATTGTGTGCCAGGATTATTGTCTATCAATGATTCCACTCCCCATCCCATATTCAGATACCATCCGCCGTCTTGGGTACAACAGTTGTTGAAATCTATAACACTCCATCCTTTCTTGTCTATTGGGTCCGGTTGGAATTTAACTGTGTACAGTTTGGACGCAGCATCAGGACTTATACCATATTTTGAAACGGAAGTAATGCGTAGTGGAAGTACATAGTCACCAAATAAATAAGTACCCTCTTCCGGTATTAACCCTTTCTTGTGGTATTTAATTTTAATGAATGTTTCCTTCATGCCTGTTAATATAACTCCTTTATTATCTACAGTAAAGGAACTCTCCGGCAACATTTTATAAGCCGTGCCATGAGCGGTATTATAATCAATGACTAACTGAGGATCGACTTCAATCTGAAATGAAATATCTTCGTCATTAGAATAATTAGTTCTTATCTTTACGAACAGTTCTCTTTCATTCAAATCGCCGAAAGTCGGCATAAAATCAGTAACCGGACTCATACCAGGAACATCCATTTGCAAATAAGGTTCCTTAATAGTAGGTACAATAATGGTTTTTAGTCGCTCATCATCTGCAGAGATAAAATTTTGCACCACACTCATTTGTATGGGCAAGCCATATTCCTTTCCCGTAGAAAGAAGATCGGATAGACGGTCGGCATTCCATTTAATATCAAAAGCTTTCCGATAGTCGGAATCGTTGAGACGCAGAGCAGGCTGAAGAATGGTATAACAATCGGAAGGTAATAATTGGATCGATGTTCCATTATCCGTATTATAACTCTGAAGAACAGTCTCGTCAACAGAAATGGAAACTTCTGTCTCCTGCTTTCCTTTCCCACTTTTGATAACAAATAATTGATAGGGGGTATCCATACCACGGAATATCTCCGTTTCTGTATAGGTAGAATGCAATAGTCCGATTTGATCATTAACCATGAGATTATCACGATCATCAGTACATGCCGATGCAATAAAAAGTGCAGCAACTATGAATTGTATTGTCTTATGTTTTTTCATATTTATATCCATTACATATATTTACCATCCGTAATTCTGAGTAATATTCTTCATTTCACTCAATTGTTCTTGATTGATAGGGAAGAAATAATGCTTAGGCTCAAATACCCGAGGACCACCTTTCCAAACATTTGATGTCCGCGACCAAGAATCTTCGTATGAAGTGGCCAATAAATTAAGAGAATATTCCGGTCCGGGAAACTCTTGTTGAGCAATCATCCAGCGACGGGCATCATAATATCGGTGTCCCTCAAAGGCTAATTCTACCATGCGTTCCTTTTGAATCAGCATCCGCAACAAATCCTTATTGCCTTTCACTTCCGGATACGCTGTTTCGAGGGCATTTAAACCGGAACGTTCGCGAACAAGGTTAATATACTTCAATGCTTCCGTTTCATTGCGTTCGGGCTTCTCATTGCAAGCTTCAGCATAGTCAAGATATATTTCGGCCAAACGGAAATAGGGCCAGAATACGGTTCCCCAACTGCCACTTTCTGTATTAAGAGCAGGATCGAGTGGGCGTCTCCACATATATCCGACTTTGACACAATCTCCGGATTCTAAGTACGAGGACGATCCTCCCGTAAAAAAGGTAACTTGTTTTATGCCTTTATATTGATTGATCCAATAAAAACCATTTGGAAATACAGAAGCATAAAAACGGGCGTCACGTCCGACACAGCTATTATGCGCTTTAAATCCAGGTGCAAAACTGACTCCCGGCTGCTTGAAATTTTCTGTAAAACCGGTATTTGTATATCCCGATTGCTCATCAATTACAGGATTCCCGTTATTGTCATATCCGGTAACAGGATATCTTCCGGCTTTAGCCATCGGATCAGTATCTACTAATTTCAGAGACGGGCAGAAACCACCGACACCCAATTCACAAACTCTAGGAGGCATGCACCGGCTATACAGATAGAAACCTATAGCTCCGAGTCCAGTATTAGTAGGATTACGTCCCCAGGCACCCCAGATCGTCTCTTTATTCCACTCTTCAAAAAGAACTCCTTGATAAGATTTGATGGCACGCAGTAAAGGGTCTGCTTCAGTCTGGTCTTTGTACAATTCATAGATGTTCATATCTATAACGTCTTTGGCAGCTTTAGCGGCTTTTTCCCATTTTTGAGGATCGGGACTTTGTGGAAAAAGGAAATCACCATACAGATTCTTCATTTGTCCTTTATAAAGATCGCATCCATTATACAATGGACTGGCGGCATAGAGCATTAAGCGCGCTTTGGCAGCCATTGCCGCTCCCTTGGTGATACGTCCTGCCCATTTTGTGAAATCGCTGATCTCTGCAGGAAGTTCTGCAATAGCCTTATCATATTCTTCAGCTATGAAATTTACGTTTTCATCAACTGTATGACGGTCTATCGTTTCCGGTTTTATAAGTTCATCCGATTCGATGTCTCCCCAGATATACACAGGACCATATTGACGGAATAGTTCAAAGTAATAATAAGCTCGCAGAAAACGTGCTTCTGCTTTCATTATACGTCTCGTTTCAGAGTCAATCTCCAAACATTCGTCAACATGGTTCATGAATATACTAGCTTGTTTTATGCCTGTATACTTTGCTTTCCAAATATTATAGTTTGGAGTAGAAGGTCCCCATGATCCATTATTGAAAGAGAGGTAGTTGACCCACTGATACCAGGAGAACATGGCTTCATCACTACGGGGAACTGCGCTTCCTTCTTCCAGATATTCATATTCCCGTGGCAAGTAGCTATAAACATGCGCTAAATACTGTTCGGTAGAGACACGCTTACTAAAGGTTTCGTCTTGTGTAAGCTGGTCGAGCAAAGTCACATCCAGATAATCGTTGCATGATACAAAGCTGAATGCAACGGTGAAGTATAGGAATATTCCTAAAATTCGTATCTTTTTATTCATAGTTCTAATATACTTTAAAAGTTAAGATTAAGACCTAAGGTGATTGTTCTCATCTGAGGATATATATTTCCATAGTTGGAATCGAGTTCGGGATCCCACAATTTGAATTTGCTGAATGTCAAAAGGTTGACACCCTGTGCATAAACACGAATTGATGACATGCCCAGACGTTTATAAATATGCTTCGGAAGGGTATATCCTATCTCCACATTTTTCAAACGAAGAAAACTCATATTACGTTGCCAGTAGGTGGAGGGTTGAAGATTATTCTCTACCTTGCTCATAGAAAGCCGTGGATAAGTAGCATTAGGATTAGGATTGCTGGTTGTCCAACGTTTTTCGGCTACATCTGCGTAAATCTGTCCTAAACGCTCTATATTATCAGAGGCACCATAAAGAGCGTCTCCACCGATAATACGAGTCACATTTCCTACTCCCTGCATAAACAGAGAAGCGTCAAATCCTTTCCAGCCCAGACTAATACCAAATCCATAATTTATTTCCGGTACGTCCGTATAGCCAATCGCTACCTTATCGTATGCGTCGATAACGTTATCACCATTGATGTCTTTATATTTAATATCACCAGGACGAACGTTTCCAAAGTTTTGTTTGGGGCTATTGGCTATATCTTCTTCTGACTCAAAAAGACCTAGAGCTATAAGACCGCGTTGCTGACGATAGGCAAATCCAGCTTCACTTTGGTAGGGCCATATAGGAGTCGGTTTATCATCATACAACTTTTTATTTCGATTGTAAGTGAAATTGGCACGGGCAGAGACATACCAGTCATTAAATCGTTGTTCATACTCCATAGAACCATCGAAACCTTGATTCTTCATTTCTCCAAGATTCACATACTGGGTTTCATTGAGACCGACGATTGAAGGAACACTTTCTTGCTGAATATAGATACCGGTACGCTTTTCATAAAAATAATCAAGTTGGAATTTAAGCTGGTCAAATAAGCCAAGTTCCAGTCCCACATTCGCTTTTTGAGCTTTCTCCCATGAAACATTCAGGTTTCCCGGAATACCTGTAGAAATACCTACGATACTTCCACTACCGGGATTCGTTCCGAAAATATAGCCGTATTGTCCTTCTTTCATGGTGGAGTTGAATGCAAAACGTCTGTTTCCGCCAATCTGGTCATTACCTATTTCTCCATACGAACCTTTGATTTTCAACAGGTGGATAGTAGAACGCAACGGATCCCAGAAAGCTTCGTTGCTTAGCATATATCCTATAGCAAAAGAGGGAAAGAAACCAAAACGTTTGTCAGGTGCGAAATTCTCAGAGCCATTGTATCCGAAGTTAAATTCAGCAAAATAACGGTCGTAATATGAATAAGTAGCTCTACCGGCAATACCGATGTTTTTGTGGGCAAAAGCGTCTACATAATTACCCGGGAAATTGTCTGTATAGTTACGCATACTAAAAAGAAACAAGGCTCCAACACGGTGCTTTTCTCCAAAGAGGCGGTCGTAATTGGCTGAGGCTTCAAAGTTGATAGTACGTGTGCCCGAATTCGTCCGTGTGAGTTTCATATAATCACTACCTTCAGTACTCCTTACAAAGTCAAGATTTCCTTCTTCATCACGTCCTGTTGCATAGTAGGTAGATGGTGTTACAATGCGGTTTAGTGTATGCGCATTGTAGGCGTCCCATGAGAACTTAACATTGGCTTTTAATCCCGGAGTTACCATTTTTGAGAAATCCTGTGTAAGCGAAATAAGTGATTGCGCATTGTTGAAGAAATCCTGCGAGTACCCAGAGTTATTCAGGCTGTTATAAGGATTGGTACCCGTACTTGGTTTAGCTAAAGTGCCATCTGAATAAATAGTAGGAGTAGCTATCGGAGAAGTTCGGATCATATAAGCATACAAATCTGATAGTGAACCATAAGGACGGTTCTTGGTCTCATATTGATTGGACAGTGAGAGACTCAGCTCAGTAGATGAAGTTACATTGATATCAATATTTGAACGAAAACTAAACTTGTTATAGCGCATTGAAGCATCGTAGCGGTCTTTATCCGAAATATTGAATACACTGCCTTCCGAATAAAAGGAGCCGCCTACATAATAACGTATTTTAGGAGATCCCCCGGTAACGTTGATATTCACGCGTGTGGTGTTGGAGAAGTCTTTAAACAATGTTTGCATCCAATCTACATTCGGGTAAAGATCCGGATCTGTATTATTCAGGTATTTTGCTTTTTCTTCAGGTTGTATAGCCAAGCGTCCGGATGATTCCAAAGTAATATCATTATAATAATTGATCCATTGTTCCGTATTAGCCAATTCGGGCATACGTACTGGATTGGTAAAACCATATTCTACGCGTGCATTAATCTTAGGTGCTGATTCGGTTCCACGTTTTGTCGTGATAAGTACAATACCATTGGCTCCACGCACTCCATATAATGCTGTTGCGGTAGCGTCTTTCAGAATAGAGAAAGAAGCGATATCCTCAACATCTACAAAGTCCATACTACGTTCTACTCCATCAACCAGCACTAAAGGTTTGTTGCCTGCACCGAAAGTATTGATACCCCGAATCCAAAAATCAGCACCTGCACCCGGTTCACCTGAACGCTGCATGACAACTATACCAGCCAACTGTCCGGCCAAACCGGAACTCAATTTAGCAACAGGCATTTTCAGCTCATTCATCGAAACTGTATTGATGGCACCAATAACGCTTGCTTTTCGCTGTTTACCATATGCTACTACGGTAACTTCGTCAAGTTCTGCTGTTTGGGGTTGCATTTTAACTACGATATTTGTTTGCTTACCCACCAAAATAGTCTGCGTTTCCATTCCAAGAAAAGAAACGACTAGTTTATCTGTTGGCAAGACTTCTATCACAAATGTTCCGTCCAAGTCAGTGATAACTCCCCTTGAACGTCCTTCTACCAATATTGATGCACTGGGAATAGGTTCTCCAAATTCATCCAAGACTTTTCCTGTTACTTTCTTGCCAGGATTGTCCTTTACTTCTTTGATCTCATCTTTTTGTAAAGAATGAGCGAGAGTATTACTGGCGTTCATGTTTACTAGTGATAATAAACAGAATGTCGTAACAGTCCAGATTTTAATTGAAAAAATGTTTTTTCGTAAGTCCGACATCATACATTAATAATTTAAAGTTAAGTAATTCTGTATTTTTTTCTTCTTTAGATTTGATAATTTCCTTAATTATAAGTTCGGTATTATATTCATAGGCTGTTTTGTTTTATAATTTATAATTATTTTGAGGTATGTACTTAATAAAAATATTGCATATATTTCTCAGATAATGTCTTGGCCAACAATATCGGGTTCTCTCCAGAAATTATAGGATGGTGCTCTTTGGATAATGTCCACTCATATTCGAAGTCAGTAATTGATTGATAAAATTGTTTTTCATCAAACTTCTGGCCGGATAATGAAGCGGTTATTACTTCTGTTGTAAAGCGCTTCCAACGTTCACGATAATAACTGTAAGTTAATCCACCCCAGCCCCTGTTTGCATAGTCATTTAACTGGGTTGCCTTTTGTCCCCATACTGTCAGGATACAACGTGCATTTTCCTCATAATATTCTTTTTCAGCTTCTGTTTTTCCAAAAGAACGTGCATCGTCAATCCACTTACCGATTGAGAAATTGGTTTCACAGGATAACAGACGGTCTGTATCTATCAATAGTGCATCCATTTGATCGGCCCATTTCTTCATTCCATCTATGTCTTTTTCTGAATAACATTGAGTGAAATGATCTCTAAACGAGGAAAAGAGATTTCCTAATACTTGCCGTCCTACATTTATTACATCAAATCGATATCCAGTATTGTTTATATGACTGGCTTTCAACATTTCTGTCCAAATATCCCATAAGTCACGATTGTTGTAAGTGATGTCCGGATAGGTATTCCAACTATCTGTGCCCACTAACATTGGACGTGCATTCATTAAAACGGCTTGCCCTGCTGTTGCATACTTTTTATATATTTTTTTATGTAATGAATCCCATGCTTTCAGAATATGTCTATCTTGATTTCCCCCTCTGCATTTTGCCCAGTTTTGAATCCATTGATCAGTTGTTAACGGATAATCCCATGCCTGGTCAAATACAAATTCATACATAAAAGGATTCACATCGAAGCCTTCCAAGGTAGCTCCTAGGCCATATACATTCTCACCACCTTCTACAAAGAGTTTTTCAATTTTGACATCAACATCATCCAGATTTCCGACCATCATGGAGTTTCCACCAAAATTGCCTAAGTAGCACCACATATATGGTTTTCCGTAGTACATTTCCGTATTCCTCCATATTTCTGTACTGTCACAATAGTAATCCAACAGTATGAGTTTGTCATCTGGCACAGCCTCCAGGAAAGAACGGATTCTGGGTTGTGTCCATTTCTTTTGATCATGGTAAAACATCCATGTCATTTGCAACCACTTAGCCTCAGCATCTACTTGATAAATGGACTCATATATCTTCTTAGAAACCTTTGCCAGGAAATCTTCATTCCAATTTGGAGAATCAACCTCATTAAAAGGATCAATTCCATAAATATGATCTGTGCCATATATTGCCGTCTGCTCTTCCAAATACATTTTTTGAATGATGTTGAACAGAGAGTCCATTGGTTCTATAAAATGACTGCGATATTTTGAATCATATCCTCCCCATTGACTCATTTCGTGAATTTTGGCATCTGGATAGATTGCTTTAAGTTCTTTAGGTACGTGCCCAGAAAATGCAGGTAAAACAGGGGTCATATTAAAGTCGCGTTCCCTCTTTAATATTTGTTTCTGTAATACTTCTTGTTGCTCCAACCATGATTTCGGCAGGGGACTTTGCCAATAATCGACATTAGACATACGATGCCAGGGCAAGTGCGCAGGTCCTGTGAAATATGAACGTATTTGTTCATCGTTTAATCCTAATTTGCTCCAGACCTTATACCATACTGTCTCTTGTCCACTGATAGCTAATGGCATCGTAATTCCATTTAATGCCATCCAGTCAATCAACCTTTCCCAATCAGACCATTTCCAATAAGGCATTGTATATCCAAATGTACAGTAGTTCAAGAAGAAACGATTGTCACACTTAGAACGGATAGATATTGGTTGAGGAATTACTGGTAACTCTTCGGGCATATCAATGCTATCAGAGGCATACCAAGATACATTCGTATGGCAGTAATATTTCAGATAATGGTTAAGACCTACGGCCAAAGAATTATTATTATTTCCTTTTATGCAAATTTTCTTGTGTGCCGATTCTAGTATAAAACGATCCATCTGGTTTGAGTCATTTAGTAATTCAAATTCAAAAGAATCTGCATGTTGAGGAAATAATCTCTGGCACATCTGTTCTAATACTGGGTTACTTGATCCAGTATCCTTTCTACAACTTGTAAAAAGAAAAATTGTAAGTATTATATAGAAGTATTGTCTGTTCATATCAGGGTAATAAAAATAAGAATGTATTATATGTTAGATATTTGATTTTCATGGATGTATAATTTCATTTGTTTCTCGTAACTCTTCCAGTACTTTCCAGCATTGAAATAATCCCCTTGGTACATGAAAGCAGCCTTTCCATTTCCCACCTTTGAGTGGCAGCAATACTTCTCCCTGCCGATTCAGATAACCGAACCATTCCGGATATTCCGGATCTTTGAAATGTGTCCATGTGTAGTCATGTACCTTCTCAAACCATTCCAGACATCTTTCATCTCCGGTCAGCTGATAACCTTTCAATAATGAAATCAAAGATTCAATGTGTACCCACCAAAGTTTCTGATCCCACTCCAGTTGTTGGGGAGGACAACCGTTACGGTCCATAAAGTAATAGATGCCGCCACATTGCTTGTCCCAACCGTAATCAAGCATTGTTAAGGTGGTTAACATTGCTTGTTGTATGAGCTCCGGTCGGTCCAGCCTTTTGCCCAGATCCATGATAAACCACATCGCTTCGATAGCATGACCGGGAGTCACC
>OFCP01000807.1_pt1 | contig 16219 bp, 16 predicted proteins | sample 1520831 | NCBI WGS metagenome assembly OFCP01 (sample SAMEA2699039, study PRJEB24076) | metagenome | biome: Human gut stool | place: Spain | collected 2013-03-20 | reverse complement strand
GCAGCGTACAAAAAAAGCTGTGCTGGAATTTTTTTCACTTATGGAAATGCGAGGAATTCACTGTAGTCTTGAGGAAGGTCAGTAAATATTTCCTGCATAAAAATATAGTAACGGATAATTTGAGAAAGATCAAAGGTACTGTTAAAGATATTGTGGACATGAAGAATATCTCCGTCTATATGATAAGGCGTCCGGGCTGTCCCCTGATAGCAGTGTATTATAAAACGAACACCGAAAAAAATGATAATCATACTAATAAAAATAACAGGAATTACAATGATTAAACCGATTACAGCCGGCCAAATAAAATAATTATCCGAAAGTTGGGTAAACATGATCTTCCCCTTCTATTAACGTTTCAAGGCTCCGTATGTACGTAGAAACAACGTATTACGGTTTCTTTGTCCGAGAAATTCTTATCTATTTATTATTTTCATCGATAGGAGCTAAATAGATGATGTTACTACCGACTGTTGCGGCTTCTTTTTGTAACGTTTCCAAGTCGATCAGATTTACGGGAAGCAGCACGAATAAGTCCGAAGCCGTATATAAGGATACTATACGAAATTGAGTGTTTTCCCAATATTTATTTATTTTTCGAGTAAAATCTTTCGATTCGCCGTCAGGATCGGCGGAAAAAATATCCGGTGTGAGTGTAAGTTCAGGGTGGCTACGAACGAGAGATACATTGTTTACGGCCTGTACAAAAGTATCTGCCGATGTGATACAAGGTAATGCAGCGGCGATGCGGTTTTGAACTAAGATGTCTTGTAAGGCTTGACGCATGTCGGTTTCACTTACATCCGTATTTACCGGTTTGTCAGCCTTGGTCTTATAAAAAAAGGCGACGGGATTTCGCAGAAACTTATGAGCCTCTTTTATGACCTTGGCATCATTTCCTGAAAGATTTCCAACCAAGCGAATAAAAGTATCTTTGCGTTCTTGCTGTAAAGCGGTCTTTTGTGCTTGCGCCCGTTCAGCTTCAACTTTATCGTACGTGCCTATAACTTCCCACGTATCCGTCTGAGGGATAATATGCCGTTCTCTATACTCCTTCATAGTTGAAAGGACACCTCCCCTTGTAAGGCTCTTACAACTGAACAGGGTGCTTTTTTTCTCATCGCCTTTACTGACTTCCAGGATAAAGGTGCCCGTTTTTTCACGCATTGTTTGCATAAAGGGAGATTCTATAAGACCTTGAGGCGGATACAGGATGAAATAGTATATATCTCCGATCTCCAAGGCGATCATGGCTTTTTGCACTTCGACAAAGGTAATGTTTGTTCTCATGCCCGAATCGGTCTCTAGGCGCCAAGTTGCAAGAGTTTTTCGAGCTTCTCTTTTTGACAAAGGCTTCTTTAAGGTAAAGAACACTAAAAGCGGAGGGCCGAACAATACGAAAAGCAGAGGCACGAGGGGAGTAAATACGGCAATGAAGTCTCCGGTCAAGCTATGGTGAGATGTTTTGTGAATCATAGTACTTAGGAGGGCATTGTTTATGCCATCCATATACGCCGCCAGCTCGGGGTATTGAAACGAAAGATATATGAAAACTGTGACGGAAACACATATAACGGTCATCATAATGACTAACAGCTGCTTGGCGACCTTAGTACCAATCTGCTCCTGCGTTATCAAGGTCAAGGACTCTAATTCGGGAATGCCCTTGCACCACTTTGCGGCTCCCTTTTTTCCTGTCATAAGTGTTCTCTCTCCTTCTAGGTTTATGATACGACAAAAAGCGTTCTACACTTGTTTGTGTGAACGCTTTTTCCGTTATACCGACTCTACGGCAGCCAATAACTGCTTTTTCGTCTCTTCTGCCCGCGCTTTAATTCTTTCAATATCCAAGGTGACGAATTCTTTGTTCTTTAAAACCGGTTTTCCGTCTATAAATACCGTGTCTACGTCCATGCTGTTGGCACTGTAGGCCAACAGAGATAAGACATCGTTATGGGGATACCAATGGAGTCCTTCACGATCCATTAAGGTAATGTCCGCCTTATATCCTATTTCCAACTTTCCCGCATCCCTATAACCCAAGGCCACGGCTCCGCCTTCAGTGAGTAAGTTTACTGCCGTTTCGGCGGGAATGATTGTCGGATCGTAAGTTACTCCTTTATGGATAAGGGCTGCCAGTCGCATTTCTTCAAAAATATCTAAATTATTATTGCTTGAGGCACCGTCTGTACCTAAGGATACGGTAATCCCCTTTTTCAGCATCTTGCCGATAGGCGCCGTACCGCTGGCCAACTTCAGATTACTACCCGGATTGTGGGCTACACGTACCTTTTTACGAGCCATAATCTCCAGATCTTCGTCATCGACATGAACGCAGTGAGCCGCTAAGCAACCGCAATCGAATACCCCTACCTTATCGGCCCAGGCAATAGGTGATAATCCGTATTGTTTTCTATGATTATCCACTTCCGCCTTAGTTTCGCTTAAATGCATGTGGATTTCCGCACCGACGGAACGGGCGGTATCTACTACCTTGTACAAATATTTCTCCGGGCATGTATAGGGTGCGTGGGGGCCGAACATAACTGTAATACGGCCGTCACAACTGTTATGCCACGTGCGATAAAAGTCGAGATTTTCTTGTAAGGCTGCGTCTGCATTCGGGGTAATCCCCGTCAGACCGCGGCTCAGGCAGGCACGAATTCCCGAATCTTTTACGGCTTCGGCTACTTGGTCCATGAAAAAGTACATATCGGCAAAACTCGTTGTACCGCAGCGAATCATTTCGGCAATACCGAGCATGGTTTGGGCATATACGACTTCTTCATTCAAGCAGGCTTCCGCCGGCCAAATTTTCTTTTCCAGCCAGTCCATGAGCTGCATATCGTCTGCATAGCTTCGAAATGCCGTCATGGCAATATGATTGTGTGTGTTAATAAATCCGGGCAAAGCCAGCATGCCTTTGCCGTCTATAACCGTAACGTATGCCGATATGTCCTCGAGTTTTTCGGGAAAGGCCGTAATACGATCGTCCGTAATTTCAATATTGCCATGTTCCGTTATTTTGTGATTACGATATAGACCTACGTTTTTAATCAGTGTCTTTGCCACCGTATCGGTCTCCTTTAGTCAAGATTTAAATAAGTTCTCTGTTCTTTACTGAGAGTATCTATTTCATATCCCATGGAATGTAGCTTTACGGATGCTACGGCCATATCCGTCTCCTTAGGCAAGACATATACCCGATTTTCCAAAGACTTACCCTTATGAAGTAAGTATTCGGCGGCTAAGGCCTGAACGGCAAAGGACAGGTCCATAATTTCAGCAGGATGGCCGTCGCCGGCAGCCAGATTGACCAGTCGACCTTCAGCCAGAAGATTAATAATTCGTCCGTCTGAAAGCTCATAACTTTCAATATTATGACGGCCTTCAAAGTGTCGTACTGCCAAATCATTTAAATCGTTCTTGTTAATTTCTACATCAAAGTGCCCCGCATTGGCCAAGAGGACGCCGTCTTTCATCTTTTCCATGTCCTTACGTGTAATCACGTCCTTGTCGCCCGTTAAGGTGACAAAAATGTCTCCCTTTTCGGCAGCCTTTTCCATGGGCATAACTTCAAAACCGTCGAAGACGGCTTCAATGGCTTTAATGGGATCTACTTCCGTTACAATAACGTGAGCACCCAAGCCTTTTGCACGCATGGCGCAACCGCGTCCGCACCAGCCGTAACCGGCAATGACGACGCGCTTACCTACGACAGTCAGGTTGGTAGTTCGCATAATTCCGTCCCAGGTAGATTGGCCCGTACCGTAGCGATTGTCGAAGAGGTATTTACAATACGAATCATTGGCGGCAATCATGGGAAATTGAAGGGTTCCTTCTTTTTCCAGTCCGCGCAGTCTGATAACGCCTGTCGTTGTTTCTTCCGTGCCGCCTATGAGTCGCTCCTGTGCATCCTTACGCATTGTATGTAAGAGGTGAACCAAGTCGCCGCCGTCATCAATGATGATATGCGGTTTATGATCAAGAGCCGCATTTAAATAAGAAAAGTATTCTTCTTCCGTACAATTATAGGTAGCATAGACAGTCAGGCCTTCAGCTACGAGGGCTGCGGCTACATCGTCCTGTGTAGATAAGGGATTGCTGCCCGTAACGATGACCTTGGCACCTGCTCGATGTAAAACAAGGGCTAAATACGCCGTTTTGGCTTCCAAGTGAACACTGACGACCACTGTTTTATCCTGAAAAGTCTGTTCTTTCTTTAATCGTTCTCCGATGTTGTTTAAGGTCGGCATATAATGTTCTACCCAGGCAATTTTCTTTTGACCGGCTGCAGCCAGGTCATGGTTACGAATGATTGAAGTCATAACTGCTTATTCCTCTCTGTTTCGGAAAAATTCGGCGATGCTTAACGTATCGGGATAATCGATAACCCCGTCTTGCGTAATAATTGCCGTTATATATTCATGTGGTGTAACGTCGAAGGCGGGATTGAATACGGGCGTATTTTTAAGTGCCGTTTGTACCCCTTGTATATTCCGTACTTCGTCGTGATTGCGCTCTTCAATAGGGATTTCTTCACCGCTTTTCATACTCAAATCAAAGGTAGATATAGGTGCGGCGACGAAGAAAGGTATGCCATGGACTTTGGCAGCCAAAGCCACTCCGTACGTACCGATTTTATTAGCCGTATCTCCGTTTGCCGTAATTCTGTCGGCACCGACGATAACGGCATCAACTTGACGCGTTTTCATGACCCAAGCGGCCATATTGTCCGTAATTAAGGTGACGGGAATCTTGTCGGCCTGTAATTCCGTAGCCGTAAGCCGGGCACCTTGCAACAAAGGCCGCGTTTCGTCGGCAAATACATTGGCGATTCGTCCCTTACCGTGCAGATTGCGAATAACGCCCAAGGCAGTACCTATGTCGGCCGTTGCCAGAGCCCCGGCATTACAATGCGTTAAAACGGTAAATTTATCTTTGCGGCTACGGGCTATGAGAGCTTCCGCTCCGAATCGGCCGATGCACTTATTTACGTCTACATCTTCGGCATGAATAAATTTCGCTTCATCTTCAAGAGCTTTAATCAAAGTCTCTATCGATACGTCGTTGTGTTTCTGAACAACCTGATTCATCCGTTCCAAGGCCCAGTGTAGATTGACGGCTGTAGGACGGGCTTTATCGAGGGTCATGATGACGTCGGCCAGTTTTTGTCTAAAGTCGGCTTCTTTTTTTAACTCCAAAGCTGCCAAGACAACGGCATAAGCGGCAGCTACCCCGATAGCGGGAGCTCCGCGTACGGCTAAAACCTTAATAGCCTCCTCTACTTGGCGCCATGATGAACATTGTAAATATTCTTCTTGAGTAGGTAATTTAGTTTGGTCGAGGAGAATGAGTGTGTTCTTTTCCCAGGTAAGTGTTTTCATTATGCCTTAAACCCGCCGTATTCGGCTAAAACATGACGACATTCGCAATCTTCGTCTTCGTAAAGATCAATGGCCTTCATAATGAGATTCTGAATGCGCTTATTATTTTCTTCCATACATTCGTTTACTTCTTCATGAGTCTGAACCTGATCTGTCAGGCCGGCTGCATAATTGGTGATCATAGAAACTGTAGCATAGCAAATTTCCGCTTCTTTCGCTAAGCAAACTTCGGGAACCGTCGTCATACCGGCTAAGTCACCGCCCAGTTGTCGGAACATTTTAATTTCTGCAGGCGTTTCAAAACGCGGCCCTTCGGAACAAACATAAGTGGCTCCGTTTTTAACATCATAGCCCAACTCTTTACCTGCACGCATAACGGCATCCCGCACTTTAGGACAATAGGGAGTTGTCATATCAACGTGAACAACGCCGTTGGCACCGCCGTCAAAGAAGGATTCATGACGTGAATGAGTAAAATCGATGAACTGATCGGGCAATACGAAGTCACCCGGCTTATAGTCCAAAGTCATCGTACCGACGGCAGTCGTTGAAAAAATTGCCGAAACGCCAAGCTTCTTCAGACCTAAAATGTTGGCTCTGTAATTAATTAAATGAGGCGGAATGGAATGAGTACGACCGTGACGAGGCAAAAAGACAATTTCTTTATCCTTGTATGTACCGCGCAAGTAATGAATCATTCCGAAAAAGGTAAGCAGTTTTTCCTGGCGTACATTTTTTAACATAGTCGTATCGCAAACACCTGTACCACCGATAATTCCGATGAGACTCAAGACAATCACTCCTTAGATGTTGATGATTTTTTGTGATGTTCGTATAAATCTACGAGTTCATCATGACTGATGACGTAACGTGTGCCGCAATAATGGCAAGTCATTTCGACTTGGGGGTCGGATAATAGTGCTTCCTTGTCTTCTTGGCGTAAGGACAATAACACGTTTTCGATTCGTTCCAAGGAGCAGGTGCACCGCCAATATAAGGGCTGTCTGTACAGTTCTTTATAAGAAAGCCCTTCCAGAATCGTTTCGGCAATACCTTCTCCGTTAGGATGTTCGGTTAGCCAGGTCGTAATTTGGCCAATTTTCTTTATATTCTCTTCTACTTTGGCTAACACATTGTCTGACGCTCCGGGCAAGGCTTGAACCAGGAACCCGCCGGAAGCGGCAATCGAATAATCACGATCGACAAGAACGCCCAGATTGATGGTCGACGGAACTTGTTCGGAAGTATATAAGTAATAAGCCAAGTCTTCGGCAATTTCGCCCGAAACGATAGGAGAACGACTTGTATACGTCGTCTTTTCAGGCGTGAATCGTGTTACCGTTACTTCCCCGTCCGTACCGACGGCACCGCTTACATCTAATTTTCCGTTCGGTTTCAGCGGCAAATCGACAACGGGGGTATCCACATAACCGCGAACTCGGTTGGAATTAAAAGCATCGACGTGAATAACACCCAAAGGCCCCTTACCGTCAATGCGAATGGTTACGCCTTCTTTATTTTTATAATCGCCGGCTAGCAATAAGGCTCCCGTCATAGTGCGTCCCAAAGCCGCACAGGCTACGGGTGATAAGTTGTGCTTTCTTCGCGCCGTTTCCGTAATATCCTTTGTTACGGCTACAGCCAGGCGAATGTTATCGTTACTTGTATAATGGACGATAACATCCTTATATTTCATGTCTTTCATACTTGTACCTCTAATTGTTTATCTCTTCGTTCAAGTGCAATAACTTTATTTTTACAATACGTTTAACCGAATCTTCTACACGGCTGCGCGGAATTCGTCCGTCTTTAAGAGCCGCTAATATACCGTCATATACTTCCTTTTCATGGCCATATTCGTGGCAAATCAGAACTATGTCGGCACCGGCATTAATCGCCATGACGCCTAAGTCGCGGAATGAGTGTTGTCCCGTAACGGCTCCCATTTCCATGTCGTCCGTAATGATTAATCCCTTGTACTGTAAGCCGTTACGCAGTAAGTCCGTCATAATAGGCCAGGACAAAGAGGCAGGATGTTCTGCATCAAATCCCGTGTAAACCAGGTGTGAAACGAGAATAACGAATTTGGTCGTATCGTGAGAAGCCATGGTTTTTGTAAAGGGGATTAAATCACTTTGGAAAAGTTCAGATTTGGAAGTTGTAATAACGGAGGACGCCTCATGAGAATCTACCGCACTGCGACCGATCCCCGGAAAATGTTTTAATCCGTACATAATATGAGCAGCTTCATAGCCGTAGGCGGCTGCATCGACAAACTTATACACCTGAGAAGCGTTGCCGCCGTATGAACGGGAATCGGTCGCACTCACATCGGCAACAGGCGCAAAATTCATATTAATTCCCATGCCTTTTAATTGCATACCTACGGAAAAGGCGTAGTCTTTGGCGGTTGCGGGATTTCCGCTGATGCCGACGGCTTGCTGTGACGGCGGAGCTTGTAAGTCATTTTTCATACGAACTACATCGCCGCCTTCTTCATCAACCGCTATAAAAAGAGGTACCTTGGCCGAATTTTCCTTTTGCAGGTCTGTCGTCAACTCTTTGACTTGTTCCTGCGACTGCATATTGCGATCGAATAGAATAATGTTCCCCGCTTTGTATTGATTAAGCATATAACGGGTATTATCCGTTACGGTCGTACCTTGAATGCCGATCATCATCATTTGTCCGACCTTTTCTTCGTCGGACATGGCATCGACGATCTTTTGTACACGTTCATCGATAGACAAATCGGCATCGTCGGCTACCGTTTTTTCATCATTAATAGGATATTCTTTGCCGCGAATCGTATCCGGTCCGCAACCGGTCATAAAAAGACCGGCTAATACTAAGAATCCTAACAATACTCTTTTCAATATAGTCATAGTTTACGGCATTCCTTCCAAGGAAGTGACCGTTTCCAAGGCGGTCTTTATCATATCGTTAAATCCTGTTTGTCGTGTATCGGCATCGGCATGTTCACCTGTAATTAAGTGATCGCTTACTGTTAAAAGAGCAAGACCTCGAGCCTTATAGCGTGCAGCCAAAGTATAAAGAGCTGCCGTTTCCATGTCAACAGCCAAAATACCGAAGTCGGTCAATTTATCATTATCGATTTCCTCATCGTAAAAACGATCGACGGAGATAATATTTCCCGCCCTCACCTTCAGTCCGGTATTCACGGCTTGGTTATATGCCGTGTAGAGTAAGGTAAAGTCGGCCGTCGGAGCAAAGGCGATTGTAGACCCGAATATATTTCGTATAAGCGATGAATCCGTCGATGCGGCTTGAGCCAATACAACGTCGCCTATTTCTACATCTTTTTGCATGGCACCGCAAGTCCCGACACGTACCAGGTTTTTCACCTGATATTCTTTAATGAGTTCCGTTGCATAAATGGAAAAAGACGGAATGCCCATACCCGTTCCCTGGACGGACAGCCGTTTACCTTTATAGGTACCCGTGTATCCCAGCATATTGCGAATTTCGTTATAGCACTCCACATTACTTAAATACGTTTCGGCGATGTATTTTGCTCGCAAGGGATCTCCCGGTAACAGAACCGTCTCGGCAATACTCCCCTGCTTGGCTCCTATATGAATAGACATATATGCCTCCTCTACAACTTTGAACGAATGGTCGTTAAATACGTAAGAAAGACTCCCGTCGCAAAACGCATCGGGAGCCGTCCTTTCCGAAAAGGGGCCGATTAGATTTCTTTTAATAAATTAGCCATTTCAATAGCCGAAACAGCTACATCGAAGCCTTTGTTACCTGCTTTCGTACCGGCCCGTTCTACAGCCTGTTCGATATTTTCCGTCGTAACGACTCCGAATAAAACGGGACGACCTGTATGAAGGCTGATTTGAGCAATGCCCTTGGCTACTTCATTGCATACCAAATCATAATGCGATGTAGCACCGCGAATTACGGCACCGAGGCAAATGACGGCGTCATATTTTCCCGATTCCGCCATTTTTTGAGCTACCAACGGGATTTCAAAGGCACCGGGAACCCATGCTTCCGTAATATCGTCGTCATTCACACCGTGACGGTGCAGTGCGTCGTAGGCACCGCCTAAGAGTCGACTGCCGATAAACTCGTTGAAACGAGCTATAACAATACCTATTTTAAGACCTGCTCCGAGTAATTGCCCTTCTTTAATCTGTGCCATAATATATCTCCTTTAATATAAAAATTTAAAATCCGTTTTCCAAAAGTGTTTGTAATGACAAAGAGCCGCCCTTTTTCTCATACGGAACGGTGAGTTTCATAATATACTTTGCTATGACATCCGTTTCCAGGTTGACAACGGAACCGGCCTTTTTCTCCGACAAGGTCGTATGCCCCGATGTATGGGGAATAAGGGATACGGAGAACTCCGTGTCCGTCACGGAAACGACAGTTAAGCTGACACCGTCAATACAAACGGAGCCTTTTTCCACAATAAAACGCAATAAGTCGTCGGAGGCCGTAATGTAGTATACATGAGCTATACCGTCTCGGACTATGCGGGAAACGGTCCCCGTACCGTCAATGTGTCCGCTCACGATATGTCCGCCTAAACGTCCGCCTACGGCGACGGCTCGTTCCAGGTTCACCGTACTGCCGTTGCGAATATCTTTAAAGGACGAACGCCGCATGGTTTCATGCATTACATCGGCACAAAAAGAACTGCTTGTCATAGACGTGACAGTGAGACAAACGCCGTTAACGGCAATGCTGTCACCTATAATCGTATTTTCCAAAACCTTGTCGGCTCGTACGGTCAAGCGAATAGAATCAGGCTGACGTTCCATACCGGCAATAGTGCCTGTTTCCTCAATGATTCCAGTGAACATAAGCACCCTCCCGGTCTTTTACATACGCCTCTATAAATATATTATTATTGCGAATAGCCACGGACTCGTATTCAAGTTCCGGTGCTTCTGAAAGTTCATTGATACCCTTGCCCCCTACCGATGATTTTCCCTTGCCGCCCATAATGATATGGCCGGTAAATACATAAAGCTTATCAACAAGGTTTTCATCGAAGAATGAGCCGATAACCGTACTGCCGCCTTCGATTAAAATGCTGCAAATCCCTTTTTTATATAGGGTATCCATAAGGCCGTTTAAATCGATACGGCCTTCGTCATCGGCAGCTGCCACGATGACTTCGACACCGGCCGTATTTAAAGCCTGTCGTTTACTTTCAGGACAGCGTTCTGTCGTTACGATAATCGTAGGAGACTGTTTATCCGTTACCAAAAGAGCCTGTAAATCAATGCGACCTGTTGAATCGAGAATAATTCGTGTCGGCTGTTTCGGCCCTTCGTGTCCGGGACGAGTCGTACGGCTGGTCAACAGGGGGTTGTCCGACTCGACTGTATTGATTCCTACGAGAATAGCATCATACAAAGACCTTAGGTAATGCCCTTCTTGTCGAGCCGTATCGTTTGTAATCCACTTTGATTTCCCTGTTCGAGAAGCTGTACATCCATCCAGACTTTGGGCCAGTTTAACGGCAATAAACGGTTTATGAACTATCATGTTTTTAATAAACACTTCATTCATTTTAACGGCTTCTTTGGACATAAGTCCGACTATGACGGGAATACCGGCATTACGCAAAATAGCAGCCCCTTTACCCGCTACCAACGGATTGGGGTCAAGCATGGCACAGACTACCTTGGCCACGCCGGCCTTAACGAGAGCCCTGGCACAGGGAGGCGTCTTACCGTAATGAGCACACGGTTCAAGGGTAACATAGACAGTGGCCCCTTTTGCCTTTTCTTTAGCTTCGCGCAAAGCCCAGACCTCGGCATGAGGAGTACCCGCCTGATGATGATAACCGCGGCCGACGATCTCACCGTCTTTGACGATAACGCAACCGACCGTAGGATTGGGAGATGTATACCCCAACCCCATCCGTGCCAGATTCAGTGCTTCTTCCATATAAGCTGTTTCTTCCAAAACCGCTTCACCTCTTCCGGTTATATAAAAAGGCTATCGGTATATAACCGATAGCCTTTTAAGAACACAATAAAAAACACTGTCTTTTTTATCCAGACTGTACTGTCGGTACCGGAATTGCACCGGTTCAACTCGGCATGAGCTCACGGACTATAACCGCCGGTCGGGAATTGAAAGCCCAGCTTCCTCACCTCGCCTCAAAGACTATCTTATACTGTTGTGATTACTACTTAAATTATAGCATACGAGCTACGGTTAAACAAGGATGCCGCCCCGTAAGGCGCGGATAGCTTCGGCTCTGTCGGGTTTACCGAAAACGGCACTGCCGGCTACAATCCAAGTGGCTCCGGCAGCCGTTACGGGACCGATAGTATCGGCTGTAATACCTCCGTCTACTTCAATAACGGCTTTATCATTCCCTACCGTTGCCAGAAGTTCCGTCACATCACCTATTTTATCAACTGCATAGGGAATGAACTTTTGACCGCCGAAACCGGGGTTGACACTCATAATGAGGATCAAATCTACTAAGGAAGCAATGCATTCCAACGAGGATACGGGCGTTGAAGGATTTAAAGCTACTCCGCATTTCATACCGCTTTCTTTAATTTTATGAAGAACTCTGTCCAAATGAGGACAAGCTTCTTCATGAACTGTCATATATTGAACGCCGGCATGAGCTAATTCATCAATATATACCTCCGGACATTCCGTCATTAAATGAGCATCAAAGGTCAGGTTCGTATGCTTTCTCAAGGCGGCAATTAAAGGTACACCGAACGTTAAGTTAGGCACGAAATGACCGTCCATCATGTCGAGGTGGAGAAAGTCGGCTCCGCTGCGTTCAATATCCTGTACTTCCGCTTTAAGACTTGAAAAATCGGCTGATAATAAGGAAGGCCCGATTTGAATCATATGTATTACTTCCTTTCCGACAATTCGTCCAAAATTTTACAATATGTTTCGTAACGTCCGGGGGCAATAAGTCCGTCTGCTACAGCCTGTTTCACGGCACAATCCGGCTCGGCCCGATGCAAGCAGGACGCAAAGCGACAATGAGGTGCAAACTTTCGTATATCCGGCATAAGGGCTGCAATAGCCTTGGCCTCCATATGTGCGAAATCCAAGGCCGAAAAGCCGGGCGTATCAATGACATACGTGTTGTTATCGACCCGAATAATTTCGGAATGACGGGTTGTATGTCTGCCTCTACCGATTTTTCGGCTCACTTCGCCTACGTGAAGTTCCTTACCCGCAATAGCTGTCAAAAGGCTGGATTTACCGACACCTGACGGGCCGGCAAAAGCTGTTACCTTACCTGATAAGCCCAGTTTAAGCTCATCCAGGCCCTTTTCCGTCGCCGCCGATACGAGATATACGGCATAACCGCATTGACGGTAATAAGCGGCATATTCATGTCCCGTATCTTTTGACAAATCACACTTGTTGAAACATAAAACAGGTGTCAATCCTCCGTGTTCACAAGTCATCAACATCTTGTCAACAAGTGTTTTATTCGGATCCGGCGAAGCGGCGGCCATGACAATCACCATAGCATCTATATTGGCGATTGTCGGTCGTTTCAGAAGATTGAAGCGAGGAAGAATTTTTTCAATAATTCCTTTACCTGCATCAGTGGCCGTAAACTCCAACTTATCGCCCACAAAGATTTTTTCTTTTATCTTTCCGCGACGGCGGCATTCCGTCAATTCACCGGTACCCGTGTCGACATAATAGTATCCGTTATAATTTTTTACGACTCTCCCGATGGGCATGCTTATAGTTCCTCTTCCTGGACAAGGGCGTTATTAATATAGACCTTAACCCGTGTTCGGCCCGTACCGCTTACGTTCTTTTCAACTCTGTCACCGCCGGACTGCATACGATCATATACCGTTCGAGATCCGTTGTTATCCTCTACGACGATTTGCACACGTTGATTGGAAGCACCGCCGGGAATACTGATATTTACCGTACCCGTATGTGTCGATGCTGACGAAGAAGAGGAAGAAGAAGCGTATTCAATGGTTAAGTCGACAGAGTTACCGCTTCCCGGAGTCTGAGCCGTTACCTTGGCCATAGCGTTCGACTTATTAGGATCGATACCGTTAATCGTGCCGATAGAATACCCTGCATTTTGGAGGGTAGTAATAGCCGTGTCCAAGGACTGACCGATAGTACTGGGGGCATCTTTTGCCTTCTTACCGTCATTCTTGCTGACTACGACATCTACCTTGGCCCCCTTAGAAGCTTTTTCAGGAGATGACGGCGATTGGCTGATAATCTTTCCGTCCGCATACTCGTCACTGGGAGCATAAGTGACACTGCCTATAGACAGATGAATTTCCCTCAGCTTTTTATCCGCCTCGGCCACGGAAAGACCGCGCAAATCGGGTATTAATACTTCAGCCCCGTCATTACCTTTGCTGACCGTTAAATAAATAGTTCGGTTTGCCTTGACGACAGATCCGCCAGATGGAGTTTGAGCAATAACTTCACCTATAGGCACGTCTTCACTTGACACTTCTTTAACCGAAACGGAAAGATGTTTCTTCTCCAATTGAGCTCTGGCTATTTCCACCTGCTTTCCCGTCACGTCGGGAACCGTAATGTTTTCGGTACTCCAAAAGTTACCGAATGAAAAGAAGGCCCATAAAAAAGCTATAAGAAATATACCGACCATACTTAAGACAATCGTTTTCTTCGAATGATTGCTGATTTTATCGACAAATCTCATGAAGAGATTTGTCTTCTTTTCCGGTTTCTTTTCATACCGTCTGACTGCCTGTAACTGTTGAGTATTAAAGGTGTTTTTTAAGGGTAATGCTCCTTTGCTGGTCGTTACGAACCCTTGGGCCATACGAAGTTCCGACATCATTTCGCCGATTGTTTGAAAACGATCGTCCGGATCCTTGGCCAAGGCCTTTAAGATGCAGTCCTCCACCAATTTAGGTATGCGTCGGTTATGGACCGTAGGCCGCTTCACATCGTCTTGTACATGTTGTAAAGCAATTCCCAGGGCCGTTTCTCCCTCGAAGGGCAGGACCCCTGTCATCATTTCGTACATGACAACGCCTAAGGAATAAATATCCGTCCGTTCGTCTATTTGTTCACCTGCCGCCTGTTCGGGCGAAAAGTAATGGACTGAACCGACAACGGAATCATCGTTTAAATTATCTGAATTGGAATTGACGGCACGAGCGATCCCGAAATCGGCTACCTTAATGCGCCCGTCTTCCGTAACCAGTATATTGTGCGGTTTAATATCACAGTGAACAATTCCGTTGGCATGGGCATGTGTAAGAGCATCGCCGATGTCAAAGGTTATTTGAATGGCCGTGCGAGTTTGCAGATGGCCGTGTTTGTCAATATAGTCTTTTAATGTCTCACCGCGTACGAATTCCATAACCAGATAATGAACTCCCTGATCAAATCCTACATCGTACATATTGACAATATTAGGGTGAGACAGTTTGGCCGCAGCCTGTGCTTCCTGGTGGAAGCGAACAACAAAATCTCTGTCCTTACTGTACTTACTATCCAATATTTTTACGGCTACAATACGGTCCAGAAGAATATCTCTGGCCTTATACACGGAGGCCATCCCTCCGGTACCGACTTTTTCCAGAATTTTATATCTATTATCTAAAATATGACCAATCATGTGAGAATTCCACCACTTTCACGTAATCTAAACCGGCCGATGTCTATACGGTCTTTAAGACAACCGTAGCATTATCCGGCGCCCCTTCATCGTAAATGCGGGAAAACAAATCTTTTACCGTTTGCCGCTCCGTTTTTTCCGAGTGAGAGAGATAAGATGCGATTTCCTCTTCAGACAGGGCTGCCGACAATCCGTCGGAGCAAAGAAGAATACGGTCTCCTTTCATAACGGTAAATGAGCCGCTATCTATTTCAAGCTGCTTTTCCACACCTACGGCTCGTGTCAAAACATGGCGCTGCGGATGTTTTTCTGCTTCATCCGTAGTTATACTGTGGTCTTCTATGAGTTCGTGTATAACCGTATGGTCTGTCGTAATTTGTTTCAACATACCCTTACGGTATAAGTAAATTCGACTGTCTCCGACATGTGCCCAATAGGCGGTTGAATCAACGAGACTAAGGAGTGATAAGGTTGTCCCCATACCTTCCAGAGAAGGATCGATGATGATTTTACTGATAATACAGTCATTGGCGTAAGCAATGGCCTTGGTCAGCTGCTCAGTAGATGCATGCGTATAGTTGGAGAAATAATAGGCAACGGACTTTACTGCTGTTCTGCTGGCAATTTCCCCGCCTACATAGCCTCCCATTCCGTCGGCAACGACCATAACCGTGCCGTCTTCACTTACATAAAAAGAATCTTCATTTAAACTTCGTACCAAGCCGATTCGGGACTCTCCGTAAATACCCAATATTTCACTTCCTTTCTACCGTCAGACAAATTATATTATCAACTGTTGCGCTTAATGCGCAATTGTCCGCATGCGGCCTGTATATTACTGCCCATTTCACGGCGTAACGTAGCATTTACACCCTTACGTTTTAAATAGGTGAGAAACCGTTCAGATTCCGTTGCTGACGGTCTGTATAAACCGACGTCGTAATTATCGTTAATGGGAATTAAGTTAAGCAACACATTTTTGCGTGAAAACAGTTGTGCCAATTCAGAAGCACAAGCATCGGAAATATTTACGTCTTTAATTAAAATATATTCGAAGGTAACCTTGCGGCCTGTTTTTTCGAAATACGTTTGAGCCGCCTGTACTACGGAATCGAAATCAAAACGTTCGGCTATGGGCATGATTTTCTTGCGAATCCGGTCGTTAGGCGCATGTAGAGACACGGCCAAATTTAAAGGAATTCCTTCCTCCGCC
>OFCP01000780.1_pt1 | contig 16777 bp, 10 predicted proteins | sample 1520831 | NCBI WGS metagenome assembly OFCP01 (sample SAMEA2699039, study PRJEB24076) | metagenome | biome: Human gut stool | place: Spain | collected 2013-03-20 | reverse complement strand
AGCAGTCATCACCTCGTATCCACCTATCATGTCTTACAATCCACCACGGACAATGCACATTAGATTAGTATCATCTTCTACCAACAACAGTTTTATCATATCATCTTCCTTCTTTAAAAAACATTTATACCCTCTCCTCACTCGGCAAAAAAAGAAGAAATTCACTATACTCCCCTTCAATGCTTTCCACACACACTTTTCCACCATGCGCCTCAGCCACGCGGAAAACATAATTCAAACCCAGTCCGAAACCTGACGCACCACCTTTACGGCTGCGGTCGGCAGCCGAAGCACGTTCGTATTTCTCGAAGATACGGCTCTGATCCTTCAACGGAATACCCATGCCGTTATCTCTTACCTTTATCAAATAAAAGTTATGGTCCTGGCGCAAGGATGAAATCTGTATTTCCACCTCTTCACCTGAATATTTTATAGAATTGTCTACCAAATTACCAATAGCTTCTTTCAAGAATTCTTCATCAGCATATACCCATTCTGATTCCAAACGAAGAGAGAAATGTACAGGTTTATCTGCCTTAGCAGTATATTTCTCAATGAGGTCCTCTAACATCGGACGGAGTTGTACCTCCTCTTTCCAAAGCCTCAATTGAGCATTTTCCAATTTTGACAGCGTCAGCACCTTGTTGGTCAGTGACAATAAATGTTCACTCTCGTCCTCCAATATCTGAAAATGCTTCTCACGTTTATCCGGATAAATATCCAACTTTCCTGATTTCAACATTCGGGTCCCCATCAAGATACAGGCAAGAGGAGTCTTCATCTCATGAATCATGGCGTATGAGAAATCCTCACGCATTCTAGCTATTTTATTCTGATGGGCAATAATACGAATCTGATAAACAAGACAATAGACAATCATTGCCATCATCAAGACAGTAGCAATGAGAAGCAAGGTCATCTGTTGGAAAATAATCCAATAAGGATTAACAATAAAAGCCTGAAGATTCTCCGTGCGTTTATAATTGATAGGTTGTAATCCGGTTTTCAACAAACCATAATCCCCCACCTGTATGGAACGGGAGCTTCTAAGAATATTCCCCAGCGAATCTGTCACACAGGTTATTACCTCTGCATCCAATCCTTCGGCAGCAAGACCTGTCCGATAAATAGAATCTAAACTTGACAAAGAAACAGACAATTTATAATCCCTCTTGACAATCTCTTGCATGGAAACCTGCATATTGGACATCAACCATTGGTTCACATTTTCATCAACCCTGTCATCCTTAAAAAGATCATAATCTTCATCCAAGCTTATTCTAACCATAATGGAAGTATCTCTGTCCTTATACTTCTTTTGCAAAGAATCTTGATATACTTCCATGCGATAAAACACCTCACGCATCGTTGCATCTCTAAATACTTCATTGCTTCTGAACTGTATACTTTCCTTAGTTAGCTTATAAGTATTTACAAGCCAAACGTACTGCAAACTGATGATTGCCAACAGTCCAATACAAGCCACCCAACGAATATGTTTGATTGTCATACACTTATATCCTATCCATACTTTGTTAACGTAATGTTAATATATTAAAATTCTTTTATTGCTTGATAACTTTCTAATTTTCTTGATTTTAACTAATTTAAAAATTGAGCAATACGACTAATATAACATGCAATTTGCATACATATAATGTATTTAAAAGAAAATAGAAACAAATATTTGTATTTTAGAATTTCAACGGTCTGATATAACCGAATCAGATTATTACGTGTAGAAATTACATGCACTTCTGAAAAAGTCAGACGGTGAAGGAACAAGACGTAGATAAGCCAGCAGATTTCCTCGCATTGAAGGCGAGTTCTTTTAGGCACGGAATTCCAATACTTCCGTGCCTAAAAGAATGTATCAGAGAATTTCAGTACACGCTTCCGGCAGTCCCGTATGGGGGCGTGGCAGGAAGCAGGCTTTAGGTGTCAATAGAAAATAAGCTCCGGATATTGATGTCCCATTATATGGTTCGGCTCTTTGTATTTATCCAGATCATACTCTCCCCATTCTTCGCACTGGAAATGGGCTGGTTTGTTACGGAGGCGAATTGTCTTGTGCTTTCCTGCGTTCAACTCATTCAGATTCGAAGCGGCATACACGTCCAGCTTGTCGAAGGTGCAGTTTTGGCAATAAATCTTTAATAAGGCACCGTTCGTACTCATATTGAGGGACGTCAACGGATTGCCACCGCAAAATAATTCTTGCAGCTGCCTGCAAGGAGTCACATCCAATGTTTTCAGGTTGCATAGATCGCAAGCTAGTTCCCTCAGATTAGGGCATTCGCGCAAGTCGAGCGAAGGAACTCCACTATTGCTGCAAGCCAGCTTTTGCAAAGCGTTGCAGCCTTTCAAGACGTAGGATGTGGACGTTCCTGTACTTAGGCATAAAATTTCTTCCAATGCAGGGCAATCGACAGCTTCGAATACCTTCAAAGCATCAGGTGTTCCGCCTCCGAAGCTTTCGCCTAGCCAGATTTTCACTAATTTGGGGTTGTGGCGCGCATAGAAGGTTTCCATCTTTTTGTTGAAAGGACAATTCACATATTCCAGTTCCTGCAAGCCTGATACATCCAGACTTGCCAGGTCACTTTCGGTACACCAAAGCAGTCGAAGCTTGGGACAAGGGGACAAATCAAGCGCTGTAATCGGATTCTTATCGCACTGAAGAGCTGTCAGATTCGAGAGTCCGGATAAATCCAGGGCAGTCAGCTGCGCATTCCTGCAGTTTAGATTATCCAGTTTCGACAGATGGGAAAGAGCCAACTCACCCAGCGGATTGTCACTGCAAGACAGCGAGTGTAGGAGTGCGTTCTTGCTTAGATCCAATTTTGTCAATTGATTTTGATATACAGTCAGATAGGCTAAGTTCGGATAGGAGCTTAGATCCAAGTCTGTCAATAGATTCTGGCTTACATCCAAGCTATACAGTGCTTGGCAATCTTTGGCAACAAATTTCTCTACTGATGAATAAGCAAAGCTGATCGTATGCAGCTTGGGGCATTTCTGAAAATTCACCTCTTTGATCTGATTGTATGCCGATGTATTTCCACCGTACATCTGGTTGCCACAAAGAATCTTCTTCAACTCTTGGAAGTCAGAAAGTTCGAAAACGCCGTTCAGCTTGTTCTCTGCCAGATCAATGGTGGTTACCTTCCCTTTGCTGTCCGTGGTGATGCCATACCATTCGGATAGCGGCTTGTCCGAACACCAGTTGGTGTTCACTGCCCAGTGGTCACCGTCGGTGGCTTGGTAAAGGGCAATCAAGGCATCCCTCTCTGTTCTTTCAGTCCCCTTGAGCGTCACTACCGGCTCTGCCGGGATGACTGTTTTAAAGATAGGGGCCTTCAAGGTAGGACGGACATAATACGTCTTCTTCGGGTCGGTTTCGGTAAAGGTAGTGCTTATGTGAGTGGATTTCTCTGTTCCCGATCCGTGTTCCTTGCTTTCCACCTCGCCTTTGTCGTGGTCTGCCACTATTTTGTTTGAGTCGTCCGTCAGCCGCAGCCCGAACTCATATGGGAACAGCGTCAGCCGGCTGGCCGTGTATGCCACGTAGATGTCGTCCTTGAGGCGGAAGGGCTCCGACGGCTCGAAGTCGGGGAACAGGAAGAACTCTGTTTTCGGGAAGACATCCGTGCTGAACAGTTCCTGGCTGAACGGTACCATCGACGCGCCGGAACCCGCTTCTTTTGTAAACAGAGGAACCTTCGCCGACAGACTTCCGTTCACATTGAGGGGTGTGAAGGCAAGCGAGCAGTCCTTCAGTTTGGAGTAGATGAGGTCTGTGCCGTCCTTGTCCTCGTAGATGATGTTGCCCTCGATGGCAGGACCCGCTTTCATTTGGACTCCGCAACTGGCCTCTTTTATATTGAAGAGCCGGACTTCGACCGCTGCCGCCATGCCTGCCGAATATTTCCCCTTCAGCTTCACGGAGGTAGGCTTGAAGGGGTCTTCCCTGATGTTCTGGTGTGTCGGAGGCAACAGTTCCGACTTCCCGTCCTTATATACATATTTTATCTCCCACTTGTCTTTGTGGTGCGCTTCGGCGGCAAAGTCCACCTCTCCGTTGATCTCGGTAAACAGTTTGCCTGTGAAATGGGGCGTCACGATCAAAGAAACAACCTGGCCCACCCCTCCGGCCAGGACAGCGGGTTTGATGAGAATGTCCCACAAGTCTTTGGAATAGGTTGAGGGTGCTATTCCCAGGCTGCCCTCGAGAGTCGCGTCCAATCCGGATTCGGTTTTCAGGAAAAAGCCGAATTCGATGTGGGGCTTTTTCCCCTTCGCCTTGTCCATGTCCATGAAGCAGTGAAGCTTCATGGCGAGGCCTACCCCGTAGATCACCCTGCCTTCGAGGCTGGCGGAGAGGTCGCCCACTTCCCATCCCTCGATGCCGTTCAGGTCCTTCCCGAGCGGGAACTCGAAACGGGTCTGGAGACCCGTGTAGCCCTCGGCATCCTTGTGGGATTTGATGGCTCTGGATTGTGCCAGGGCGGTGTCGTCCAGTTCTATGTCCAGGGTGTCGTTGACGTAGAGCTTGTCGAAGGTTTCCTCCAGGGAGGCAGGCTCCGTCTCTATGTCATATCCGGTCGCCGTCTTCTCCACCTTGCTCACTTTGCCCAGGAATCCCAACGGGAATTTGTCGGAGATGCCTCCATACAGCAAGACGCGTCCCACTTCCGGCAATTCGGATGCTTGGACCCCAGTATTCAGGGAAAGCGTACTCCCCTCCACAGGATTGTCTACATACTTATCCAGTCCGTCTTTAAGCAAAAGAGTGTTTGGGCTGACCACGATGTCCGCGCCTTGGGGGACATTCGGATCTGTTCCAGGCTCTTCCTGCGGTGGAACCTCGGGGATTTCTTCTTCGGGCGAATCCGAAGAACAGGCATTTAGGTTGATCATCAACACCAATGCCAGCAGATACATGAAATGTTTGATTTTCATAGGATAAGTATTTTAATACAATAAATAAATTTTATCAAACAGATTATAAAATTAATAGATTTGCAGCTATCGACAAAAAGAAACCAGCGTTTTATAATCCCAGTATTTTACACAATAAGACAAGAAAAAAAAATTTCCAGGCATGGCTAAATCCCAATTAGATTTTGCGAAATTCTGTGAGTTCATAATCTTCGTAAGAAATTCCGTTTTCTGTGTATTTATCCATAACTTCGATGACTAATTGAGAGTCTGTTAATGTTTTTACTTTTATCGATTCTGATTCGTTGTTGTCGGTTATTGTAATTATTCCATTACTATAACTCCATTTACCTTCATCGAACCAATCCCATTTGTCTGTATGGTATTCAGCACTCTTACATGTTCCATCTTCTTTGAAAACCAATTTAAAACCAACCAAATCATTACCTTCATCCTTGCCTTCATCTACGATCTCTCCGTTTTCCTTATACTGATAAGTGCAAGATATTCTTTCCCAAGTACCTATTAAGGCAGATGAAGATTCGGGGTCTTTTTCGTCATCATCGGAACATGCACTAAAACCGAAAGTCATAATAGACATTAATTCCAACAAAAATAAGTTTTTTTCATAATACAACTAATTTTTAAGTACACCTTTCAGCTCCTCAAGGTTTTCTATTAAACACGAAGCGTGGAACTGCATGCCACGTCTTAAATTGGAGGTCCTGAGAAAACCTTTGATGACAGCTATGGTAATAGCAGCCCACGCTATATGCGTGAGAACCACTATGCCGTTCTTGTCATCTTTGAAAATTTCTCAGGTTTCCAATTACAAGATAAGCATAACGCTTCTTCAAATTCTAAAATGTTTTGGAGGGAGTTTCCTCTCTCCAAATGCAAAAATATGAAAAATGCAGGAAGCGCAATAACATTTCCTGCATTTTTTATGTTGGCACATAAGTATTTATAATCATTACAGTTTGAATCCCCTGCTTTTCCGTTGCGGTTGCTGTATCGTTGGCCGTATCCGTCGGAGCAGCCTCTCGAACTGCCCCCTGAACCAGTCGAGGATGTTCTTCCCGTTGATGCGCAGGACAAAGCGTTTCCCTTTCTCTCCCTGCTCTATCCCCATCTGTGCGGTGACGTCCGTCACGGAGAGGCTTTTCTTGTGCTCTTCGGAGTAGAGGTTTCCGCTGTATTCCAACGGCTGGAACGTGAAAAGCCGGTCCGTCTGCTCGGGCGTGAAGCCTGCCGAACGGCAGTACCTCTCCATGCACATCGCGTCGGCGAAAAGAGGGAACCAGCCGCACGCACGCTCCGTCCATTTTTGCAGATATGCCGTCCGCTCCTTTTCCCTTTCCAGTTTTTGGATGTAGTCGGTCTGCACCGTGGCAAGTTCCCTGCCGTGCTGTGCCCGCTGCCGTTGCAGACTGGCCTGCAAATCCTCTATGCTCTCTTCACGGGCGGCTATTTCGTTTTGCAAGCTGCGGTTGTCCGCCTCCAGCTCCTTGATTTTCCCACTGCCCAAAAGAGAACCCATCTTCGCCATGATGGCGGTCTTTGCCTCCACCTTGACCGCCTCCAGCTTTTGCGTGTTGATTTCCTTTCTGGCCGTTTCCAGCCGTTTCTCCGCCTCTTCCTGCTCGGCTTGGAGTTGTCGCACGATCTCTTCCAGTTCGTCCGTCTGCCGCCTCAAATCGCGGTAATACTGGGCGGTGGAGACATGCCGGGCTTCCGAACCTCTTACCCCGCGTTGCAGGCCGTATTTCACCATGACTCTGGCATAGTCGTCGTGGTAGGCAATCAGTCTGGTGCGGTTCAACACGTCGTCGGCACACAGCCGGACGGCATTCGCCTTCTTGCGGTAGGTTCGCCCTCCCTCCTTCGGCTTCTTCTGTCCCGCCTTCCTGCGCTCTCCCGTCACTATCGGTACAAGTGTGGCATGTATGTGCGGCGTGTGCTCGTCCATGTGCAGCACCGCCGAGACCACGTTCTCCCGCCCGAAGGTCCTGTACAGCCAGTCCATGCTGTCCCGGCACCAGTCGTCCAGTCTTCCGGCTTTCTCTATTTCCATCATGTCCTCATGTGTTCCTGAGAGCATGACACGGATGGCGCGTACCTGGTCGTGGGTGATTTTCCTTCTGATGCCCGCACTGCTGATGCGGGCGGCAATCGCATCGTCACGCTCCCTGATGCCTTCGGGCATCCGGACGAGCTCGCGGTTCAGGTGCGTGCGCATGGGATCGACGTTCGGTGCTATCACCCTGCGCTCGATATGGTCGGACATCCGGCTGTCGGATGCCCCCTTCGCTTTTCTGAAATCGAGTGAGAAATATCCCATTGTAAAGTCTTTTTAAGTTTGACAATTCCGCCTGCCGTGCGGATATGCCTCACGGCGAACGGGGTGTGCAGAGGGGCCGGCCCCTCGCCTCAATAGGGCGTTTTTAGCTGCGCTTGCGCTGCGTGAAGAAAACGCCCTATTGAGCTATGGCTTTTCACTGTGCAAAAAGCCTGCGGGATGCGTGCGGTTACATTCCGATGCCCTTCCTCTTTTTCTTGCCCGGCTGCTGCACCCACTGTACTTGCTTTGCCTGCTGTACCGGGTTCGCCTGCTGTGACAACTTTTTTCCGTTCAGGTAGTCGTTCAGGTCCTTGTACCCGCTGTATACATGTGACGCGTCGCGAACACGCAAACCGTACTCTTTTTGGATTTCGCGCAGGGCTTCCAACCCGGCGCGGTCGTTGTCAAGGAAGCAGTGTATCCGCTCATAATCCCCCAGCGGCCGCAGGGCTTTGGAAAGGTTGGAAACCGAGTTCAGCACGATACAGTCCTGTCCGTCAAGGGCGGGGCGGTCGGGATGCCTCTCCTGCCGCAGCGTGAGGAAGGAGAGGTAGTCCATGAAACCTTCGAAGAGGCAGCAGGTTTCCCCCGGTTCCGTTTGCCGTATGTGGGTGATGTCTTTCGGGGCTATGCAGCCCTTGAAGAACTTGTTGCGTATCTCGTAGCCTCCCGAACGGTTGGGAAAACCGACGGCAAAGTAGGGTTTGCCGTCGGTCAGATAGTGCACCTCCCTGCATTCTCTTTTTGCCAGTTCCGTATTTATCCCCCTTTCCCGCAGATAGGAGAATAAGGCGGGGGAAGAAAGCGGCATTACTTCCAACTGCCGGAAGCTTGGTTGTGATAATGTCTGCCCGCCAAAAGAGAAGGAGACGGGGCGCACGTGCGGTGCCTGCCTTGCTATCATTTCCAGAAGGTAGGGCACATGGTCGGATGCGTAGAGTTCCGCCGCCAGTGCGATGATGTTGCCGCCTTTCCCGGTGGCAAAGTCATACCAGAGGTTTTTCCCGGTGTTCACCTTGAACGAGGCCTCGGTTTCCTCCCTCAGCGGTGACTTGTACCATAGGTTGCCGCCCTGCCGTCTTACGGGCGAGTACCCCATACTGTGCAGGTATTCGGCTATGCTGATTTGTTTCACTGTCTGAATGTCCATACGTGTGAGTGTTTGAATGAATGACTGTTTTTGTTTTTTCGCCCGCACCTTCTCATATAAGGTACGGCATATACATGGCTTCACTTAAATGCTCGTATATATAGGATACGGATATTAAGTGAAGCGGTTGCGTGATGTCCTCGTACCGCTTCGCTTTTCCCTTATATATAGGCACCGTGAATAAAGTGAAGCGTTTTTCCGCAGCCGGTTTAATAATGGAAATCGGGCATGAAGGTGTATTTCCTGCCGTTCTCCTGCACTATCATCCGCTTGTTGCGCAGCGTGGTGATGAGTGATACCGCCTTATGGTGGTTCAACTTCACGCCGACGGCGGCATAGGCATTTATCAGCGCGTCCTCCAGCTCCTTGTAGCCGTATTCGCTTTTCAGTGCGAATGCCGCCTCCAGCGCGATGCGGTGCTGCTGCTCCGTGATGTGCCTGTACGCGTCGAACGGCTCCTGCTGCGGTCTTCCGGCCTTCCTCTCCTGCGGGGCATAGTTCTCCACCAGTTCGGGAAGTGCCCTGTCATTGATGCGGAAGGCGAACGGCTCGAAGTCCATCGCCCGGATGTGCATGGCCGACACCCGGCTAATGTCGCAGTCGTTCTTGTCCTTCTCCACGAGCAGGACGGTTTCCGCTTTGTTGTTCAGTTCCGTACCGATATGTCCTCTTGCATTCTCGTCGCCCTTGTTCTGGTGCAGTATCGTGTGGATGTGTATCTGGCGGTCGTCCGTCCACTGCATCAGCTTGGAGATGATGCGTGTGGATTCGCCGGGGCTGTTGATGTCGTACACCATGTCGCGGATGCCGTCTATCACGACAAGCCCCAGTTCCGGGGTGTTGTAGATGGCCTGCTCCACAGCCGCGATGCGTTCTTTCGGGGTGTACTTGCGAAGGGCGAGAAATTCGAGGTGCTCGCTGTCCCGGTCGGTCGGCAGGCCTGCCATGCGCAGGATGCGTTCCATCACTTTGAGACAATGGTACGGGCTCTGTTCGGTATCAACGTAGAGGATTTTCCGCTTGTCCTTGGGCAGTTCCGCCGAATACAGCAGTACCGTGCCGTTCTTCAACGCCGCCGCGACGATGGCGGAAACGTTGAACGTCTTCTTGCTTTTCGCCTTGCCGATGGACGCGCTGAAATTGCCCAGCGTGCCGACGACAGTGCCGTTCGCCTTCAGTATCTCGGGAGCCTTCTCACATTTCATGCCGATGCTCAGCCGTGAGGCCTGCCAAATGATGATGGCGTTCTCACGGGGCACTTCTTCCATGCGCTCGTTACTTTCCATGGCTGCGGAGTTTTCGGTTTGCGCTTCTGGCGATGGCGAGTGCCGCCTCGCCCTTGTCGTTCACACGTCTTGCGAGGCTTTCGGCCCATGACAGCAGTTCCCTGCGGGAGAACAGCAGTTTGTTTCCGTACTTGCGGAACGGCACGTTCCCCTTGGCGGTCAGCTTGTAGAGGCGGGCCTTCGAAATCAGGAACCCGTGCTGTTCGAGCACCCCCACAGCCGCATCCGGCGTGAGGTTGTCGGGTTCGTCCTTCGGCAGGGTGAGCCCTGCCAGTGTCTGCGAGACGCTCTCGCTCACGATTGCCCGGAGTTCCTCGGGCGTGGTAAGAATGATCTGGTTCATGTTCTTCCTTTCTTTTTGGGTGTTTGTACTATGGCTGTCGTCACAGCCGTTCCAACCGGTTGTGGCGCAAAGGAAGAATAAAGGAAAGCGAATATCGAACCGCAAATAACTTAACACGGATATGACTTTTATGGACGTTTCATGACTTTTGGTGACACTGCGTGGGGCGGGTAAAAAGAGAAACGGTGCCATAGGCGGATATAATCCTCCAATGGCACCGTTTTGCACACATATGTCAAGTGATTCGGAATGTACTATTATTTCACACCCTTTAACTTTCCGAGTTGGGAAATGACTTCTTCTATTACGAAATATTTCTCTCCCGGTATCCCGATGTCGGAGCGCGATATGAAGCCCAGCTCCTCCCACCGGGCTATGGTCTGGCGGCTCACGCCCGCCATCTTTGCCAGTACACTCTGGCCTATCATCTCCCTGCCGAGGATGGCGGGGTATTTGTACTTGCGGGTGGCGTGGCTGAACCTTATGCGTTCGATGACCGCCTCCACATTGTTTATGGTGGGCCGTACCCGCTCCTGCACGCGTATCACGGCCTCCGTTATCTCATATCCGGCAAGCCCGGGATGTCCGGCAAGCTCCTCCCATATGGCACCGAAACATTTGAGGTGCCGTATCTTTATCTCTCTGGTCTTCTTTCTTGGCATGGTCAGTCGAATTTGGTAAGTAACTGCGCGTTCCTCACCCGTTCGTCCCGCTCGAAACTGGCAAGGTAGTTCTCCGTTATGGCAAGGTTGGAGTGCCCCAGACTTTCGGATATGTAGGAGATGTTCGTCCCGCTGCGCTTGAGCACGGTGGCGAACGAGTGCCGGGCCGAATACGTGGTCACGGGTGGCAGCCCCACCGCCTCGGCTATCCTGCCCAATACCTTGTTGCATTTCTGTATGACCGTATCGACAAGGTGCTTGGTGGCGAAGCCGTCCTCCTTCCCCGTGGCGAACTTGAAGATGAGCGTGCCGGGGTTTCCGTCGTCGGGGTTGCCCCAGCGGTCCATGATTTTCCGCATCTCGGGGGTGAGCACCGCACGTATGGTACGCACTTGCTTGGAAGTATTCATCGTCTTTGCCCTGACAAAACAGATTTCACCTCCCACTATGTTTCCGTAAGTAAGATAGAGCATGTCCCGGAAGTTGATGCCGTTGCAGAGGTAGGAGAAGAACCACATGTCCCGGTAAAGCTCGGTTTCCTCCCTCCCGTCGGTATAGGTGACGAGCCTCTTTATCTGTTCCAGCGTGAGTGCCAGCTTCCTGCCCTCGGCTGAGGGTATCTCGAACCTGCTCCTGCCGAACGGGAAGTGCGCCTCCTTTATTATGCCGTCCGCCTTTGCCCGGTTCATTATCGCCTTGAGCATCTTGAAATAGACGCTGAGCGTGGACTTGCTTTTCTTTTGGCCCGTCCAGAATCTTCCGCAGCGGTTCAGCCAGTCCACCGTGACGGCAGAAAACGGAATGTCTTTCCCTGCAAACTCCTCCACCGCCGTCAGCAGTGCATGATAGCTGCGGTACGTACCCGCCTGCCCGTTACGTTTCAACTCTTCCGTCTTCGCCTTTATCGCGGCGTTCACTGTCGCGGTGGAGCATCTGCCCAGCCGGACACTCAAAAGGTCAAACGCGAAATCTCCACGTTCGGCGAGTGCCTCCACCTGCCCCTTGATGATTGAGAAGCTGTTCTCTATGTTCGAGCGTGCCTCCGTGAGCCTGCGGCTCTTGCTTTCCGCAAGGTTCGCCCAATCCTCCTTTGACAGCTCCTGCCCCGTGGAATAGTATTTCTGCCTGCGGTTGTGTATGACTTGTATCTTCACGGGGAACAAGCCGCTTTTCTTCGCCCTGCGTGCGTCCAGTACCGACAGCACCGAAATTCCGTCCTTTGAATACTTGTACATAATCTGCCGTTTTTGATGGTTCTCTACTTGGTCTGTATGTAAATGTATGTGCATACGATTTGCATACAAAAATAGAGATTATCGGAAAACGATGCAAATTATTTGGAGAGAAAATTTGCTAAAATACGCTATAATACAGTGATTTGCGTATATAGGTCAAATGGTGGAAAATAAATAAAAATGAGCTTATTTTAACTTTATGTTAACCTGCTATTAACCAGGTAAGGAAAAAAGTCTCCCTACTTTTGTTTCGTCAAAGTTAAAGAAAATATTAAAAACAAATAGATATGAAAAAGCAAAATTTTATCATCACATCGCTATTTTTATTTTGGATTATAGGAACAACCGCTGCACAAACCATTACCGGAAAGGTTATAAACATCCATGCACAAGCCATTGACGGTGCAACCGTCATCCTACAAATCATTGATTCTACTTTCGTGGACGCCGTAATCACAGATACCACCGGTTGCTTTAGGTTCAACCGGCAACCAGCATCTTATCGGCTGATTTTCCAACACATCATGTACGAAACCCTCTTATTGACAACTACAGGAGAAGACACAGGCACGATTACCCTGAAAAGTAAAGATTATGCCCTGGACGAAGTTATCGTCAAAGGGGAACGCCCTCTTGTAAAAGTGGAAGAAGGAAAATTATCGTACGATCTGTCACAACTCACCACACATAGAATCGTGAACAATGCTTATGAAATCCTTCAGCAATTACCCGGTGTACAAGAAATAAATGGCAACCTTTCATTGGCAGGCGCACACAATCTGAGCATTATTCTAAACGGAAGACCCACAACAATGAGTCACGAACAGTTAGCCATTTTATTAAAAAACACTCCGGCTTCACGTGTAGAAAAGGTAGAAGTTATGTATAGCACACCGCCGCAATATCATATAAGAGGTGCTGCCATCAACTTACTTTTGAAAGTTTATCGTCCGGAAGAAAGCGGGTTGCAAGGAGAAGTTAATGCCGGATATCTATACAATTACAGAAATGGCACACAAGGAGGAATCAGCCTACTTTACACCACTCCTAAATGGAATATAGACTTGCTATATAATACCCATTATGAACAAAACAGACAAACTACAGATACGTACTCACACCACACCTTAAAAAATAATGTATATGATATCTGTCAACACAATAACATTGACAGAAAAGGAATAACACATTATGTACGGACAGGCGCTGAATATAAATTCAATGGTAGTGCTCATATCAATTTGGCCTATACCGGTATCTTCAACCCTAACAACGATAATCATTCGTATTCCGACGGGAACATCACAACCGCAGACAATCGGACAAAAAAGGAGGCTCAAATGCACAATCTCGCTTTAGATTATCTCTCTGGCTTCGGTATGAAAGCTGGAATAAATTATACCTCCTACCATTCCGAAAGTCATCAGCAATTCACCAACAAAGACAACAAAAAACAAACAAGCGAATTTCATACGACTAGCGGACAAATAATAGACCGCTGGAAAATATACGTAGACCAGTCACACACACTACCACGAGAGTGGACCTTGAATTATGGCACCTCTTTGACTTATGCCAGTGACCATAATACTCAGTTCTATCATACCCAAAACGGAACAGATATGAGCGAACTTAACACAGACAATCGTTATAACGAATATACATATGACTTCTATGTCGGATTCAGCAAAAATATGGGAGAACGTTTGTCTTTCAGCGCATCCATAACCGGAGAATACTACAAAACGGCCCGTTATCATGCATGGGCGGCTTATCCTACAGCCGAATTAACATACGTAATGACCCCAGCGCATATTTTACAACTTGCATTCACTTCAGATAAAACCTATCCCAGCTACTGGGATCTGAGCGAAAGTACCGGCTATATAAGTGGTTATGAAGAAGTACAAGGCAATCCAATGTTAAAGCCATCCACCGACTATTCCGTAAATCTGAATTATATTTTAAAGAACAAGTATATCTTCAGCCTAGCTTATGACTATGAGCCCGATTTATTTCAGCAACTGGCTTATCAGAGTACGGAACGCCTGACATTGATTTACAAGACCCTGAACTGGGATTATCAGCAAAGTTTTTCAGCCACTGCCATCATTCCCTTCAAAATAGGCCATTGGCTGGACAGCCGTGCCACACTACAAGCAGAATACAGGCAGGCGAAATGTGATAAATTCTTCGACCTTTCTTTCAACCACAGCAAATGGATTGGATTGGGAATGTTACAGAATAACCTAACGCTGTCTACCCAACCGGACATACGCATGGAACTGACCGGACTTTATTTAAGCCCATCCATTCAGGGAAATTATGATTTAAGCAATGTATGGGCCATCCATGCCGGGTTGCGATGGAATTTTGCCAACCAAAAGGCGAGTCTTCAACTGAAAGCCACTGATCTGTTCAATTCAATGCAAGGAGATATAGATGTAACACTGCGCAATAAAGGGCAGTATATGGACATGCACATCAACAGTTATTCACGCAACGTAACTTTATCCTTTACTTACAAGTTCGGAGGCTATAAAGAAAAACAGCATAAACCAATAGACACTTCCCGATTCAAATAAAGCATCATCAATAGTATCATGACACAGTAATAAGGGGCAGATTCGTACATCCGCCCCTCATTCGATTATTTCATAACAGAAAGTATCTTACTATATTCAGACTGATTATTCAATATCTCAATAGCTTTTTTCAGATCAGGATCATCTTTCAAGCGTTGCAGTATCGCGCCACGTTGGAAATAGTAACGTTTCAAAATCTCCTGAGCAATAGCATCTTTTATCTCTTTCGAGAACCTGTCCAACTCATGATCCAAATTATGCGTCAATTTCGTTTCCAAAGCGGCAAACTCTTCTTTTGCCCCATCCATATATCCTTCAAACTCTGCTATTTCTTTCAAGTTCTTCAGCATCTTCTCACTTTGCCGATCATAAGTAAACTTACGCTTATGTAACATCTTCTTAAAATCAACATAGTCAGCATCTGTTATTGTAAAGTCTTTCACTTCCCCTACCTGAGAATGCTTGATACAATATTGGGTAGCATAATCAAAAATCATATCATCATTAAGCAGATAAAACATAATGTTTGGGAAATTTTCAACTTTCACCTCCACATCCGGACGAATACCGCCACCATCACGCACTTCACGTCCGGCTGCTGTATGGAATACATTGGTCAGGCTGTCCGGAGTACGGGCCACAGACCCGTCAGCATTACGTTTAGCATAATCAATAGCTTGAATGCATCGTCCGCTGGGAATATAATATTTTGCAGTAGTTACTTTCATGCTACTGTTATAAGGCAATTCACGAGGAACCTGTACCAACCCTTTACCATACGTACGGCTTCCTACCACAATAGCCCGATCAAGGTCCTGCAAGGAACCTGAAACAATCTCGGATGCCGAAGCTGTAGAACCGTCCACTAGCACAGCCAGCGGAATCTCTGTATCTACCGGTTCATTCATTGTTTTATAAGTGGTACCAGCTTGTTTAATCTTACCTTTTGTTACCACAATCTCTTTCCCTTTCGGCACAAAGAAATTCACTACATTCACTGCTTCCCCCAACAAACCGCCACCATTGCCACGCAAATCGAGAACAATAGATTTAGCACCTTGCTGTTTCAATTCTATCAATGCCTTCTTTATATCTTTTGAACAGTTCTCTATAGCAAAAGTACTGATAACGATATATCCCACATTATTGCCTACGATTCCATAATAAGGTACAGGGTTCGTACGGATGGTAGAACGGGTTATTTTAAATTCCATTGGCACATAAGTACTATCAGAAGTAGGTCTCTCAACTTTCAACACACAAGTTGTTCCCGGCTCACCACGCAAATTATCACTGACATACGAGGTCAGATCATTGGGAATTCTGTCTCCCTGGGCCATATCTTTTCCATTGATCTCCATGATGATATCACCGGCTTTCAGTCCTATTTCGGCAGCAGGGCTTCCTTCGGAAGGTTCAATAATAGCCACACGCTTTCGGGGAGTATAATAACGTATTACCGATCCGATACCGCCAAACTTTCCGCTAGTCATTTCCTTTAGTGTATTATCTTCTTCAGGATAGTACTCCGTGTAAGGGTCGGTCTGCGCCAACATAGCATCAATACCATATTTTATCACTTTCTCAGGATCAATAGTATCAACATAAAACATATCCAATTCCTTGAATATCGCATTGAAGATATCCAAGTTTTTTGCTATCTGGAAATTACGGTCATCACCTTTATTAAAACTAAACAAAGCGCTACCTGTCAGGCCCACGCAAATCATTAACAATATTTTCTTACTATTCCACTTCATCACTTTATGTATTTGTGAACCGCAAATTAATACATTATTCTATTCAAGCCTGTAGAAGGGCCTCTATATTTAACTTTATTTCGTCCCATTTTTTCTTTGATAAGGTTGTACCCACCACTTGTATCACATTGGATGCTAAAATAGAACCTATAATGGAACACTTCTCCAAAGAATAACCACAAGTCAGTCCATACAGAAAACCTGCTGCATAATAATCTCCCGCGCCAGTGGTATCCACGACTTTTTTTACCGGAGGTACCTCTAGTTTGATGCATTCCGTACCTTTCTTTATACATGAACCTTGGGCACCTAGTTTTACTATTACAACACTGCATTTAGAAGCAATTTCATTGATAGCCCCCCATGCATCCTTGCCTGTATAAGCCTTTGCCTCTTCCTCATTAGCAAAAACAATATCCACGTATTTAGTTATCAAAATATCGAAGAATTCCAAATCTCCTTCCACAATATTAT